>Ga0306926_10009438_pt1 | contig 10729 bp, 8 predicted proteins | sample flu12Cox44000178_FD_203759 | JGI IMG/M metagenome (GOLD analysis project Ga0306926, IMG submission 203759) | Lab enrichment of tropical soil microbial communities from Luquillo Experimental Forest, Puerto Rico - flux8day.12C.oxic.44.000.178 (v2)... | ecosystem: Environmental > Terrestrial > Soil... | reverse complement strand
GGTCCCGGGCATGAAGACCTCGGAGGTACCGGCCACGGGCCGTGCTCCCCTCGATCCGGAACTGCAGGCCGCGATGAAGGCACCGCCACTGCCGCAATACGATATCTCCTTGTCGCTGGAGGCGCAGCCGCTGGACGACCTCAAGGGTACGTCCGAAGCGGCATCGATCGCGATCGAGCCCTCGCCATCGCGCGACGGTTTCAACGTCAAGACGGCGAGCCTGTTCTTCGGAACATCCTCGCTTGGCGGAGCCCTTGAAGGCCTGGAGCGCTGGCAACCCGGCGAGGAGCCGACCGTCGTGATGCCGGATCCCGACATGAAGACAATAGCAACCTTGCCGCCGACATCGGCCGATGCCGCAAAGGCAAACGAGAGCGGCGAGAGCATTGCGGCCAAGGGTGAGGTGAACGCCGACGATCAACGCACGAGGACGCCGGCCGAACGGCTCGGCCTTAACGACGAGAAATCACGCGCCAAATCCGAAAAGTGTCTTGCCGAGGCGATCTATTTCGAGGCGCGCGGCGAAGCGGTGCGCGGGCAGATCGCGGTCGCGCAGGTGGTGATGAACCGTGCCTTCTCGGGCTACTACCCGAACACGGTGTGCGGCGTGGTCTACCAGAACAAGTACCGGCATATGGCCTGCCAGTTCACTTTCGCCTGCGACAACAATCCAGACGTCATCCGCGAGCCCGACATGTGGGAGCGTGCGAAGAAGATCGCCAAGGCCATGCTCGACGGCCAGATCTGGTTGCCAGAGGTCGGCAAGTCGACGCACTACCACGCCTACTACGTGCACCCGTCCTGGGTCGCCGAAATGAACAAAATGTACAAATTCGGCGTGCACACCTTCTACCGGCCGAAAGCCTGGGGCGACGGCAGCGAGGCGCCGAGCTGGGGAACGCCGTCGCAAACCGCGGCGATTTCCGCCCAGCTTGCCCAGGAGGCAAAGAGCGAAGCGGAGATGTATCCGAACTCCGTGCGCCGCTAATCATTTCTCCCTGGGGCCGTTGCGGACGGCAGCGGCAATGTGAAGTTCCTGCGATGTCGAATGGCCGCCCGAGTTGCGCGGCCGGCCTGATGCGATAAAACCCCACGAGGCAGATACAGGGAGTCCTCCAGTGGGAACGTTCAAGGCGATCAGGATCGACAAGGCGGACAAGGGCACCACGGCTAGTCTTGCACAGTTCGACGAAGCGGAATTGATGGACGGCGACGTCGTCGTGCGGGTCGAGTGGTCGACGCTGAACTACAAGGACGGGCTCGCCGTCACCGGCCAGGCGCCGGTCGTGCGGCGCTTTCCAATGATCGCGGGCATCGACTTTGCCGGTACCGTCGAGCAATCCGCGCACCCGTCATGGAAGGCGGGCGACAAGGTGATCTGTACCGGCTGGGGCATGGGCGAGACCCATCTCGGCGCCTACGCCGAGAAGGCGCGCGTCAAGGGCGACTGGCTGGTGCGGCTGCCCAGCGGACTATCGGCGCGCGAGGCCATGGCAATCGGCACCGCCGGCTTCACCGCGATGCTCGCAATACTCGCGCTGGAAAGGCACGGGCTCTCGCCCAAGAGCGGTCCGGTCGTTGTCACGGGCGCGGCCGGTGGGGTCGGCTCGGTTGCGACCGCCGTGCTTGCCAAGCTCGGCCATCACGTGATCGCCTCGACCGGGCGGACGTCGGAGGCGGACTATCTGAAGGGCCTGGGCGCGGCCGAGGTGATCGACCGCAACGAACTATCGGCGCCCGCCAAGCCGCTGGGCAGGGAACGCTGGGCGGGTGGGGTCGACAGTGTCGGCTCGACCACGCTCGCCAACCTCCTTTCGATGACGAAGTATGGCGGGGCGATCGCGGCCTGCGGCCTTGCGGGTGGCATGGACTTGCCCACCTCGGTCGCGCCGTTCATTTTGCGCGGGGTGTGCCTTCTCGGCATCGATTCCGTGATGTGTCCGATAGGGCCGCGAAAGGCGGCCTGGGATCGACTTGGTCGCGACTTGGATCGAGCAAAACTGGTTGAAATCACAAACGAAATTGGCCTTGGTCAAGTCATCGACGTGGCTCCAAAGATTCTTGCCGGGCAGGTCCGCGGTCGGATCGTCGTAAAAATTTCCTAAGTCTGTTCAGACTTTACCAACCAAGCTGCTCCAATGTTGCCACGGTTAGTATGGTAAGCAGCGGGTAAAGGCATCTGGCTTTGCCCGCTTGCGGGTTGTGTTGGAGTTGCAGCATGCTTGCGCGTTTTGTGTTGGGAGCCGTCACGGTGGGTGCGATGATCATGCCGGCGCTCGCCGGGATGATGACGGCCGAGGAGGCCCGCCGGTTCGTTGCCGGCAAGGTGTTCGCCTTTACTTGCGTCGACGGCACACGCGGCGCGGGCCGCATCCTGGACGACATGGGCGCGGCGGGCGCGGTGCAGTTTTCCGGTTCAGGCCCGATCCGCCACGTCCGCTTGCCCGGCAACACGCTGCAAATTCGCGGCCAGGCCATCTGTGCCTCATTGCGGGGCCTGCCGTTCGAGCCGTGCTTCAACCTCGACAAGAGGGACGAGCGCAGTTTCCGCGGCTCTGTCTCCGGCATGAGCTTCGCCTATTGCGATTTCCACCATCTCGGCGGAGCCCAGATGCTGTTGACGCGTGCGGCCGCAAGGCCCCATTCGTTGCATCGTGCCGAGGTCGCCACGCGCGTCGAGACGCCAGCGGTGGAGAGATCGGCGATCGGCCCGGTCAAACTCGAGCCGGCAAAACCGGAAGCTCCGATGGAGTTGCGCCGCGCGACCGAGTGACGGTCGAGCGCCGAAGCGGTCGCACAAAGAGCAGTGCGTCTCGCAGGGGTCGCCTTCATGGGTTGGTGGATGCGGGCAGCGGCGGCGGGCGCCGGCGGAACAGTATGCGCTGATAGAGCCAGCCGATCGCAACCAGTACAAGTCCCAGGCAGATGAAAGACAGCGCGCGGTAGACGCCGGTCAGCGTCGACATGTCGACAACGAATGCCTTGAGAATCGTCAACGCTATCACAACGGCCGAGGCGAGGCGGGCGCGTTGCGAATTGACCAGGATGCCTACTCCGAGCAGCACGACGCCGAAAATCAGCCAGGCGATCGAATAGGTGTATTGCTCGGCATCGCCGGTCAGCCCCTCAATGATGTTCGCCCCGTGGTAGAGCCTGCGGATCTCCAGCGTCAGATAGCTGAGCGCGAAGACCAGCGCGCCGGCGGCAATCGTGTTGGCATAGACGGCGGGCCGCCGTCCGGCGACGGCATAGGACAGCAGCAGCATCAGCACGGCCGGCAGCGCATAGGCGAGCAGAAGCAGATTGATAAAACGTCCAGTTAAAGTTATCCACGAGAGCATCGGGTTCTCGAGGAGCAGCAATCCGAACACCCCGACCAATCCGGCGAATAATGTGAGTAGCACCGCCGCGACGTTGTGAACGATGCTGCCGGTGTGGATTCGCAACCGCTCCAGCCCGATCGCGAGTGCAAGCGCGGCACAGACCTGAAGTGCGAATTCGGAAAGCGAGGGAACTGCGCGATAGATGTCGCCGCCATTGATGGCATGCCGTATCTCCATGAAGACGAGCAACACGGTAAACAGGATCGCGGCCGCCTCGACGGTGCGCAGCGGCGCATCGTCGCCGCGGCGGCGCAGGAAGTAGCTTCCGATCCAGAACGATGCCGCCGGAATGCCATACCCCCAGAGCAGCCAGTTGAAGATCGGCGTGGTGCCCACCGCATCGCCCGCGATGCGCGGCTCATAGCCGACCCGCAACACCACGATGGCAGCGAGGACGGCTGCCAGCGTGCGCAGGAAGGGGATCGGGCGTTGCAGCGAAATCCAGCTCGTACCCAGCGACATCAGGGCAAGTGCGATGGTCAACCAGCCCTTTTCCAGTGCAAACGTCAGCGCCAGCGCCAGCGCGCCAAGGGTGCCGGTTGCGAACAAGGCCGTCGAAATCAACAGGCCTGGACGGCGCTCGCGCCGGGCAAGCGCCTCGGTTGCGGCGCCGAAGGCGGCTGCAAGCACCACAGCCAGGATTGCAAACGAAATCGAGCGATCGAGATGGGCGATGCGCCCATAGAGCGCGATCAATAGCGCAAGCGGTACGAATACGGCGGCCGCCGACCACAGCACGGGGATCGCGGCATTGTTCGAGCGGCCCTGGACCAGGAATCCGCAGCCGCCAAAACCGACCGCGAAGATCGCCGCGGCGATCAGGTGAAGTGTGACCGACGGCTCGGTGAGAGCAGGTCCGCCCATCCCCGGTAACGGCCCGCCGGGCAGGACGAGGACCTCCGGATTGCCGCGTATCGCCCATTCGGCAAAGACGACGAAGACCAAGAGCGCGGCGGCGGGGATCGCGCCGGTTGCGGCTGTCGCACGCCATGCCACGAACAAAGTGGCCGCAACCAGGACCGAGAAGGTCGCAAGCGCCGCATCGGCATGCGAGCTCACAAGCACGATCAAGGTTGCGCCGAACAGATAGGCGGCCAGCGATCCCGACGAAACCGGCTCGATCCGGCCTTCGCCGATAGGGGGGCCGAACATGAAGCCGCACACCACGAGAGCCGCGGCAAGCGCGAACCCGATCACGACGTGGAAGGCATAGGGGCCAACTTCCGGCGGATCGAACTTTATAACCGGCAGGAGCCAGAGCAGCGCGAGCACGATCGTCGTGATCGCAAGCCAGCGCCACAGCCGCGCCCTCGCCAGGCCGAGGGCTGCCGCGGTAACGATAGCGAGATAGATATAGAGCGCCCAAAAGTCGGGCTTCTCGGACGAAACCAGGATCGGCGTCGCGAAGGCGCCGACGACGCCGAGGCCGCCCAGCGCGGGTCCGTGGAGCAGAGCGGCGGCGAGCGTACCGAGCGCAACCAGCCCGAGCAGGACGAAAGCGGTCGCCGGTGCGATGAAGCCGTACAGCGCATAGGCGGCGTAGACCGTTGCGAACGCAACCGCGGTGCCGGCCGCGGTCAGAATGGCGGGGATGTTGGCCATCGGCAGCGCTTCGATGTCGGCCATACTTTGCTTGCGCCGCGTGCCTTCGCCGGCGAGCAGCAATGCCACAGCAAACAGGCCGCCGAGCAGGGTACGAACGCGGGGGCCGAGCAGACCGGCCTCGATCGAATATCGGACGAGGAAGAAGCCGCCGAGCGCAAGCGTGAGCCCGCCGATCCAGACCACCCAGCGGGTGCCAATGCGCTCTTCAATGCCGGGCTCGGCCGGCGGCAAAGGCGGCGGCGCCGCTGTTGTTTCTGGCGGGGGAGCGGCGCCCACGATGCCGGCCGGCGCCGGTTGTGGCCCGGCCGCGCGGCCCGGTGACGGAGCGGTGGACCGTTCGAAATCGGGTGGCAACATTGGCGGCGTCGCGCCTTTGGCCGCGGTCGGCGTGGTGGTCTCGATGGCATCGAGGCGCGCGCGCAAGCGCGCCGCCTGATCAGAGGCCTTGCGCGCAAAGGCAAGCGCTATGATCGCAATCACCAGCGAAAGCAGGGTGAGCGGGGAAGCGAACATCTGGTGTCGGCCCCTCCATGGGCCGTTCGGTGAGTGTCAACCCGCCCGGTTAAAGTTCAAAGACCACGAAACGGTATTTTGGCTGGCGGAGCCGCGCGAGGTGTTGAGCGTGCACGCCGCGAGCCGGGCTGTGCAATCGTTTGCCAGCTCGCATGTCGATCAAAATTTCAACTTTAGATTGAAAAATTTGTTCAGTGATACTCACGCAACCAGAAAATTAACCAAATCTTGAAGGTGCGAAACTACCCGTTCAGGGAACGGCACGGCCATTCCGATCGGCAAGTTTCGTCCGTTTCGAGCATGGCCGCCGCAACAACATCGACGGACGACAAGGACCACAATGTCACTCCTCAATCTCAGGATTCGCGGCCGACTCTATGGCGGCTTCGGCGCTCTCGTCGTATTCGGGCTCGCCCTGGCGGCTTTCGCGGTGTGGCAGCTGAGTCAGATACGCAATCAGGTCTCGTCACTGACGCTGCAGTCCACCAACACAATCCAGGTCGAGGAAATCGCGGCCGACCTTCAGGCCATCCGCCGCGCGTTCTTGCGCTATGCGTTCGATCACGACGAGAAGGCGATGGCGGAGGCTGAAAAGCGACTGACCACGGTCAGCGGGGCGCTGGACCTTGCCGGCAAGACGACGGCTTCCGATGAATGGCGTGCCGCCTTCAGGGATGTCGCAAACAAAGTCGAGGAAATGAAGACCAAGCGCATCGCCCTTGGCGAGTCGGTCAAGCAGATGACTGCCGGTCGCGACCTGTTGTTCACCGACGGCGACAAGATGGCGGAGGACGTCCAGAAATTCGTCGCCGCCACAAGCGATACGGGGTTCGATCACGCAGCAAGCGTGCTCGAGAGCAAGGTTCTTCTGGTCAGGGTGGCGAACTGGCGATTCCTGGCCACGCGGGATCCGAAAGGCTTAGCCGTCTTCAAGGCCAACGCCGACAAGGCTCGAGAGCGGATCGCGGAACTGGAAAAGGCCAACCTGCCGAATGATCTTGCTTCGCTGTTGGCGTCGGTCAAGGCGGGCGTCAACAGATATTCCGATGCGTTTGAGAAGACATCTTCCAACCTCCTGCTCGGAGACGAAATTTACCTGAAAACTCTTGTCCCGATGACTGTCAGCGCTGTCGAGCGACTTGATGGCGCGAAGGAATCTCTCGCACAGGTGCTCAAGAAAACGACGGCCGACACGGAAGGTCGTATCGCCAGTACCATCACCATCCAGGAGGTCGTGACAGGGGCAATCACGCTGCTCGGCTTGATGGTCGCCTTTCTGATTGCACGCGGCATCATCGGTCCGCTTTCCGGCCTGACCTCCGGGATGAAGGAACTGGCCGGAGGGAATTTCGACGTTGTCCTTCCCGGTCTTGGCCGCAAGGATGAAGTCGGCGACATGGCGCAGGCGGTGGAAACCTTCAAGGTGAAGGCCGAGGAGAAGGCGCGCACGGAGGCGGAAGCCAAGGCCACTCAGGATCAAATGGCTGCCCGGCAACGCAGGGCGGATATGATCCGCCTTGCGGATGATTTCGAGTCGGCGGTCGGTGAAATCATTGAAACCGTATCGTCGGCCTCGACCGAACTGGAAGCTTCTGCCGGTACGCTGACGTCCACCGCCGAGCGCACGCGGGGTCTTGCGATGAACGTCGCACAGGCCTCCGAGGAAACCTCCGTTAACGTGAAGTCGGTGGCCTCCGCCGCCGAAGAGCTGTCATCATCAGTCAGCGAGATCAGCCGCCAGGTGCAGGAATCGGCGCGGATCGCCAACGACGCCGTCGGCCAGGCGCATCAGACCAACGATCGCGTCGGCGAATTGTCGAAAGCTGCCAGCCGCATCGGTGACGTGGTCGAGTTGATCAGCACCATCGCCGGCCAGACCAACCTGCTCGCGCTCAACGCTACCATCGAAGCAGCGCGCGCCGGTGAGGCCGGCCGCGGTTTTGCCGTGGTCGCATCCGAAGTCAAGGCCTTGGCTGAGCAGACAGCAAAGGCGACGGGCGAGATTGGACAGCAGATCAACAGCATCCAGACGGCTACCCAGGAATCGGTGGCCGCGATTCAGCAGATCAGCGGTACCATCGAGAAATTGTCGGAGATTTCGTCCACCATTGCGGCCGCCGTGGAAGAGCAGGGCGCTGCCACGCAGGAAATTTCCCGCAACGTGCAGCAGGCAGCGCGGGGCACCCAGCAGGTCAGTTCGAACATTACCGACGTGCAGCGTGGCGCCAGCGAAACCGGCTCGGCTTCCGCACAGCTCCTCGCCTCAGCGCAGTCGCTGTCCGGCGATTCCAGCCAGCTGAAGCTCAAGGTCGGAAAGTTTCTCGAATCGGTGCGGGCTGCCTGAGCAGAAGCTGGCCAACCTGACGCCGCGCATCAGTCGAGTTCGACGCGGAACGGCTTGCCCTCGACCATCATGGTGGCCGGCCCGATGCCGTCGAGCGCGTGCAGCATGCGCCCCTCGCGCCCGAGTACCTTGTCCGCGAGGCTGACGATCAAGCGGTTCGGCGAGGCAATGGGGGACGCCGCGCGGATCTTTCGGGCGATCTCGATTTCGTCACGATGCGGGTTCAACGCGCAAACCGCGGCAAACGCGCTTGCGGTGGAGCGACTGACGCCTGCATAGCAGTGGATGACGAGCGGCGCATTGCGGTCCCAGCCGCGGACGAAGTCCAGCACCAGTGCGACATGCGCTTCCGATGGGACCACATAGCCGTCCATCGGTTCGGTGATGTCGTCCATCGCTACCTTCAGGTGATTGGCCGGAAGCACGGAGGCCGGACGCTGCACCTGGTCGACCTTGCCCATGACGGTGAGCACGTGGCTCGCGCCGGTTCGTCTCACGGTTTCAGGAAGGGCTGCGAGCGAACAGACGTGAATCATGTTGGTCCTGTATTCTCCGCTTATAGGTACCGGCGAGAGGCCGTGTAAGCAGGTTCTGTGGCCGCGTTCAAGCCTGCGGGCGCGGACAAAGCGACTTGAAACGCGCCAGGAACCGCTTCTCGGCCTTGGCCGCGCTCCAGGGCATCAGGTAGTCCTGCCTGACCGAATCGGGCAAGCCGGGGTCGCGGCCGAACAGGCGCTTGGCCTCGGTCTGGGCGAAGCCTGCAAGTTCGGTTGCCTCAAGATAGGCGGCGCCACGGTCGGCTTCCTTGATCTGCCGCTCGATGTCAGGCGGCAGTTGCGGCGGCAGGCCGAAGCGGATGTGGATGGCGGCGAGCAACCGCCTTTCCACGGCCTTGTAGTCGCCGCCGAGCACGGCCTTGAACGGCGAGATCATGTCGCCGATGACATATTCGGGCGCATCGTGGAGCACGGCAGCGAGCCGCAGCCGCGCATCGATCCGGGGATTTCTCGCGCGCATCACGGCTTCGACCAACAGCGTGTGCTGGGCGACCGAAAAAATATGCGCGCCGCTGGTCTGGCCGTTCCAGCGCGCCACACGTGCCAGTCCATGGGCGATATCCTCGATCTCGATATCCAGCGGCGAGGGGTCGAGCAGGTCGAGCCGTCGCCCCGACAGCATCCGCTGCCACACGCGGGCGCCAACTGCGGCTCTCGTCGTTGCAGTCATGTGGCTTTGAGCCGTGGTGGACGGTGCCGCCCGCCGCAGGTCTGGTGGCAGTAGCAGGCGACCAGGTGGTCGTTGACGATGCCGGTCGCCTGCATGAAGGCATAGACGATGGTCGGGCCGACGAATTTGAAGCCGCGCGCGGAAAGCTCCTTCGAGACCTTGATGGAGAGCGGTGTCGACGCCGGCACGCCGGCGGTGGTCTTGAAGTGGTTCACCTTTGGCCTGCCGTCGACAAAATCCCAGAGAAACTTCGAGAAGCCAGGACCTTCTTCCATGATCTTCAGATAGGACTTTGCGCTTTCGATGGTGCCCTCGATCTTGGCGCGGTTGCGGACGATGCCCGCATCGTTCATCAGAGCATGGATCTTTCTGGAGTTATAGCGCGCGATCTTTTCGGGGCTGAAGTTGTCGAAGGCGCGGCGGAAATTGTCGCGCTTGCGCAGGATCGTGATCCAGGAAAGCCCGGCCTGGAATCCGTCGAGGATCAGCTTTTCGTAGAGCGCACGATCGTCGAGCTCCGGCACGCCCCACTCGGTGTCGTGATAGGCGACATAAAGCGGATCGTCCCCGGGCCAGGGACAACGCATCTTGCCATCGGGATGCAGGCGCGCGGCGCGGCTCATGCGACTGACTGGGGGTTGGCGGATTGCAAAGCCTCGGGCTCGGCGAGGCGGATCGGGATTCCGCCCGCGGTCAGCGGCAGTCCAGACTTGAGCGCGTCAGCGACGCGGTCGGTGCGGATCAGCGCCAGGCCGTTCGTGCCCGACGTTGACCCAATGGTACCGACCGGCCTGTCGCCGGCAAGGATGGTGGCACCGGCTTCCGGCCGCCCACCATCGAGCAGGACCCTTGCCGTGCGGGTACGCGCGCTGCCGCGATGCTCCATGCGTGAGACCACTTCCTGGCCGACATAGCAGCCCTTGTCGAAATCAACGCCATGCAGGTGGTCCATGTTGGTCTCGTGCGGGAAGGCATCGCCATAGGTGAAGTCGAGGCCGCCGCGCGGCACGCCGACTGCGATGCGCAGCGCATCATAGGTAGCATCCTCAATGAGGTCGGCGCCGATCAGGTCCGCGACCTTTTGGACCAGCGCCTCGGGCGCCAGAATCCGCCAGCCAAGCGCTGCGTTCCGCGGATCGAGGAAGGCAAGGTCGGGCCTCATGGCAGGCTCGCCGTCCCAGGCCGCCATTACGCCGAGGCTGTCGGAGAGGTTCTCCACCGTCACCTTGGCGCGCAGCTTGTAGAAACCGAGCTTGTCGACCAGCGTTTGCGCCAGCGCGCGGGGGCAGTCGATCAGAAAGCCACCGCCATGTCCGGCGGGCGCCTCGGTGATCAGGAAGTCCACGATGATCTTGCCCTGCGGGGTCAGCAAGGCTCCGAACCGGCCAAGTCCGGGCGCAAGCTTCGTCGCGTCGGTGGTCACGAGGCCATTGAGGAAATTGCGCGCATCCTCGCCATGGACCTTGACCACGCCACGGTCGGGAAGAAACGCTGCTTTCATGCGAAGTTTCTCTTGATGTTCCAGTGTCCCGGTTCTGACATTCGTATCCTATCGCGGCGGGTTCGTTTACGAATGTCAGAACCAAAGGGACACTGGCAATTATCTGATTCTAGTGTGGTTTTGGATTTGACATTCGCCTTGAGAACTCGCGGCCAT
>Ga0306926_10009436_pt1 | contig 10730 bp, 9 predicted proteins | sample flu12Cox44000178_FD_203759 | JGI IMG/M metagenome (GOLD analysis project Ga0306926, IMG submission 203759) | Lab enrichment of tropical soil microbial communities from Luquillo Experimental Forest, Puerto Rico - flux8day.12C.oxic.44.000.178 (v2)... | ecosystem: Environmental > Terrestrial > Soil... | reverse complement strand
TGATGACCGGCAATGGCCTGCTCGATCAAAGCCTGCTGAACGAGACTCCCGAACTGAAGCCTCCGCGAGCCCAGAACGCGATCTATGCCTTCGCCTTACCGTAGGGCGCCTCAATTCGCTTACACTCTGGACGACGGGCGGGAGCGAAGGTGGAATTCACGGTAGCCGCGATGGAGCCTGGCGACTGGGAGGCCGTGCGTACCATCTACCTGGATGGCATTGCGACCGGCAATGCCACGTTCGAAACCGCCGCACCCGATTGGGAAAGATGGGATCGCGATCGGCTTCCCGTCTGCCGGCTGGTGGCTCGCCTCAGCTGCGCGGTCCTGGGGTGGGCCGCTCTCAGCCCAGTCTCCGCTCGAAGGGTGTACGCAGGCGTCGCCGAAGCCAGTATCTACGTTGCCGGAAAAGCCCGCCGCCAGGGCGTGGGCTCCGCGCTCCTCGCCGCGCTGATTCGATCTTCGGAACGCGAAGGGATCTGGACCTTGCAAGCCGCCATCTTTCCCGAAAATGCAGCCAGCCTCGAGCTGTGCCGGCGCGCCGGATTCCGCATCGTCGGCACGCGCGAGCGGCTGGGGTCGGTGGATGGACGCTGGCGCGATGTGGTCCTCGTGGAACGCCGGAGCAAGGTCGTCGGAGTCTCCAGTCCGGAGGCGTCCCGCGACCCATTGATAAAATGAAGGAGAGTATGCGGATCCTTCTGTTTAGCGGAAAAGGCGGGGTCGGCAAAACCAGCCTAGCCGCGGCCACCGGACTTCACCTTTCGCGCATCGGCTATCGAACCCTGGTGATGAGCGTCGATCCGGCGCACAGCTTGGCCGATGCGTTTGACCTGGAGACCGACCTTTTTCACGGCAGAACCGGGGACCCGTATCGGATCAACGAACGCCTCGCGATTCACGAAGTCAACATCCAGAAGGAGATCAAGCGGCACTGGCGTGAAATCTCCACCTACGTGATTTCCGTGCTGCGTACGACTGGCATCAGCGACGTCGAGGCCGAGGAGCTGGCGATCTTGCCGGGCATGGAAGAACTGAGCGCGATGATGTACGTCAACCAGTTTCGCCGCGAGCGGCGCTATGACGTGATCGTGCTCGATTGCGCGCCGACGGCGGAGTCGATGCGCTTTGTCAGCATGCCCACTACGCTTGAATGGTACATGCGGCACATCTTTCCGTATCAGCGCGGACTGCTCAAAGCGGTGCGGCCGATCGCCAATCGCGTGTCGCCGATCGAGCTCCCGCCGGACAGCTATTTTGGCAATGTCCAGGACCTTTTCGCCAAGCTGGAAGGCATCGACGAACTGCTGGAAGACCCCAAGACGACCAGCGTGCGCCTGGTGACCAATCCGGAGCGCATGGTACTGCGTGAGACTCAGCGAGCCTACGTCTACTTTTCGCTGCACGGCCTCACTGTGGATGGGATCATCGTCAACCGCGTTCTGCCTGCCGAAGTGAGCGACGCGTTTTTCCGGGAGTGGAGAGTGTCACAAGGCCGTATCCTGGAGGAGATCGAAGCCTATTTCGCGCCCATTAACGTGAAGCGTGTGGCTCTGTTTACCCACGAGGTGCTGGGCCGCGAACGGCTGGAAGAACTGGCTGGAGTGCTCTATCAAGAGAAGGAAGACCCCGCCGCTGTCGTTCGCACCGAAGCGCCGTTCACCTTCGTCAAGCGCGACGGGCACTATGAGGTGCGCGTCCAGTTGCCCTTCGCGGTGAAGGGCGAGGTCGGCTTGTTCAAAAAGGGCGATGAGCTGGTGGTCGAGGTTGGGACGCTGCGCCGCCATATCGGCCTGCCCACCTCTATGGCCGCCCTTTCCCCCACGCGCGCCACGTTAGAGAATAAAGTGTTGACCGTGGAAATGAAAGAGAGCTGATTATGGAAGACAAGACCACGACCGCTAAGAGTCCGGCGCCGGGCTGCTTCTTCTGCGGCGTTGCCGCGCCGTTTTTCGAGAACCTGTGGCCGGAGGCGAGCCGCGATCACTTCCGGAATTCGCGGATCGAATTCCTCAAGGGAATCCGGAGCATCATTGACGGCCGCATCGCGCACCTGGCGCGCGAAGAAAAAAAAGGCACGCACGTCACCGTCGAGTAACGGCCGGCTCGCGCTACAATAGCCGGTTCGGAGGAATAGGACGGTGGAGGAGCTCACCATCCGGCCCACGGCGAAGTATCTCAAGGCTGGCACGCTTCTGACGGCGCTCGTGGTGATCGGATTGGAGATCGCTTACGGGGTGTTGTGGCGCGGCCGAGAAACGCTGAACTGGGTCCCGGTAATCAGCCCGGCTCTCCTGCTCTGGCCGGCGACGCGATGGGTGCGGCGCCTTTTCACCAGAGCCGTGGTCTCGGGAGACCGGCTTCGCTACGAGATCGGCGCGACCTCAAAGAGCACCCGAAACATTCAGCTCACCAAGGTGCAGGATATTCGCGTGGACCAGAGCTTCCTCGACCGCCTCCTGGACATCGGCAACATCTCGATTGAAACCTCCGGAGAGACCAGCCGCCTGACGATCGCCAACGTGGACCGCCCTCAAGCGGTTGCCGAGGAGCTCATGAACCGGTCGGAGGGCGGGGCCACCGCCACTTAAATGAACCAAAAACTGAAAGGCCGGATCGCGCTGGTCACCGGGGCCAGTCGCGGGCTAGGCAAGGCAATGGCGGTCGCCCTGGCGTCGGAAGGGGCGGGGGTGGCACTGGTCTCGCGCGGGGAAGCGGAGTTGAACCAGGTTGCCGCGGAAATCCAGGCAGCCGGCGGCGTAGCCGCCGTCTTTCCGGCGGACGTGGCGAGCGAAGAGCAGGTTCTGCAGACCGAATCCAGAGTGCGTGCCCGGCTCGGAAAGGTCAGTATCCTCATCAATAATGCCGGTCTCAACGTGCGCAAGTCGGTGACTGACCTGACGCCGGAAGACTGGCGTCGCGTGATCGAAACCAATGTCAGCTCCGCGTTTCTGCTGTGCCGTTCTTTTGTCCCCCACATGAAGGGTCAAGGCTATGGACGCATTCTGAACATCGCCTCCGTCATGGGTTCCATTTCGCTGCCCAACCGCACGGCCTATTCCGCAAGCAAGGCGGCGCTGCTGGGCTTCACCCGTTCGCTGGCTTTGGAACTGGCCGAGGAGCGGATCACGGTGAACACCATCAGTCCTGGCCTGTTTGAGACCGAACTGGCCCGCCCGGTTCTGGACAATCCTGAAATCAAGGCGCAGTTTCTCGCCAACATCCCGCTGGCCCGGACGGGCAAGCCCGAAGAAATCGGTGCTCTGGCGGTTTACCTGTGCTCGGACGATGCCGGCTACATTACCGGCTCCGATATCCTGATCGACGGCGGCTGGACGGCTCGGTAGATCCTACGACGTCGCCGCTAACTCATACAAGAATTCGACGTGTCCGCGCACGGCTCCGTCCAAACCCTGAATCTTCGGATTCTTAGACTCAATCAGGTAATACTCGTTCGGCGCGTGAGCGCCGTTGCCGTGGCCAAATCCGAACTGGACGGCCGGCAATTTCAATGGCTCGCCGGTGAACACGTACCCCGGCCATGAGCCGGCGTTCCTCGGCCAGACGATGGGGTTGACCCCATTGCGTTTATAGATCGCCGTTTCCACGCGAACCGGCAGCGAATCGGGCGACGTGCTGGTCGGATCGTAGCCGCCGGTCATATTCACTTCGATATCACCGAAGCCGCGTTTGGCGAGGTGCGCTTTCAGCTTGGCAAGTGCATCGGCTGCCGTCATATCCGGCACCAGGCGCAGGTCCATCTTGGCCACCGCCCGGTGAGGCAGGATGGTCTTGCCGCCCGGCCCGGTATAGCCGGCCACCAGGCCTTCGATGTTCACCGTCGGCCGCGAGCACAGCATTTCCAAGCTCTCGCGGAAACTCACATCGTGCACCCAGTGCTCTATACCCAGTTGCTTTTTGACCAGCGCTTCGTTCTCGCGTTTGGCCGCTTCGTCGATCATGGCCTTCTCGGCGGCGCTGACCGGGCGCACCTTTTCCAGGTAGTGGTCGATCGCCGGCGTATTGCCATCGGGGGAAACCAGGGTGGCGAGCGCCTCCACCAGGTGCCAGGCTGGACTATCGAGCCGCGCCTTGTTGCTCGAATGCACATCGAGCCGTGGACCGCGGCCCCATTTTTCGCCGGTCGATACCAGCTCGAGTTCGACCACACCCTTGGCGCCCAACGACAGCGTCACCGTGCCGTCGAGCGACTGCGCCGAAGAGGGAGTCAATACGCCCACAGATTGGCGGAGCGCCGCCATGACTTCGGGACGGTCGACGATCTGCGGGATGTGCGGCGAGCCGATTTCTTCTTCGCTCTCGCAGACAAACACGAGGTTCACCGGCAGCTTCTGGCCCGCGCCTCGAATCGCGTGCACGGCGGCCAGAAAAGCTCCTTGTGGACCCTTTGAGTTGACCGCGCCTCGCCCCACCAGCACCCGTCCCAGCCCGGACCGTTCCACCAGCGTGGGCGAGAAGGGCGGCGACGACCACTCCGTCGGATCCACCTGCTTTACGTCGTACATGATGTAGACGGCCAAGGTCTTCGGCGCGCCCGCGTCGAGCGTAGCGAAAACGCCCGGATGCAGATCGGTCGGACATTTCGTGACCTGGTTGCATCCGGCGTCACGCAGCAGCCGCATCATCAGGTCACAACCTTCGTTGATCCCCTTGTTTTCCGCGGCGATCGTGGGCTGCTTGACCCAGTCCTCGATCCGGCGGACGGATTCGTCGTGGCGTTTCTCGATTTCGGCCAGAATCGGCTTGAGGTCGGGCGCCGTGGCCGCTCGTGCGGCTCGTGAAGGCAGCAAGGCGGCGGCCGCGGCTCCGAGGAACGCGCGCCGGTCGACCGCCTGGTCCGGTTTCGCTGAGGAAAACATAGATCGGCCTCCCTGGTGGTTTGCGCTCGCTCAAAAATGCAGGCGCAACCCGAACTCCATTTGCCGCGGATTGATCGTGGGCACGCCTCGCGCCGTGCCGCCGATGCCCGACAGCGTTCCCGTGGTGGATTGGTCGGTGATCACGCCCCAGGTTTGTGGCTGGTCGATATTCAGGGTCGGATTTTCCGGCTGAAAATGGTTCAGCACGTTGGTGATCTGAATAATGAACGTGGCTCCGAGCCGCTCGGTTGCGCGAATCTCCTTGGAGACGGTCGCATCGAGCGACCACGAAGGCAGCCCTCGCAGGACGCCGGCGCCGCCGCCGGTCGTGTCCAGCCCGAGAATCGGGCGGCGGAACAGGGCGTAGGTTGCGTTGGGGTCGGCGAATAGGTTGATGCCCGAGCCGCCCTTGGACGGATTGCCGTTGACGCCGGCCCCTGAGCTCGACACGTTGTAATGCGCCGAATTCCCGCCAGTGTACGGCCCCGTGAGAACGGCGTTCTCGTAGGCCCGGTTGTTGTTCCCGTAGATTTCACCAAACGCCTGCGCGTCGGAGTTGCTGCCGGTGCTGACATTGACTTGCAAGGGCGCCCCGCTTTGCGCGGTGAACAGCGGTGAGATCGACCAACCGCCCAACAGACGCCCGGCCACCCCCCTCTGGCTTCTGAAAAGCGGCGACTGGTACACCATGAGCTGGCTGAAGACAAACCGGATGTCGAACGGCTGCGGTCCATACGAGGCGTGAAGGTTCCAGGGATCCACCACCGTGCTGGAACTCGTCGACTGCTGCAAGCTGCCGGTTCCCATAGCGCGGCTCCAGGTGAAGTTGGAGCGGGTGGTCACGCCGTGCCAGTTCTTGGCGTTGAACGACAGGAACGCGGCATTGTAGTTGCCCCATCCGAGACTGGTGATGTACTCAAGCGAGGAAAGCTGAGAAGCTACCGGCCCTCCCCCGATCGCCGGGGAACTGAGCAAAGTACGGCCCAGCCTCCAGGACGGCACGGCACTCAGCGCGTTCCAGAGCCTGTAAACCTGGGTGGTGGAAATCAACGGGTTTTTTGAAGAGTTCAGATTCGCAGCCACCGCCGCTGTGCAACTGGCAAAGTTCACGCAATACGTCGAATTCGCCCCGCCCAAGGCGGCCTCAAAAAACGGCTGCGGTGATGGAACCGTCGCGCCCCCAGCCAGTTGCTGGTAAAGGTTCGCGTACGCGTTGGCGAAGCTCTGTCCGCCGAGGGTGGTCATGTAAGGCACGGCATCGATGTTGATTTCCTGGAACTCGTCGCGGATGCGCCGGCCAATGTAACCGGCTTCGATCACCAGCTTCTCCGACAACGCGCGCTGCACCGTGAAATTGAACTCGTCGGAGTGGTTCGGCTTCAAGTGTGGATCGAGCTCGGAGCCGTCACCGGCTGCCGCACTGCCGTTCACGCCGGGCAGGTACGGCTGTGGGAGAGTCGGGGAAGCCGTCGGCAGTGGTGCCGTCAGGCCATCGGCGCCGATCCGAAACGCGGTGATGGGATCGACCCCGCCGTTTCCGAGGCATTGGCCGGTTGCGCTGGCGCCGATACAGGATACCGGTTGCAACAACCCGGTGCCGAGCAGGGGAACCAGAACCAGGCCCACGCCATTGAGCCGGCCGTAGATGCGACTGTACCCGCCGCGGATCACCGTCTTGCCATGGCCAAACACGCTGCCCAAAAGGCCGCTGTCAAAGCTGGGATTCCAGGCCGCCGCGATTCGCGGGCTCAGTCCTCCATAAAAGGGGTCGAACGGATACTTGAGCGAAGGGCTCATATTGCGGATGGTCGCAAACCCGACCGTCGGGTCGTAAACCTGACCCGCCAGCGCCGCCTTTTGCTTTTCAGCGAGGAAGTCGGTTAACACAATCGGGGTGCCGGACTGGTCCGTCAGGCCGACTTGTTTTCCGTTGAGCTCGTAGGGCGGCATCTCGAGCGTGTAGGCCAGTCCATAGGTCAAGGTGAAGGTCGGTTTCATGTGCCAGGTGTCACTCACGTAAACGTTGTAGGTCGGGATAACGCTTTGATCGAAACCGGGTGTCCCCGGCGGATTCAAAGTTAGATTCGAGCCGCTCCGTGTGTACATCACCTGGGGTTGGCTAACCAGGCCCAGCACCTGGGCGTAAAGGTTTTGCCAGTTGGTGACTTGAGTGGCTGGCAGATTCGCTGGCGCGCTGGTAAAGTTGATGCCGGTTCCGTTGGTGAGCTGATAGGTGACAGACGTATCGATGCCGACACCGTTGTCATTGCGTTGATGATAGTCGAAATTGCGTTGGTAGGAGCCGCCGAACTGGAACAGGTGATTGCCATGGAGCAGGCTGAGGTCGTTGCGCAAGAGCCAGTCCTGTCCGTCCCAGAACCGCTGGCGGGTATTTTGCGAATCCACGTTGTAAGGAATCAGAGCGTTCACTGCGGCGCCTTCACCACCCATCTCGAGCGCGCCGCCCAGGCCGGGAAGCTGAGGAGGGCCGCCGACGGTCGACCACTGCCAGAAGTTACGCAGGTAACTCACATGAAAGTCGTTGGTGAGATTCGGCGTGATGGTGCCGGTCAACCCGGCCACCCAAAACCAGGGCTTCTGCGGCCGAGGGGCCGACGAGGAAGGAACGCCGAATTGGTCGCCTGGCAGCACCCCGCCGATGTCAATCTGCGTGGTCGCTAACTGCAGGAAACGATAGTAGCGATAGCTCGACATGAATTTCCATTTATCGCCGAAGTCATGATCCAGCCGGACCACCAAGAAATCGGAGCTCTGCGGCAGTCGGATAGGGGCCAGATATCCCTGTTGATTCACGCCGTCGGAAGCTCCCGACACAATGTACTGGGGATCGTTCGGCAACGGCATCATCGTGCTCCAGATCCGCTTCACGATGGGATTAAACCCAAGCCCTCGCGGATCGCAAAAAGAGCCGTTCGAGCAGGTGGCCGGCTGATAGGTGACGCCATTCACGGTGACCGGGACGTTGTTCAGGTTGTAAGCCTGATTGACGTTCTTAGCGTCCGGGAGCTGGATAATTCCGTTTCGCAACAGCACCGATGGGACGGCCTTCTCGAAGGTAGTAGTCTGCGGGAAACGAAAGCCTTCGTAGTTGGCAAAGATATAGGTCTTGCCTCCCCAGAATTTCGGGCTGATCGGACCGCCCCCGGCGAAACCAAAGCGGTTGCGGTGAGTGGCGGGCAGGGGTGTATAGGGCAGGCCTCCAGACGGAGTGTGATTGTTCTTCCAAAAATTCGCGGCGCCAACATTGGCCGCGAAGTAGTGTTCGTAGGCGGCGCCGTGGAAGGAATTGGTCCCGCGCTTGGTAACCATCTGGACCTGGCTCCCCGCTGCACCCGCGAAGTCCGCCGTCTGGTTACTGCTCCCAATCTTGAATTCCTCGATGCTCTCCACCGGAGTCGGCATCACCCCCGAGGGAGAGCCCCCGGTCGAACTAGTGCCGGTGTAGCCGTTACTGGGCGTATAAGTCCTTTGATTGCCGTCCATGTCGTTGCTGTTGTTGCCGCCGTCGAGCTGGAAACTGTTCTGGTCCGCATTGGCTCCGCCGGTGTTTCCGAACGCCGTCACACCCACCTGCAGCGTGGCCAGAGTCGAGGCATCGCGTCCGAGGTTGGGCAGAAACTGCAGCGCGTCACCGGAGATGGTCGAGCCGACCGTGGAGTTCATCGTCTGCAGATCTGCGCCTGCGGCAGCGGAGACTTCGACGATGGTCGAGGGCTGGCCGAGTTGCAGCGCGACGTTGATGGTCAGCGCGAGGCCCACGTCTACCTTCTGCGCAGGCATCCGCGTCAGGGCGAAACCCTCCTTGGTCACCACCAGGTCGTAGGTGCCGGGAGAAACCGACGGAAACGTATAGCGGCCCGCGTCGTTGGTGGTAGTGTTGGTCGTGGAGCTGGTTGAAGTTTCCGTCAGCCGGATGCTGGCGCCTGGCACGGCCGCCCCCTGCTGATCGGTCACCTGGCCGGAAATAACGCCGCCCGCGGCGTTCTGTGCCCACCCCGGACGGGCGCTGAAGCCGACGAGGGTCCCCAGGCACAAAGCGAAAACCCCGAATGAAGCTACCGGCCGAAAGCCAGAAAACCCCTTAAAGGAACGCATGTTCACCTCTTCTGTCTACAAAGGTTGTGTCCAAAAACCTAGAATTCCGATTTCGCTCAAACCGTGCCGCGCCGACATGGCTCCAAGAGCATCAGAGAGGAATGATGCGAATAGAGGAAATTATGCTCCCGAAATGCACAAAATGCAAGAAGATGCCCAGGACGCACATGGGCACCGGCCACGCCCCGTCCGCAACCTGACGGAGGCCGTCGGAAACGTTTACAATAAAGGCACCGGCTTTTCCACATGGTTCCCGGGTTGACTTCCAAACCACAGACCGGTCATCTGGTACGCGATTACGTCGAACTTACCAAGCCCCGCATTACCTGGCTGATCCTGATGAGCACGGCGATCGGCTACTTTTTCGGGCTGCCGCGCTCTGCGGGTTGGCGCGCGTTGCTCGGAACGATCCATCTGGTTTCTCTCGTGCATACGATCGTCGGCACCTCACTGATGGCTTCCGGCACGGCGGCGCTCAATCAATGGTACGAGCGCGACGCGGACCGCCGTATGCGCCGCACCGCTCGCCGCCCTCTTCCAGCCGGGCGGCTCCCGGCCGAGCGCGCGCTGGCGTTTGGCGTTGCGCTTTCAATCGCGGGCTTTGTGGAGTTGTGGCTAGGGGTGAACCTGCTTTCGGGCGTGATCGGTGCCTTCACCCTAGCCAGCTATCTGTTTCTGTATACGCCGCTCAAACAAAGAACATGGTGGTCGACGACTGTAGGCGCGATTCCGGGTGCCATGCCGCCCGTCATCGGTTACGCCGCAGCGGCGGGCGCGGTGAGCCGAGAAGCGTGGGTTTTGGGGGCGATTCTGTTTTTGTGGCAGTTCCCACACTTTTACTCGATCGCGTGGATGTACAAAGAAGATTACGCGCGGGCCGGCATTCGAATGCTGCCGGTGGTTGAGCCCGATGGCCGCTCGACCGCGCGGCAAATCGTGGTGTACGGCATGGCTTTGATTCCTGTCAGCCTCACTCCGGCGTTGATGGGGATGTCCGGGATCGTCTATGGCCTGGGCGCGCTGGTTCTCGGGCTGTGGTTTTTGTATTCGGGCGTACGCGTAGCGCTGGACCGCGACATCCTGCGCGCGCGTAGTGTCCTGATGACGTCCGTGCTTTACCTGCCGCTCATCTACGGCCTGATGATCCTGGATAGGCCGGGGCTGTGATTGAAGTCCAAAACCTGACTCATCGTTACGGCGAGCGGGTGGCCCTCTCCGAGATCAGTTTCGATGTGAAACCAGGCGAGATCTTCGGGCTGTTGGGGCCAAACGGCGGCGGCAAGAGCACCCTATTCCGGATTCTTTCGACCATGATGGTTCCGAGCGCCGGCCGGGCCGTCGTAGCCGGTTACGACGTCGTCGTCGAACCGGCCCAGGTGCGGCGCCACGTGGGAGTCGTGTTCCAGACGCAGAGCCTGGACAAAGCGCTCACGGTCGAAGAGAACCTGCGCAGCCAGGGTCACTTGCACGGGCTGAGCGGAGCGGCGCTCGGCGAGCGGATGGAGCACGCCATGCAGCAACTCGGCCTCGCCGACCGCCGCAAGGATCTGGTGGAGACGCTCTCCGGCGGCCTGCGTCGCCGCGTCGAGATCGCCAAGGCGCTCCTGCACCGGCCCCAGGTATTGCTGATGGATGAAGCTTCGACGGGCCTGGATCCGGCGGCCCGCCGCGACCTTTCTCTCCACGTGGAAAACCTGCGCAGCCGCGAGGGTGTCACGATTCTACTGACCACCCA
>Ga0306926_10009433_pt1 | contig 10731 bp, 6 predicted proteins | sample flu12Cox44000178_FD_203759 | JGI IMG/M metagenome (GOLD analysis project Ga0306926, IMG submission 203759) | Lab enrichment of tropical soil microbial communities from Luquillo Experimental Forest, Puerto Rico - flux8day.12C.oxic.44.000.178 (v2)... | ecosystem: Environmental > Terrestrial > Soil... | reverse complement strand
CAAGGGTGCAGGGTTTTCCGGAAATGCCCCATCTTGCGATGGGGCATTTTTGTTTCAGCATTCGCCCTGGGGAGCGCGCCTGCTTTTGCACCGGGGCTAAAGCCCGTTTGTCATGACGCTCGTACGCCGGCCTGAAGGCCGGCTCTTCCACGGTGCTGCTTGCGCCAATGGTGTTTCCCGAGAAGGTCGGCCCTCAAACGGTGCGACATGCACTTGTGGCGCGGCACGAAGAGGCCGGCCTCATCCGGACCGGTGGTGTCGCGGATCCGCATACGAAACACGGCTCTTGCAACGCTGCCTGCCTTACTTGCCAGACAAGCTGGCTGGGCTGCCTACGCCTGTACACAGGTCATAGCCGGGGAAAGTTACGTTGCCGTTCCACGGGCCGCAGACACCTGACCTGATGTCGTTGTAGTCGGCCTTGTTGCCGCGGTTCTTGTAGACGGTGGCGAGTTCGGCAGCGGTCGAGCCGTAGTTGTTGCCTGCGGCGCTCACGATCCCGGCCCACACGGGCGAGGACCAGCTCGTGCCACCTACGGCGAACCATCCACCGTTGCCACTATCCCAAACCCAGGCGCCGGAATTGGGATCGCCCGCGGCGGCGACGTCCGGAACTCCACGCTGCGTGCCCACGACTTTCGCCACGCCTTTTTGATAGGTCGGGATGGTTTCAAACTGCGAGATGCCGCCACCGGTGGAGTTCCAGGCGCTTTCGAAGAGATAGACGCCGGTGTTGGGGTTGCGGCTGAGAGTGGTTCCACCTACGCCGATCACGTTCGGGGAAGCGCTGGGGTATCCGACACCCGGTCCATCTCCGGCCGAGGCAAAGTAGACGACGCCGGGGAAGCTGAAGAATGCGTCGTACTGAGATTCCTGCGGGAACTCACTGCCCTCCCAGCTGTTGGAGACGGAGCCTCCGCCATCGGAGCTTACGAGCGCACCGGCCACAGTCTCGGCAGTGAAGAGATCAAAAAAGCTGTTGGAAGCGGCTTCTACCAGATAGATCTTGGCGTTGGGAGCCATGGCATGGGCCCACTCGATGTCGAGGGACTCTTCAAGTTCCCAGCCGGGATCGTTTTGCGGGCGAGTGCCGGTGGCGAAGATAACCTGCAAGATAGCGGGAGGAAGTCCGAACTGCCTGGAGAACTTGGCGAGATCGGCCGCGGCCGCCGGGTCGTCATAGGCATCGACGATTGCGATCGAAGTCGCGCCTCCACTTACGACAGCGCTCACTCCATTCGGATTGCAGCCGTTCGACGGAGTCACGAGGTTGTAGATGCAGGCCAGCGAAGCTGGGGTCTCGAACAGGAATCCCTTGAAGGGCGGGCCTGCTTTGGCTTGGGGCTCGTTTTTAGGAAGGCCGCCGGTAGGTTGAAAGATTTTATAGGTGGTATGGGCGCGGTGCCCGATGTCGCTGGGCTTTTCGATGCCGGAGGCGGGGACAATGATCTGTCCACCGCGGGGACGCGCAGGGGCCTGGGCAAGAGCAGAGCCAGTCGAAGCAAGCAACAGGGCTGAACTGAGCGCAAGCGAAGCGACATGGCGAAGGGTATTGGCGGTTTGCATGGCAACGATCTCCTTGGGGTTATGACTCGAAGGCTGGCGTGAGGCCGGCAACACCGTTAACCGGCACAGAACGATCCGCTACTCGCGCCTTGGTCCTCCAATACGGCGCTGTTCAGAATGCCCGAGCAAGCGACGGAGCGAAACGATGCGGGAGGGGAGCAACACAAAAATCTGAAGTGCTCCGCATTTTCGGGGGAGGCAGGCGCGAGTGTCAAGAAGATTCAGCGATGGAGGGACGAGTGCCGGAACTTGCAGCGCGGGTCGAGTGTGAAGAAAGAAAGAAGCCCCTTGCGGGAGGTCCGCAAGGGGCAAAGAAAGACATGCGATCGACGCGATCGCTTACCAGGTCACCGATTGCGACCAGAGCTGCATGCTTGCACCGTCCGAGTGTCAGACGAGGCTGCATGCACTACGCCATCCGGTCCGGAGACCAGTTGGGTGTAATCGCCAAAGAAGCCGCATCCTGGGAGTCCAACACACGGATTGAAGGAGACGTCACTAACCGCCTGTTGCGTGGGGAAGGTCAATCCCCTGTCTATGGACTTCCCAACGAAATACTGCACCTTGGTGTTGAACGGATCGTTCCGATCGTCATACCAGCCGACGTAGACCGAGCCATCGGCTTTGGCGGTGGCCCAGGGGAAGAAGAGATCTTTCCCGTTGTTGAACCCGTCGTTGTTAACGCGAGCGACGGTGGAAGCGCCCGTCTCTGTGTTTATGGTGGCGACGTAGCGAAGAAAAAACCCCTTGCGGAATGACCGCAAGGGGCAGGAGACGAACGAACAAAGCGAAAGCTTATTGGAAGCTTGCAGCCTTGACGTCGGGGTTGGTGCCGCCAGTGACTGTCATGAAGGCGCCGATGAAGCCGGGGGCCTTCAGGAAGTCGCTGGTGAGGCCGTCATAGTCGCCGGCATACACGGAGTTCACCACGAAGTCGTTGCCGTGGCTAGGAACATTGAAGCCCGGGTTCACGATGAAGTTCGAGAACGGGCCGCCGGTAGACTCAGCGCAGTACCGTTGATAGGTCCAGTCTTGCGCGTCGGCGCGGCGATCGTACCAGCAGACAGCAATTTTGCCAGTGGAATCGACCGCGATGCCGGGTTGATAGTGATCATGGCCGTATCCGATACGCGGTTGAATATCGGAGTTGACCTTCGTGGGAGCGAAGCCCCAGGAGTTGCCGCCGTCGAACGATGCGCGTAGCAGGACATCGGCGAAGGCATAGGAGCCGCTGGTGGAGCCCACGTCCGGGATGCTCTTGTCGCGACCGTCGTCCCACGTGAAGTAGAGGGCGCCGTCATTGGCAGTGCCGGATTTGTCGATCGCAAGGTCGAGACCGAGGAAGTCACGGAATCCACCCTGCAGGAAGAACGTGTCGCCGACGCCAACGACCGCGTCCACAGCCACGGGAGCGCTGGGGGTGGCGGTGGTGCCGAGGCTGACGACCTGCAACTGACGCGGGCCGATCGGGAAGTTGTTGAGGGTTACGTAGCCAACGTAGGCCTGACCGCCGGAGCCAACTACGACGTGCGTGCCTTGCAGGCCGTTTTCGCCGAACTGGCTGCAGACGGAATCCACGACGACCGGAGTACCCCAGGTCACCCCGCCGTCATTGGAGACGACAACTTCGGCGCCGGTGCGGAACAGGTTCGGGCAAGCCGGGTTGTTGAAGCTGCCGTCGAAGTCTGTGTAGGAGACGTAGATGTTCTTCGGGTTATTTGGATCGACCGCCATCCAATCCTTGTCGATGCCATGGGCGAAGCCGTCCTTGGTGACGGAGGCGACCGGATCGCTCCAGGTATTGCCGCCATCGCTGGAGGTGCTGAAGGCAAGCGCGGTCAGCGGGTTGCCGTTGGAGTCAGCTGTGGCGAAAAGCTGGCTGTAGTAGAAGGTCTGCGAGTCGGAGCAACCGATGAGCGGGTCGCCGATAACAAAGTTGAAGGGGTTGGCGCCGGCCGGAGTCGGGCCGAGGTCTTTGAAGGTCTTGCCACCATCGTGGGAAACGGCTACGCCGGAGAAGCTGACGCCGCCGGTGCCGAAGAGAAGAGTCTGGACGTAACTGCCGGAGTCATTGAAACCGACTACGACATTGTTGCCGCACTTGGCAGTGTGCGTTTCGCTCTGGGTGAAGCCCACGAACGAAGAGTATTTGAGGTCGGTGGAGTTGTTGTTGACAGGCACGGGACCGCTCACTGAAGCGGCAGAAATGGCAGCCGCGAGTTCCGCCCGCGAAGCGCCTTTCTTCGCTTTCAGGAGCGAAGGCTGGAGTCGGTTGACGACGGAATAGAGATACTGGGCGTTGGCAGTCCCGTCCATCATTTTCTGGGCGGCAGGCGGCATCTTGGCGTAGGTGGCGTGCAACTGTTGCAGCCTGCTTTTGACTTTGTTGAAGCGGGCGACATCGACTTGCGCGGGCGCGACTACTGGAAGCGCCAGTGCAAGAATGCCGGCGAGGGAAGCGGCAGCGTTAAACCTGGGTCTCATGAAACTCCTCCACAGTGGTGTTACGGATGAAGCCAGACAGCTCATAACAAATGAGTCTTTTTTCTCGAAACACAAGCCGGAAAAAATGTGAAGCGGGTTACGGGTTGACTGCCGAGGGCGATGGTTGGGCAAAGCCCGCGACCAGAGCGCCTTTCGGGAGTCGGATTCTACTACTTGTTCTAGTACTAGCGCGTAAGTTTTTTCCTAACAAGGGAAGAAACATTTTTTGTGGTGGGTGTCACTGTGCAGTAATCTGCAGCCTTTAGCGGTCGGGTGAGTGGGCGGACGGAGATTCGAGATTGCATAGGAGCACAGGGAGAGCAGTGGGCGTTGGGGCGTGCGGCGGCCTCAGGTAGGGGGTGGGTAGACAATCAGCGATCACGGTGCGGGTGGATGGGATTCATCACAAAAATGACAGGCGTGAGAATGAGCCAAACCTGAAACCATTGTTAGACGTACGATCTCTGGTAGTAGCAGTCAAATTCCCGCTAGCCTGCTAGTCCGACTCGGAGCGGAAGCGACGCGTGCGACCGAGCGAGAGTGACTCACAGGAGTCTCCCGTTGGCAAATCAGAGGATCAGGCTTGGGGCAGTGCGCGGATGGGGAGCGAGGTTCGGACTCCTATTCGGGTTGGGCGTGTGCATGGTGCTGGCGGCCGGCGTACAGAGCTGGGGACAGAATCCGCGCGGGACGTTGCGGGGTGAAGTATCGGACGTGAACGGGGGGCGGGTTGCGAGCGCGACGGTGACGGCGCAATCGAAGGGATCGGGCTTGACCAGTACGGCCACCAGCAACGCGAATGGGGAGTTCCGGATTGAGGGCTTGCTGCCTGGAAAATATGAAGTGACAGTGGCCGCCAAAGGCTTTGCCGATGCCAAGGCGGATGTGGATGTGGTCGTCAGCACGGTGCGCGACATCACGGTGGCCTTGAAGCCTGCGGGTGTGAGCGAGAGCGTGAACGTGCAGGGCAAGGCATCGTCGATTACAACGGAGCCGATCGATACGGCGAGCGCGGTGCATCAAGGTGCGGTGTCGGCGCATGATCTGGAGACGATTCCGCTGGCGGCGCGGAGCTTCGCGAACATTGCGTACCTAGTGCCGGGGACGGAGCCGGTGGAGCCGTCGGATCCGACGAAGGCACGTATTACGGCAGTGTCGTTTGGGGGAAGCTCGGGGCTCAACGTGCAATTGTCGGTGGACGGCGGAGACAACTCGGACGATTACATTGGCGGCTTTCTACAGAATTTCTCGCCCGACGCGATTCAGGAGTTTGCGGTAAAGACTTCGCAAGAGGAGGCCGACACCGGGGGCACGGTCGGTGGTGCGGTGGTGATCACGACCAAGCACGGAACGAACGAGTGGCATGGATCCGGAGCTTTTTACGAGCGCGCTTCGGCGTTGAATGCGCGATTTCCGATCGACAATCCGGAGCCGCAGCCGAAGCAGCCGTTCTCGCGGCAGAACTATGTGGCTACGCTGGGAGGGCCGCTGAAGAAAGAGAAGCTGTGGATCTTCGGCGGGTTTGAAGCGGTGCGCGAAAACGCGAGCATCAACTACAGCCCGGACAGTCTGACGGAGTTCAACGCGCTCTCGCGGCTGGCGGCGGCGGGATTGATTCAAGGTGTGAATCTGGAAGGGCAGCCGGTGGGCGTCAGTTCGATTCCGGTGCCGAAGTCGGTGAAGGTGCCGTTTCGAGACTACATCGGAACGCTGCGGCTGGACTGGGCGCAGTCACAGAAGTCGCAGTGGTTTTTGCGGACATCACTCGACAACTACACGACAAATAACGATCTGGTGCAGCAGGCGACGCTGCCTTCGACCGGGGCAACGTCGGGTTCGAAGTATGTGAATACGGTGATCAGCAATCAGTATGCGTTTGGGCCGAGGTGGCTGGGAGCGTTCACGTTCGACGCGAGCTTTTTGCATCACACCGAGGCGCGCAACCAGTATCTAGGACTTGCGCTGGCGTTTCCGTTCAGTGCGACGTTTCATACGATCTCGGGATTCGAGACGTTCGGCGACAACCAGTTTGCGACGCCGATCACGGCCTTTCCGGTGCTGCGTAACCAGCAGAAGTACCAGTTCCGCTATGACGTGAGCCACAGCACGGGGCGGCATTCGCCGAAGTTTGGCGTCAACTTTATTCACGAGCCGGTGTTGAGTGGAGCGCTGTCGGGTACGGAAGAGGCGCTGATCACGTATCCGAACGACCCAAGCTTCTATGCGGCGAACCCGGGGCAGTTTTATTTTGATGCGAGTTGCGCATCGATTGCGCCGGATGGGGTGGGATGCACGGCCACACCTGCGGGCGCGGGAAATTTCTCGCAGAGCGTGCGGCGGCTGGGACTCTATGCGCAGGATTCGTGGCGCGTGAACTCGCAACTTACGGTGAATTACGGGTTGCGATGGGATACGACGTTTGGATTGTTTGAAGCTTCGGGACGGAATCAGGCGCAAAGCCCGACGTTTCTCACCCTCAAGGCGTTGGGGATTCCGCTGGTGACAAGCGCTCCGCATGACTATCGAAAGCAATTCGGGCCGAGGATTGGAATCGCCTACTCGCCCGATCGTTCCGAGGACCTTGTGCTGCGCGCGAGCTTTGGAATTTATTACAACGACCTTGCGCAGAACGGCTGGGTGAATGCGTTTCAGGGCGTAAACACGGTGGCCGGGCCTTGTACGAGCCCGGTGGATGCTGTGATTGATCCGCTAAATCCCAACAACGCTGGCTGTATCCCGGGCAGTTTTTTTGGTGGCCAAGGGGCAATCATCGATCCCCACTACAAGACACCCTATGCCCTGCATGCTGGAGCAGGGATTCAGCATGCATTCAATGAACACTGGACACTGAGCGGCGACTGGACGCATGAGAGCGGTACGCATGCGTACCGTGCTTATCCGTTTTCGGGGGGAACGAATTTGTTTACTCCACTTTCGCTTCCGGTGGGCACAACGCAGGACGATGTCGTCCCGAATGTGGATGTGTATAAGACCGACAACCGATCGGCGTATAACGCGTTCACGGTGAAGTTGCAGGGGAACATGCGGCGCTTGAATGTGGTGGCGCACTATACGCTGGCGAAGGCGCAGACCTGGGGCTGTACGGTTGGCGAACTGTTCGACTACGTGAATGGCGTGTGCGATCCGCTGAATGCGTTTGCGCCGGGCGACTACGGGCCATCGGGCGAAGACGTGCGGCACCGCTTGGTGTTGGCGGGGACGGGGCATTTGCCTTTTGGGCTTGAGATCAGCACGCTGTCGCAGTTCGAGAGTGCGCGGCCATTCACGCTAGCGAACGGCGGAGACCGGGCGGTGATCAACTGCGTGAAGACGACGCTCGATCAGTTTCGCGGGACGCCTTACATGCAGGTTGATCTGCGGGTTGCGCGGCCTTTCACGATTCATGACCGGTGGTCGGTCATGCCGTTCGCGGAGTTCTTCAACCTGTTCAACCGCAACAACCCGGCGAACAATTTCGTGGCGGATGTGGGCGGATTGAATGTGCCGGCGGACCAGATCGCCAATGGAAATGTGACGGATCTGTGCGGAGATGCGAGTTGCAGCTCGTTGATTCCGATTACGAGCCTAAACCAGTTGCGGAAGCCGGCCGGTGCCGTGGGAGATTTCTTTGGACCGGGGACGACGGTGGGGATTCCGTTTGCAGCGCAGCTGGGAGTGCGGGTGACGTTCTAGGAAGCTGTCGGATTTCAGCGTTCAGCTGTCAGTAAACCCTTCCCTCGCTCCGCGAGGCTGGACAGACGAGGGCGTCTGTCCCTACACGAGCTTTCCTACACGGGCTTTCTTGCTGAAACGATGCGCGGGATATTCTGCAGGTCGTTGGTCAGTTTTACTTCCTTCCAATCTTCGAGCAGGCGAAGGACGCTTTGTGCGATCGTGCCGCTGATTTCCATCACGAGATAGCCGCTGGCTTTGAGGGCTGATTTCGCGGCTGGGATGAGGTTCTCGATTACTTCCATGCCTGTTGGTCCGGAGAAGACGGCGTTCCGCGGCTCGAACTTGCGGACTTCGAGTTGGACTTCGTCTTCTTCGGAGTCGCCGACGTAGGGCGGGTTGGAGACGACGAAATCGTAGGCGTAGGCTTCGAGGCCGGTGAGTAAGTCTGTGTCGTGGAAAAATAGGCGGCGTTCGAGGTGACCGTTAGAAGCGGCGCGGTACTCCAATTGAAGGCGGGCGGCGTTGGCCTCGGCGATTTCTAACGCGGCGGGCGAGATGTCGGTCGCATGGATCTCGGCGTCTGGGAGTTCGCGGGCGAGCGCGAGGGCGATCGCGCCAGAGCCGGTGCCGACGTCGGCGATCTTTGGGGCTTTGAGCTGCTTGGCGAGCGGAAGGACGGTTTCGATCAAGTGCTCGGTTTCGGGGCGGGGGATCAGGACGGCAGGCGTGACGATGAGATCGAGTCCCCAGAATTCCTGATGTCCGGTGATGTACTGAGTCGGGAGGCCTTTCGAGCGCTGGGAGAGGGCTTCTTCGTAGCGGAGTTGTTCGTCGGGGGTGAGTTCGCGCTCGGGATGGGCGAAGAGATGAGCGCGATCGCAGCCTAGCGTGAACATGAGAAGAGTTTCGGCATTAAGGCGCGGGGACGGGACTTGGTTGGCAGTCAGGCGAGCGATGGCAGCGTGGAGGGAATCGCGAAGGGGCACAGAGCTATTTCACCACGGAGACACGCAGGCACGAAAGAAAGGCTGGCGTGGTTCGCGGGCAGCCCCGAAACTTAGCCGAGTTGGCCGCGACTGTGCGAGCGTGTGTCCAGCGAGCTTTGATCGACGGAAGCAAAACCCCCGGGGCTAAAGCCCTCGTTGATTCCGTCGCTTACGCGCCCCGAAAGGGCCGCTCTTCCACGGCGCAGTAAACTTCCGTGGTGATCGCGTCCCTGCAAACATGCGTCCGGCCCGGGTAATGACGCTCTCCGATTTCGCTTAGGGCAACCGCCTCGACTTGGCTCAGGCTGGCACCCGCGTAAGCGTGTTTGCGGGTGTCAGGTCAGCGCGTCCCACAGCCACCGGCAATCTGCCATGGCGGACTGCTTAAGACGGGCAGAGACGCGGACAGGAGTGTCCGCGCCACACTAGGCGACGGTCGTCGTTTCCTGCTTCAGCTTTTCAGCCTGGTAGTGCGTGACCAGCGCTTCGACGATGGGCTGGAGTTTACCGTCCATGACTTCGGTGAGTTGATGGATGGTCAGCCCGATGCGGTGGTCGGTGACGCGGTTCTGGGGGAAGTTGTAGGTGCGGATTTTCTCGCTCCGATCGCCAGAGCCGACCATTTGCTTGCGTTCTTTCGCGAGAGCGTCCTGCTGCTTCTGCATTTCGATTTCGTAGAGGCGGGAGCGGAGGACGCGCATGCCTTTTTCGCGATTCTTGATTTGCGATTTCTCGTCCTGGCAACTCACGACGGTGTTGGTTGGAATGTGAGTAATGCGGACGGCGGAGTAGGTCGTGTTGACGCTCTGGCCGCCCGGACCCGACGAGCAGAAAGTATCGATGCGCAGGTCTTTGGCTTCGATCTTGATATCGACGTCTTCGGCTTCGGGGAGCACCGCGACGGTAACGGCTGACGTATGCACGCGGCCTTGTTGTTCGGTCGCGGGAACGCGCTGTACGCGGTGCACGCCACTTTCGTACTTCATCTGGGAATAGACGCCCTGGCCTTCGATGATGGCGATGACTTCCTTCAGGCCGCCGACAGAAGACTCAGACGTCGACAGCACTTCGACCTTCCAGCGCTTGGTTTCGGCGTAGCGGTTGTACATGCGGAACATTTCGTCGGCGAAGAGCGTGGCTTCGTCGCCGCCGGTGCCGGCGCGGATTTCGAGGATAACGTCTTTCTCGTCGTTCGGATCTTTGGGAAGCAGCAGGACTTTCAGGTCTTCTTCGGCTTGCGCGATGCGCGCTTCGAGACCGATCAGTTCTTCCTGGGCGTAGGCGCGCATGTCGGGATCTTTTTCGTCGGCGAGAAGGGCTCTGCTTTCGGCGATGCCGCGCTTTAGATCCTTATACTCGCGGTATTTCTCAACCATGGGCGCGATTTCGCTGTGCGCCTTGGCGGTCTTCTGGTATTTCGCCGAATCGTTGACGATGTCAGGCGAGGCGAGGGCCTGGTTGAGTTCCTCGTAGCGGGCTTCGATTTGGTCGAGACGTTCAAACATAAGCGGTCAGCTCTCAGCAGTCAGCATTCAGCCAATTCTGGCGGAATGGAATATCTTTCGTGATTGTACGGCTGGTCTTGGGAGGAGGAACGAGAATCGCGGCGGGGGCCGCTAGGCAATCACTAGCTCGCCGCCCTGCTGCTTTTCGAGGTCCATGGCTTGGTCGAGGGCAGTGATGGCGCAATGGACTTGTGTGTCGTCGGGGGGCTGCGTGGTGATGCGCTGCAGCCAGAGGCCTGGTGCGGTCATGAGCGCGAACAGCGAACCGCGGTGCTTCGCGGCGTAGCGGATGATTTCGTACGACAGGCCGGCGATCACCGGCAACAAAGCGATGCGCGCGCCGAACTTGCCCCAGAAGGTCACAGCCGGTACGAGTGTGTAGATCAGGATCGAAATGATCATGACCGTCATCAGGAAGCTGGTGCCGCAACGCGGGTGGTATGTCGAATACTTCTGCACCGCGCCGGTTTCGAGCTGATCGTGGTTATCGAAGGCGAACACGGTCTTATGTTCAG
>Ga0306926_10009432_pt1 | contig 10731 bp, 13 predicted proteins | sample flu12Cox44000178_FD_203759 | JGI IMG/M metagenome (GOLD analysis project Ga0306926, IMG submission 203759) | Lab enrichment of tropical soil microbial communities from Luquillo Experimental Forest, Puerto Rico - flux8day.12C.oxic.44.000.178 (v2)... | ecosystem: Environmental > Terrestrial >... | reverse complement strand
CCCCGCGCTGCCGGAGGAAACAGAGGCGCGCTGGGATTAGTCATCGGACATATCTTCCACCGGTATTCCAGAGACCCTCAGGCGTCCTAAAACCCAAAACACGACGAACAAAAGGTTTCATATCATGGATAAAACTGCGCGTTCCATAGAACTCGATAAACTTACGCCCATTCTGAGGATTGACCTTCTCGACCATTCGCATTTCACCAGGAGGGACACTGTCGTTTCTTGTTCCAGCATCACGGCAAGCGTCATAGTACATCTTCTCAAAGTTATCGAGGGCATCATTGGGAATGCGCTTGACCGTGATTTTGCGAAGCTCATGGCTTTCGGGAAGCTGGTTCTTGGCCAAGATCATCAGCTTGCGTCGGTAGTCATCGGGGTCTTCACCGAGCACAGGGGCAGGTGCGCGCATTCCCCACGGCTCAAAGGCTTCATCAGCGCGGGTCTGATACACTCGAGCACTAGCCTGGACTTGGAGTAACTGTTCACGAGTCATCGGCATGGCTTAGTCCTTGTTGAGTGAGACAGAGATAGGTTGCGGATAGACGGTGCCCTTGTCCGGATCAGGATCAATGGGATGAGTGGCGGGACCTGGGGGTACGCCTTCGAGAAGCTCGTTGGGGAGATTGCCCTGGTCCTCGGCTCTTAGCGGAGCAGCTTCTTCCTTACCCGGGAGTGAGTGTAGTTCACCACCAGGAATGAAGGCGTGTGGATCATCCGGGTCGGGGAGTGCATCGAGGGCATCCTGGATGCGCTTGGCTTCTGCAGCATCACGCCGAGCCTTGGCTTGCCGTCTGCGCTCACGCTGGCGAGTGCCGAATGAGTCCTGCCGGGTTGTGAGACGATCCAGGGCTTCATTCAGCATGAGAACTTGAACAGCGCGTGTGCGTTCCTGGGCGTGAGCTATCTGCTCGTGCGTGAAGCGTGCAGCCTCAAGCTCTTTCATCGCATCGTCACGTGCGACAGACTGCGGGATGTACTCAAATACCTGGTCAATGTTGCCGACGACAATCGCCTCTTTCGGGACGGGGCCGGGTGCGATGGGGACGATGGCGTAACGATCGGATTGATCGTGTGTCATGTGCGTTACTCGTCGTGGTCGTGGCCGTTCGAAAGGATGGCTCGCCTTTTGCGATGATAGTTTTGCTCATTCAGTTTTTTGAGCACGGATGATGGAGGCCTGGGCGTGGTTCAGGGCTTCTAAGGTATCGCGGTGCTCGTTGTTGAGATCACGGAGTTGGCGACGCTGAGTCATGATGCTGGGGCCTTGGTTCAGTGCACAGTCTCGCCCGTCCGTGTATGGCGGATGACACACGGGAGGGTGAAGGGATCGGTGTAGGGGGGAGGATGAGGATCGACGGAGCATGGAAACATTACGGGATGGCCACAGAGGGTGCATGTAGGAAGGAGATGCTCGGGGGTATTGGCTACTATTTTGATGATTTCGGATAAGGAGAGGCGTTCAAGGGTCTTCTCAATGTAAGAGGGGCCTGGGGTCGATAAGAAGGGTTTGGGGGTGGGGGGATTGGAATTCATCTCAGTATTAGAAGGGCCAGGGTCTCCGCACCGTGGCTGGCAGTTATCCGCCCGAAGGAATTCTTTTAGCTGTGATTTCTCGTTAATCTGCTCAGGGTCCTTGAGCCCGCCGATTACGATAGTGATAGTGGGACCTTGAACCACGGGCTTTGGAATAGATTCTGTGAAAGGTAGGAGTTCTTTCGCGGCCTGGATACGTGTGGACATAGGCAGGCGAGGATCGCGATAGATTGCGTAGAGGAATTCCTTCGCAGCCAGACCAGGGGCATCACATGCGTGAGCAGGCCCAGGAGCCTCGGATGGGGGCTTGCGGACGAAGTCTTTCATCGTCTGCCTCGGTGGGGATTGTTTCGTGTCTGCCATATCAAGCCTTCCTAGCCTTGGGCCGCGCGGCGGTAGCGCGCACCCGGTTTAAACCGCCCCGCGCGGCCCATTAGCGGGGCTTTGGTGCGTTGGCTGGTGGGGGGCGCGCCTGCGCCACCTAGCGGGCGCTTGGCACCTTGGGCGGCCATTTGTACACCTCCTAAGCCTTTGAGATCGTTATACAACCTCAAGTTAATATGCGAAAATTCAAGTTTTGTATATACTACCATGTTACCGTCGCATGCGAGCAGCGCATGGCTTGGACGACGCGAATCAGGCGGGCCAACTGAACAGGTGCTGGCCAAAGAGCGGCGAGGCTCATAGCTCGGGGTCCTGTGGCGGAGGTTCAGGGTCTTGGGCCTTGGGAGCAGCTTCAATCGCCGACACAGCAGCGGTAGGCGCGGCAAGAGCGTGGCCGTTCCCGTTGGTCGCGTGACCGTCCAGCAACGGCATCGTAATGTTCGTGCCCGGTAACGCTGGTAATCCACCTTCGATGCGGATGGTTTGCTCGTGCTCGGTGGTTCCGGCGTTGTATTGTTTGATGGCGAGTTCTTCGCGGGCGCATTGAGCGTCGATCCAATTCTTGGCGAGGGTAGAAAGCTCGAGGCCGGTTTGGATGTCGAGCGAGCCGCTTGAGACCAACGCAGCTATTCGGGCAAGGAATTGTTCGGCGTCGCTGATGTGAGTGAATGTTGGGATGTCGAATGATTCTTCGACAAATCTGGGAGCGGGCGTGCTCTGCATCTTGCTATGCATGTAAGGAGCAAGCATGTTCGCTGCCGCTGCACGGATAGATGAATCTGGGTCGGTGGAGCTGATTTCAGAAAGAGTGATTAAAGGGTCTTTGTTATTGCTTTCGATTATCTGTTGGATGATTTCTTTCGTTCGTTTATTCCGACTTCCGAGCGGTCGTCCGTTCGGATTACCTATTTGGCCATTCACAAAAGATGTACTGCTAAGAGCCATTCCATACCCAATAGTTTATTGGGTTTGATAGATTATGCCAAATAATTGTAGGCGCAAAATTTGCAAAGAGCAAGGGCGCGAGACCCCGTCGGCCTATCCAACCGCAGGTGCGCACCGCTCACGACTTCACAGCCAGAACACCAATGGCGCCGATGGGATAGTCGTTCGTATAATAAACAGTGCAACGCTGCGCGTCTGGGTGATCGTCGAGGAACTTCGTCAAACTCGGCGGCGCCTCCGCCTCGAAGCGCACGAGGACCGACCTGCCTGGCTCGACAAGGAAGGGTAGTGGCCCCAATTTCGGTGAGACAGCGGATAAGGTCAGTGCGAGCGGCGCGCCTGCACCTATTCTTTTCGGGTTGGAGGTGCGCCCCCGTCGCGCTGCCGGTCCGTCGGACTCGACACGATCGGCGGCAACGAACATCTTGAAATCGCCTTCTTCGAAATACCAGGCTTCGTTGCCCACAATCGTCAACACGGCGTCTGCCGTCACGATTGTCCCTGTGTTCTGCGACCGAACGGTGCATCCCAACTGTCTTATCGCAAACGGATAAAGTTGCTTCTCTTGCGGCTGTATTTCGTCGGAGACGTAGGCAGCAATGGCGAACGAGCCAAGACTGGAAATGTCGATTCCCAGCAGCAGAAGCACCGTCCAGGCTGCCACCTTGCGAGCAGACTGCGCGGAGGCGGGTTTTTGCTGCGAGAAGCTTGCACGTCGCCCAAATCTGATTGCAATCGCAAGCGGTACAAGCGCGACCACGACCAACAGTGAGCTACTCAAGAGATCAATATAAAGCGGATACGGGCGCATCTCGCCATAACCGTGCACGAGGGTCCACGGAGACAGTAGGAGGTCTTGCAACGACCTGAACTCCGTTATGGCGGACCAGCCTTCGCGAGAAACGACCAGCGCAGCCCCCAACAACACGAATTGAAGGCCGGCGACGAAGAACACGCTGTCGCGCCACGTCGCGCGCCGAGGTCGCCAGGGAAAAACGGCCCACCCCAATGATGTCACGCAGATGTGCAAGGCAGCGACGCCAACTGCCGCCGCGATGAATATGGATGTCGCGGCTTTGGTCTCGACTTTTTTCGCCGCCTCCCCATAGGCCCTGCCCAAGCCGCCAACTTCGTAGCGTTCGGAATCGTGTACCTGATATTCGAAGGCGCCCGGCGAATGGGGGGCAAGTGCAGCGATGGTGGTCGGCAGGAAAAGCACCAGCACAACTGCCAGAAATGAAAAAACATATGGCCGGACCTGGTTGCTGCCCTTTCTGCGCAGGTCCGTGACGAGGGAAATGTACCCGCCTTGCGGCCTGAAAAGGAGGGCCAGCACGGAGGTCAAGAAGCTCAGCAGAATGAAAACGACTCCTTGAAAAATGCCCTCAATTTGGTCGTTCAACGTCTTGTCCGCCATATGAGGCCCCCATCTTCGAAACCTTGCGCATCGCTTGCATCGTCCCCCGCCGCTCGAGAAGGAGAGACCATCGGCGTTCAAATCATAGTTCGACGCTACTCGGATCCATTTTCTCCGAAATTCTCCAGATCAATCCCAAACCGGCATCAATGTTCGCGTTTTCCCGGCCCTCTTGCAAGACAGACGCGACGTGCTGACCGCTACCAGCACCTCTGATCAGCCCCCGCTAAGTGGCCCAGGTGGAATGTTAGTTTAAGGTTGGCCGTTGTGCCACGGACATTGCTGGTCGCCCCTACGTGCTGCGGGCGCTAGCTATAGGCGCCCGCAAGTGCCCGGTAGCGGGTGCAGTAGGCGTGTTGGGTTAGGGCGCGGCTGCGCTGCGGATGCTGCCGGCGCTTGGGGTGCTTAGGACCCAGGGCGCGTATTGTGGCACCGAGTTAGGGGTTTAAGGGGCCCAAAGAAGGGGCACCCCTAACCTACCCCTAACCGGGCTATGTGCTTGGTAGCTATTATTATTACCCCTTTGGTTAGGGTGGTTAGTAAGGTTAGGGTAGGGTACAAAGGCAAAGTAGCTCCGTTGGGTGTTAGGCAACACGCCCTAACCACTAACTTACCTAACCGGGCTTTCCCCAAGACACATCATAGTGGACGCTCAAGTTGCCCTCCTTACCCCGCCACGCCTCCACCGTTTGCCACGGCTGCTCGTCCTTGACGAAGCCCGAGACCAGCTTGCCTTCAATCTTTACCGTGCCTGCAGTGTTTGCTCTTCGCCAACCGAGTTTACGCATTGCCTCACCCACGCGGCGACTCTGCTCCTGTCCGCGTTGTGCGCCGCGGACATCGAGAATTGTCCAAATGGCCTCCATGCTGATTTTGCCCTTCATGTCTTCCAATGCGTCATGAAGCGCCTCAAACCACGGGTCACGCGTTAGACGCCGTTCCTGTTCTTCGGCTGCTTTTTTCCAGAGCTCCTGGTTGAGGCGAATGCTAGCACCGCGCGCCTCACGCGCGGCGGCCTCGGCCCATAGCTGGTCGCGGTCGCGGCGTAACTCAGTGATGTTAAAACGCTGACACCGCACCGGCCAAAAGCGCCGATTGCCGGTCGTATCGCGCAGGTACTCCAGAGAGTTGGTCGTGCCCACTATCACGCACTGCCGTGGGACCTCACTGACAATGCGTCCATAGGCCAGCCGCGCGCGATCAACCTGTCGAGAGAGAAACGCCTTCAGGTGCTCAATGTCCGCGCGCCGCATTCCGCTCAGTTCAGCAGCCTCGATTATCCATCTGCCGCGCAGGCTCTCTATCACCCGCTTGCCTCGATGTTAAGCGGCAGGTCGTCCGAGAACCATTCCTCTGGCCCTGCCAACGTGGCCAGTGCAGTTGACTTATCGGTGCCCTGTTCCTCGTTCTCGAGGACAATCATCTCATCAAATTTGCAACCCGGTTGTCGCACGCGGTGCACGGCCGCAATCAACATCAGCGCGCCCACTGCCTGAATGTACTCGGTGTTCTCGGCACCGCCGTACTTTATGAGCCATGTGCCCAAGCGCTTAACGCCATCCCACTTCAGGGCATCGAGATAATCCCGCACTGGATGAAAGCCGTTCAGCCGCGCCGTATCCTCGACGACATTAAACAGCAGGTCCTTTGATGGCCGAAGCCGGAAGCGTCGTTCCATCAACAGCCAGATGCGAATTACCGCCGCGTCTTCCAATATTGGGCCAAAGTCGGCAAGGCCGTCGATCAACAAATGATCCGCGAACTGATCATAGCGCAGCGTGATGCCCATCTTGAGCAAGGCGATGCGAATATTGGGCGCGCTACTGAACGGCGTGCCTTTGTCGTCCGTGGCCAGCGCGATCTCCTTTATCGCGTCAGTTATTTGGCGATCGACATATGCGCCCTTGTCACCCTTTTGATCATAGATGTGATCCGAGATCCGGTTGTTGTGGTCGAGCAATGCTGATTTAATTGTCTGCCACCGGTAACCACGCCGCAGCATTTCATTGATGACAAACCACACTGCACGTGAGCGGTCGCCGTCATAGCGTCCGCCTTCGCCGTCGCGTATGGCCCGTTCTAGCTCGTCCTCATCCGGGTCCTGGCGCGCGTGCTGTCCACCATCTTCGGGGGTACCCGGTTTGGTCTGCTCAGCTCTTCTCGCCTCAAGCTCTGCGACGGTGCCATCGAGATGCACGTCGATATTGGTGATGCCGTTCGATCCGGGCAGCGGATTACCTGTGATGACGATGTAACGCTCGGCGCGGCGGTACGCCTCCAGTGTCACGCCGTTGTTCACCGGCAACTTGCGGTGAAGCTTAGGACCGACACCGTGCCCGATTATCCGTAGGCCGGTGCCGCTCACCGTAATCTCGGTGTAGCTAGCGACTTTCTCGGCCAAATCAGAGGCCCATGGATCAATCGCACCTGTGTCTGGGTTGCGGCAATGGTCGATGTCAAACGCCGCAATGTCATCGCCCAAGCAGAAGCCGATGCCGTCGAAATTCGCAACGGCGCACATTACCGTGTCGTAGCTGTTCCACGTTTTTGGGTCGTTGTTCTTCGCTCTACTGCCGTTGGGCTGGTACGGCACCTTGGTCCACTTAGGTTCCTTGGTTCGCTTGTTCTTGGCTCTCTCCCAACGCCACAGCACCCAATGTGGGCGCGCGATGAGCGGCGCGAGCGCGGCCGGTAAATGATGTAGGTCGCCGCAAACGGTCTTGGGCTTAAGGGCATTGCTCATGATCATGGCCGCACCTCGCGGTCATCACGCGATCTTCTCCTTTTCCCTTTCGGCGAGCAGCCGATTTAGATAAACGTCGACCTCATCTTCATCCCAGAGGTTCTTGCCGAACGGCTTTACTGGTTGCGGGAAATTCGGCTTCGTTTTCACGAACCTCGGAATGCTGAACGGATGACAGCCGAGCTTCGCGGCCAGCTCCATTGTGCCAATCCACTTCCGTTTCTTGCTATCGACCTTGCCGTCTGCCTTGTTGCTCATCTGGCGGTGCGCCTCCTGCACTTGCGGGTTAAAGTTGTTGCAAGCATGCACAGCGCCAACGGGCCAAACACCGGCCATTAATTGGACCAAATTAGTGGCCGGCGACTTCGAGGGCGCCGACGATCTATGGCCCCGGAGCGCGTGAGAACAACCGTTCGATCGCGTTAACACGGAGGTTAAAGATGATGAATCTTCTCGACCTAAATTGGCGCATGTTCCCAGAAGAGCGAACGAGAGCTCTGGGAGTCTGGCCTAATCAGCTCTGGCATAACAACGCTGAAAAAGCAGGCGCGCTTGTCGTACCGAAGTCCCGACAATATGCCGAGTATCCTGTCTCGAGGGCGGGACTTGCATACGTTGTCGCAGCAGTGCAATCCAACAAGATAGCTGCTGGCTTTGTTGGTTTGCGAAACGGTCGAGGCGAGCTTGTGGCCTGCCAACCTGCCCTGGTCGTCTCGTCGCTGCTGCAGGATGTGCCGCCTAGAGATGGGCCATTCGGGGAATACTGGTGGGTGCGTGAAGACCTGACGCTCGACGGTCGCGATGGAACGTCTCTCTATGGTCGCCAACTCCCCACCATTGATGAGATGCCCTTTTGAAAGCGCAACGGCCTGACATTGCCCCTACGAATGGTACCAAAAGCGCGGTGCACCGACACGGATGACGCCGCGCTTTTGGGTTGGTGTGCCGCGATCACCTAATTCTTTGCCCAGATCCCCTCGCACGCCTTCGGTAATTCATCACCGAGACTCTCGTCCCCGTCCGTTTCTTCGCTATCTGCTCGGCGCGATCGTTGATGTCCCGGGCGCTCTGCTCCGGGTACAGTTCCCGCAGCATGTCGCGAACGACCTCGAACTCATCGGCCGCGTCGTGCACGGGATTGCGCTGGCGGCGCTCTCTCGCCGTTATTTTGGATGGGCCGCGCCTGCGGCGCAGCTTGCCCGTCCGGGGGTCACGCTCGTCGAGAGGCCGCTGCTGCTTGCCGGTGCGAGGGTCGCGCTCGCCTCGGATGAACTGTGCCGCCAATCGCGCCACCTCTGGGTGACAGGGTCCAGTCTCGACTATGCGGGCCAATTGCTCGGGCTCGCCACGCTGCGCGGCCTCCATCGCCGCGCGCTCCTCCGCGGTGGGCGGCGGTGGTCGCTCTCGCGCGGCCTGCGCATGTTTCGCTCGCATCGCTCGCACGCGGGGTATGGCGGCATCGGGCAACTTGACATCAGGGAGCTGGAATTGCTGGTGCATGTAGAACCAGCGCTCCTCCTCCAGCTCTGCGTCCCGTAGCTCGTTCACGAGAGCGGCGACGGCCTCTTCGTTTTGCCAGCGCGGTTTGCTCTTGACGTAGTACGGGATGTCAGGGGGATCATTCTGCTCCCACCCTTTGCCGCAATCCGCCGATACCATTCGAAGAAACTCGTGATCGAGCTCGACCGGCTTCGGCTCGCCCTTGCGAACAATAGTTTTCACGATCGTACCTTGCCCTTGCGCATGGACACCACGTTAGCCGGTGGCGGCGAGACGATATCGCGCAGGCGTGCTGCCCATAGCTCCAGCGCGTGACACTTCTCCTCGACGTATGCGAACTGATCGTACACCTTGTGCAAGTCCGGCCGCGCGTGCGCTATGACCAGCTCGCGGACGTTGTCCGGGATCGGCAGTGCGCTCAGCCCGGTGCGCATGGTGCGACGAATGTCGTGGATCACGAACGAGTCCGCCGGTCCGCCCAGCTGCTCGGTCATCGCCGCGTCGAGCCTTCCCTTGGCCTTGCTGAAGCCGTTTACCGGCTTGGCGCCGTACGTCGTGCTGAATAGGTGGTCACCTTTCTTGAACCGCGGCAATGTCTCCAACAGCGCGATCACGTCGTCCGTCAGAGGCACCACGTGCGCAGCGCCGCCCTTCATGCGCTCGGCCGGAATAGTCCACAGCCGCCTCGCGAAGTCGAACTCGCGCCACCGCGCCTCCGCCACCTCGCTCTTGCGCTGACCTGTGAGCGCCAGCATCTTGAATAGCGGACCGAGCGGATACGCCAACTTGTCGGTAGCGCGCCACAGCGCCCGCAGCTCGGCATCGGTGAGCACGCGCTGGCGCAGCACCTTCTTTCCGAGCAGGTCCTTGGCTCGCAATCGCTCGGCCGGTGACTCCTCCAGGCCGTAGGCGTGCTGCGCGACCGCCCAGCCGAAGAGCCGCTTGGCGTAGCCCAGCACATTGCGCGCCTGCGCGGGGGCGCGCTTCTTGACCTCCACTATCGCGTTGCGCACGTCGAGGGAGGTGACTTCCGTCACCGGCCTGTTGCCCCACCTGGGGATGAACTCGCGGCGCACGTCCGCCGCCACCTCGCGGGCCTTACGCTGGCCCTGCACGGCTTCCTCCAGCCAGGCCTCCGCTACGACGGCGAACGTGGTGCGCCTGCTGCGCTGCGCTGCGAGCTGCTCTTGCCTCGCGCTTTCGCGCGGATCCCTGCCCTGCTGGATCTGGTCGAGCCACTCGCGCGCCTTCTTGCGGGCGGCGGCCAGGCCCATCTTGTCGGCGTCGCCGAGCGCGAGGCGGGCCGGCATCCTCGACGGCGGCACGCGTGCGTACAGCACGAAAGATTTTGCGCCCCGGTCGGTGACGCGAACGCCGAAGCCGCGCACATCCGTGTCCCAGTAGTGCGCGCGCTGGCCGGGCGCAGCGGGCTTCAGGCCGCGAACGAACGTGTGTGATAAAAGCCGCTTGTTTGGCTCGCTTCGCATCTTGCCAATTGCTCTGCCGGTTGGCCGCTGGGGCTGCGCCCGGGGCTACAACCTGCTTGTTATAGCCCGTAGCCCCGTGCTACAGTAGCCTATAGCAAAGGCAGCGCTAGTGCCCACAAATTTGAGGACGGACGGCCCAGGAGCTGCCGGTCGTTTTAGCCCGCTAAAGCCGGGCGCCCAGCTGTTAACCGGTTGGTCGCTGGTTCGAATCCGGCCCGGGGAGCCATCTTCAATTTCGAACTTTGTTTTCTCAAGATTTTTTCCGCTTTTTGTCAAACCTCGCGACAGGTTTGACAATGAATGTTCCTGTTTTCATCTTCTCCATTGCCGCCGCTGCGAGCCGCTTGCGATCCGCAGCTTTCGTGTAGCGAACAATTTCTTTGAGGCTGGCGTGGCCCGTTATCGCCGCAATCTCGTGCGGCGTGCAGCCGGCCTCTGCCAATCGCACGGACGCTGCCTTGCGCAACCCATGGAATGAGCAATGGTGCAGATTGGCCATGTCGCACTGTTCGCGGAACCAGTTCCCGAATCCGGCAACCGCGAACGGCTTCCCAAACTCTGATTGCTTTGCGCGGATTAGCGCCGCCCCGTCTAGAGCATGTTCTTGCCGAATAGAATCGCAGGATTCCCAAGGACCTGTAAATGGGCGAGTCTGGCGGCATTGATTCGTCTGGGGGCCGAGCCATGCCGAAGGCATATTCTGCGGACATTCGCAT
>Ga0306926_10009425_pt1 | contig 10735 bp, 3 predicted proteins | sample flu12Cox44000178_FD_203759 | JGI IMG/M metagenome (GOLD analysis project Ga0306926, IMG submission 203759) | Lab enrichment of tropical soil microbial communities from Luquillo Experimental Forest, Puerto Rico - flux8day.12C.oxic.44.000.178 (v2)... | ecosystem: Environmental > Terrestrial > Soil... | reverse complement strand
GCGGGCGTGCCGGCCCGGGTGATCAAGCGCCTGGACGACGAAGGCTCTGGTGCGAACCCGTCCGCCGATCAGAACATCAGCCCGATATTGACGTGAAAGACGCCGATCCGGGTGTCGCCGGGGCCGGGGTCGAGGGGCCAGGCCCAGCCGAGGCTGATGTCGCCGATGGGGAGGCGGACGACGAGGGGGGCGATGCCGGCGCCGTGGCGGAACTTCGCCGGTGACAGGCCATCGAGCGAGTCGGCGACGACGCCGCTGTCGATGAAGATGGAGCCGTACCAAGGCGGGCTGATCGGGAACTGGAGGTCGAGGTTGTGGAGGATGCGGAGGTTGCCGCCGAGGGGGCGGTACTCCACGCCGCACAGGCCCGTGCAGGGGACGCCCGTTGGTCCCGTGCCGGCGCCGCCGGGGACGATCGGGAAGGCGACCACCTCGACGCGGGCGCGGTCGAGCTCGTAGCCGCGGATCGTGGTGTCGCCGCCGGCGAAGTACGTTTCGACCTTGGGGAGGAGCGAAGCGCCCCTGAGCGGGAAGCCCTGATCGTAGCGGAACCCCTGGCGCAGGAAGAGGTATCGGCCGAGCGGGATCACGGTCAGCGAGTGAATGCCGATCTTGAGGAAGGTGTCGTCGCCGATGTCGACGGGGAACAGGCGCAGCGGGACGGAGAGGGCCGGCAGCGCGAGCTCGGCGATGGCGTCGACGCGGAAGCCGCGGCTCGGCAGGAGGCGGTTGTCCATGCGCAGCCACTGCACGTTGGCGGAGACGCTGCCGACGGTGGTGCCGAGCGTGACGCTCTGCTGGTTGAAGTCGGGGCCGGCGAGGCGGATCAGCGCCTCCGTGTGCGTCGTGCTGCGGAGGTTGTAGTGGATGCCGGCGTCGACGCCCGGGTACATCTCGCGCGAAAACCCGATCGACCCGCCGCCCGAGTGGATGTCGCCGAGGCGGACCGTGGCCTGCGAGAGGTACGTGACGGCGGCGTCGAGGCGGAACAGCGTTCCTAGAAAGCGCCGGTCGAGGAAGCTGCCGGTGGCCGTGAACAGCGACGTGCCGTAGGTGGCCTGCAGGCTGCTCTGCCAGCCGTAGCCGAGCAGATCGCGGTTGTCGTACCCGGCGCGTGCGTAGATCCCGAACGGCAGCGACGAGTCGGGGGGTTTCTGGGCCGTCGAGATCCCGGCCCCCACGTGGATCACGCTGTACTGGTCGTAGCGCTCCTCGACCTCCACGACCATGGGGACCACGGGGCGCTTGTCGTCCTTGCCGGGGAAGGAGATCGGCGAGGCGTTGTTGAACAACTGCAGGGCGCCGAGGTTGCGCTGGCCGCGCTCCGTGGCGGTCGTCGTCAGGACATCGCCCGAGGCGATCGGGATCCACTCCAGGATGGCGTCGGGGTGGGTGACGAAGTTGCCGCGCACGAAGATGGGCCCCACCCAGGTCTTGGGGCCGAGCTTGAGCACCCAGACCAGGTTGGCCTGGTCGCCGACGCGGCTCACCTCCGGCTCGACTGTGGCCGACGGGTAGCCGGCGTCGCCGAGCAGGCGGGTGAGGCGCTTGCCGTCCTCGCGGAGCGCGGCCGGCGTGTACGGGGCCCCTGGCTTGAGCGTCGTGCTCTGCAGGAGAAAGGTCTTGTCGTAGGGGAGGCTGCCGCCCTCGGTGCGGAAGTCCTCGCTGCCGAGGGTGATGCGCGGCCCCTCGTCGATGGTGAAGCGGACGTAGAGGCGGTCGGCGTCGCGGGCGGCGCTGTCGGCCCCGGCGGCGATCGCGCCCAGCTGACCGAGCGCCTCGGGGACCGTCGCCGCGTCGCCGCGGACTTTGACCTCCAGGAAGCCTTTCCCTTTGTAGAAGTCGGCGACCCGCTCGCTGTCCTGTTCGAGCTGGCGCGCCGTCACGTAGCCCCCCGAGCCGAGCCCGATGTCGCCGATCACCGGGATGTCGCCGAGCAGCGGGAAGGTGCGGACCGACACCACGTCGGCGAGCGTGCCCGACGGGATCGATCGGTTGCCGGCGAAGTCGATGCCGCGCACGGGCAGCCGGGGCCCCTCGTCGATCACGAACACGACCCGCTCCTCGTCGGCCGACAGCCGCTCGCGCCGCCAGTCGACGCGTGCCAGAAAAAACCCGTCCGCCTGGTAGAAGTGGGCCAGCGCGTCGGCGCTGGCGCCGACCTCGAAGTCGTCGTAGGCGCCGCGCGTGTAGAGGGTCAGCTCGTCGCGCAGCGTGGAGCTCGACTCGTGCGCGTTCCCTTCGAAGGCGACGACGACGCGCTTGCGCTCGGCGATGTGGATGGAGAGGCGGACGTTCTTGGCGACGCGATCGACGCTCTTCTGCGGCGAGTAGTCCGACGTCACCCGGACGCCGATGTAGCCGAGGGCGCGGTAGCGCTTGTTGAGAGCCTCGATGTCCTCGCGCAGCCGCTTGAGCGTGAAGGGGGCCGGTTTGATCCAGAGCGTGTACCAGGAGAAGTGGCGGAACATCGGCTCGATGTCCGCGGTGGTGAGGGCGTGGTTGCCGGTGAAGGTGAGGGGACCGATCGGGTAGGAGGGGCCGAGATCGACCCTGAGGTAGAGATCGGTCGCCCCGGCGACCGTCGGGGCGGGGCGGGCCTCGAGCGCGAGGGTGGCCTCGAAGTAACCCTCGGAGCGGAGGAACTCGATCACCCGCTCGCGCTCGCGCTCGAGCGCCGCGTTGCGCTCGGCGCCGGGCGGAGGGAGGGCGCGGCCCGGGCGGATGCTGATGCGGCGTTGAATCTCGTCCTGGAGCAGCGGCCAGTTGCCGCTCACGAAGACGTAGCGGAGGCGGTCGTAAGGCGTGAGGGTGGCGACGAGCGTGACGCCGCCGGCGTCGCGGCGCGCGGCGATCGCCGCCCGGTATCCGACGGCGTCGAGGGCCTGCGCGAGCCGGGGGATGGTCCCGAGCGGCTTGCCGATCTCGTCGCTGGGCCCGGCCTCCACGAACGGGTCGCCCGCGGGCGCCACCGTCGCCAGCAGGGCCTTCAGCTTGTCGTCGGGATCGATGCGCGTGCCGGCGAGCTCGTACCCCAGGATCGGCACGCGCGCGGCCGGCGCGGGCGCTGCCGCAGGCGCGGCCGCCGCCTCGTCGCTGTCGTCGTCGGATGCTTCGTCCGACGCTTCGTCCGACGCTTCGTCCGACGCTGCGTCCGACGCTTTGTGCGACGCGCCGGGCGGAGCCGGGTCGGCGGCGCGCGCGGTCAGCGGCGCGCCGAGGAACAGCGCCAGCAGGATCGCGCGGGCAGGCGTGAGGGAGGGGTTCGGGGCTCGGTTCACCGTCGGATCGCGTAGTCCAGTCTCAGCTCGCCACCATAGATGAGTGGCAGCGTCTCTGGAACACCGAGCTGCGCCGAGGTCCGGATCTGTTCGAGCACCCCGCCCACGGTGACGTAGTCGAGGACCCAAAAGTCGAGCTGGGTCTTCCAGTTACTGTTGTTCTGGAAGCCCTGCAGGTAGTCGGTCTGGAAGTTGAGGTAGCGGCTGATCCGCTTGCGCACGCGCCCTTCGAACCCGTCGGAGCCGACGGTGAGACGGAGGTTCAGGCCGGTCAGGCGCGTGAACGTGCCGTCGATGTAGGGCTCCATCAGGCTGGCGACGGTGTCGCGCGTGGCCTGGCCGGCGACGTCGCCGGCGGTCGACACGTTGGCCCCCACCGTCGGGTTCCCGGTGGCGACCCGCTGCGGGTCCGAGCCCGTCCGCCCGGTGATGAGCAGGAGCGCGCACTGGTTGCGATCGAGGCCGTCGTCGCTGAAGAGGTCGATCTGCGCCTCGCGCAGCGGGCCGCTGATGCGCATGTGCACGTTGTGGTCGTTGCCGTTCGAGTCGGGGACCAGGTTCTGGGCCTCGAGGTTCAGATCCGGCGTGTCGCCGTCGGCGACCGACTTGGTCGCCACGAACACGACGTAGTTGACGTTGGGGACCAGATCGAAGTCGCCGCGCATGAACGGGATGTTGAAGCGGCCGTCGGTGGGACGGACGTCGCCGGCCAGCTCCGGCGCCGCCAGCGTGCCGCCTACATGGAGCAGGATGTCGACGTGGATCTCGGGCGCGATGTTGTTCTGGACCACGAACCCCTCGCCCACTGTGCGCACGCTGAGATCGAGCCGCAGCCCCTCGAGCAGGCGCTTGCCCTCGTAGAACGGCCGCACCGGCGTCTCGTCGACGCGCGGGGAGAGGACCAGGTCCTGCACCTTGAAGTCCTGCAGGTACCGCCCCGACACCAGCCGCACCTCACCCCCCAGCTTGAAGCCGTTGTCGACGTCCCCCTTCATGTCCAGATCGAAGGCCAGGTCGTCGACCTCGAAGGTGTGGGGGCTCGAGTATGTGAGCTGCTCGCCGTGCAGCGGCAGGTCGATGTACCCGGGCTTGAACGGGACCAGGCTCGAGAACTGCACCCGCCCCGAGCGGACGCCCGAGGCGCCGATGACGATCGCTCCCTGCTCGCCGATCGTCGCCCGCACGTTGTGGAGCACGAGGCCGGCGTTGCTGACCTCCACGATGCCGCTTTGCACCTGCACCTCGTCGGCGAGGTCGCGAAGCCGGAAGTTGATGGCGCCGAGGTCCAGGCGGCCGCGTAGCTCGGGGCTCTTGAGCGTCCCGCGCAAACGTCCGCGCACGTGGGCGCGCCCTTGCGCGTCGGACACGGCGTCGGGGGCCACCATGGCGAGCAGACGCGCGCTGACGTCGCCGTCGACGTCGGCCTCGATGTTCTCGGGCGCGAAGTCGGGCCCGAGGCCCGCGTGGCCGGTGAAGCGCAAGGTCGCGCCGTCGACGGTGACCGCCAGCCTGTCGATGGCCGCCCCCGTGTCGTCGAGCGTGACCTGCCCGGAGCTGATCACGACGTCGCGATCGAAGTTCGTGGGCCGGACGCGGATCGGGTTGACGATCGTGAGGTGCCCGCGCATGTCGGGGCGGTCGAGCGTCCCCCCTGCCTTGAGCGCGACCTCCAGGTCGCCGGCCACCCGATCGACGCCGCTCGCGCCGGTGAGCAGAAACGGCTGCAGGAGCTCGAGATCGAGGTGGCCCGCCAGCGCCCCCTTGATCCGGCGATCGTCGAGGCTCCCCTCGACCTGCAGGTCGCCGCCGTCCGTCGAGAAGTGCGCCTCGTCGAGGACGATGCGGTCGGCGCGGCCGTGGACGTGCACGGGGCGGGCGGCCTCGACGCGCACCCGCTGCATCGTGGTCTCGCCGTTCGGCCCTTCCACGGCGCGGGCGATCGACAGCCACAGCTCCGGCATGAGCAGGTCGAAGGCGATCGGCTGGCCGGGAATGAGATCGACGGTGGCGCGGCCGCTGGCGACGCCGCGCCCGTCGCCGAACGCCACCAGCTCCGGGGCCAGCGCCTCGATCTCCACGCGCCGGAAGTCGACGTCGGCGTGCACGGCCGGCCCCTTGGGCGTCAGCGCGGCCTGCCCGACGACGTCGAAGCGGTCGAACAGGCGGCCGTTCACCGCCACGCCCGGGTTCGCCCCCATGCGCGTCGGCGAGAACGCCAGGTGGCCGTCGCCGAGGCGGACGCCGCGGGCGACGACGTTGCCGAGGTACAGATCGCCGGCCAGCTCGGGGCGCTCGGGCCGCCCGCCCACGTGGAGCTTGGCGTTGACGAACCCGGTGATGGGGACACCGGCGTCGACGACGCCCGGGAGGCCGGCGAGCTCCAACCGGTTGATGGTGACGTCGAGGTCCAGGTCCTGGTGCTGGAGGCCCACCTTGCCGCGGACGTCGACCTGGCCGCCGGCGTCCCGGATGACGCGCAGGGCCTCGAGGACCAGCGTCTGGCCCTGGACCTTCGCCTCCACGGGCCCCAGCCGGTAGGGGTCGCCGAGCACCGCCAGCGGGCTCCCCGCGGGGACGCTGACCTCGGCCTCCACGCCGTCGAGGGGGCCGCGCGCGTCGGCGTGGAAGGTGAGGCGGCCGGCGACGGCGTCGCTGCCGGCGAGCGTCCCGACGTCGAGATCGCGCCCGTCGAGCTTGAAGTCGACGATCGGCGAGCGGAGCGGGCGGCTCGACCGCTTCTCCCAGAGCTTCACCGTTCCGTGCCCGTCGAGGTGGCCGCCGAACGCCGCCCCGGAGAGCTTGTCGACGCGCGCCACGCCGTGCTCGAGGCCGAAGCGCGCGGCGAGCTCCGGCACCTTGCGCTTGCCGAGGCCCGCGCCGTGCACGGTGGCGTCGCCGGCCACCTCCGGGTCCTCGAACGAGCCCTTGGCCTTGGCGTCGAGCCGCGCGTCCTTCGCCAGCGGCGGCAGCCCCATGTCGGCGAGCAGCCGGCCGAGGTCGGCGGCCACGACCGAGAGCCCGGCGTCGACCAGCTGGCGCGCGAGATCGGCCGACCCGCGCGCGGTCGCCTGGGCGCCCGGCACCGAGACCGTGAGGCCGTCGGTCTTGACCCGCTCGGGGGAGACGAACGCGTCGCCGCGCACGCGGATCTCGCGCGGCAGGCCGCCGCCGCGCGCGCGCAGGAGCTTGAGGTCGACCTTGGCGATGCGCGCGGACATCCCCTTGCCCTTGGCGCCGAGGTCGGCCTTCGCCTCGATGCGCCCCGCGAGCTGCCCCCCGCCGAGCGGCACGATCGCGGCCGGCAGGTAGCTCTCGGTGTGGAAGTCGGTCAGTCCGAGACCGGCGTCGAGGGCCAGCCGGTTCGTGTCGAGGTGCGCCTCCAGCGCCAGCCGCCCGCCGCCGGGAGCGCCGAAGCCGAACTTGGTCACGTCGACCTTCCCGGCGCCGGCGTCGAAGCCGAGGTCGAACCCCAGCCCCAGCGCCCGGTACGTGTCGTAGGCGACGTCGAGCCCCTTGAAGGCCGCCGCCACCTTCAGCTTGGCGAACGTGTCGTGGAGATCCGCGGTGATCGTCGCGCCGTCGCCCGACAGCTTCAGCCCGTCGATGTGCTTGCCGGCGACGACCGCCGTCAGCGCGTCGCCCGCCTCGGCGAACGCGGCCTTGAGCTTGATGCCCGGGATCGACGTGTCGCCGTAGATGCCGGTGAAGAACCCCTTGCCCGTGAGCTTGGTCCGGCCGGTGTCGGCCTCGGCGAGGTCGAGGAAGATGTCGTCCGACCATTCGGGCGTCGTGGCGACGCGGTTGATGACCACGCGATCGAACGGCAGCACGTTGTCGTCGAGGATCCGGAGCCAGCCGCCGCCGGCCGCCAGCACCGGCCCGGCGTCGAACCCGAACGTCGGGTGCTTGGGATCGACGCTCGACTGCTTGAGCGAGGCGCGCGCGTGGGCGTGGCGGAGCTCGAGCCCCCAGGACCCCGGGAAGTCGAAGATCGCGTTCAGGTCGCCGAGCTCGATCCCGTCGATCTCGAAGAACGATCCGGGCTGGTCGGCGGCCGCGGCGGGGCGGGGCGGGGGCGGCGTCTTGGGGGCCAGGGCGGCCAGGAACCCGATCCCGTCGGATTTTTGCATGGCCGCGAACCGCCAGAGCGCCTCCGGCGCGCGCAGGTCGTGGATGGAGAAGCTGCCGCCGATCAGGGTGCGGAGCTTGACCTTGGCGTCGAGGTGCGGGACGTCGAGCACCACCGTCCCCTCCGGATCGACGATCTGGAGGCCGTCCACGGAGATCGGCGACGGCTCGTCCGTGATCAGATCGGCGATGGCGCGCAGGTGCCAGGTGACGCCGCCGATGTGCAGCTTGCCGCGGTTCGCGGGCAGGCTCCCCTCGATGAGCCGGCCGAGGCGCGACCCTTGCAGCACGATCGACGCACCGAGCACCGCGCAGACGACCGTGCCGACCAGTCCGACGACGGTTGTGCGAACGACACGCGCAATGCGGGCACTCGGCAACGGATGACCATTGTGTCATAAACGCGGGCGGCCGCCGATGCTGGAGCCCGTCGTCACTGGAACGAAACCGAGCCTTTACGTGCTCGACGCGATGAACTACCTCTATCGCGCGTTCCACGCCCTGCCGCCGCTGCACACGACGAAGGGTGTGCAAACAGGCGCCATCTACGGTCTCTGTCAGATGATCCTGCGCATCGAGCGTGAGCAGCGCCCCACGCACCTGTGCGTGGTGTACGACGCTCCGGGCGAGAACTTCCGCAAGCAGCTCTACGGCGGCTACAAGGCCCACAGGCCGCCGATGCCCCCCGAGCTCGGCCAGCAGATCGCGATGGTTCGCCGGGTGATCGAGGCCTTCGGCCTGGCCCAGCTCGAGGTGCCGGGGTTCGAGGCGGACGACATCATCGCGACGTTGGCCAAGGTGGCCGTCGCCGACGGCATGGAGGTCGTGATCTGCTCGTCGGACAAGGACCTCATGCAGCTGTGCGACGGGAACGTCGCCGTGCTCGACACCATGAAGAACCGGCGGCTCGGCGCCGCCGAGGTGCACGAGAAGTTCGGCGTGCCGCCCGATCGCATCGGTGACGTGCTGGCGCTCATGGGCGACAGCGTCGACAACGTGCCGGGCGTCGCCGGCATCGGCCCCAAGACCGCCGCCGAGCTCATCAACAAGTACGGCTCGCTCGACGAGCTCCTGGCGGCGGCCCCGACGATCAAGGGGAAGCGGGGGACCTCGATCGTCGAGGCGGCCGACGCCATCCGGATCTCGCGCGAGCTCGTCCGCCTGCGCGAGGACGTGCCGCTGCCGAAGACGCTCGCGGAGCTGCACCGGGCGGATCCCGACAAGCAGCAGCTGCGCGACCTGTTCCGCGAGCTGGAGTTCTCGCGCCTCGTCGAGCAGCTGTCGGCGTCGGGCGCCGCCGCCATCGCGCCGCACGCGGAGGCGACGCCGCCGCCCACGATCCGCGAGGTCGCGCCGCCGGCGCCGCCGCCGCCTGTCCCCGCGATCACCGACGCCGCCGCGCTCGCGGCGCTGGCCCGGGACGTGGAGGCCGCGGGGGCGGTCGCGATCGCCGCGGTCTACGACGGGCCCTCGGCCGTCCGCTCCGAGCTCGTCGGGCTCGCGTTCGCCTTCGCCGGGCGGCGCGCTTACGTGCCGCTCCACCACCGCTACCTCGGCGCGCCCGCCTGCCTCCCCGAGAAGGAGGCCCTCGCGGCGCTCGGGCCCCTGCTCGCCGCCCCGGGGATCGCCAAGCACGTGCACGACGGGAAGACGCTCGAGGTGCTGGTCCGCCGCCGGGGGCTGACCCTCGCGGGCGTGGCCTCGGACCCGATGCTCGCCGCCTACCTCCTCGACGCCTCGCGCACGCGCTACGACCTCGACGTCGTCGCGGCGGCCGCGGGGGTCGCCGGGACCGCCGCCCGCGCCACCTGGATGGGGAGCGGCGCCTCGGCCCGGCCCGGGAGCGACATCGCCGTCGAGGAGGTGGGCGCCCACCTCGGCGCCGAGGCCGCTGCGGCGCTGGCGCTCGCCGACGTGCAGCCCGCCCGGCTCGCCGCCGCGCGCCTCGAGGATCTGTACCGCACGATGGAGCTCCCTCTCGCGCACGTGCTGGCGAAGGTCGAGTGCCGGGGCGTGGTCCTCGACGTCGGCCTGCTGCGCGACATCGGCCAGGAGGTCGGCACCTCGCTCGCGTCCCTGGAGAAGGAGATTCACGGGCTCGTCGGCGGACCCTTCAACATCAACTCGAACAAGCAGCTCGCCGACGTGCTGTTCGGCAAGCTCGGGCTGCCGGTCGTCCGGCGCACGAAGACCGGCCCCTCGACCGACGCCGACGTGCTCGAGGAGCTGGCGACGCTCCACCCGGTCCCGGCCAAGGTCGTCGAGTACCGGACCTTGGCCAAGCTCAAGGGGACGTACATCGACGCGCTCCCGGCGCTGGTCAACCCCGAGACCGGGCGGCTGCACACCTCCTTCAACCAGGCGGTGGCGGCGACCGGCCGTCTGTCGTCGAGCAACCCGAACCTCCAGAACATCCCCATCCGCAACGACCTCGGCCGCCGGATCCGCCAGGCCTTCGTGGCCAAGCCGGGGCACGTGCTGGTCTCGGCCGACTACTCGCAGATCGAGCTCCGCATCCTGGCGCACTTCTCGGGCGACCCCGCGTTCCTCGAGGCCTTTCGCTCCGGCGACGACGTCCACCAGCGGACGGCGGCGGAGGTGTTCGGCGTCCCGCCGGCCTCGGTCACCGCCGAGCAGCGGCGGATCGCCAAGGCGATCAACTTCGGCCTCGCGTTCGGGCAGAGCGACTTCGGCCTCGCCCAGGTGCTCCGGATCCCGCGCGCGCAGGCCAAGACGTACATCGAGAGCTACTTCGCCCGCTACGCGGGCGTCCGCGCCTACATGGAGCGATCGATCGCCGACGCGCGCGAGCAGAGCGAGAGCTCCACGCTGCTCGGGCGCCGCCGGCCGCTCCCCGAGATCCACTCGACGCGCGCGCAGGATCGCTCCTACGCCGAGCGGATCGCGCGCAACACGCCGATCCAGGGCTCGGCGGCGGATCTGCTGAAGCTGGCCATGATCCGCGTCGACCGCGCGATCGAGGCCGGCGCCTCACCCGCGCGCGAGGCGGCGCTCCTGCTCACCGTCCACGACGAGCTCGTGTTCGAGCTCCCGGCAGCGCGCGCCGAAGAGTTCAAGCATTGGGTGAAGGGCGAGATGGAAGCGGTCTACACGCTGGAGGTTCCCCTGGTGGTCGATGTCGGGGTCGGACCCACGTGGGGCGAAGCGCATTAGAAGCTCAGGGATACCGGCGCCGACCGCCGCGTCAGAAACCGCAAAGTGGGCTTCTCGGTCGAGTATGATGGATGAGATGGACCGCGTGGCTGCGCTCGGCGCCGCTTCCCTGCTGGCCCTGACGGCGTGCGCCGCGGGCTGCCACGCCCGCC
>Ga0306926_10009423_pt1 | contig 10738 bp, 13 predicted proteins | sample flu12Cox44000178_FD_203759 | JGI IMG/M metagenome (GOLD analysis project Ga0306926, IMG submission 203759) | Lab enrichment of tropical soil microbial communities from Luquillo Experimental Forest, Puerto Rico - flux8day.12C.oxic.44.000.178 (v2)... | ecosystem: Environmental > Terrestrial >... | reverse complement strand
CGTCTTCGATGAGTTGCCGTATGACGCTTTGCATCCGTTGCGCTGAATACGGCCGGAGCTAACCGGTTCCGGCCGTGTTCGTTTTTTATGGCCCAAATCGCAGCGTACTCAGGAGTGAGGGAAGGCAAAGTTGAGGGCCCTTGATGGCGTATGCGGCTGAAGTGGACTGCATGCGTTTCCCCGTCGATTGCGCGCTGAGAAGTTTACGCGAGGATCGTGCTCCAAGCCTGCTCCTGCTGCGGGGCTGGCCTTCACCGTCCCTGTCGTCTCTGTTGGACATCCCTCCGGTCCCGGCGGATATCCGCTGACTCGACATCGCAGCCTAGTTTCGAAACCAAAGTCTGTGAGGAAAGGTTCCCAGTGAAGAGTGGGGCAGAGGTGTCGGCGCCCGCAATGCCGCTTGGGCTCTACCCTGGCTAAATCAGCCTCAGGGCGGCTCCCCGCTGGCTCGTCACCAACTACTAACTGCTACACTCAACCATGTCTTCATGAATCTCACGGACCGCATCTACCTTGCGGTACACGTCGCGCTGGCATTGCTGGTCTGCGCCCGTCATGACGCCGTCGCCCACAAGTGGTGGTACGTAGCGTGGAGTGTGCTGGCCATCCTCGCGATTGTAAGCTTGGCACGCAAGCAGGATGACGGCCAATTCTGGGAGTTCGCCCATGACTGGCTACCTTCGGTCTTCTTCATCACGGTCTTCGAGCAGGTGTCGTTCTTGTCTCTGGTGTTCCGCGGTGAATGGCAGAATTCTCACCTCATCGCCCTCGAATCGATGCTGTTCGCGGTGCCTCCCGGGGAATGGCTGCGGCGCTACTCTGCACCGTGGTTTACCGAACTACTGGAGTTCGGCTACTTCAGCTTCTATCCGCTCTATCCTGCGGTCGCAGGCACGCTTTGGGCCTGGCGCGGCCGTCCGGAGTTCGCCGGGGTCTTTCGCCGCTTGACGGATTCACTCAGCGTGGGATATCTGGTGTGCTATACCGTTTATCTAGTTTTCCCGACTCGCAGCCCGTACCACAATATGGGGCTCAATAACGCCTTCCCCCTCCGGTCCAATGGTCCGTTCCACTTTCTTGTGCGCCTTATCCAGGGTAACGCAGGAGTCCACGGCAATGCCTTTCCCAGCGCTCACATCATGTTGGCCTTCGCCGTGCTGGTGTTTGTTTGCCGTTACTTTCCGCGAATCCTGTCGTGGTTGTTGGTCTGCGTGCTGCTGATGTGCGTCGGGGCGGTGTATGACGGCTACCATTATTTGAGCGACGTGATCGCGGGGGCGGCGGCCGGAGTCACAGTAGGAGTGGCGTTCGCAGGAGCAACGAGCAATTGGCGGTGGCCCGCTCCGGGGGCTTGAAGGGCTGGAGCAATGCATTCGCGGCGCTTTGACGGACCGCTGACCAGCGTCGTCTACCCAAGATTTTTCGGCCGACTGCGGTCTCTGGCATTCTGGTGTGCGGAATCGTCAGCAACTCAAAGAGGGTACATGACTCCATTGATCACATTCTCCCACTGGCGAGCCAAACAGCATTGGGCTCACGGCCACCAGTATTACGTACTTGTCAGTACGCTTGCCGTTGCACTGCTGGGTGGGCTCGCCGCGCACGCCCAACCCGCAGCCTCTTCGCCTGGCATTGCGGCGGCGCCCTCCACAGAGACCGTGATAACCGAGTACTCGCCGCCTCCGGCGCTGGCCGCCAAGGCCGAGGCCTATCGCAGCGCCCTGCATACCCACTTCTTTGCCGGGACGCTTTACGCTTGTGTTGTCCTCCTCCTGATTCTGTTCTGCAGGCTCGCACCCCGGTACCGCAACTGGGCTGAGCGGGCATCGTCGCGCCGCTTTGTGCAAGTGGTGATCTTCACGCCGCTTTTGCTATTGACGGTTTCGCTGTTGAGTCTGCCGACATCGATCGGGGACCAACGGCTCGAGCTCAACTTTGGCCGCTCGGTGCAGCATTGGGCATCGTGGTGGAGCGACTGGCTCACGAACCAGATCATTCTGCTCATCGTTGGAACGCTGGTGGTGTGGATTCTCTATGCGGTGATTCGCCGCAGCCCGGGACGCTGGTGGTTCTATTTCTGGCTGGCGTCGATTCCGATCATCACGCTGCTGTTCTTTTTGCAGCCGCTGATCATCGATCCACTGTTCTTCCAGTTCAAGCCCCTAGCCGCCAACCATCCGCAACTAGTGGATCAAGTCGAACAGGTCGTGCACCACGGCGGCATGGATATCCCGCCGGCGCGCATATTCGAGATGAATGCCAGCACCAAGACCACCGAGTTGAACGCTTACGTCGCCGGCTTCGGTGCTTCCAAGCGTGCCGTCATGTGGGACACGCTTCTGACGAAAGCCACGCCGCAGGAAGCGCTGTTCGTCTTCGGCCACGAGATGGGCCACTATGTGCTGCTGCATGTTCCGCAGTTAATTGCCGCCATTTCGCTCATCTTACTCGCGCTCTTCTACATCAGCTACCATCTGGTGCACTGGGTTCTGGCTCACTGGGGTGACCGCTGGAACATCCGCAGCATCGATGACTGGGCCTCACTGCCGCTGCTACTTCTGCTGCTCACAGTCCTGTCGTTTCTGGCGACGCCCGTACTCAACGCCATCAGCCGCCATTACGAACACGAAGCCGACCGCTACGGCATTGAAGTGATTCACGGTATCGTGCCCGATGCCAACCAGGTAGCCGCGCGTTATTTCGAGAAGAGCGGCGAGATCAATCTCAATGAAGGGCATCCCAGCACGTGGGTGAAGATCTGGTTCTACGACCATCCGACGAGGCCGGAGCGCGTGCACTTCGTCGCAACCTATGCTCCCTGGTCGCAACAAGAGAAGAGCAAGTATGTGCCCTAACTAGTCTTGCCCAATCGACCAAAGGTCAGCGGGTTGGCCGTACCGTTGTAGCTTCTCCAGCCAGCCTCCCGCCGGATTCCGTATCCCTTCTCTGGCTTAGTAATTCGCGGAAAAATCGTCGTACAATGCTCGTCACAGCCGCATTCTACGGAGACAATTTGAACAACCCAAATCCAACGACGGCCACACTCCCCAGGGCGTGACGCCGCCGTTTCGTGCCAAGGAGCAACCATGTCTCAAGTCGCGCGCAATCTGCTTTTGGCTGCCTGCATTGCAGTCACAATAGGCTGGTCCCAGGCTGATCTTATTGCCCAGGCTAAGGAATCGTCAGCGCCCGCCGCCAACGTACCTCCGCCTTCCGAGAACGCGCGCGCCATCACCGATGAAGACATTCAGATGCTGCGCAAGGACATTCGCGCACAGCGCAAGGATCTGGTTGCCGTCAATATGAAGTTGACTCCGGAGGAGGCGGAGAAGTTCTGGCCGGTCTATGATCAGTATGTTGCGGAGCTGGTCAACAACAACAATAAGAAGTATGCGTTGATCAAGCAGTACGTTCAGACGGGCGGCGTGTTGACGGATGCCGAGGCGGAAAACGCGGTGAAGCAGTGGATAAGCGTGGATGAATCGGTAGCCGCCCTGCGGTCCAAGTACATACCTATTTTTCGCAAGGTATTGTCGCCCAAGAACGAGGCGCTGTTCTACCAAATCGACCGACGGGTTCAGTTGATGATCGACCTTCAATTGATGGCGTTGATCCCCATGACCGAACCGTAAAGTCGAGTTGGTGGGTTTCGTCCTAAGGGGGAACGCTCGCGGGATGCCCCCCGCTGAAGTCATCACGATCCGCAAGGCGACACTCGACGATGCCGAGGGTATTCTGGAATGCCTTCGGTCGGCGTTCGCGCCCTACCGGCACCAGTATTCCGCAAACGCATTTGAGGACACGGTTCTCACCCACGAGTCCTTTGCCGGGCGGCTCGGGGAAATGGCAGTGTTTGCCGCCATCGACCAGTCGGGCCGTGTGGTCGGAACCATTGCTTGCAAGGTAATCGGTAAAGCGGACGGCCATTTGCGCGGCATGGCGGTGCGCCCTGATTCTCAGGCACGTGGCATTGCCACAAGACTGCTCGCGCGGGCGGAGGCTCAGCTAGTCGATCAGAAATGTTCGCGGATCAGCCTTGATACGACTGAGCCACTACACAGAGCCATGCGCTTCTACGAACGACACGGCTTCCACCGCTCGGGAAAGGTACGGGATTTCTTTGGCATGCCGCTGATCGAGTATGTGAAGGTCGTGCGGGAAAATCGGCGAAAGTGTGGCCGTTGAGGCCAGCCGTTGCGGCTTCAGCAGGAACGCAGGAAACTCCGGCAAGCTACGATCGCTACTTCACCCGTTGCAGTTCACGGTAAGCTTCGCTCTTCGATAGGCCGAACTCCTTCGCCGCCTGCTTTAGAGCCGCCTTCTCGTCGAGCGCTTCCGCACTCATCAGTTCACGCACCCGCTGGCCGACATTCTTCCCGTTCGACTGGGCCTGCCCATCGGGCTTGCCGATCAGCAGTGTGATCTCGCCCTTCACGTCGCCACGCTGGCGCAGGGTGGCCAGCACGTCTTCGGCGCGGCCGCGGAGAAATTCTTCGTGCAGTTTGGTGACTTCGCGCGCCACCACGACGTGGCGGTCCGGACCGAGCAGTTCCACCACGTCCTGCAGGGCTTCGACAATGCGATGTGGCGCTTCGTAGAAAATTTGCGTACGCGAGGAGTCGCGAAGGCCTTCGAGAATAGTGCGCCGAGCCCCTCGTTTCGCCGGCAGAAATCCGCTGAAGCGAAACGAATCGGTTGCCAACCCGCTGGCCACCAGCGCCGAGAGGAACGCCGATGCGCCCGGCACCGGCACAATCTTGATGTGGTGCCGGACGGCAAGCGCCACCAGGCGGTAACCGGGATCGCTCACACCCGGCATGCCGGCATCGCTCACCATGGCGATGTTGTCGCCCTGTTCGAGGCGCACAATCAGTTCGGCTGCGCGTGTGAGCTCGTTGTGTTCATGGTAGCTGACCGTGGTCTTCTCAATGCCGAAGTGGTCAAGCAACTGCGCCGTGTGCCGGGTGTCTTCGCAGGCTACGAGGTCGACTTCCTTCAACACGCGTAGCGCCCGCAGGGTGATGTCTTCCATGTTGCCGATGGGCGTACCCACAAGGTAGAGCGTGCCGGCTCCGGGAGCGTCGCCGTCTCGCACCACGCGTGTCGCGGACTTGGTCTTCGCCATACGCGGAAAGTTTACACCCGCAGGCGCGAGGGATGGTCAAGGAAGGGCTGGGGAATGGTCCAGTCTGCGGCTACGGACCATGAGCGTGATCGCAGCCGCTAACCACCATAGCGCCTGCACCCCGCCGAAGGCTGTTACTGCCGGCGGCAGGGTCATGGTCTGCAAGAAGGCGATTCCCAGAATTGCGAAGCCTGCCCCCAGTAGCAGCGCCAGGTGTGCAAACATCCGCGGAAGCACTTGCGACCTCAGAAGGACGATGCCCAGCGGCAAAAACAGACTGGGAGCGGCGACCATGAAGTAGAGATGTTGGATGGCGTAGATAAGCCGGAGGCTGATGAACGGCAACGCCGGCGGCTCGGGATTCAGCGCCGCGATGTAAAAGACGATCTCAATCAGGCTTACCGTCATCAAAACCGTGGCCCCAAAAAGCGTCATCCAACCCGACAGCCGCTGCGTTCCCCCCGACAGGTGGACGAGCGCAAAGGCAAAAAGCACGATGAGTACCGGCCCCACCGCCTGCATCCAGGCCCCCCAAAGTACGCTCGCGAAGTGTTGCCGCCCGAACTCGATCAATGCCGCGCTGCTGGGCTGCGGCGGCGGCCCGGTGTTTATCGCGAACGAGACAATGAGCAGCACCACGCCGACGACGCCGCTCAGACCGCTGATGATGGCAAAGCGCTGACGCGACATGGAGTGATCGTGCATGGCACAACTTCTAAAGGTAAATAATCGTGATCGTCAGATCGAGCTTGCCCCCCGCATAGCGAAACGCCGCATCGTCAAACTTGGGTGGACCAAAGTGACCGCGAGCATTGTTGGACGCGCCCACGCCCTCCCTCGGCATGCCGATGAAATTGGTGTCCATCTTGCCATTGGAGTTCTCGTCATGGAATACCGAGACCGCGTATCTTCCGGGGGCAACGGTGGAGAATTCGCAGACAGCGCGGCCATTCGTGATGCCAGACCAGGTCTGCGCGACGGCTTTATCGCCATTCTTGGGAAAATCCTTGGCGGACGTAAACAAGGCACACAAGACCTGGCCTTTGTCGTTGCGCAATCCGCTGATCTCAACGTGAATGACATCCGACGATGCCGGTACCGCCTGCGCCAGGAATGATGTCGTGAACATGGCCAGCATTCCCGCGGCCAAAAATGCCCGCAGAAGCCGACCTTGCCGGGATCTGCCTACGGGTGACTGTCGAAAAAGGTTCGGCTTCCTCTTCATACCGGCCTTCCGGGCTGACTGTTTCCCTCGAATCGCTTCTGCGCTAAACTGAGTGAGCGCTCACTACATTTCATACTATACTATGGGCGAACCGTGTCAAGGGGGAATAATTTTCACCTCTGGCGGCACACAAGAATCAGGCGGCGGTCTCCCAAGAAAGGGCTGGGGTTCTGTGAGCAGAACGCAACGTGCTTCCCGCAAAACAAACCGGCGTAAGGCAATCCTTCGGGCAGCGGAAAGTCTCATTCTTGCGCATGGCCTGTCTGGCGTAACGACCAGGCAGATTTCGCGCCAGGCAGGCTGCTCGGAAGGGGCGTTGTACGTGCATTTCAACGGCCGCCTTGAGCTGCTGCTGGCCATGCTCGAAGAAACCTTGCCCACGATGCTTGTTCCCCTCGAAACTCTGCAACAGAGCGTCGGGCATGGATCCTCCCAGGCCAATCTCGCCAGGGCCCTGGCTGGGATTTTTCGCTTTCATCAGCGAGCGACGCCATTGGTGGCGGGATTGTTCGCCGATCCTGCGTTGCACGCTGCCTATCGTACTTCGCTTGCGCGTCAGGGCAAGGGGCCGCAGCTCTCGCTGAAAGCGCTGGAGAGCTATATCGCCGCCGAGCAGCGAATCGGACGCATCGATCGCATGGTGGATTCCAGGTTGGCAGCAAACGTACTGCTGTCTTGTTCGTTCTTACGCGCCTTCAGTGAGCAGTTTTTTGGTACGCGCATGAGACCATCATGGAGCACGTTTTCCCGGCGACTGATTGCAACCATTGCGCCCGCCGCATTGCCCGGCCGGAGATAAGCCGCTTATCTACAAGGGACTAGGTCGCGGCTTGAAGGTATCTCCGGGCTGCACCCATACCCGCCTGCCAAAGAGTGCCGTCCCGGGCCCGGCGCGGAGCGGGACGCGGCGGCCCAAGTTCCGCCGGGGATGAATTGTGACTTCGGGGGTTGCTACGATTATGAGTTGAGCAGGGATGTCTGTGTCGTTGCTGCGCCGGCTGATGAATCGCAATATGACGCTTTATGACCAGCTTGACGCGCTGGCTGAGTGCGGTATCGCGCCGCGTGCCGGTGTGGGCTCCGCCGAGCTACTGGTGCGTCACGGCGAGCGGGAGTACGAGACCTCGCCGTTTAAGCTGCTGCTGTCGGAGCTGGGCGCCGATGGCGACGAGCCGCCGCATCGTCCCCTGTCCGACGATGTTTGGCACATGCGCGCCGAGTGTATCTCGCGTGACGGCGACTACGTGAAGGTAGCGTACCGCATGGCGAAGCTGGCCTCCGATGCGCTGCCCATCGAGTTGGTGGGCGATGAATTTGACCTGCGGCGGGGAGTCGCTTGGCTTTTCTTTTCGCTGCACGGCGAGCAATACCATTGGCCCGCCAAAATCGAAGAGCGCTGGATCGATGCTATGATCCTGAGCCGCTTCGCTGCGCTGCTTGAGGCGCAGCCGGGCAACCGCCGCTACATCTGCCTCGACCTCGGCGGACAGGATTGCCTGTTAGGTTGTACCACCGAGACCCAGTTCGCCGACTTACGTAAGCGCACCGGCCTGGCAATTGAGTGGCTGGGCTAGCCGTCGCGACATGGCCGCTAAAATCCCGGCCAGCCAACTTTGTCTGACTACCATTTGCCGACCTCACTGCCATCAAGAGCCCTGACCTTCCGGGGTAATGGGTTTGTGGCACAATATCGGAGGTCGCCCATGAAGTGCAGCAATTTTCTTCCCTTCCTGGCAACCATCGCGGTTGCCTGTGCAGCATCCGGCTCCGCGCAAAGTCCTCAGGATGCTTTGCACGCCCCTGACGGCAACTCGTTCACCCGCATCGTCAGCATTTTCATTGCCCCCAATCCCAACATGCCCTTCAGCGCGACCGTCGGCACCGAATGGACGCCCCTGACCAGCGACGGCGCGACCGTCGTGGTCAAGAACCACCGCTTGGTGGCGCGGGATAGCCAAGGACACGTCTTCGAGGAGCGCCGCCGGTTTGTGCCCGCCGACAGCAGCGCGCCCTCGCTGCTGTTCCAGACCGACTACGTCGATCCGACGCGCCACACCCGTACGGTTTGCTTCCCTACCAGCAAAGTGTGTGACACCTATAGCTTTTTCGAACCGCCCAACCTGGCGACCGTCCCGGCGGGTCCGATGGCCGACGGGAAGCACTATCTAAGCCGCGCGGACTTGGGCAAGGGTGAGGTCGACAACCTCGAAACCGTTGGCACGCGCGAGACCATCACCACCAATCCCGGCGCCGCTGGCAACGATCGTGAAGTCACCCTCACCAAGGAGTTCTGGTATTCACCCAAGCTGGGCATCAATCTGGTAGTTAAGCGCATGGATCCGCTGCAGGGCACGCAGCTATTCACGGTGAGCAACATCAGCCTCACGGAACCAGACGCGCGCCTGTTTGTTGTCCCCGCGAAATACAAGGTAGTTGATCAGCGCACCGCGGCGCCCGCTCCCGTAAAGTAAGGCCGCGCGACACGACACTGTCCGGGAGAGGTGTGGACTACATCCCAGTTTCCCGGGATGTCTGCTTCGGACTGCCGGCAGTGGTTGCTTGGCCACAGCCTGACCGTCGGTTGCGATTAGCATGGTGGTTGGCTGGCAGGACACACGGGATATATTCCTACGTCGGTAATGACTCTCTTCCGCCTGGGGCCACTATGGCAGCACGCGCCTCTTCGAGAAGACCTTTTGATCGCGCCAATCCGAGCAAAGCTACCAAGTCTTGGAAGCGCTGAAACGAACCCGACCGCAGAGATCAGGCCGTGGCCTTCGCAGGGAGCCTCGATGCGTCTCCGCATTGGTCATCATGCCCTCGTGGGCTCCCGCAACGATTTCGACTCGAGGGCGAGCGGGATGCAGCATCAGCGTCTCGTTCGCGCGCTGGCGGGTGTCCTCACGGCCACGCCAGGTGGAGAAGGTCACCCGCGCCCGGGCCAGCGAGAGGTCGAAGTCCTGAGTCCTAACTCTCCTCGCACTCATCCGTAAGTTGGGTCTCGAATCGATATCACCACATCTTCTGATCTAAGGGACAAGGATGGATACCTCGGCAGCAGTTCACAAAGCCGCAGTAGCCGACTATCTGGCCGCCGAACGAACGTTGCTGGCATGGGTTCGTACAGGGCTGGCACTAATGGGATTCGGTTTCGTCGTTGCGCGTTTTGGATTATTCCTCCAACAACTCGCTGCCCTCCAGCATAGCGGGTCGCAACAATCGTACGGCTTATCGCTCTGGTTCGGTACGGCTCTCATAGCCGCAGGAGTGATTGTGAATCTGGCTTCCGCCTGGCGCCATACTCGAATGGTGCGCGAGCTTGACCGTGGTACTAACACCAGCACGCGCTCGCCAGGACAGGCAGTAGCCACGGCCTTGTTTTTGGGATTGGTAGGAATCGCTATGGCGATTTATCTGCTTACGGTTCGCGGTTCAACCGGTTCTCACTCTGCAGTGCGACAGGAGACAACCATGGCAAGTGAAGCACATGGCGGCAGCGTAACCAGCAAGGGCATCGTAAGCGTGCCAAGCAACCACTCAGTCGATCAAACCGTGAGCAATCTAACCGGCATTCTGCAATCCAAGGGTGTCACTCTGTTTGCGCTGATTGACCACAGCGGCGAAGCAGAACGAGTCGGAATGAAAATGCGGCCCACCAAGCTGCTGATCTTCGGCAGCCCGAAGGCAGGGACACCTCTTATGCTGGCAGCGCCAACGATTGCCATCGACCTGCCTTTGAAGATCCTGGTGTCGGAGGACAGCCAGGGAAAAGTCTGGATTTCTTACAACAGCCCTGAGTATCTGCAACAGCGTCACGGCCTGCCGCCCGAGCTGCTGCAGAACATCGCGGTCGTCGCACCTCTGGCAGAGGCGGCAGCAAAATAGGACTGCGGATCGGGTCAGCCGCTCGCGCCGGCCAAGCAGCGCCCCCCGTTCCTAGAGAAACGGCTATGTCATTCCCAGAACGGTCAGATGGCTACACTTGATTCAAAAAGAGATTCCTACTTCAAGAACTCTGAAGTTAGGAATCGTCCTACACGACGGCATCTTGCGAATCAGCAAAAAAATCAGGAAATAAATGCGTAGAAACTATTGAAAGTTATATTACTATCAGTCTCCATCTACAGCGGCCTAAAGAAGTTACGATGTGACATATTTAGCTCGATGATCTTCAGTCTTAAGCCCCCGCGGCCTGACTCCCACGCCGGCAGTCAGAGGGCAACATCACCTGCCCGGTTACGGATGCTTATATAAGCCATAGGTTTACAATGAGCACTCCGATACGCGTCCTTCCCTCGTTGCTCCCATTTCGCCTGTACAAGGAAGCTCCCGTGCAAAACGCGAAACCTGCATTCGTCCTATTGGTTGTAATCTTCGCATCACTGCCG
>Ga0306926_10009422_pt1 | contig 10738 bp, 11 predicted proteins | sample flu12Cox44000178_FD_203759 | JGI IMG/M metagenome (GOLD analysis project Ga0306926, IMG submission 203759) | Lab enrichment of tropical soil microbial communities from Luquillo Experimental Forest, Puerto Rico - flux8day.12C.oxic.44.000.178 (v2)... | ecosystem: Environmental > Terrestrial >... | reverse complement strand
CGTCGTCTTGCCGGATCCAATCATGCCGAGCACGATGCCCTGCATAACCCGCACCTTGTCCGGCCAGAACCAAGGCTTGCCGTGGATGTCGAAGCCCAAAACGACAGCATTCTGTCTCCAGGCATCGGCCGTAAACCGCTTATCTCGTGGGCGAGACACAACCATCGGAGGATGGGGCCACCGCTTCTCCCTTCTTGAGCGCGCAGTAATAATAAGGATAGGGGGACCAAGCACGGCCAGTCCGATTAGGGCCAGGTAGCAAGCCAATTCAACAATTTGCCGGTTTTCCAGGTAAAAACGCTCGTGGGCTACGTACCAGGCGAACCAGCACACCGCCATCAGGATGAGAGCAACCGCGATCTCCACGCTCTCTAGTGGTGATGGATTCCGCTGCCGGTGAGGGCACGAGTCGCGCATCATTACTTATAGGTCCTTGTATGTCGGCCTAATCACTTTGAATGTGCCGTCAGTCGGAGGGCCCAAAAACCCAGCGCACCAGGCACCCCAGGGCGCCAGAGAACGCGAACCCACGCGAGAAACCGAGATGAAAGGCACTGCGCTCGGGGCGATACAGGCACAGCCAGACCAACTGACCGAGGCCAAACAACTCTTCCGCCTCGATGTTGACAGCAGGTTGGACAGGAGGTGTCCCTTCCTTCGAATCAGGTCGTTTGTCCATAGTCCTTGTCTCAGATCAGACGGTTGAAGTAAAGAAAGCAGCCCACCAGCGTTGCGCCGACGAGAATAAAAAACAAAAACCATTGTCTGGGCCTCCTTCTTGCACTGGAGTCGAACGGGTAACCCATCAAGCAAGGCCCTGCCCATGCCCAAGTCTCGCCGGGTGCGCAGGTGCCGTAGTAGGATGACGTAAACCGCTTCGCTGGTCATTTTGTACTAACTGGTTTACCTTCCGATTTGCAGAAACGGCTAGCGCACAACAAAGGCAGCAACCTCCGCCTGCTTGGTCTGGTTCTGATCAATCCTCGCCGAAATCAGGGACGGAAAATCTAGCCGCAAGACTGTGGGGCTTGAGCCCGACGCCATTTGTACCACCACAACCCCAGCTACTTCTTCGCCCGGAGCAATTTGCTCGGACTGCAGTCGCGCGTCCAATACCCTTATCGGCGTTTCTTGTTTGATCTTGAGTTTCCCGATTTGCTCATCGCCCAGCTGCGAATTGATGTATCCATATAGCGATTGCGAAGAGCGCACTCCGTCTAGCAGGTACACTTGCGGATTATCGACGTTGTAGGGCAACGCGCTGTGATTGCGAACCGAGTAACAAATCAGCAGTCGCCCCTCTCTCTCGTACAGATCGCTGATCCACACCTCAACTGGCTTAGACGCGCGCTGCCGGGAAGGCAGCATCCGCACCGGCTTGCCAGTAAGCAGGAGATCAATAAAGGATGGCGAGGCCTCGATTTGCGACCTTGTGTCTGTCGGCCTCGCGGGCTCCGGTTTGTGAGCCGACGCTTGGTCAACAGCAAAGTCCATCGACGATACCGCTCCGGGGGGCTCCAGTTCGTAGCTGAGGCGCTGAGTGGCCGTCCAGATGAACAAGTTAGTTGCGGCATCCGCTTCCGTAGGCTGAACAAACACCTTGTTGTCCCGCCACTCAACCTTGAACGTTGGGCTTCCGGCCGCAACCTCGATGACTGCCTCTCCCACCTCGATTACCGTGAGGTGGTTGAGTGCGGTCTTCAGATGAACAATGCGGGTGCGATCACTGGCTTCAGTTCCAATCCTCTGGGCTATTGCCGGCGCTACAGTTATGGTGATAGCCGCCAGGCTCAGCGCGATGCGCTTCATGATTCCTCTCCTAGACCTTGCTCCTCCCTTGGTGAAGCCCAGGAGGCTCGGGAGAAAAGTCTCCTGGAGGCCGTGGCTAGTCAAATCCAGGCACCGGCAGGTTACTCATCTCGGGTACCTGGTGAACGCCGATGGTCTTGCCTGGTTTTGCGGTTGGAACTATTTCTTCTGCCGTGCTTGTCATCACTGCCTTTCGGAGTAACCGTCTACTTATCCAGTTCGCTCTTCTGCTCGAGCCCGTTGTTTCGTTCCCCTACCATCTGCTTTTCGGAGTACTCGGCCACCAGCAGCCCACTGGGGTTAAATTCGGTTCGCCGCTCCTCCACGAGCCTTATGTTGTACTTGCCAACGATGCGGTCCGTCACTTCCGAACCGCCTGCGATCCGGTGCACCTCTTTGACACCGAACACGATGTAATCCCAAGGCGCACTCTTGCTGCGTTCGATGGAGCGAATGCGCAGGTCCGAAATGATGTGGTCTTGCACGATCTTGCCAACTGTGTCGTTGTCGCGCAGCTGGTTGAGCGTGAACGTGCGAAGGTTGCCGGTCATCATGTTCAGCGACTCCGCCAGATTGCGAGGAGCAGAATCGGGAGTGTAGGAGAGATAGTGTTCGAGAAAACGCCGCACGACGGCTTTGCCTTCCAGGTCGGTGGGCGCGACACCTGGAGGCATACCATCATCCGGTATCACAGCTTGTGCAGACAGTGTCAACGCCATCCGCGAGACTTGGTCTTGCCTTGCGCCAACCCCCACAACCATGGCGTTTCCATCTCTGTCGATCCGGATTACCGTGGGAGGCTGAACGCGCACATAGATGGCGAAACCGAGGGAGCCTAGTGCGATGACAGCGAACATGACAGCCAGAAACATCGCCCGGTTGGCATATGCGCGTAACACGCCGTCGTGCTCGTAGTACCTCGCGTAGCTGGCAATCCCCGGGGCTGCTCCCCACCCTTTCAGTGTTTTCATTGCTCCGCACCCATTCCCGTCCAATGCATAGTCCCGCCAGTCAGGTGCCCGGCCGATGTAGTTGCGCCATGATCAACATCAGACCTTGGGGGCGCGGGCGGTCGCGAATCGCCGGCCACTGCACCTCCTCCAGAACCTGAGGCGGCCGCCCCGACGCTTTGAGTCAGCGCGCTACAACCGGTAGGCGTGGACAGTGCTACACCGGATGGAGCTGAACGTCCTGCAGCCACACTACTTCCCGCGGCAAAGGCCAAGTTCGACGCGATGGCTTCCGCACCTATGACTCCACTCACCACAGTCATCAAGGTGCTGCCGATTTCTCCGCGAACAATGCGACTGGCGATGTAGGGGATGAGGGCGAGCGTAAATGAGAACAACACGCTAGCCACACTTATCACAATCATCTGGCTGGAGCCGACGAAGGCCTGTAGAAACGACCCGTTGAGCTGCATTGGATCGGTGATCTGTAGGGCAGACATCAGCGACTGCAGGATGGCGTACAAGATGCCCCAACACTGGAAGATCATCATGTTCGTGAAGTAACTCCTGCCCAGTTGTCCCAGGCCACGGGAGGGGATCAATGCGAGCACGAGCGGTCCGAACACGTAAAGAATCGATCCGTAGAGTGCGTAAAAGAGCGTGAACAGCGCGTAGGTGAAGGGCAGGATCAGATAGCCTACCAGGGTTATCAGCCCGGCAATGATGGCCGAGACGCCGCCGGTTACGAGACTCCACAGAGAGGAGAACCAGTTAGGATTTGTCTGCCATGCTTGAGATAGACTATTTCCCCACGCTTTGATAACGTCGACCCCTCCTGAGAGATTGTAGATTCCATCTGCAACACCATTGAACATTCCATTTACTGCGCGAAAAGCACTCTGGTAATTGAGGAACACCAGTCCCAGTACCAGATACTTGATTGCTGCCAGACCTACATACCGAATGTCGCCGCCCTGGCCGTACGCTTCATATACTGCCCACAGCAAACTAAGGATGAGAACGACTCCAGCAATCTTTAGAACCGCTGCAGTGATCCCTTGCTGGTCGATTCCGTTTAACCCGGTCTGCAGAAGCTGCTCGAAGTAGAAACTTGGCACGACACCTTCCTCTATTCGTGACTCATTGGTGCTGCAGCAGATTGGCCAGAGCCTGACGCAGACTTGTGGTATTGTTTGCTCCCATCTTGATGTCCGCGCTCGCGTTCGCCAAATCAATCGAGCGCAACCGCATGAGGTCCGCGGTGGCGGATTGGGTATAGGCGTTCGCCCGAATCAGCCATGCATCCGCTTGTGCCTCGATAATGGGAGCAGTGCCGGGAGCCGCGGTTTGAATACTCTGGTTGAGCTGATTTGCTGCCTGCAACTCCAAATCGGCGAGGGCGTCAATCTCGATGGCCCGCTTCATCGCAGCTTGGGCGGCGGCATCAGTCATGTCGACTATGTTTAGGACCTGCGCTGACGCGGCCGCGGCCTGTGGGACAGGTCCGTAGAGGGCTGTGTAGACGCGGGAGGTTTGCGCGATATGACTCGGATCGCGCGAAAGGAGAACTTGCTCCAGCTCTTGCGAAACCGGCAAGGTGGCGCTGTTAACAGGGATCTTCATAAGGTTCTGGATTTGGCTGAAATTCGCTTGTAAGACGCTCACCACGCTTTTCGCCTGGTTAATCAGGTTCTGCGGCCAAACCACGGTCAGCTGAAACTGTTGCATGGCTCGGTCGACGCTCAGGATCTGGTTCAGTCCTCCCCCTATTACTTTGGTCAGCGCCGACTGAATGCTCGACAGTCCGGCGACCAGAAGTGCACAACAAGGGTCGAAGCCGATCGCGCGGGCTGGCCATGGTGCCGTGAACACCAGCACGACGACGAGAATTGCGGCACGAAATCTGTGCCCGCAGATCCAGTTGCCGGCAGCCTTCACCAGTGCTGTGAGTCTTTTCATGGCGTTCTCCTCCTCTTACTGGTGCCGCAACAAATTCACCAGTACCCCGCGCAGTTCGGTAGTGTTGGCGGCATTCTCCTTGCGAAGCCTGTTGCGATGTGCCATGCGGGCGGCTTCCTGCCTCAATTCCGCTGCCAGCAACTTCTGGGTTAGCGCCTGGACGTGAATGGCGGAGGTGATTGCGGCAGCAGTCAGAAACGGCGCAGACCCTGGTGCCGCCTGCCCCGATGCGTTCTCGATCGCATCGGCCGAATGCAATTCAATGTCTGTTGCGTGATCAACGGCTTTGAGAGTCTTCAGGTTGTCGAGCGCCAAGGCATCATCCACGTCCGACATCGCGCGGTCCGCAGCACTGGCGGCCGTTACGGCTGGTATAGCGCCGTAGTTGTTAGTGAACATCGCTGTCAAAGCGGGGTAATTGCCCGCCTGGTGGTCACGGATGATGGCCTCAAGGGCCTGCGGAGCAGGTAAGCTAGCGCTGTTGAGCTTTGTCTCAAGAATGTTGCTCATCCGATTCCGGTACTGCCCGATCATCTGTATTACCTGGGCTCTGGTCTGGTTGATCAGCTGTTGCGGCCACACGGCCAACTGCTCGAAATTGTTCATCGCCGTCCGCGCCGTGTTGATCGCTGACAACGCTGTCTGGATCGGGCCATTGATTACATTGAGGACAGCCTCGATGGCTTTCACGATCCCGATCTGGGCCTGCGCTGGCTGCGGCACTCCAATCAAGGTCAGGACCATAATGCCGGCTAGGGTCGTCGCCACCAGTCTCCGATGGCTCTTGAGTGCAATCACCAGCCAAGCGAACGACGTGAAAAACACCATGTAAATGACAAGCTGCATTCCTTGTGCCTCCGTAACAGAGTTCAGTCCGTCTGTGTTGCCCAGTTCGTTCGTCCGCTCACGATGCCAGAGCCGAGCCACTAACCTCACCGGCAATTTCTTCAGGAAGTGGAGAGATCTCGGCCAAGCCTTGCGGAAAACGTTTGGACAGCTCCTGGTAGCAGGACAACAATGGCGCTCCATCATGCTTTTTCAGGAACCAGGCGCGGTAGTTCCTCTCTCGCGGAAACGTCGTGCAAATCCAATAAGACAGAGGTGTGGGCACGATCCGAATCGTTTGCGTGGTTTCGGCCTTTTCGCCAATGGCCAGCAATACCTCTGCGCCACGACCTTTTCGCGGGGCACCAAATCCCTTCACTTGGTGGACCGCTACTGGATTGAGGTTCAGGTAGTTGACCATCGGAGCTACATCGCCGGGCTGTTGACCAATGATCTTGGTGGTGGCGTTCTTCAGAATTCCGGGCCCGTGAACACGAGGCTGAAATTCCGTTCCCACGAAGTCTTCCACCGTCTGGCTGATGCCCCAGACGCTCGAGTTTCGCTTACGGGCTGTGCGATAGAGCTGCACCACCTCCGGCGCCAGGGAAGGCGAATCCAGGAGGAACCAGCATTCGTCGAGCACCGTGATGCTTCCCCGCCTGATTCTGCCGGAAGATCGAGCAGCCATGGCGTTTGCGATGAGCATGCTCATCGCCGCCTCCAGCCGACGGTCGGAGCTCAGCCCCTCAACGTTGAAGAACAGCCAGTCGCTGTCCAGGCGCATCGTCGTTCGCTGGTCGAACAATCTTGCGTAGATGCCACCTTCCGTCCACGAGCGCAACTTGATCGCGGCCAGATGGGCCTCGTCAATCGTGCGTTGCATCTTCTCAGCATCGCGCCAATTAGCAAGTTCGTCACGCAGGTCGTTAAACGTAGGCGTGGGGTTTGAATAGCGGATTGCACACCGCTTGTAGACTCTGGCAATGGCATCTGTCAGCACGTTGTCCAGCAGCGATGTATCCGTGTCGTGGCTATCGCCCAGCATGTGCCGGGTTAGGTTTTTCAAAAAGACTGCCTTTTCGTTGCTGGGTGCGGACGCGCCTTCGGGCAGGTCCCAGGGATTCAAGGTCTCCTGGCCATCCAGATCGACGTTGATCACGCGGCCACCCATTAAATCCACGAGTGGTTCGTACGAGTCTCCGCGCTCCAGAATCGAAACCAGTGGCCGGGCACGCGCCATCATCAACAACATCAATTGCGAGAGGAAGGTCTTGCCCCCGCCGCTCTTAGCCATGATGAGCACGTTGGCGTCGCCCAATGCGGCGTCGAAAGGCGAGAACGGTAAGAGCTGACGATAAGGAGTCTCAAAGAGCATCAACGGCGAATTGGGGGTTCCCCTCCACGGCATCTCCACTGGGAGTAGGTCTGCCGCGTGCAGGGTTAGAACGTCCTTTTCACGCCTGTTGTTCTCGCCAAGTCCCGGAAGACCGGAGAAGAAAAAGCGCTTCTGCGCCAGCGTCTCTGGAACACCGCGTGCACCGTTCATGCGTGCGATGGCGTGCAGAACGCGTTGCCGACGATCGGCGAGAATTCGCTCCGCCTCCTCGGCTTCAACACGATTCCGGGCCGGGCGTGACGTACGGACTGCAATGGTGAGGCTGAGTTGGCAGGATTTCAGCGAGCTTGAAATGAGCTCCTGCAAGATCTTGATGAGTTGATGCTCCGCCACCTGCGCGTCCACGTTTAAGCGGAAGCCGCCATGAATGTCCTTTTGGGCTGCCGTCATCTTGCGCAACCGGCTCTTATACTGCTTCACGGCCTTGGCCTGGTCCGGAAGCACAACCTCTGCGTTGATGATGATTGGGAAATCCATCACTACCAGCTCCCGCAACACACCTGGATAGGTGGCATCGGGAAGGTCTTTCAGGCTGATAAATGAGTACAGCAAGCCACCAATCTTGAGGTATTCGTCGAGTTCGTCCTCAATGTTGACGCAGGCGATCTGGCTACGCGCGCTTTCATAGAACAGCAACTCCCTCGCCGGATGAAATGGGCGAGTGTCGTGTACCAGGGGATTCATGGCTCGCTTCAGCTCCATAAAGATGTCATTTTGCGTGAGCCGTTCGATCCTCATGCCCGTGGCCTCAAGCGTTCCCTCAATGCCCGACATCAGACTACTGAACTCGGCCACCAGATCCTCATGCTCCCGCCGGCTACGCTCGATGCACCTGGTGGCCGACATGCTGACCCTGTCGCCTCGCATCTTTTTTTTCCATTCGAATTCTGGTGACTGGTGGTGAATGCGGGGGTCCCAGATGAAGTAAAAGTGCAACATGTGGTTTAGGTAGTAGCCCTCAGCATTCTTCTTCCACCAGGCGTCGGACTGTTCTCGGTCGATGGCCTGTAAGACCGGGTTGGAACTCTGCTGCTCCTGTTTGTATCGGGCGATCAGTTCACCGTCTCCTTCAGCGATCTCAAACCGTGCCTGCAGGCGCATGGATCGCTCTGGTAGAGAGCGGATCAGAGCCTCCAAGGCTGACTTGGTGCGGTTTCGCTCCTCATCGCTTGCGTAGTAGGAGTGGATCCCGCTCAACCTGTACGCGGACACGAAGGATCCATTGAGCTGGATCAACAAATCGTCACTGAGATCACGAACCTTCAACTGCTCACAAAGTGGCGGTTGGGTCAACGACTCTAGGAACTGTTCCATCCTGAGCGGCATCATCGGCTCCTCAGTTCTTGATATATCCACCAGTCAGTTCTCGGTCCCTCTCCAGTGCCGAGTAGACATGGGGCTTGAGGTGAAACAACAGCCAGTCCTGCAAGTAGCCCCGTTGCTTCCCGTATTTGAAGAGCATCAACACCGGCACACTGAGAATTGGCACCAGGTACTGCAGCACCATGTTCATCGGCAGACCAAACATCTCGCGGTCCAAAAACCTACCGAAGATGTTCATCACGACTGCTACTGCGAGGATGGCGAACAAATCCTCCGCTTCGAGTCCCAGGAATGTGACCCTAGTTCGCAAGTTTCGATAGACTGGTGTCACGTCAAGAGCCATTTCTTTGCCTCTACCGAATCCCTCCGGTTCCTTGGTTGACGAAAAATTCACCGAGACGAAGCAAGCCGGAAACCATGAGGCACAGAGCCGCCGTTACAAAGTGGCGCATCCAGCCGCTGGTGGGGTGAACCAGTGAAAAGATTCCCATCCGCAAGGCCATCGATGCGACCTGGGAAGCCGCATAGACTGGCAAAATCACATTCGCAACCCAGTCGATTAGCGTCCTGATCGATATCCAGTACAGATCCGGGTCGTTCCACATTGATTGTGAAGCGAATGTCTCAAATGCTCTCGTCAATCCTGAAACCAGCAGGCAGGCCAGAGCTCCGTAGATGCTGTGTGAAAACTCCTGCGACTTGGAAAACTGCAGGATGGCAATGATGATGAACACCGCGGCAAGGGTCGGCATGATCACGTTTCCCATCCAGTTCGCCAGGTGAAGGATTCCGTTATCGAAAGACATGGTCCCTAGATTCATCGGCGCTCCTACATCATCGAAACCAATAGTTTCCAAATGGCGGAAACTGTCAGTAGTGCCAGCGCCACCGCGACAAGTCGCATGAATGGCTTTCTGGTCGCGAAGTTCAGAATCGCTCCTATGAGGGCCAGCACGGCAGCAATCGGCATAATCGTGCCGGCCAGGTGGTTCCACACACTGTCCAACACATCGACCGTCGCGTATTGTGTTCCGGTGTTGTAGCTCTGAAGCAGGTTGTAAGTGGACTGCGTGCCCAGCAAGAACATCGCTGCGAGGATCGAAGGCAGTGGATGTTGGCCAGAGGCAGCGTCCAGAATTGCACGTAGGACAAAGAAAGCCGCGAGTGTCGGCACCAATCGCTGCACTAAGAACCCGGCTACGAACTGGACCAAGTCGGCTTGAAGGTTCGCTAGCCACCCGGTTGCGATTCCTCCTATGGGCAACGGCACAGGAACTCCAAAGGAAGTGAACCAACCCAACAAAGGGCGAAGCGTCAGGAACATGATTGCCCAGAACATCCACTTGCTGAATCCTCCGCCGATCGCGAATGTCATCGTTCCCTCGCGGCGCAGATTGATGCCCGCCATCACGAGCGACAAGAGCGCAGCGGGGGGCGCTAACAAGAGCAGCACCGAGACAATGTCGTTGAGCAACTGCGGCGTCGCCATCTGCCCTATTTCTGCGTGTTACCTGCGCAGGCGGCATCTTGCCTTGTGGCAACCCGCACGGACTTGCTGCCTTGCGGGCTGCCGGTTCGATCTGCGACTCGCACCTTTGTCGACATGCGGTCATATTCCCTTAGTTCCGTTGGTGATCCAGAACTCGACCAGCCGGGTAACACCTGACACCAGCAACAAGGCACCAGCTGCAAACAACCACCGAGCAAAACCACGACCTGTTAGCCATGACACGATGGCGCCCACAATCGCTCCCCCTGCACCGACCGGTGCAATTACATTACCGATCCAATTTATGAAGTTCAGGAAGCTACCTTCCGGTTGCGCGCCTGTCTCGCCCTGCACAGCCACGTTGAACTGGGGATTGTTGCCGAGGTTCTGCGCAACCACAGACTGCCCAATGAGCAACAGTGTGGCCGCCAATACAACCCGGTATTTCTTCCAACTGAGACCTGCCTGGAACCTGCTCACTTAAAGACTTCCCCTTTCCTCAACTGGTCGATTGCCCTTCACCCGTGCCAAGATTGACGCCGGAAGGGTCATCGCTGTGCGTGGGAACGTAGACTGGAAAGAAAAAGCTGTCAAACGGCGTCGAGTTTACTTGAGGTCAAATCGGGAAGAAGAGAAACGAGCGAGCGAAATAATCCTCACAAGGAATCTGCAAATCGATTTCATCGATGAACCAAGCACAGGCTTCGGGCCTGGCGCCTGAGCAAATACTCCTGAATGCTCTTTGCGGTAGCACTCGAGTGTACTTTTCAAGCTCCAGATGTCCCGGGGCGATGCTCTATCCGTTCCTTCGCCTCGTCCATGTCACCGGCGGTCAACGAAACTCTCTGTCGGTGTATTGCGATCCACTTCGATCGGTCCAGGAAATGGCTGCTGAGCCGTGACGGCCGCGCTGCAAGTCCTGTCCTGTTTCGACTTGAAAAGAAAGAAAGCGTTCTAACTAAGGACGAAGGCGATCCACCCGACTGG
>Ga0306926_10009421_pt1 | contig 10738 bp, 10 predicted proteins | sample flu12Cox44000178_FD_203759 | JGI IMG/M metagenome (GOLD analysis project Ga0306926, IMG submission 203759) | Lab enrichment of tropical soil microbial communities from Luquillo Experimental Forest, Puerto Rico - flux8day.12C.oxic.44.000.178 (v2)... | ecosystem: Environmental > Terrestrial >... | reverse complement strand
ATCGGCCGCCTCTCGTGAGGCAGTCCTTGGATTGCCTTCTCGGAATTGCACCCCGCGACGCGGGGTTGGGAGTGCTTTCAGGGCGAGTCGCTTTTAACCGTCTACCCAGGGCTAAAGCCCATGGGCTAACCTATTTCGCCGCTGCAGGGCGATCCGCGCGTCAACCTCTGGCTTAACTAGTCTCCTTCGCCCCTTTGTCATTGCCCCAGTAAAAGTGAAAGGGACTCAACTCCACCAGTTTGGCTAATGCATCCAGGGAGATGTCTCTGGCAAGCCGCCTGCGCACGTAGTCCTGCACTTTGCGGAGCTGCGCAACCGGCAGACCACCGCGGAAGTCGGGCTTCTCCGATTCTGCGTCCGTGTAGCCCTCTGTAAGATGCGCAGCCAAGAGATGCGTGAGGGCAGCGACGCGTGTCGACTCGCCATGCACCGCAGCATAGAGCATCTCGGCACACGTGAAACACAGGTAAGCGCGCGCTTCATCGCGTCCGAAAAAATCGATCACCTCTACCTTGTCCGCCTTGCCTGGATAAACCGCTTCCAGGGCCGCACGGAACGGCTCTACAGCAAGGTGGATTAGCAAAAACGAAGGAGTGGACGTCTTCTAGATAAGCTCATTTACAATATTCTCGCAAAGCTCCTGGCGTCCGCTGGAGTTTTGGATGGGATCGGCCCGGCTTAGTACATATCTTTCAAGAGAGTTAAAGTCCTCTCTCCCCGCTTCGATGGCAGCTCCAATGCCGCTGTCCCAGGACGCATAACGATTTTTGACCAAATCTGCCAGGCGGCCATCGGCGCGAATCGCTGCGGCAATTTTCAAGCCGCGCGCAAAGGCATCCATGCCTCCGATGTGCGCATAGAAAAGATCAAGGGGTTCGAAGCTTTCGCGTCGAACCTTCGCGTCGAAATTGAGTCCGCCCGTCGTGAACCCGCCCATTTTCAAGACTGTCAGCATGACCTGAGTAGTGAGATAAAGATTGGTCGGGAATTGGTCGGTATCCCAGCCGATCATTTCGTCCCCCGTGTTGGCATCGAGGGTGCCAAGGGCGCCGGCGGCGGCAGCGACCTCGCATTCATGCTGCATCGTGTGGCCGGCCAGCGTGGCGTGGTTGGTTTCCAGGTTAAGTTTGAAGTCTTCGAGCAGCCCGTATTCACGCAGAAAGTTCAGACAGGTTGCCGCATCGAAATCGTATTGGTGTTTGGTCGGTTCCTTGGGTTTCGGCTCGATATAAAGGGCTCCTTTGAATCCGATCTGCTTTTTATAATCGACGGCCATGTGCAGAAATTTCGCCAAGTGTTCCAATTCGCGTTTCATATCGAGATCCAAGGTTCTCAAGCTCGCGTTGGGAGCAGCACCGACTATTTATAGGGAGGGACGGTCTCCGAGCCGTCCCATTTTTCTCCTCGTTTTGGGGTCGGAAATGATAAGTCGGACGGCACGGAGGCCGTCCCTCCCTTGGCTCATCTGCGACCACTAAGTATGCGTCACCTCTGAACCACCAAGGTATTGAATGAATCGGCTTCCAACGTCGCGCGGATCACCGTCTCACCGATCTTGATGCGAAGGGGTAACTCCTCGCAAAGATCGTTCTGTACCAAGACGACGACCGACTCGTCAGGGTTTACAAAAGCCAGCAGGTTCTCGCAACCCGTCAACGTGAACGTATCCAGGCGCCTGGCGCCCGGCTTAACAAAATGGCTAATGTGCTTTAACAAATAGTATTCGTAGTTGTATTTATATGTCCTTGCGACCGTGTCGATCGTCACTAACGAGTTCTGCGCCCATCCCCACCTGCTGACACCACCCTCTTTAAGGGCAATATTCCAGTAGTGGTAGGCGCTCACGCCGTTTTCGAGAAACCTCTTTAATAAAGTCCAGGCGTAGCGACAGTATCTCCAGTCGTTCTTGCCGTCACCGCATTCCTGTTCGGTTTGGTAAAGCTTCAGGTCGGGATAGCGGCGATATATGCCTATGATTGCTCTCTTGCCGGCCCATTGAAACCCTGCGCCTTTAATGTATTTGCCGGCATTGGGATCGAGCAGGGCGACGTCAACGAGTTTCTCGTTGGGTCTTTCCATAGTTCCGAAAAACAGGTCGATGTTTAACTTCTGCATTTCGGGCCCGAGAAAAGAGATAAATCTCGCCAGCCCCTCGGCGGTCCAAGGACAACTCGGGAATGGTTGCGGGGAGTTAAACTCGTTCTGGGGCATGACCATGCTTATCTTGATACCGTGCCCAGCGTACTCCTGGATAAATCGTGCAAAGTAGGCGGCATAAGCACTGAAATAGCGATCCTCCTGGATAAATTGGTCGGTCCCCTCCCAAGCCAGCTGCTCTGGTTTCAGGCCATTCGGCGGCATATCCGGCTCAGACATTTCGCCGGCGTAGTGCTTATTGTATTTCATCCAGGTTGGCGGGCTCCAGGCCGACGCCCAAAGCTTCAGCTCCGGTTGATACCTGAGCGCGTTCTTGATAAATGGCACGAGCGTTTCGAGATCGTTTGAGATACTGAAATGCTCCAAGGCGAAGTCTTCAGGGGCCTCGTCGTAAGAATACCAGTCGCGCGAAAAATCGTTAGCGCCCACGGGCATCCGGCAGATATTGAAGTTGAGGCCGACGCCCGGTGCGAACAGTTCTCGAAAAATTGCCTCCCTGTCCTCATCTGCGAGAGCGCTTAACGAGGTCCATCCCAGTTCATTGAAGCAGGCGCCAAAGCCCTCGATGGTCTGGAGCGGTTTCTTAAGTTGTGCTTCAACGTCCCATTTACTCTCCGAAGCCAGCAAGGTCGTTGCGGTATCTTTTGATTGCCACTGCGAGGTCTGGGTCGTGACAATCCATTTAATGTCATGCATTTACTGACTCCTTTGTATACTTAGTGTCCTGTCCCCGAAATAAGCATGTCTTTCGCCGCCGGTCAGTTGGCTGTTTTTCAAGGCGGGAGCGACGAGCATATCTAAATCGATACGTGAGGAGCGATCAACGCGGAAAAACAGTCAACTGGCCGCGGCCCAGAGGGTTGCGATGAAAATGGGCCGGCGGCCGCGTTGCTCGTCGGTTACGTATCAATTTCGATATGCGCCCTCCTCGCGCCTTGCCGGCGGCCCATTTTGATCGCAACGAAAGTTATGCTTATTTCGGGGACAGGACAGTAGATGCAGTTTAGTTTTTTTTTCCGGTTGACGCCAGTTTTCGACCAAGCTCATCCTTTGACGGCACCGGCAGTCAGCCCTGCAATAATATGTTTTTGAGCCAAGAGATAAAAGATGAGTGCCGGCGTCAGAGTCAGACTCACAAACGCCAGCACTTTCCCCCAATCCGTTCCGTACTGGCCCTGGTACTGCATGATGCCCAGCGGCCAGGGATAGAGCTTTTCGCTATTGATCATGACCAGGGGCAGCAGATATTCGTTCCAGCTCCCAATCAGGGCCAACACTCCCACCGTAGCCAGAATCGGGCGCGACAATGGCAGGGTGATCTGCCAAAACATCCGTGGGTAGCTACAACCATCGACGAAGGCCGCTTCAAACAATTCGTTGGGCAATTCTGAGAAAAAGCCCTGCAGCAACACCACCGCAAAGCCCAGGTTGAAGGCGACCTGGGGCAGGATCACTCCCCAATAGCTGTCCAGTAGCCCCAGGTCGCGCACCCGGATAAAGACCGGTAGCACCGCCGTTGCAAACGGGAAGGTGAGTCCCAGGGCCAGGTAGTTGGCGATCCACTTTTTGCCTCCAAAGTGCAGTTGGGCTAACACAAAGGCGGCCATTGAGCTGATCAACAACGTCAAGACAACTGTGACGAAGGCAATGAAGGCCGAGTTGCCCAGCATCTGCCAAAAGCGAGCACCGGTGGCGATTGACACATAGTTATCGGTTATCCATTCCTTGGGCAGCCCGAACGCGTTGGTACGCAGATCGCCCGTGGATTTGAAACCACCAATGAAAGTGGCCCACAGCGGAAACAAACACAACCCGGAGGCTAGCAGCAACAACAGCCAGCGGTAGTAAACAAACAAACCCGAACGATTCGATTCCATAGTTTATCGCCCCTCCTTTGGACGCATGAAAAGCCGCTTGTAGAACACCATGACCAGCACGCAGATAGTGAAAAGCGTTACCCCAATCGCGCTCCCAAAACCTACACGCATCCGTTTAATACCAAAATTGTACAGATACGACACCGCCGAGTGAGTTGAATTGGATGGCCCACCATCGGTTAACGCGACGATGATGGCGAAAGCCTGCAATGCACCAAGGATGCTGAAGAACAGCGACAGCACGATCACCGGACGCATCAGGGGCAAAATGATATTCAAGGTGCTTTCCCAGCGGGTGGCTCCGTCGATTTTTGCCGCCTCCAGCACATCGTCGCCCACCCCCTGCCTGCCTGCGACAAAGAGCGCCATGTGGAAGCCGAAATACTTCCAGATCACCACCAAAAGCAGCGCCGCAGTGGCCCAACCTTCGGTGGCCAGCACATCGGGCGCTTGCTGCCCAAACCAGCGATAAACCACCGCCAACACCCCATAGTTACCGTCGTAGATGTAACGCCAGATCAATCCCGCCACAATTTCTCCAAGAATGTAGGGCAGGAAGAAAATGGCCCGAAAGATGACGCTGGAACGGCTCTTGTCTGAAATCAGCAGCGCTAACGCCAGGGCCATGGGGACCTGGATAGACGCTGAAACCAGGATGATCAGCAAATTGTTAAACAGCGAACGATAGAAAATCGGGTCACTTAACACCTTGAGGAAATTCTCCAGGCCAATCCACTTGGATGGCGCGCCATAACCGTTCCAGTTAAAGAAGCTATAGTAAGCGGCTTCAACCACCGGCCAGGTTACAAACAGAGTAAAGAGCAACAACGCCGGCGGTAAAAAGAGAAAGCAGGTTCTCATCTGGCTCGAGCCGGAAAAATCCTGCAGCCTCCTCCACAAGCTGGGCCGGGCACCTAAGAGTTCTTCTAACTGTCGCGCCTCAGCCAGGCTCGGCAGGTTTGCCTGCACCTGTGAGGTGATGGTCGACACCGGTGGTTGCTTCGGGTCCGAAGAGTTTGGATTAGTGGGAATGGCCATGGGCTTACTTAGGGTCGAGTTAACTGTGGTCGCGCTTAGATCAGCTCTTGTTGTGCTGCCAGGAAGCTTCCAGGGCCTTGGCAGCTTTCTCAGGCGTCGTGCTACCCGAGGCGAGGTCCGCACTCATATCATTAAGAACCCTGCCCGTATCGGGACCCAACAGCTGGTCCATCGCGATCTGGATCCACTGCGATCGATCGATTTCCTGAGCGATTTGCCTTAAAAGCGGTTCCTGGATCACGTCGGCAGTACCTTTGACAGCAGGAATAAACAGTCCCGGACCAGCTAGTTGAGTCTGGATATCCTTGCCTAACCAGACCCTCATGAAATCGATTGTCTCTTTGGGCGCTTCTTTCGAAACCAGCCAACCGTCCAAACTCGCAAATAGATCGTTGGCTTTGCCTTTGCCCCCTTTAACTTCGGGAAAGAAAACCCACCCCAGGTTTTCATCCGGAAGTCCTTTCTTATCGGCCGCATTGGCCCGGCCCTCAACCAAATCCCAGCTGCCCATCAGGTGAAATGCCGTTTTGCCGTCATGGAAGGTCCCAGCCGCTTCCCCGTAGGTATTAGCCAAATACCCCTTCTGGAATGGTTGCAGGGCGGCGAAATCTTGAAACAGCTTGAAAGCCTTGACTACGTCCGGATTGGCAAAGCCGCCGTTCTTGTCCTGGTACGCCGCCTCCATTCCCTCCTTACCCAGGAGGCGCATCATCAGCATCGCGGTATAGAAATGGAGAGTCCATTTGTCTTTGCCCCCCGCCGCTATCGGCGTGATACCGGCGGCCTGACATTTCTTGACTGCGTCAACAAAGTCCTCCCAATACTTGATTTTGGTCGGGTCCACGCCGGCTTTCTCGCACAGTTCTTTATTGTACCAGAGGACGATCGGCGCAACGTCGTTAGGCAGTCCGTAAATTTTACCTTCCACCGTGAAATTCTGAATGGTAGCGGGGTAAAAGCTGTCTTTAAATCCGCCTTCAGTGACGGATTTGGTGATATCCTGACAGATACCGGAATTAACCTGCTCGTACATCACCCCACCACCCCAGCTGTGAAAAGCGCTGGGCCGCTCCTTGGACTGGAGCAAAGTTGGTAGCTTGGCCTTAAAGGCCTCGTTTTCCAAGTAGTCAAATTGAACTTTGACTCCTGCGTGGGCACTTTCGAATTTCTGAGCTGCCTGTTGCCAGATTTCCCTGATTTTAGGATTTGATTGAATGTGCAGGATCTTAATGACCGTTTCGCCTGAGGCGGAAGAGAAGATCGAGCCCAATAGCGTACAAAAAAGAAGGGATCTTAGTTTCATGAGTTCGTTTAGTTTCATGAGTTCGAACGGGGGGCGAAGTATTTGAACGCCAAAGCTGTCACTGATCGAAAAAGAAAGCTTCGCAAAAAGAGACAAAAACCGATACTTTTCCGAAAAAAATCGTCCCGAAATCGAGGGAAACTTAGACACAACGCCAGTCTGCAAAAGACCAGCTATTTTCCTCGTAAACAACTGGTCCGTCACTCAGATTTGCGCGAATGCCGAGCCTGAAGCCGATAGCAATACTAATACTTTTATACACGCAACAATCCAACACGCAAGAGTCCAAAAAAGCTGCGATTTGGCTATTCGCGCTTTACTAGGATCTCTTCAGGCCCGTCTTTCTGTAAGAGAGGCCAGCTCTTCTTCATCTTTCTGCAACTGACGAAAGCTTTCCCTTGCGACGTGCAAAGCCCAACCCGACCGGATCAGGAGCGGGATCAAGCGCAGACTGGCAAGATCTTCAAATCCCTTCTGGATTAGCGCGACGCCACGACCGGCTTCGACTGCGGCGATGAGACTTGTCGAACTATCATGTTCCTCTTTAAGGTCGAGAATTTAACGACTCAAGCTCGGCTGTGAAATCCAGAGCCGCGCGGCGGCGCGCGTGACGTTTTCTTCTTCCGCGCGGCCAATCATTATCTTAAGGACTTGATGGATCGGCAACCGCACGACGCGCGCCGTTTGCAATGATCAATCCAAAAACAATAACCAGCGCCAGCGCTGCCGGCAGGCCGAAGAAGGAAGCTAGAGTCCCAATAAGAGGCGGCCCAACCAGAAACCCAAAATATCCAATGGTTGTAACAGCGGCGATTCCGGGGCCCGCGCCTGTCCTGTGCCTCCCTGCTGATCCAAACAAGATGGGAACCAGGTTGGAAAGACCGAACCCGACCAGAATAAAACCCACGATCGCAACCTCCGGAGTTCGCATCAGAAGAGCGATAGCCAGACCGGCCGCGGCCGACAGCCCGCTGAGACGGAGAAGGAGCATGGGTCCGAGCGCCGACAAAAGCCGGTCGCCGAGAAACCGCCCTCCAGCCATTGCCAAAGAATAGGCCGCATAGCCAAGTGCAGCTGTTGACGCCTGAACACCAATGACAGTCCGGAGGTAAACACCGCTCCAGTCTGCCATGGTTCCCTCACTAAAAAGCGCCAGAAAGGTGATGGCAGCAACGCCGAGAAGCGCTTTGTCCGGCCAAACAAGCGAAGTGGCCTGCCGTGCCGCCTTTTCCCGGATAAGGTAACGAACGCTCAGCAAAGCAATCGCCAGGATAAAAGCGGCTGTTGCGACGAGATTCTGTTCTGCGACGAACCCACGATGCAGAGCTGCGCCAGCGAGCGCTGCCCCGGCTAACCCGCCAACGCTCCATGCGGCCTGAAACGAGGACATGATCGGGCGGCCATAGGCCGACTCGACTCCAACAGCCTGCGCATTAATGGACACATCAAGACTTCCTTTGCATGCGCCGAATAACGCAGTCGCCACAACAAATAGCGGATAGGATGGCGCAAGTGCGAGGCAGGCAATCACCATGGCGTACAGACTCGCACAAAAACCGGCTAAAACGCGGCTCCCAACCCGTGTCATCATCTGCCCCACGATCGGCATGGCAAAAATTGCTCCAAACGCAACCGCAAACAACGCGACACTCAGTTGCGCGTCGCCCAAGTAGAATTTCTGTTTGAAAATCGGAATATGACCGGCCCAGACGCCAAATCCCAGGCCATCAGCAAAAAAAATGGCGTAGGTTGCAGCCCGCGCAGATTGAATCGCCTGTGGCTTCAGTTGCCGTTGGACGGGGAGGCAGAAATTGGGTGATTGGGTGTGGGGGCCTGAAAGCTCCGGCATGCAAGAATATCTTGGGCAGATTCGATTCTTCCAATTGCATCTTTGAATCGATTTAATAACCTTTAGTTATGGAACTGGAGCATCTCCGGTCATTCCTAGCCTTGGCAGGACAGCTGCATTTTGGCAGGACCGCCCGGCTTCTGAACGTCAGCCAGCCCGCGCTAACAAAAAGGATTCGGCAATTGGAATCTGAAATCGGGGGACAACTTTTTCGTCGCGGTCGCAGCGGGACTTATCTCACGGATGTGGGCCGATTGCTCTTCGACGAGGCAGGTGAGCTAGTGCGGTTTGCAGATCAACTTCTTAACGATATTCGACGTGCGGCACGAGGTGAGATCGGAAGGCTCGGCATCGGCTTCGGCTTTCACACGTTCGAATTAGTTCCCCGCGTTGTCGCGCAGCTCCGCCGGCGCGCTCCGGATGTTCAGGTTAAACTGAGAGACATGTCGACGCGCGAACAGCTTGCAGCCCTAAGTTCCGGCGCAATCGACATCGGATTTGTGCGCCTCCCGGCTACCGGAGATTTCGAGCAACTTCCTGTTATTCAGGATTCCCTGGCCATTGTCCGTTCTTTAGAGTGGAAGGGAAATCGCCATCTGCATCTGGCGGATTGCAGGGAAGAGGCTTTTATCATGCTTTCCTCAGAGCGCTCGCCGACCTTTCGCCAGCATGCTTTGCGGCTCTGCGCCAAATATGGATTCTCACCCCGGATTGTGCAGGAAGCTCACGAACTGCCAACCTTGTTCGCTCTTGCCCGCGCGGGAGTGGGGATAGCAGTCGTTCCCATTTCCGCGTGCAGAGCCGGGATCAGAGGAGTTCAAGTGCATCCAATTCCCGATAAGGAGGCGCGTTGGACCGTTGGAGCCGCTTGGAGGAAAGGTGAAAAGAGTGTTTTGGTAGCAAGTTTCCTGGAGTTGTTAAAAAAAGAGCTAGCCCGAAAATCTCCCGAACCACAGCGCTCATGAGATTTTCGCCCTGCCGCGTATACACACACCACACGAAACAGACGATCCTTGAGGGCAACCAACAACACGAGTCATTTGAGCCTACCATAACAGGGGCACTACGTCACCGTTTTTCAGATTGCCGATCTTGAATCAACCGACATTGGTTGCTGCGGCTCTTGAAGAAATTGGGCCGGCCTGCGGCAGAAACTCGCCGATAAAACTCAGGCGCATTGCGGTCAGCATGTTCGTCTGAAAAATCTCTCTTCCCCAGGGCCTCTAACCGCTTCGCGGTAAATCCGGTAGCGGTTCGGGGAAAACTTTTGGCCCTTTGTCTTTCGCCGCGGCTGAACGTCCTCCCGAGTTTTCGATCAGATAAAAGAACATCGGTACAAAGAAGAGCGCGATTGAACTCGCAATGATCATCCCGCCAATGATGCCTGTGGCGACCGAATGCCGGGAATTGGCGCCGGCACCACTCGCGATGAACATCGGCACCATCCCAAAGATAAAGGCCAGCGAAGTCATGATAATTGGACGAAGCCTCAGCCGGGCAGCTTCAACGGCGGCGTCACGAATAGACAACCCTTCCCGGCGTTTCAGCACAGCAAACTCTACGATGAGAATTGCGTTTTTGGCGGCGAGACCAACAAGTGTCACTAGCCCGATCTGGAAGTAAACGTCGTTTTCTAAACCGCGCAGCCAGACACCAAGAATCGCTCCAAAAATAGCAAAAGGAACCGCGGTGATAACTGCCAACGGCAAACCCCAGGATTCGTACTGGGCGGCAAGAATCAGGAAAACAAAGATGACACCAAAAACAAACACGAGGGTTGAAGATGAGCCAGATTTCTTTTCCTCCAGCGCTTGGCCGGACCATTGAAAAGTATATCCGTCAGGCAGAACTTCGTCCGCCACCTCTTCCATGGCCGCAATTGCTTGTCCGGAACTGAATCCGCCCGCTGCGTTTCCATTGATTCGAATCGACAAAAAGTTGTTAAAGCGTTGGATGAGATCCGCTCCAACACTGTAACTTGTAGTGACGAGCGCAGACAAAGGCACCATTTTATCTGAGCGACTACGAACATAGATGTTTCCAATATCGCCTGGGTCAGTTCGATATTGCGCTTCCGCTTGAAGTACAACCTGCCAGACCCGGCTGTATTTGTTGTATTGGCTGGCAAACAATGATCAGAACAACGTTTGCACGGCGTCATAGACGTCTTGAACCGGCACGCCAAGGGCCTCGGCTTTCGCCCGGTCCACCTGCAGACGGAGCTGGCGAGAGGCAGCGTCAAGGGTTGCGCTAAGGTCCGCCAGTTCGGGCCGTTGGTTGGCCTTGGCTAGAAATGTCCGAACGATCTCCTGCAATCGCGCTGCGTCGCCCTGGCCGCGGCTCTGGATCCAGAATTCGAAACCGCCTTGGGCGCCGAGACCTGGAATGGACGGCGGATTGACCGGGATAACGATCGCTTCCTTGATGGCCGCCAACTTAGGTCGAACCCGATCGATCAGACGAACTATTCTCGGCACCCTTCCGTTCATCGAAATCCTTTAACGAAACAAACAA
>Ga0306926_10009413_pt1 | contig 10743 bp, 12 predicted proteins | sample flu12Cox44000178_FD_203759 | JGI IMG/M metagenome (GOLD analysis project Ga0306926, IMG submission 203759) | Lab enrichment of tropical soil microbial communities from Luquillo Experimental Forest, Puerto Rico - flux8day.12C.oxic.44.000.178 (v2)... | ecosystem: Environmental > Terrestrial >... | reverse complement strand
GCTCGGATAGCAACGGATGGTGCGCATCGGTGCAGCCAACCCCTGCCGCGACGCTGCTATTCGCCACGCGGCGAAGGACGAAGCCGTCGTGGTCGTCGAGAACTGCGGGTAGAGCGGCAGACACACGATCTCGTCCGGTGTCCATTCTGTGACCGCGTGTGCGGTCTCCGCACTCAGCGGATGCCAATAACGCATCGCGACAAAACAGCGGTGTCCCGGCCCGAGCGCCGCTTCAAGTGCCCGCGCCTGCGCGTCGGTATTGGCGAGAAGCGGGGATCGCCCACCGAGACGGGCATAAATGTCGCGTGCCACAGGGGTACGGCGCCATGCGACAAAGCGGGCCAATGGCAGCCGCAAAACGCTCGGGAGGCTGATGATGGCCGGGTCGCTGAACAAGTTGACGAGAAACGGTTGAACCGCGTCCAGTGAATCGGGACCGCCGAGGTTCATCAATACAACCGCCGTGCGTGTCATAATTAATTAATGGGCGTTCGCTCGGGCGAGCAGGCCAGCAAGCGCCGCGACATTCTCCGGCGGTGTTTCCGGCAGCACACCATGACCCAGGTTGAAGACGAACGGACCGCCGCCGAGCGTCCGGCACAACTCCTCGACCGCAGCTTCGAGGGCGGCGCCGTCCGCGATCAGCAGCACCGGATCGAGATTGCCCTGGACCGCACCAAGCCGTTGAAGATGCGACCGGGCGTAGCCGGCCGGCACCATTGTATCGAGACCGACACAATCGACGCCGGTCTCCGTAATGTACCGTTCGTAGAACAGACCCGCGCCACGGGGAAAACCAATGATCGGATGGTCGGGGAACCGGTGCTTTAACGTCGCAACGATGCGCTTTGTCGGTTCGATTACCCAGCGCCCGAACGCCGGCTCAGGCAGAACACCCGCCCAACTGTCGAACAGCTGCACGACCTCGGCACCTGCTTCGATCTGAGCACTGAGGAAGTCGGTGGTGGCTTCGACCACCAGCTGGATCAGTGCGCCAAAGCCCTTGATATCGCGATACGCCCAGCTCTTGACCCGCCGAAAGTCTTTGCTCCCCCCACCCTCCACCATGTAAGTCGCCATGGTCCATGGCGCGCCGGCAAAGCCGATCAGTGTTGTCTCCGGCCCGAGCGTGTCGGCGACCAGGTGTATCGCTTCAAAAACGGGCTCCAGGCGCGACTTGAGTTGACCGAGCTTGAGCCGCGAGATGCCGGCATGGTCTTCGATCGGTTCAAGCACTGGCCCTTCCCCCTCCCGGTATGTCAAACCTTGACCAAGCGCATGGGGGACCAGCGGAATATCGGAAAACAGGATCGCCGCATCCATCCGATAGCGTCGCACCGGTTGCAGCGTCAATTCGGCGGCGAGCGCCGGCGTCAGGCACAGCTCGATAAAATCGCGGGCTTTGGCACGAACTGCCCGGTACTCAGGCAGATAGCGGCCGGCCTGTCGCATCAGCCACCAAGGTGGTGGGGTCAGCGCCTCTCCGCCGAGAACACGCAACAGAGGTTTGGTTTGCCCATTCGCCATCGTGGAACCCCATCCTTCACCTAATATAGGTTCAAAAGAGGTGGTAGGTTGATGATCGCTGTGAGTCCCGGGGATTTGGAACTACTCGAAAACTATATCCAGATTAGAAGACAGCGGCCCGGAATGCGGCTCGGCTGTGCGTAAGGCTGAGGACTCTGCGGCGAATGCGAAAAAGCTCGCGGTTGTGAAAGCAGCGAAAAGCGGGGATGGTGAGCGGCGTTGTCAGAGTTATCCCAAATGTTCCCTGATGCGAGGAAATTGCCGGTCGAGTATGAATAACGGGGAACATTTAATGGACGGCGGAGGGATGATCCAAGATCGAGGGCGAAATGGCAGCTTTTCCCCTGGCGATGGTCGAACGATACACAGTCCCGAGGGCATAACTCGGCCGGTGTGGTTCTGCCCGACATGACGCGGTTTCATCTTCATCTCGTTTCTGATTCCACCGGAGAGACGGTGCATTCGGTGGCCCGAGCTTGCCTTGTGCAGTTCGACGAGGCGCAGCCGGTCGAGCATGTCTGGAGCATGGTGCGAACGCGCGGTCAAATCGATCGGGTAATTGCCGGTGTCGAGGCGAACAAGGGTGTCGTTCTCTTTACCCTGGTCAGCGACGCGCTTCGCCAGCTGTTGCAGGAAGGCTGCCGAAGGATCCAGGTGCCGGCGATCCCGGTCCTCGATCCGGTCATCGGGGCGCTGGCCTCTTACCTCGGTCGCCAGAGCCGCGGGTTGCCGGGAAAGCAGCACCTCCTCGACAACGAGTATTTCGCCAGAATCGATGCGATGACCTTTGCCCTTAACCATGATGATGGGCAATCGAGCTGGGGGCTAGACGATGCCGATGTCTGCCTCGTGGGTGTGTCGCGCACGTCAAAGACCCCGACCTGTCTCTATCTTGCGAACCGGAGCATCAAGGCGGCAAATGTTCCCTTCGTGCCCGGGGTCCCGCTGCCGCCTGAACTGCTCGCAGCAAAGCATCCGCTAATCGTCGGCTTGACCAACGACCCGGAGCGGCTGATTCAGCTGCGCCGCAACCGATTGGACGTGCTGCATCATGATCATTCCACCGGGTATACCGATATCGAGGCGGTGCGGAGCGAGGTGCGCGAGGCGCGGCGGGTTTTTGTCGAGAGACATTGGCCGGTGATCGACGTCACGCGCCGTTCAATAGAGGAGACCGCCGCAGCAATCATGAAATTGTTGGCACGCAGGCACGGCATTGATGCGTGAAGCTCTGGTCCTTGTCTCGGTGAGCTTAACGCGGAAAAGGCTGCTCGCTGTCACCGGGCAATAATCAGCCGTAACTGCGGTTTAGGACAGCATGAGGATCACCGGAACGACGCGGCTGGCCGGCATTATGGGGTGGCCGGTGACCCATTCGCGGTCTCCGGTCCTTCATAGCTTTTGGCTCGACGAGACCGGCATAGATGGCGCCTATCTGCCGTTGCCCGTGCGGCCGCAGCATATCGAGCAGGCGCTTCGATCGCTGCCGATCCTCGGTTTTCGCGGGTGTAACCTGACAGTTCCACACAAGCGGGCGGCTTTTTCCGTCGTCGATCGCGTCGAGCCGCTGGCCCGGAGAATTGGTGCGATAAATACGATTGTGATCGGGCCGGACGGCAGCATCGAAGGCCGTAACACGGATGCCTTCGGCTTTCGCGAGAACCTGCTTGATATGGTGCCGGATTGGAGCCCGCGGGCAGGTCCGGCGGTGATCCTTGGCGCCGGTGGTGCCGCCCGCGCGATTGTCGCCGCTCTCGCGGACGCCGGCGTTGCCGAGATTCGGATCGTCAATCGCACGCTTGATCGTGCGGCGTCGCTTGCACACGATCTCTCGACGCCAAAGGTTACGATTTCGATCAGTTCATGGGATGAAGTTGATACTGCACTGCGAGACGCGGGGCTTCTCGTTAACGCGACGAGCCTCGGCATGGCGGGAGAGCCGGCGTTGATGCTCGACCTTTCGTCATTGCCGCCAGCAACGCCCGTTGTCGACATCGTGTATGTTCCGCTCGAAACCGATCTGCTCGCTGCCGCGCGCCGGCGCGGGCATCCGGTTGTCGACGGCCTCGGCATGCTGCTGCATCAGGGCCGACCTGGATTTGAAGCTTGGTTCGGCGCTCCGGTGCGGGTGACCCCAAAGCTGCGTGACGTAATCCTTGCGACTTTGGCGGCTGCGCAGTGATCGTCCTCGGACTCACCGGTTCAATCGGCATGGGAAAGAGCACCGCGGCGGCGACGCTGCAGCGCCTCCGTGTCCCGCTGTTCGACGCTGATCGTGAGGTTCATCGGTTGTTGGCGCCTGGAGGTGGTGCCGTCGAACCGGTCGCGGTGGCGTTTTCCGGCGTTCGCGCGGCATCGGGCGGGATTGATCGCTCGCTTCTTGGTCAGCGCGTCTTCGCCGATCCCGCGGCCCTCTCGCGGCTCGAACGCATCATTCACCCGATGGTGGAAGCCAGCGAAAAGCGCTTTCTTGCTTTTGCTCGTGCACGGCGCGAGCCGATCGTTGTGCTCGATATCCCACTTCTCTTCGAGAGCCGTAGTGAGCGTCGGTGTGATTATGTTCTCGTCGTTTCCGCCCCGCAGCTGGTGCAGCGCCAACGGGTCTTACGGCGGCCCGGCATGACCGAGAAGCGCTTGGCAGCGATCATCAGCAATCAGATGCCGGATTACGAGAAACGTCAGCGGGCCGACTTTGTCGTTCCGACCGGTTTGAGCCGAGGGGTAAGCTTGCGTCGATTGCGCGCAATCGTCAGACGCCTGAAGGCCGGTGGGTCGCCGGTCGCCCGGGGGAGCCGGTGGTACTGCCGACAACGGCGGAGAGACTGATGCGCGAGATCGTGTTGGATACCGAAACGACGGGTCTCGATCCGTGCGATGGACATCGCATCGTCGAGATCGCCTGCGTCGAGCTGATCCACCATATACCGACCGGGCGGAGGTTTCATCGATACGTCAATCCTGAGCGCGATATGCCGGAGGATGCTCTCGCTGTCCACGGCCTGACAGCCGAGTTCCTCGGCCGCCAGGCGCTGTTTGCTGCAATTCTGGACGAGCTTCTCGAGTTCATCGGCACCGACCTGTTGGTGATCCATAACGCCGAGTTTGATTTGGCCTTTCTGAACGCCGAACTCACGCGTTTGCAACGTGAACCGATTACATCGGGTTATGTCGACACGCTGGCGATGGCGCGCCGCCGTTTTCCCGGATCGCCGGCAAGTCTTGACGCGTTGTGTCGCCGTTTCGCCATCGATCTCTCAGGTCGTGTCGAGCATGGGGCGCAGATCGATTGCGATCTCCTAGCGGCGGTCTATCTCGAGCTGCTCGGGGGGCGTCAGCCCGGGCTCGATTTTGCACTACCGGCGGCGGCGCTCGCTATTGACGTCGCGCGGGTCGCGCGTCCGCCGCGTCCGCATGCGCCCTCGGCCGAAGAACTCGTTGCTCACTTGGCAATGCTCAAAGCGATCAGCGAGCCTCTCTGGCTTGCCGAAGCTTGAGCCTCAAACGAGTGCCGTGCTCGCCGACCCGAGGGTTTGCGCGCCTGCTTGTTGCCGGCGCAACAACTCGGCAAAATCGATCGGATTGATCATCAACGGTGGGAAGCCACCGTCGCGCGTTGCGTTGGCGATGACCGCGCGCGCGAACGGAAAGACGATTCGTGGGGTTTCAACCAGCACTAGTGCTGGCAGCAACTCGGCCCTCGCGTTCTTGATCGTGACGACGGATCCGTAGGCGAGCTCTACCAGGAATACCGTCTCGCCCTGCGCTCTCGCCGTAGCGTTGATGGTTAAAACCACTTCGAAAACTTCGGGGCCGAGATTGCTCGCTTTCACATCGACGTTGATTTCGACCTCCGGCTGGGTGGTCTGCTGGATCAGGCTCTGCGGCGCTCGCGGGTTCTCAAACGACAGATCCTTGATGTATTGGGCGTTCAGGATCAGCTGCTGTGCCTCGGAAGGGCTCGCCGTCTGCGCGCCGACGGCACCGTTACCTGTCGTCTCTACCGCCATATAAATCTCCTATGCCCGAGCTATATCCCGTGGCCGGCGAACTGAGCAGCTCCGCCCGCGCGGTTGGTGCGGGTCGCGTTGATCCGCAACACCGCGGCGTTCGGCACCTCAAGCCCCGTAACCGCTCCGATGAACCCCAATGTGTGACCAGTGTGGTCCCTGACCAAGGCTTCGAGTTTGGTTTACCGGTGGATAGCTTGCATCATCGCGGTCTTCGATCCCATGCGGCCTGCGCGGGCCGCGCTTGTCGTAGCGCTACCGGCGCCCTATCTGACCAGGAGTCGATGTGAGGGCCGGGTCCCGGTGCTCCCAGGACAGTGATGGGGCACGGAAGGCAATGGGCGAGTTTCAATATTTCGACATCATCTTGTTTGCGATGGTCGCCGGGTTTCTGGTGCTGCGGCTGCGCAGCGTTCTCGGTCGGCGGACGGGAAACGAGCGACGGCGCGATCTGTTTCCGCGGCGCGCGGCACCTGCCTCCGACAACGTAGCGACGCTGGTTGAACCGGATAAGCGCCTGGCCAGATCTGGCGACGGCTCTCCTGCCGATGCGGTTGCCGAAGGGCTAAGCCGAGTTCGGCGGGCCGATTCGAGCTTTGATCCTGCGCGTTTCATCGAGGGCGCGCGCGCCGCCTTTGAGATGATTGTCGCGGCCTTTGCAAAAGGCGATAAGGCAGAGCTGCGGCCGTTATTGAGTGATGAGGTGTTTCGCCGTTTCACCATGGCGATCGACGAGCGCGTCGCCGCCAAGGAAAATCTCGAGACGCAAATCGAGAGGCTCGACAGCGTAGACATCGTTGAGGCCGAGCTCGTCGCTCGCACCGCGCAGGTAACGCTCAAGCTGGTTTCGCACCAGATCAATGTGACGCGCGCGATGGATGGAAGTATCGTAGACGGCGCTCCCGGGCAGCCGATCGAGAAGACCGATTACTGGACCTTTGCGCGCGATACTCGATCCACCGACCCGAACTGGGTGCTCGTCGCCACCAGCAGCGATTGAAGGCTGGCGGCGTCTTCGACGCGCTACAACACTTGCCGTTCTGGCGCTTCTAGCGGCAAGCCTTGGCCACGACACCGGCCCCGCGCGCTTCGTGCTAAAGCCGGTCGCCTTCTCCGAGCTTCAGGGATGGAACGAGGATAGCCTTTCGGCGGTTGTCCCGGCCTTTCTCAAATCCTGTGTGCGGTTTTTGCCGCGGCAGGATGCAGCGCCGCTCGACGCGAGATCGAGTGTGGCGGATTACGGACGGGTCGGCGGTTGGAGAGCACTCTGTGAGGCCGCCGCGGCGCTGCCGCCCGCGGACGACGCCGCGGCACGCCGGTTCTTCGAGACGTCGTTCACCCCGCTTGCCGTTGCCGATTACGGCGCCAGCGAAGGGCTGTTTACTGGATATTACGAGATCGAGCTGAACGGGTCGCGCCAGCGTCACGGACGTTACCAGACGCCGATCTACCGCCGCCCATCGGAGCCTGGCGCTGCCACCCGCTATTCCCGGGCCGAGATCGAGGATGGCGCGCTCGCCGGACGTGGGCTCGAACTCCTCTGGGTCGACGATCCGATCGACGCGTTTTTTCTCGAAATCCAGGGCTCCGGCAGGGTTCGGCTCAAGGATGGCAGGACGGTTCGGGTCGGCTATGACGGGCAGAACGGGCAACCCTATGTGCCGGTCGGACGGCTACTGGTCGAGCGGGGTATCATGCCGCGTTCCCAGACGACGATGATGGCGATCCGGGATTGGATGAACCACCATCCCGAGGCTGGTGCCGCGCTGCGCCGCGAAAACCCCTCCTATGTGTTCTTTCGCGAGCTGACAGGCGACGGACCGATCGGCGCTGAAGGGGTCGTGCTGACGGCGGAGCGAAGCCTCGCGGTGGACCGAGGTTTCGTCGCACTGGGCATCCCGATCTGGCTCGAAGCCGACGAGCGTTTTGCGTCAGCAGATCCGGTGCGGCGTCTCGTCGTGGCCCAGGACATCGGGGGCGCCATCAAAGGCCCGGTGCGCGGCGATCTGTTCTGGGGTACCGGGGCCGCCGCGGCCTTACGCGCCGGGGTTATGAACGCGCGCGGTCGGTATTACCTCTTGCTGCCGCGCGAGGTCGCCAGACGTCTCTCACCCGAGGAGTAGACAGGATGGTGCGCTTGTGCCGGTGGTGCCTCGCTTGCTCGCTAGAATGGCTACGTGCCACGATTTCTTGCGCGGGCCGCGCCGGCAATGGTCACCTGCAATGGCAATCGATACGCTGAAAGTCGCAAAAAAGGCTGCGCGAGGCTGGCTTCACCGATCCGCAAGCCGAGGCCGTGATCGCGGCCGTGCAGGAAGGGGCCGAAAGCGCCGCGTTCGCGGCCAAGAGAGATCTCGACGAGGTACGCAGCGAGCTGAAGGCAGAGATAGGCGAAGCCGAATTGCGCCTCGAAGCAAAGATCGAAGTAATAGGGTCCGACATGCACGCGATGAAGGCCGACATCATGAACCGGGTCTTCGGCCTGATCCTCGGTGCGCTGATCGTCAACATCGTGGCGATGGTCGGAGCCGTGATCACCGTGGCTCGGCTGGTCGGACATTGAGACGCCGCGAGTTCCTGCTAGCTGCAACCGCCGCGGCCGCGAGCCGGCGAGCCGGTGCGCAGGAAGTGCCGAAGAGTGTGCATATCGGTTTCTTCGTCACCAACAAGGCGTACCCGCGCCGCCATTTTGACGAGGCGATGGCGCGGCTCGGCTGGGTTGAGGGACATAATCTGACCGTCGAGCGCCGGATCACCGGCGGGGATCCGGAGCAGCGCAAAACCGCCGCCATCGAGCTGGTCGCGGCAAATCCTGGTGTCATCGTCGCCGCCGGAATAGCCGATGCACTGACGGTGCATGCTCAGACGCACACACTGCCGATCGTCGTGATCACCGGAAGGGATATCGTCGAGGCTGGTCTCGCCGACAGCCTCGCGCACCCCGGCGGCAATGTCACCGGGGTTATCAACCTAGGCGGGGAGCTCGACGGCAACCGCATCGAGCTGTTGCATGAGCTCGTTCCTGCGGCGACGCGGATTTCGGTTCTGGTCTATGCGCGGCTGCCGAGGAGCGCTGCTCGCGTGACCGCTATCGAGGCCCTGGCGCGCCCGCTCGGCCTGCGGGTTACCAAGAGACCGGTCAGCGAAGCGCGAGAAATCGACGGCGCTTTTCGCCGCCAGTGCAGCCGACCAGGACCAGGCAATTCTGGTGGAAGCGAGTGCCCCAATCGTCGAGAATCGGTCCCGGGTGCTCGCGCTTGCAGCGCAATACCGCTTGCCTGCGGTTTACGAGCGGCGCGAGTTTGTCGAGGCTGGCGATTTGTTGTCCTACGGACAGCTGTTCCAAGAGAATTTCGAGCGCGCTGCCGCGCTCGTCGACAAGATCCTGAAGGGCGCCAGACCCGCCGATCTGCCGGTCGAGCAACCGACCCGGTTTGAGCTCGTGGTCAATCTTAAAACCGCCGCCGTGCTCGGATTGACGATCCCGCAACGGATCCTTGCCCTCGCCGATGAGGTCATCGAGTAAGCCAAGGAGTGTAGCCTTCCCTGTCGCTGATTTGTGATAATCACTATCCAAGAATTGCCCGATTCTTATTTCATACTCCCCCATGTCGGCGCGGGACCAGGACCATTTCAACCTGAGGGCGAGTGTTTGCTGCAGATTTGCTGCAGATGCAGCAAGCTGCCATCACCGACTCAGTTTCTGGTTGTGGCGCAGAGAGCAAAGCCGCGCCCGGCGCCGGTTGATTCGGCCGCTGCGGCCCCTAATTTCCGGTTCTCGGGATACCCGGAGGCGGCGAGAAAAACCGCAACGGTGATGCGCGTAGCAGTCTTTGTAACCTGCCTGGTGGACCTCTTCCGGCCGACCATCGGCTTCGCCGCCATCAAGCTGCTCGAGGCTGCGGGATGCACGGTCGAGGTGCCGCGGGCCCAGACCTGCTGCGGCCAGCCGGCCTACAATTCAGGCGACCGCGCCGCCGCCAAGGCGATCGCGTTGCAGGTGCTCGACGCTTTCGAGAGCTACGATCATGTCGTCGCTCCGTCGGGCTCGTGCGCCGGAATGATCCGGGTTCATTACCCGGCGCTTTTCGCCGATGATCCGGCGGTTTTGCCGCGGGCTCAGGATCTCGCCGCCCGCAGCTGGGAGCTCGTCTCATTTCTCGTCGACATGTGCGGGATGCAAGGAGTTTCTGCCCGCTGGGATCGCGAGATCACCTATCATGACGCCTGCTCCGGATTGCGCGAACTCGGGGTCAAGGACCAGCCGCGCCGCCTGCTGGCATCGGTTGACGGGCTGACGCTTAAGGAATTGCCCGGAGCCGAGACATGCTGCGGCTTCGGCGGCACGTTCTGCGTCAAGTATCCCGACATCTCGGATAAGATGGTCAGCGACAAAGAGGCTGATATTGTCCAGACCCGCGCCGCGGCGGTCTTGGCGGGGGATCTCGGTTGCCTGTTGAACATCGCGGGCAAGCTCCATCGCCATGGCCGCCGGATCGAGGTCCGCCATGTCGCCGAGGTGCTCGCCGGGATGACCGAGGAAGCCCCGCCGATCGGCGCTTCGCGGTAGGGACATGCTCGCGACCAGCAGCACCTTCGAGGCGAACGCCCGCGCTGGCCTCGCCAACCCGATCCTGCAGCGGGCATTGGCGTTAATGCAGAGCGGGTTTCCCGAGCGCCGCCGGCTCGCCATCGAGCGGCTCCCCGAATTCGAGGCGCTACGCGACATCGGCAAATCGATCAAGGACCACACCCTCGAGCATCTCGACTTCTATCTCGAGCTCTTCGAAGCCAACGTCCTCGCTGCGGGCGGCCAGGTTCATTGGGCGTACACACCCGACGAGGCGCGGGCTGCGGTGCTGCAGATCTGCCGTTCGGTCGACCCCAAGGTCGTCACCAAAGGCAAGTCGATGATCGCCGAGGAGATCGGGCTCAACGAATACCTCGAAAAGAACGGGATCGCTGCGGTCGAGACCGATCTCGGCGAATACATCATCCAGCTGCGACACGAGCCGCCGAGCCATCTGATTGCACCCGCCATCCATCTTATGAAGGAGCAGGTCGCCGACACGTTCCGTGCCGAACATCGCTCGCTTGATCCGGCGCGGTCGCTCGCCGAGGCGCGCCAACTCTGCGACGAGGCGCGCGCCGTGTTGCGCCCGCGGTTTCTCGCGGCCGATGTCGGCATTACCGGCGCCAATTTTCTGGT
>Ga0306926_10009406_pt1 | contig 10747 bp, 8 predicted proteins | sample flu12Cox44000178_FD_203759 | JGI IMG/M metagenome (GOLD analysis project Ga0306926, IMG submission 203759) | Lab enrichment of tropical soil microbial communities from Luquillo Experimental Forest, Puerto Rico - flux8day.12C.oxic.44.000.178 (v2)... | ecosystem: Environmental > Terrestrial > Soil... | reverse complement strand
TGCAGCGGACCGACCTGGAGGTGCTGGCGATCAACGACATCACCTACGCGCGGACGCTGGCGCACCTGCTCGAATTCGACTCCACGTACGGGCGGCTGCACCGGATGGTCGGGCACTCTGCCGCCGCGATCGGGATCGACGGGCGGGAGATCCCCGTGCTCGCCGAGCGCGACCCGGCGGAGATCGACTGGGCCGCATACGGCGTGGACGTCGTCATCGAGGCAACGGGCAAGTTCCGCACCAGGGAAAAGGCGGCGCTGCACCTGAAGGGCGGCGCGAAGAAGGTCCTCATCTCCGCCCCTGGCAAGGGCGTGGACGCCACGATCGTCATGGGCGTCAACGACGACACCTATGACCCCGTCCGCCATGAGGTCATCTCCAACGCGTCCTGCACCACGAACTGCGTCGCGCCGATGGCGAAGGTGCTGCACGAGGCGTTCGGGATCGAGCGCGGGTTCATGACCACCATCCACGCCTACACCGGCGACCAGATGCTCCTCGACGGCCCGCACAAGGATCTGCGGCGCGCCCGGTCGGCCGCGGCGAGCATCGTGCCGACCACCACCGGCGCGGCGCGCGCCACCGGTGAGGTGATCCCGGCGCTGAAGGGGCGGCTGGACGGCGTGGCGGTCCGTGTTCCGGTCGAGGACGGCTCGCTCACCGACCTCGCCGCCGAACTAACCGTGCCGGTCACCGCCGACGAGGTCAACGAGGTCTTCCGCCGGGCGGCGACCGGACGGCTGGCGGGGGTGCTCCGCTACAGCACCGACCCGCTGGTGTCGCGGGACATCATCGGCAACAAGGCCTCCTGCGTCTTCGACTCGGAACTGACCGCGGCGTCGGGGCACCTGGTCAAGGTGTTCGGCTGGTACGACAACGAGTGGGGCTACTCCTGCCGGCTGGCCGACCTGGCGGCGCTCGTCGGTACCGGCCTCTGACCCGCGGCGGCCCCGGCGACGGCGCGGCCGACGGCCGCCGCGCGGTGACGCCCAGCGGCGCGGTCAGCGCACGCCGCGCGGGCGGAACTGGACGCTGATCCGCGGGCCTGTGGGGCGCGCCGACTTAGGCACGGCGTGCTCCCAGGTCCGCTGGCAGCTGCCCCCCATGACGAGCAGGTCCCCGTGGCCGAGGCTGTAGCGCAAGGTCGCGCCACCGTTCGCGGTCCCGTTCACGGCGCCGCGCGGGCGGAGCAGCAGCGGCCGCGCGGTGCCCAGTGACACGATGGCGACCATCGTGTCCTCGGTCCTGCCGCGCCCTACCGTGTCGCCGTGCCAGGCGACGCTGTCGCGCCCGTCCCGGTACAGGCACAGTCCCGCGGTGCGGAACGGTTCGCCGAGCTCTGCCTCGTAATGCCCGTTCAGCGTGTCGCGGCACGCCACGAGGGCGGGATCGGGCAGCTCCGCGTCTTCCCCGTAGAAGCGCTGCAATCGCGGGACGTCTACGGTGCGGTCGTACATCTGCCGCCGCTCCGCCCGCCACGGCACCTGGTCGAACAGCCGGGCGAACAGTGCGGCCGAGCCCGCCAGCCAGCCGCGCTGCACGTCAACCCAGGCGCCGTGGTCCAGCTGGACCCGCTCCGGCCGCACCGCTCCCGGCGCAGGCTCGTCGCCCAGATCCAGCAAGGATCCCTGCATGGCAACACTCATGCGAACATGCTATCGCATGAGTCAAACACGCGTTCGAGCGGCCGGCGCGGCGGGGCTCGCTCGCCGCAGGACGGCCGGCCATCCGGCAATAACTTGCCAGTTATGAAGAATTGCTTACGCTTTGGCTGCGCTGGGAATTGCGGCCTAGAAAGCGGTAGTGGCGGGTCCCGGGAGAAAACACCCGGGGGCCCGCCACTCACTGCGTGACCTAATCGACAGTTGAAGCGAAAGTCAGAGTGCGCGCACCTGCGCGGCCTGCGGACCCTTCGGCCCCTGGGTCACGTTGTACTCGACCTTCTGGTTCTCTTCGAGCGTGCGGTATCCGGACGACTCGATCGCGGAGAAGTGGACAAAGACGTCCGCGCTACCGTCATCGGGGGCGATGAAACCAAAGCCCTTGTCCGGGTTGAACCACTTTACGGTCCCCTGAGCCATTTTGCTATTTGTCCTTCTAGATGATCCCGTGACCCGCGCACTGCACGCGGATCTGCTGCGCCATACGCACCGTATGCCAAACCTGTGCGTCGATCTGTAAATTATCCGTAACCAAAGCTTCGGATATATTTAAGATGGCAAGTCCAGCAACAGCTCTAGCCAATCTACAGCATCCCGCGGCGAGGATCGGCAACCTCCCCGCTGAAAGTTGCCCGCCCGTCAAGGACGCGGCCGCCATGACACGTCAGAAATGTCTTCCCTGCCCGGAGTCCCGGCGCTTGCCCGCCGCGCTCCGGCCTGCAGGATGTCCCGAACGTACCGTTGCTCCTCCCCGCCGTCCACCCCACTCGGACGGCCGCGAGCCGCCACGCGACGGACGGCTGCCGGCGGCACGTTCGCCGTGCTCACCGCGGTACCGGTCGCTAGGAGTCCAGTCGCTCCGCCCGCGCCGTTCCTCCCGCGCGGGACGCCCATCACGTGCGGGACGACTGTCTCGCCCGGGACGACTGTCTTGCGCGGGACGCCCGTCCCAGGCCCGGCGGTCGTCACCGCGGCGGTCGTCATGGCGCCTTTCGCCAGCGCGCCGCTCACGACGGTTCCCCCACGTCCGGTCGCTGCCCGGACGGTCGCCGCCCGGACGGTCGCCCCAAGACCGCTCGCCGCGCCTCCGCTCGTCCCGCACGGGGCGATCTTCGCCCTCCGGATAGGGCTTACGGCGCGGCTTGCCAGCCTCAGCGTTGCCGGCCTCAGCCTTACGAGCGCGACCGGCGCGCTCCGCCCGGCCTGGACGCCCGGCACGCCGCTTGCCCGAGTCGGGCTTGCCCGGGGCTGGCCGCTCGGACAGCCGTTCGGCGGGCTTGACGAGTTCGGTCACGGATGTGACCAGGGTCACCCGCGGCACCGGCGGGCCGGCGATCTCGCGCAGCACCTCCGAATCCGGTTCGGCGGTTGCCGCGTGCGGCGTCACGCCAGCCTTGCGCATCAGGCTCGTGACCTCGCGGGCCTGCTGCGCCGTCTGCATGGTCACCACGACACCGTCGGCGCCGCCGCGCGCCGTCCGGCCGGACCGGTGCACGTACGCCTTGTGCTCAGCGGGCGGGTCGGCGTGGATGACCAGGTCAACGCCGTCCACGTGGATACCGCGCGCGGCGATGTCGGTGGCGACCATGACCCGCACCGCTCCGGATCCGAACGCGGCGAGGTTCCGCGACCTGGCTCCCTGGGCGAGGTTGCCGTGCAGTTCAGCGGCGGGGATGCCGGCGGCGGTGAGCTGGCGGGCGAGCCGCTCCGCGCCGTGCTTGGTCCGGGTGAAGACCAGCGATCGCTTGTCACCGCCGGCGAGCGCGGCGATGACGTCCACCCGGTGTGCCGGGTGGATCGTGATCACGTGGTGCTCGATCTCGGCGGGGGAGGAGTTCTCGTCCACAGAATGGCGCGCGGGATCGGTGAGGAAGCGCCGGGCGAGCACGTCGATCGCGCTGTCCAGAGTGGCGGAGAACAGCATCCGCTGGCCGTCGGCGGGCGTGTCCTCGAGCAGGCGCCGGACGATCGGCAGGAAGCCCAGGTCAGCCATCTGGTCGGCCTCGTCGATGACGGTGACCTCGACATCGCCGAGGTGGCAGTGTCCCTGCCCGATCAGGTCGGCGAGACGGCCGGGGCAGGCGACCACGATGTCCGTCCGGCGGTTGAGCGCGGCAACCTGCGGACGCTGGGAGACCCCGCCGTAGACGGTCGTGACCCGCAGCCCCATCGCGTGCGCGAGCGGCGCCAGGACCGCTTGCACCTGAGTCGCGAGCTCCCGGGTCGGCACCAGCACCAGCCCGCGCGGACGGCCCGCCGCGGTCCGGCCGCCCGCCAGCCGGGCGACCATCGGCAGCGAGAAGCCCAGCGTCTTACCGGACCCGGTCTGCGCCCGCCCGAGGATGTCGCGCCCGGCCAGTGCGTCGGGCAGCGCCGCCGCCTGGATCGGGAACGGCTCCGTGATCCCGGTGCCGTCCAGCACGGCGACCAGCGGGGCGGGTACGCCGAGCGAAACAAAGGTGCTATCGCGCGCAGTCTTCTCTGCGGGCATGGCAGTCAAAAGAAATCGTCTCCAGGACTAAGGCGGTCGCATTGACTCAGGTGGTCACGGTGACCCTCGTGGTCACGCTGACTTTGGCGCCACGTCCGTGGAAACCGATTCGCTCACCGAGCGACCTAAGCTCCCTAAGTCTATGTCACCGCCCGACGCGCTGCGGCGCCCGGTGGCTCGGGCGACGCAGCACGCGGACTGGTGCCAGGTAGACCAGCGCGCTGTAAGTCACCAGCGCGATCGCCACGTGCATGACGAACAGCGTCCCGACCGCCTTCGCCGGCTGTCCCTGGCACTGCCCCCGCGTCCCCGCCCTGGCGCTGTCCCGTGCCGCCTTCGCGCCCGTCCTTGCACCGATGAGACCGTCTCGCTGCCTGGCCGCGTTCAGATTGATGCGCGAACTTGCTGAAACTTGCCGGTAATAGCGCAATCAGCTCATAGGCTGACCGTGGCTGGATTCATTGAGGTGCTTGTGCGTGCACTGGCCAGTAGCGGGGCCGCTGTCCATGAGGTGGCGCTGGCTAGTGCGGCAAGCGCGCAAGATGCTTGGTGTCTCTTCGCGGTAGGCGGGCAGGCCGGGGAAAACCTGCTCGCCGAATCCCGCGGCTGGCGCGGGCAGCTTACCGCACGTGGGTCCAGCGGACGAGGGGGCGACGGACGGGCGACCACGCGGCAAGGGCCACGCCGCGGGTACGCCCGCCCCGTCGAACCGCCCGGTCGAATCACCTCTTCCAACCGCCCGGTCGAACCGCACCTTCCAACGGCCGCCGCGCGTGTTAACGATGGGGCCGATGAAGCTGTTGTTGCCAGCGCCCCCTCAGCGGCGCCCCGCGCGGACGTCACCCGGGTCGCTCCCAGGCGGCGTCTGCCATGACTCTTACTGTCCGTAATCGCCGACGGCCGTGGTCAGCCAATGATCCCGAAAGCATTTTTTTCGATGTAAATAATTAGTTCTATGATGGCGAAAACTCTTCGCGATCATGGTCACCTGCGATGGAGAGCCGTGGCGCAGTTCGCGGAATGGTCGCTCTCCGTGGTGCAGTAACCCGGAATATCCCTAATGTCTAGATTTGTCACACGGTTACGGGCGGCTGGCGGCACGAAGGCACGGCGACCGACCCTCCGTCTGGGTCCGTGACAGCGGCAAGTGGCTCCTCCGCTGCCACCAGCGCACCTGGCTCGGGCTTAACCGAGCCCGGCGGGGCGGCGCGGTGCGCGGCCAGTTCGCGAACTGCCGGCGGACCCACGCCACGTCGGCCCCGTAGCGTGCGAACGCCAGGTCATCGAGCTCGTCAAGACGCTGCCCCGCGGACGCGAAGTCCGCTTCCTCCAGGCCCGGGTCGGACCGCATGCCCAGCGCGATCACCTCGGCCACGGTGTAGGTCCGCAAGATCGCGGCGATATCCAGGTAATCGCGGATCATCGCCCGCCCGGCGAGGGCCGCCGCCTTCCCGGCCACCACATCCTCCAGGGACAGCACCGGCCCGAGATCACCAACCTGTACGGGTTCCCGGAGCCGTTCGAAGAACGCCAGTTGCAGCGTGATCGTGCCCTCGGCGCCGGTGACCTCCCACTCCGCTAGCCCCACTCCGATCCCGTCCCACACGTCGGCGAGGCCTCCGGCCTGGTCGAGGGGCTCGGAGGTGAGGCCGGCGTCACGCAGCGCAGTCTCCACGGCGGCGGCAGCGTCGCCGAAGCTGGTTTCCTGGTCGGTGAACAGGTCGACGTCTTCTGTGTACCGGTCGATCACGCCGTGGGCTTGGAGGGCGTTGCCCCCGGCCAGCGCCACTCCGTATCGCTGCGCAGCCGCCAGCGCGATGAGCGCCACGCGGCGGTGCAGCGGCTGGATGGGCATCAGGCCGCGGCCGCGTGCGCCGCCCGGTCGCGCAGTGTCGGGTGGGCGTCCTCCCAGGCCTGCCGCACGCGCGGTGGCAGGTGCAGGTCACCCCACACCCCGGCGAGCAGGTCGCCGTTGAGGAACTCCGCCAGGTCCGCGGAGGTACGTGCCTCGATGAGCACGGACTCGTAGGCGGCGAGGACGTCATGCCGCAGGCTCAGGTCGAACGAATGGTCCGGTGCCGACCAGAACAGGCGCGGCGGCAGCTCGATCACGCCGCTCGCCGGTCCCCGCAGCTCAGGAAGGGCAGCAGCGACCAGCGGCGGACGGTCTGGCCGTCCCCGCTGCGGCCGGGTGGCCGGGGCGCTGTCTGCGGTCATGTGCATAGTTTAACGGACGGGCGGCCACTATGTCAGGAGGCACCGAACAGTTCTTCGGATAACTCTCTTCCGCTCCGCTGCTCATACTAAACCGACGGCCGGCCTGATCGCGGGAGCCGTCACGGGGGTTACGGCGGCCGTGGTGGGCTTCCGCAACGTGTTCTGGGCCGAGCCAGCTAGTTGCCGGAACCATCCAGTTGTTGGAACGATTCAGGAGCGTACCCGCAGTACCCGCAGTACCCGCACTACCCGCGGCACCTGTCAGCAGAGGATCCGGATGCAAGACTTCGGCGTGTTCTTCGCGAGGGCGACCGGTCACCGGCCGTACACCTATCAGGCGAGGATCGCACAAGACGGGCTGCCATCTCGAATCAGCGCCCCGACCGGAACCGGGAAGACAGGGGTGATCCTGGCATGGCTGTGGCGGCGGCTGCACGGGCCGGACCCGGCCGGCACGCCGCGGCGGCTGATCTACGCCCTGCCGCAGCGCGGCCTGGTGGAACAGGTCGCCGGCGAGGTGCGCGAGTGGCTGGCGAACCTGGGGCTCACAGAGACGATCGCGCTGCACGTTCCGCTGGGCGCCCGCGGAGATTCGCTGGGCGACTGGCGCGAGGACATGCACAAGCCCGCGATTCTCGTCGGCACGGCCGACTCGCTCGTCAGCAAAGCGCTGAACCGCGGGTACGGGATCGGGCGGGCGAATTACCCGATCGACTTCGCGCTGGTGACCAGCGGAGCGCACTGGATCATCGACGAGATCCGGCTGTGCCCGGAGTCGACGGCCACCCTGCGGCAGATCGCCGCTTTCACCAGGGAGTTCTCTACTGCCGAGCCGTTCGGGCTGACGTGCATGTCCGCAGCCATGCCGGCGACCGTGTCCGCGGCCGTGTCCGGGACGGCCGCGGACGACCGCTCCGTACGGATCAGGCCCGAGGAGCGCGCCGGCGACCTGCGACTGCGGCTAGCGGCGGATCGCACGGTCAGCCGGCTGGACGTTGCCCCCGGGGACCACGAAGCGATCGCCGCCGCGGCACGCGACCTGCACCGGGCCGGGACCCTCACGCTCGTCGTGCTCAACACGCTCCAGGCCGCGCAGTCCGTCTACCAGTGGCTGGGCCGCAGCCCCGAAGAGGCCGAGGCCACGTTGCTGCACTCGCGATTCCGGGGTGTCGAGCGGGCGGCGCTGATGGCAGCGGTCGCCGAACGCCCCGTAGACCGGATCGTCGTGGCCACGCAGGTAGTAGAGGCCGGGATGGACCTGGACGCCGCCCTGCTGATCACCGAGGCGGCCCCGTGGCCGTCCGTCGTCCTGCGGGCCGGGCGCTGCAACCGCTCCGGCCTGGTACGCGATGCCCGGCTCTGCTGGGTTCCGCCCGCGCAAGCGTCACCCTATGAGCAGCGCGATATAGCCGCGGCCTGCTCCCGGCTGGCCGGCCTGGAAGGCCAGGCCGTCACGGCGGAAGCCCTGCTCGCCGCCGACGTCCCTCAGCCAGCCGACGTCTGTCAGCCAGCCGGTGTCCGTCAGCCAGCCGGTGTCCGTCAGCCATCAGCGCGGGTCGCGGTGATCAGCGGCGGCGACTTCGCCGGGCTGTTCGATACCGCGCCCGATCCGGCCGGCGCCGATGTGGACATCGCGCCGTTTGTCCGCGACGCCGGTGAATTGGACGCGGAGGTCGCCTGGGCGACGTGGGCCCAAGGCGACGACGGCACACCCGACCCCGAGATCAAGGCGCCGCCAGCCGAATACCGCTGCCGGGTATCCCCGGCCGAGATCGCGGCTCTCACGACCGAAGACCGCGCCGTCTGGCGCTACGACCAGGAGAAAGCCGAGTGGACGACGGTCGCGGACCAGCGTCGGCCGGTGCGGCCTGGCGAGGTTCTGCTCGTGAACGCCGCTGACGGCGGATACGACCCCGAGATCGGGCTCGACCTTTCCGGCGTCTCGCCAGGCGCCCGCGTCCCCGGCAGCCCAGAGCTCAGAACAGCCGCGGAACTCGCGGAAGGAGCCGGCGATCCCGACAGCGACGACGCCGCGCACGTCGCCAAGCGGCGATGGACGTCCCTGGAGCAGCACAGCGCCGAGGTGCGCGACCAGGCGGCCGCCCTGCTTGGCGTGCTCGCGCCCGATCTCCCGCCGGCTGCCGGAAAGAGCGCGGTGATCGCGGGCTACCTGCATGACGCCGGCAAGGCGCACGAGATCTGGCAGAACGCGCTGTGCGCGCTCGCGGCCGGGGAGGAGAAAGAGGCGATCGCGGCCGGCCGGCCGTGGGCCAAGTCCGGAGGCAATGGCCGCAGGCTCGAGTTCGCCGGGGGAGTGGCGTTCCGCCACGAGCTTGCCTCGCTGCTGCTGATCGACGGCCCGCTCCGCCATCTGCTCGCCGAAGCGCCGGATCCCGATCTCGCCCGGTACCTCGTGCTCGCGCACCACGGCAGGCTGCGCGTCCAGGTCCGCGATCCAGAAAACCCGGGGCCCCAGAACCCAGGGCCCCAGAACCCGGAGCCCCGGACGAGGATCCTCGGCCTGGAGCAGGGGGCGGTCAGCGCCATCCCGCCGATGCTCGGGCAGCCCGCCACGACGCTCACGGTCGACCTGGCCCAGTTCGAGCCGGGCGGCGACCGGTCGTGGACCCGCACGGTCCGCCAGTTGACGCAGCGATACGGTCCGTTCGTCCTGGCCTACCTGGAGACTCTCGTGCGCGTAGCCGACTGGCGCGCCAGCGGCGGCAGGGAGCTCCCGGGCTAACCCCGCCAGAGTCCGTCCGAACGGAAGCGGCCGCCTCTCCACACGCCACAACTAAACCCCTCTCGCACTGTGCCGCGCACCTAGGCGCGGCGGTCTGTCCCGGCGGCCGGCTCGCGCTCGGCGAAGCACTGGGTATAGAAAGGCGGATAGCCACGCGGCGAACGCTGCGAGCGCGGCGAACGCGGCGAACGCGGCGACCCGGACTCGGAGGACATCATGCGCGACGCGGCCCTGCTCGGTGCCAGGCTGCTGCTCGGCGGGTACATGGGTATCCACGCCTCGCAGAAGCTGCTCGGAAAGTTCCACGGACCGGGCCTCGAGGGGGCGGGCGCGCTGTTCGAGAAGAACGGCCTCGCGCCAGGCAAGCAGATGGCCACGGCGGCCGCAGCGACCGAGATCACGGGCGGGCTGCTCACGGTCACCGGGATCGCCTGGCCCGCCGGCCCGCTGGCCGTCGCCGGCGCGATGACCGTCGCCGCCGCCCACAACCGGGAAGGCGGCCTGATGGCCGTCCGGGGCGGGGTCGAGCTCCCGGTCGCCTACGCCACGCTAGCGCTCACGCTGGCCGCGGCCGGCCCGGGCAAGTACCGGCTCGGGCCGTCGCTGCCCGGCAAGCTCACCGCGCTCGGCGCCCTCGCGGGCGGCGCGGTCGCCGGCGCGCTGATCGCCCGGATGGTCACCGCCAAATCCCCTGCCGCCGAGCCCCCCGCCGCCGAGGAGGAGCCGGCCGCCGAGCCCCCCGCCGCCTAGCGATGCCCGCACCCGACGAGTGGTCCGCCGGGAAGCTGGATCTAGACGCTTACCTGCGCCGGATCGGGTACGCCGGCTCGCTTGAGCCGTCCGAGGCTACGCTCGCCGCGCTGCACCGGGCGCACCTGGCGGCGATCCGCTTCGAGAACCTGGACATCCTCCTCGGCCGCGGCGTCCGCGTGGACCTGGACTCCATCCAGGCCAAGCTCGTGCACGGACACCGCGGTGGCTACTGCTATGAGCACGGACAGCTGTTCGGCGCGGCGCTGGAGCGGCTGGGCTTCTCCGTGGAGCGGCTGCTCGCCCGTGTCGGCCCGGACGGCGAGCCGCGGCGGCCGCGGACGCACCTGACGCTGCGCGTGGGCGCCGGATCCGGGCTCTGGCTCGCCGACGTGGGTTTCGGGTCCTCGCCGCCAGGTCCGCTGACGCTGCGCTCCAGCGGCCCGCGGGATCTGGACGGCTGGATCTACGAGGTAGTTCGCGACGAGGACGAGGCCGGAACATGGAAGCTGCGCGAGTTCCAGGACGGCGAGTGGGTCACGCTGTACCGGTTCGAGGACCAGCGCGTGTACCCGGCGGACGTGGTGATGTCCAATCACTACACGGCGACCTCCCCCGAGTCGTGGTTCACGTGGCAGGCCATCGTCGTGCGCCGCGACCCGGACGCGATCCACTCCATAGTCGGCCGCACGTACACGGTCACCCGCCCCGGTTACGTCAAGACCCGCCGCACGCTGAGCGACGAAGAGTTCGCCGCCGCGCTGACAGACGTCTTCGATCTGACCTTGACCGAACCAGAGCTCACGACCCTGATCGCGCATCCTCCTGGTCCTCAGCCGCTGGACCGCCGTCCACGCCCGAACGCTGCTCCCTGAACCCCGGCAG
>Ga0306926_10009405_pt1 | contig 10747 bp, 6 predicted proteins | sample flu12Cox44000178_FD_203759 | JGI IMG/M metagenome (GOLD analysis project Ga0306926, IMG submission 203759) | Lab enrichment of tropical soil microbial communities from Luquillo Experimental Forest, Puerto Rico - flux8day.12C.oxic.44.000.178 (v2)... | ecosystem: Environmental > Terrestrial > Soil... | reverse complement strand
TGATCCGCCAGGCCATCTCGGTCATAATACGCCGAATGGCCGGCACGCCCACTTTGGTGATCGAGCCCCGCCGTTGGCTCTCTCCGGTACTCCACTCGCTGGGCACCATCCCGGCCAGGCAAGCGATCTTGCGACGATTAGTATAAAGGTCCCAATCGAGCACCTCGCTTCCGAGTTGCACTAGGCTGTTGGCTCCTGCCCCTTTAGGCCGCGGACCACTGTAGCCCTTTGCCAGAGCCGCTTTGGCCCGCTGGATTTTTTCATCCAGCGCCCTGAGCAGATCGACCCAGGTCTGGAGCATTTCAAAGAGCCACCCCGGCAGGAGCTGCTCCAAACGGCTCAAAGCCTTCGACCGCCACCAGTGCTTGCAGCTCCCGAAACCCTGGCTCAATAACAGCGCGTTACCTTCGGCTCCCAGCCGCTTGCGTTCTTCAACCAGTTGGTCGTGTTGCCGGCTGGCTAAACGGGCTTGTTCCTGTTCGGGAGTCGGCACCCGGACTAATTGCAACGCTGCTTCATTTCCGTTGAGGTAATTGAACAGATTGCTCGTTAAGGTCCGCGCATCGATTTGATTGTTCTTGCGCCGTTTCCTTTGCTGCTGACTGCTGTCGGGCGCACAGACAAGGCACTTCACCCCTCGGGCCCTCAGCTTTCGATAAAGCCCGTAACCCAAGGGCCCAGCTTCGTAGACCACCACCACTTCTTCGGCTTGTTCGCATTGTTTATCAACGTAAAGCAACAGCTCTGTCTCGCTCCGCAAGTTCGCCACCGCTCCAATCGCTGCGTTGTCGACCTTACGTGCGGCTTGATAGCCCCTGAGGTGCACGTCCGTTCCAATGACGATTCGCTTTGCTTTCGGGGCTTCTTGAGTCTTTAGTTCTTTTGCACTGGCGGCGGGTGCCGCTTCCAAGGTGTATGTTTTCATAAAGCTGTCAGGTTGCTGCTAACTCGGTAACCTGGCAAGCATCACCATGGCATCTACCTGTCCGACCGAGTGGAGGTCTAACTTTGTTTTTCGTTCGTGCATACACATTATTTTTGGCAAACGAGAGAAAAGCGCTGTAACGGCGGCGCGGTAGGGTCCGATCCAGCACCAGTTTCTGCCAAGCGACATCGAATCCATCCTTCGCGGTCCTCTAGAAACTGGTGCTGGATGCGACCTACCTGTCCGACCGAGCAGGAGGTCTAACTCTTCGCAAATCGATAGTTTCCACCACCAGTTCCTGGAGAGCTGCGGGCCCGGGTTTTGGTGTCGCGGTTCGGAGTTCGGAGTTTGGCGTTCTATATTCTGACTTCTGATTTCTGTATTCTGACTTCTCGTGGTGCGGACAACTAATCCTTCTCGTCCTCGTCCTCGGAATCGTGGTAGAAGGCTTTCTTGTGACGCCGGTTCACCAAAGACCAAATAGTGACGAGAGCCAAACCCGGGGCGATCGAGGTCGAGGACGATTTTTAAATTTTGACGCCAGTCAGCGGAACACCAGCCGATGAACCGTCTTCATCTCTTCAATCACGCCAGGGATGCGTGGGAATACAATCTTGCCGATTGGCTGGAAGACTGTTCGCGCGAATGTTTGTCGGGTAAGGAAGCCTGGTTCGTGACCGGGTCCTACATGCAGGCAAATTGGTTGCGGCGCCAGGCGCTCTCGGAAGGAAAGACACTTTTCGGCATCCAGTTCTTCGATATTCGGCTGTTGCGACAACATCTTTGTCAGTTGTTTGGACTTCCAAGTCCGTCTTTTGGACACGAAACCTTGCGAATCCTGCTCGAAGCCGCCGCACTCGAAAATGAGTACACGGCAACTTCAAGTCTTCTCGATGCGCTGGACGAACTGGCCAGCTGCGGTTGGCTGGCCGCAAACGATCTTGCTGCCGCTTTCCGGCTGCTCCGAGTCCCCGAAAATCTGAAGAATGCAGTGAGGCAACTTGTATGCTCCGAATACTGGAAGCCACACGTCGATTTATTACTTTCAGAGCGCGCGGTTCGCAAAGGGAATCTCGCCCTTGGTGTCTACGGTCTTGACGTCGAAAATTTCAAGGATCTCAATCTGCTCCTTGCGGCTTCTAGACATGCGGCACACAGCGATTTCTGGTTCGCACAGCCGCTCGGCAAAGAAGGGGTCGCCTTTCATTGGATCACGACACTCGAGCAAGAAGTTCAGGCCGAAACAGGTGTTTGTCCAACCGGCAAAGCATCACGGCCGTATGAGAATTTCCTGGCCCACTGGCAGGGCGGGGGAGAACGAAACGTACGGTCTCCCGAAATCCTGGTTGCCAATCGTTGGCACGAGGAGGTTCAAAGCGTCGTCGCAGAGGTTTGCCGCGCTTTATCCCAGGGTGCGCAAGATGTCCTCGTTGTCGCACCGGAAAATTCGGCGACGGGTCGAGCGTTGGTTCATGAACTCGTCTCGCGTGGGATTGCTGTCGTTGACGAATATCGAGAAACAGCTTCGCCGGCACCCCCGATTCAAATCCAGATTCGGATCGCCAGGTACCTCGCTGAAGAACAGGAGCCCGAACTCTTCCTGCGAATTGTCCAGGGGTTGCTGCGATATCCGAAACGCTTCAAAGAATTCCGTGACGCCGTGTTTCGTGCGTTTGATGTTTTGCAGACCCGATCGGTTGACAAACTGATCACGGAGCAATTGCGAGAGCGATTTGCGTGGCTGCCTGACCTCGAAGCCCTGTTGTTGCCCTGGCCCGAAAAGGATGACTGGGAAACATTTCAGCAGCGCTGGGAACTGTTGCTGGAGCGACTCGGGGATCTGTCCACCAAACATCCGGGAGAGTTGATTCAACTGGTATGGTCGGTCGCGGACCTGGAACCGCTCTGGCACGAGGTCGAGATTTTTCTGAGGGGCCGTTCGTTATCTTCGCGCCTCTTTTTCAAATACCTCTGCGACCTCCTCTGCGCCCAACCGCGCTCCCCGCATCCCGGTTCGCATCATCGCTATGCAAGGGTCGTTGTCGCGCCTCCTTCAAAAGCGCACGCGACATCCTGGGAACATATCATCCTGACCGATGCCGTATCGGATGGATGGATTCCCAGAACAGTTGCAAATTCTGTTCTTGCAGATGAACAGAGAATGGAACTGAGAAAGGATGGCTATTTTCTTGCCGTCGGTTCGGAGAAGCGCCAAGTGCGGCAGGAACGCTTTCTGCAGCTCGCCTACCATGCGCAAAAGCATCTTGTTCTTGCGCGTTACGAACGCGATGAAAAAGGCATCGAGGCCGGAGCGAACGACCTCGCAACGTTCGCCGAAGCATTTCTGAAAGCCAGAGTGACCCGGTTTCAAAGCGTGCCGCAGAACCGCACCCCACTTCCCAGATTTGAGGCGGTTTGGTCAAACCGCCTGAATTCCGAACTGCCGTTTGATGAATATTTTCTCGATTTTCGAGGCGCCGATTTCCCTAGTGCGTCGTGGCATCCTTCGGCGCTGGAAGCCGTTTTCAAGACGCCCGCGACATTTGCGTTCAACACGATGTACGGCTGCCGGCGGGAATTTGATCGCGCGCTCTTTCGCTCCGCCCAGATAACCATCGGGCGCATCGCTCATCGATGGCTGCAAAGCGCATTTGGCAAAAACGCGGTGTTTACTCCCCTCCGGCAGTGGAGCTCCGAACAGGCAATCATATTGTTGAAGAGCCGGCTTGATATTGCTTTTCAGAGAACGAGATCTGAAATTCAGGGGCCCGACCTTTGGTGGGAAACTATCTTGAGCAAAGCGTTTTCGTTGGCGCTGCGGATGCTCGAACGTGCCGGCGCCTATTTCGATCCGGAGGGTTATTATCAGTCGGAGGGTGAATTGGAAGGGGTTTGGAATAGTGCAACCGGCGCTTTGGCGTTGAACGGAAGAACCGACCTCTTGCTCTCCGATCTGGCGGGTTTGGCAGATGCCTCCGTTCGGATCCTTGACTTCAAGACATCGAAACAAGTTCGTACTTTTGACCCGGCGAATGGTGACGGCCTGCAATTTCTCGGTTATCAGCTTCTGGCAAAGATCAACGGCGCGCGGAGCGTTGAGCCCGTTGTTGTTGCGCCCGATCAGTCGAAACAGATCGCACTACCGTCCGAGGCGGATCTTGCTCCACTTATCGATCTTCTGGCGCATCTTCAAACTTCGCAATCCTTCGGCCGCAGGCCGAGTGTCAAATGGGAAGCGACCGAAAAGCTTCCTATCGCGACATTTCCGATCGCCCCCGAAATCCTCGAGAAAAAGCTCTCTCTGACGTGGAGGTAGGTGCTGGTAAAATGGAAGGATGGAAGGATGGAAGCCCCTCCATTCCCGATCAAAACTTTAAAGGTAGACCTGACCTGAAGGGCTGCGCTCCCGGGTTTTGGTGTTCGCGGTTCGGAGTTCGGAGTTTTGGGGTTTGGGGTTCTGTATTCCACGAGAAGCGGGAGGTTATCCGGCCCCATTGCTCGGGACGGGTTCTATTCGTACGGCGGTCTCCTTTTTTCCAAGCCTCACCATCCACTCGTGAGTTGTCCCTAGCTCTTTGACTAGACTAGATCGGACGAGCAAATGAAAGCTCATGGCCATCAGGATCGGGCATATGAAAATAACGTTCGCCCCACGAGGCTTCGTGTGGTCTGTCTGGATGAAAGCCCTTTTCCATGAGGTATGCCCAGAAACGGTCAACATCAGAAACGTGAAAAATCAACCGCCCCCATTGGATACCAGCGTTGCCGTGTTCGAGATTCAGAATCGTATCCCCGTCTTTTGTGCGGAGCGATGTGAAATATGAGCCTTCGCCACCGTAGATGATCTCCAGTCCCAAGACATCTTTGTAGAAGCGAACGGATGCCTCCATGTTCGCAACCCGAAGGGTAACCGCAGAAATCTTCTCAACCATAAATAGGCCTTAACCTAGCGAAGGCCGAAATTTCGGCAAAGTAGAGTCCATCAAAGCGCATCCGCCGACTACCGCTTCCTCTCAACGCCCCAGATATAGTTGTACCCGAGAGCGCGTGAGCGCCTCATCGAAGCTGCTATTGGCGTTCTATTCAAGCACCTATCCCTTGAGCGGCGCTTGCCAGGAGGAAATCATTTCGGCCTGGCTGGCCGCCCAACAAGCCGGTGAGCCTCGCCAAGCCCGAGCGCGCATCATCAACCCGGAACCGGGTTTTGATCAGCGGCATGATCGCTTCCGGTCCCTTCTCGGCAACTAACGCGATACGCAGGCCGGATTCCGCCTGCGGCATGCGGCCTCGGCGCGATCGGCGACGCGATACAATGAGGCTCATTTGTTACTGACGAATGTCTGTTGATGGCAGAGCTCTTTTCAAAGCTGCAATTTCGTCAGGCGATATGCTAGAGCGAGTCACGTCAAGATCTCGGAGCGCGGTCAGACCTTTGAGCGCGTCCACGTTGGTCAGCCGGGAGCAGTAACCCAGATTAAGACTTTGGAGCGCCGTCAGACCCTTGAGTCCGTCCACGTTAGTCAGCTGGGAGCAGTGACTCAGGTTAAGACTTTGGAGCGCCGTCAGACCTTTGAGTTCGTCCACGTTGGTCAGTTGGGAGCGGAAGCTCAGGTCAAGACTTTGGAGCGCCGTCAGAGCTTTGAGTCCGTCCCGGTTGGTCAGCCCGGAGCAGTGACTCAGGTTAAGACTTTGGAGCGCCGTCAGAGCATTGAGTCCGTCCACGTTGGTCAGCCGGTAGCAGTAACTCAGGTTAAGACTTTTAAGCGCTGTCAGCGCTTTGAGTCCGTCCAGGTTGGTCAATCGGTAGCAGCCACACAGGTTAAGACTTTGGAGCGCCGTCAGCCCTTTGAGTTCGTCCACGTTGGTCAATCGGTAGCAGCCACACAGGTTAAGACTTTGGAGCGCCGTCAGAGCTTTGAGTCCGTCCACGTTGGTCAGCTGGAGGCAGTAAGTCAGATTGAGTTCTGTGATCGAGCCGAAATTGACCAGCTCCTCGACCGCCCCACGCAAGTCTGTGAAATTGCTGCTTTGTTCGCTGGCCAGATAGCCGTCGCCTTGATCGTGAAGATACATTGAAATACGATCGCGCAAAATCTCTTCGGCCCTTTGGCGACGTAGCCAGGGAGCGGCTATAAACAGTGCGCCTAAAACTAACACCCACGCAGCAACCAATGCGGGGTACATAACTTTGAAGATCTTCCCCCTCAAAGTCTCAAATCGCGTTCTGACAATCGGTCCGAGAAGCCGTGCGACAAAATCGTGCGATATTTCAAAGATTCGATCGACAATATTCGGTGCGTGGCTGATCTGACGGACGTACCCAGCAAGTTCCAGATCCTGCAGAAAGCCTAAAATCAGCTGAGGTTCCAACCCCGTAGCCGTCTTCAGCTCACCGATGCTTTTCGGATTTTTAATGTCCGCGTACGTCAGCATCTCCGGGAGGATAATGCGGGAAATTCGGCGTCGTTCGCGTTGGTTTATATGCGCGCGCAGCTCGTTAGCCAACAGAGTTCGGATGGCAAGCCCCGCTCGGGGACTTTCTGCTATCCGAGGCAGGACGAGTCCCACCATGTTCAGTACGATAGGTCGAATTAGTCCCAGCGTACCATCGACGGCGGCAGCCTCCGTAAGGATCTGATTGAGGCGCGGAGGAGGGATATTAAGCCCACTTTCCGGAGCTATAATAAAGCGTATTGAATCGGCAAACGTAAATGCGGGTATGTCCTGCCAATTTTTGCCTCGATTGAGAGGCGGAAAGGCGAATTTTTCGAGAAAAATCCTCAAGTCGGACCGCACGCTCAATATGACCACAACTCCTGGAAGTTCAGTTTGTCGCAGCTGCGTTAGAAATTCCCTAATTCCCGACGCTGCAGGGGAGTCTTCCTTGTGAAGCAGGAACAGTTCTTCAAACTGGTCGAACACAACGTAGATTTTAGTGTCATTTTTGCCCCGACGAAGCCGTATGATCGCCTCTCGAAGAAGCTCAACTAGATTGGATTGGCCGCTTCCGTCCGGGGGATCGTCCCATACAATCCCCGGACTCAGCAGCTCCTTCCGGAGCTCGTCGAGAGGATTGTCAAAACTCCTGACAAGTAAAACCGTACTGAGCGGCTTCCCTTCTCGAAGTAAAGGTATCACAAAAGCGGTTAGCAAACTGCTCTTGCCGGTACCGGATAATCCGGTCAGAATAAGAATTGATTCGTCAGTGTTTCGACACCAATCGAGGACGGCTGTGTGCATCCCGTCAGCACGTGCGTAACGCTTGCGCTCCTCTTCGCCGTAGGGGCGGATCAGAAAATATGAAGTTGGGCCGGTGACCTTCGAGTTGATCGCAATTTTGATGAAAGTTTGTTCGTGTCGTGTCTGAATCAATCGCGGAATCGTACGGAAGAGAAAAACGAGCAGGGGTGGGATGAAAGCAAAGACGAGAGTCCATTCGGGTAGACCGATTCTTTCGATGGCAAGCTCCTTCAAAGCCAGGACCGCAGTAATTACCAGCGCCAGCGTCAGGAAATATTGCCGAACTTCAGAAAGCCAGACTTTCGCGCGCCCGAATCTCCCGGCTCCTTTTGATTCTCTTACGCCAGAAGGCTTGTTCAACGAACTCTGCAGCACACAGTTTGAGGACGGCCGGAAGCTGGTATCGTGAGGGGGGCGCTCTTCATCGTGCCGGCTGTGCTCATCTGCTGTCCAGTTGAGATCAATATTGACCTCGGCGTAAGGGATCGGATCGGGTAAAGGGATCCGGTTGAAGGTTCGGCCAGCCGGGGACCAGGAATCGGAGTTCATAGGTTTTCAATAATGCGGAAAAACCCGGGAAGCAACGGTACGCCAAGCGCACTGATTTTTGGACCGTAAAAGTGGAAAAACAATGGCAAAACACTTTTTACTTTGCGAGCCGATCTTTTATAACTCATTGATATTTAGAATTAGTCCCGGAAATGAGCTTTCCGCTTGCGACACACGTTGCAAGAGTTTGCATTGCGATGACGAACGACTAAGAACGTTAATTTTTATTGTTATGGACTGTTCCGGCCGCAAAGAGCTAGACGCCGATAGACACTTCCGGCATTTAGGATTTTGATGCTAACTTGCTTTTCTATGTTACTTAGGCCGCTTGCCCGAGCTTCTGCTCCCGGATCTTTCGTTGCTCGCGCAGTTTCTCCGCCAGCACCCATAAATCGTGAGTGAGTACGGCCCACGCCACTTGTAAGGCGCGATTCTCAAAGCCCTCCGCGCGCATCGGCCGTCCGAGGAATTCATTTTTAAAGATTGCCACTCGCGCTTCGGTCTGTGCTCTGCGCCGCTGCGCTTGGGCAAACTGTTCATCCTTCATTGCCTCGCGCAGAGCGCGCGGATCACGCGGACAGAGTCCGGCAAATGTCCCGCGCCCCTCCAGCCATTTGACGTTCGTTTTGTTGTCAAAACCACGATCGGCTACCAAACTCTTCAGTGAGAGCCTTAAGCCGTCTTCTACCCTCTCGACGCTCGGGCGCACTAAGCGCGTATCGGCAGGTACTTCCTCTTTGAACAGTTCCCAGTCGATAATCAACCCGTCGCTCTGTTCGCCCAAAACCAAGAGATTGCCAAACTCGACTTCCTCGCCAGCTTTGCCGCGAACGATTACGTGGATGTCGGGCTCAAAGAGGCTCAGAAGCTTTTCATCATTGGCTACTTGACGCTCTCCAATGATGCGTTCATGTGCTTGTTTGACAGCCGCCGGCAGGGCTTCCATAACCGATTCGATGCGCTTTAGCACCTGCTCGGCCTGAGGGCGAGTCCAGTCTGTCGCTTGCCAGTTCTCGTCGAGCAGCCTGTGGTAACGCCGGGCATGGGCGCGCACTACCGTCACGACTCTCTTCATCTGGCGCAACACCCGCTTGCGCTCTTTTTTGCCGTTCTTCTTGCGCCGGGTATGGGTCATTTCCATTGAGAGGCGGTTGATCTTCGTGATGAATTCTTGCGGCTCGCACATCCGTGATTTGAGCCCGTGCGAGCGGATCAGTTCCACCGATTGCATCAGGCTCTTAACTCCGTCGCGCAAAAGCACCCAATCGACCGGAAAATGAATGTTAGCTTTCACACAGGTGGTGTCCAAAAACATCCTGCTCAGGTCCAAGGGTGCCTCTAGATCAAGCACTTGTTCGCCATCGCAAATGGCTGCCCCTGCTTTGCGCAATAACCCATTTATTACCTCCCGCATCTCTTCTTCCGGCAACCAGGTACCATAACGTTGCAAGGTGCTTTTGGCCGGCACCTTTACCCGCTCAAGTTGCCCGACCCGGCAGAACCATTGCAGCAGCGGACTATCAGCCAACCGCGCCGCGAAATCACGGAAGCTTCCCCCTAACAACGTGCGAGCAATCGTACATCGCAACGCTCGGATAGAATGTTCTTGAAATCGTGCCTGTTGCTGCCCGCGCATCAGTTCTTCAAGCCGGATCACACCGCATTTGCCTTCGCCCGAGAGCTCTATCTGTTCCACTTTGCTCTGGCTCAGCGTCTTGACCCAATGCTTCAAGCTGCACACGACGAACTCATTTTCTACGCCGCTTGTACGCAACAACTCATCCATTGTGGTTAGCTGTCCGCGTAAGGCAAGGTAATCGACATTACCTTCGATGGTCGGCAATACCGGACGAAAGTGCTCTTCGCAGGGGATAAACGTGATCGCAGGAGGCTCCAAATGCATGGAAGATCCTTATAGCGCATCCCTTTCGGGAAAATCGAGCAAATTCGACCGTCAAATACATCATATTGTGCCCACGTCCATCTCTGAATACAATATACGGGACTGGCTGTTTAGAGTTAGTCCCAGAAATGGGCATTTCGCGTACGGCACACGCGGCAAGATAACGCATTGCGGCAACAGGGTGGTGCTAACGTCTATTTTTATTGTTATGACACCGTTCTGACGGTGAAGAGCGCTATATAGCGGCACGCCGATAGGCACTCCTGGCCTCTAGCACATCTGCTAGGTGCTATAATAGTTTGTCCGTGTTACTTACTTAGGCCGCTCGCCCGATCTTTTGCTCCCGGCTCTTGCGTTGCTCGCGCAGTTTCTCAGCCAGCACCCATAAATCGTGCGTCAGCACACCCCAAGCGACTTGTAAAACGCGGTTCTCGAATCCCTCCGCACGCATTGGCCGACCGAGGAATTCATTTTTAAAGATCCCCAGCCGCGCTTCGGTCTGTGCTCTGCGTCGCTGCGCCTGGGCAAAGTGTTCATCCTTCATGGCTGCGCGCAGTGCGCGCGGATCACGCGGACAGAGTGCGGCAACTGTCCCGCGGCCCTCAAGCCATTTGACGTTGGTTTTATTGTCAAAACCCCGGTCGGTTACTAAGCACTTGATCGGCACCGCCAGCCCCCTTTCGGCCCGCTCGATGGCGGGACGCACTAAGCGCGTGTCGGCAGGGACCTCCTCTTTGAACAGTTCCCAGTCAATAATCAAACCATCTTCCTGTTCGCCCAGAATCAGCAGATTGCCAAACTCCACCTCCGCACCCGCTTTGCCCCGAACGATCACGTGTATGTCAGGCTCAAAGAGGCTCAGCAGCTTTTCATCATTGGGTACTTGCCGTCCTCCAATGATGCGTTCATGGGCTTGTTTTACCGCCGCCGGCAAAGCTTCCATTACCAAGTCAATCCGCTTTAAAACCTGCTCAGCCTGACGCCGGGTCCAATCAGTCGCTTGCCAGTTTTCATCCAGCAAAGTGCGGTAACGCCGGGCATGGCCACGGACCACTGCCACCAGCTTCTTCATCTGCCGCAACACCCGCTTGCGCTCTTTGTTGCTATTCTTCTTGCGCCGGGTATGGGTC
>Ga0306926_10009401_pt1 | contig 10750 bp, 7 predicted proteins | sample flu12Cox44000178_FD_203759 | JGI IMG/M metagenome (GOLD analysis project Ga0306926, IMG submission 203759) | Lab enrichment of tropical soil microbial communities from Luquillo Experimental Forest, Puerto Rico - flux8day.12C.oxic.44.000.178 (v2)... | ecosystem: Environmental > Terrestrial > Soil... | reverse complement strand
CGGCGTCCCTGAGCACGACGATTACGCGGCGTGCAAGATCACTCGCAAGGAAGACTGGGTCGACCTCTACGCCAAGCCGTTTTATTTCGGCTGCGAGGCGGACGACCGCATGAATGCGGTGGCCTTCGGCAAGGTCAACCCGTTCGGCGCCCGGATCAACGCGATCTTCAGCTCCGATGTCGGCCATTTCGATGTGCCCGACATGCGCATGGTGCTGCCGGAGGCCTACGAGCTGGTCGAGGACGAGCTGATCACCGCCGACGACTTCCGCGACTTCACCTTTGCCAACGCGGTGCGCCTGTGGGGCACCCAGAACCCGGACTTTTTCAAGGGCACCGTGATCGCCCGCCAAGCCGCCGAGGTGTTGGGTCACACCCACAGCCCGGTGCGCGCCGCCGCAGAGTAGCTACTTCAGTCGAACCGCAGAGCGGGCCTTATTAGTACATCCGCTCTGCCGGCGGGAAGGCCGGGACTTCGTTCGAGAGCGGGTTGAGATGGACGGGGCGGCCGCCGAGCTGCACCGGGCCAGCCTCGTCGCGCCAGACCAGCGTGTGCTTGAGCCAGTTCGCGTCGTCGCGCTCGGGGTAGTCCTCGCGCGCGTGCGCGCCGCGGCTCTCGGTGCGGTAGAGCGCGGAGTGGAGCACCACCGCCGCCTGACCGAGCAGATTGTCGAGCTCGAGCGCCTCGACGAGATCGGTGTTCCAGATCATCGAGCGGTCGGCGACTGCGAGATCGTCGAGGGCCTGCGCGACCTCGGCGATCTTGCGTAGCCCGTCTTCCAGCACGTTAGCAGTACGGAAAACGGCGCAATGATCCTGCATCGCGCGCTGCATCGCGCGCCGGATGGTGCCGGTCTTGCTGCCGCCCTTGGCATGGCGCATCCGGTCGAGCCGCGCGATCACCGCCTCCGCCGCGGTTGGCACCAGCGCGCTGTGCGGTGCCCCGGGCGTGACGAGCTCGGCGGCGCGCTCGGCCGCGGCGCGGCCAAAGACGAGGAGATCGAGCAGCGAGTTGGTACCGAGCCGGGTGGCGCCGTGCACCGAGACGCAGGCCGCCTCGCCGACCGCCATCAGCCCGGACACGGTGCGCTCGGGATCAGCGGCGGTCGGGTTCAGCACCTCGCCATGAATATTGGTCGGGATGCCGCCCATATTGTAATGCGCAGTGGGCAGTACCGGGATCGGCTCCCGCGTCGCGTCGACACCGGCAAAGATTTTCGCGGTCTCGAGAATGCCGGGCAGCCGCGCCTGCAACAATCCGGGCTCGATATGTTCGAGATGTAGGAAGATGTGATCGCGCTGCGGCCCACAGCCACGGCCTTCGCGGATCTCGATCTCCATGGCGCGAGCGACGACGTCGCGCGCGCCCAGGTCCTTGGAGCTCGGCGCATAGCGCTCCATAAACCGCTCACCCTCGCCATTGGTCAGATAGCCGCCTTCGCCGCGTGCGCCCTCGGTGATCAGACAGCCGGCACCATAGACTCCGGTCGGATGAAACTGGATGAACTCCATATCCTGCAATGGCAATCCGGCGCGCAGCGCCATCGCATAGCCGTCTCCGGTGCAGATATGCGCCTGGGTCGTCGAGAAATAAGTGCGACCGCCACCCCCTGTCGCCAGCACCACGACATGCGCGCGAAACAGGTGCAGTGAGCCGTCTTCCAGGTTCCAGGCGACGACGCCACGGCAGCTGCCGTCATCCATGACGAGATCGAGGGCAAAATATTCGACAAAGAATTCCGCATTGTGCCGGAGGCATTGCTGGTAAAGGGTATGCAGCAGCGCGTGGCCGGTCCGGTCGGCGGCAGCGCAAGCCCGCTTCGCCAGTGCCTTGCCCCACTGCACGGTGTGGCCGCCAAACGGGCGCTGATAGATGTGGCCGTCCTCGGTCCGTGAGAACGGCATGCCGAAATGCTCGAGCTCGATGACCGCCGACATGGCATTTTTGCACATGTATTCGATCGCGTCCTGGTCGCCGAGCCAATCGGCGCCCTTGACCGTGTCGTACATGTGCCAGCGCCAGTCATCCTCGCCCATATTGCCCAACGCCGCGCCGATGCCGCCCTGGGCAGATACGGTGTGGCTGCGGGTCGGGAACACCTTCGATATGCAGGCGGTCTTCAGACCGGCGGTGGTGGCGCCGAGGGTTGCGCGCAATCCGGCGCCGCCGCCGCCGACCACGACGACATCATAGGTGTGGTTGTCGATCGGATAAGCCTGGCTCATGGTCGGTCACCCTTCGTGCCTCGCGAATCTGGTGGCCGTCGCAGCGTTGACACAATAGGCAATTGGCGTAGGTTGGCTTCGCATAATCCGAAGGTGCTTTCGGCCGATGCGTTTCGACCTTACCGATCTGACCTTGTTTGTTCACGTCGTCGAGGCCGGCAGCATCACCCACGGGGCCGAACGCATGCATTTGGCCGTTGCCGCGGCAAGCACGCGCATCCGCAATATGGAGGCGATGCTCGGCACGCCGCTGCTGCATCGCGAGCGCCAGGGTGTGCAGCCGACCGAGGCCGGGCGAACTTTGCTGCACCACGCGCAGGTGATGCTGCAGCAAGCCGAACGGATGCGCGAAGACCTCGCCGAATATGCCGATGGTCTGCGCGGGCAGGTGCGGTTGATGTCGAACACCAATGCGTTGACCGAATTTCTGCCCGAGCCACTCAGCGCCTTTCTCGCCGCCCATCCGCAGGTCAACATCGATCTGGAGGAGCGGCTCAGCGACGAGATCGTCGCGGCCGTCGCCGACGGCACCGCCGATGTCGGGATCGTCGCCAGCACCGTCGAAGTGGCCGGCCTCGAGGTATTGCCGTTTCGCGTCGACCGGTTCGTGCTCGTCGTCGCCACAAACCACCCATTGGCGACAGTAGAAAAGATTGCTTTTGCCGACACCCTGGACTTCGATTTTGTCGGTCTCGACCGGGTGAGCGCGCTGCAGCGCTTTTTGTCCGAAAAAGCAGAGAGGATCGGCCGGCGCCTCAGGTTGCGCGTGCAATTGCGCAGCTTCGATGCCGTCTGCCGGCTCGTCGAGTGCAATGTCGGGATCGGCATCGTCCCGGCGACCACCGCCGAGCGTCAGGCCAAGACGATGTCAATCCACCGTATAGAGCTGACCGACGAGTGGGCGGTGCGCCGGCTGACGATCTGCGTGCGCCGGCAAGCCGATCTGCCAGTTTATGCCCGCGAGCTCGTTCGCCACCTGGCGGAGCCGGATCCAGCCGACTAACTTTGCGCGAGAGACGTCTCGGCGCTAATCGACAACGCCTCTGTTGCTCAAATCAAGATGGGCGAGCTGGCCATAGATGGTTTTCAGATCCAGCTTGATGGCGCCGATGGTTTTGGTTGTGCCGCTGCCGACCTCGGCAATGCGGTACTCAAACCCGTGCGGCATGTCGATCCGAGCGCGATGCTCGGAGCCGGTGACCGGGTTACGGATCGGCTCACCAGTCGCTTCCATCAATGCTGGGATGTTAAGCGCTCGCTGGGCTTGGACGTCGACCTCGCAATCGATCGGCAGGAATAGCGGAGCCAGCTTGTTCGGCGACATGGCCGAATACACCCACCACATGGTGGCCATATCCCCCGGTCTCTTGGCCCGACATGATCTGGACAAGCGCGTCACGCTGCCGCGGATCAGACTTGTCCTCGACCATCAGCTGAATGGTGCCGTTGCCCCCGTGGACGGGCCCCGGAAAGTGAACAAAGAATGCGCAGTTGAGGCCGTCGAGCCGAACGTCGCCAAAAATTCCCCTCATGGATCCTCCTGGCGGCCGCGGCCTCACAGAAACCAGGGTCGGTAACGCGCTGAACTGACAAGGACAACCGTGAGCGCAATTGCAGTTCGCAACCTCGCCGGCGCGGACGCGCCATTCGACCACGGCCATGACCTGCCTCTAGTAAGCCGGAACTGCCGGATGTTGTTTTGCTCCGATTGCGGCGCGCTTACGTAAGCATTGTCGGGATTTTTTCCACGAGCGGCCGGCCCCTCACCCGCTCAAAGAGGGTGAGGGGCGTTTTCCCGGATGTCAGGGCGACGCGTGCCCCATGAAGATTTGTGGGATCGGCTGACCCCACGGTCCGCCTGCACCCTCCCCGCGTTCGATCAGGTTGGGCGGGGTGTGGGCGTTGAGCACATCGGTGTCGGCCCAATGCTCGTGCACCCGGCCCCAGGGGTCGGCCCAGTAATCGAAGAGCTGGCTACCGATCAGATGCCGGCCGATGCCCCACATGTGCTGGTAGCCCTTGCCCGTCAGATGCTCGTGGCCAACCATCACATCGTCGATGTCGGCGGCCTCATAGGAGAGATGGTTGAGCCCGCTCTTGTCGCCGCGGATGCAAAAGAAAGCGTGATGGTCGACGTAACCGTCGCCGCGGTCGAGGCGGTTGAACGAGCCGACGATGTTGCTCTTCTCGCCGGCATAGAATTCATCCGAGCAGCGGAAACCGAGCGTCTCGCGGTACCAGCCGAGCGTCTTCTCGAAATTCTTCGACATCACGACAAAATGGCCGAACCGCTTGATGTGCGAGGGACCGCGCTGGATGCGAAAGAGCTGACCCCTGCGGCGGTATTTTTCGTTGCCGGAATTGACCGTAGGCCGCGCCACCTCGATCGGTTCGAGCATCGCCATGCCGTGAATGACTTCGACCTGGTAGCCGTCGGGATCGGTCAGGCGCACGCGCTTGCCGCCGCCGGGCTCGTCGATGTCCTCGATCTTCGAAGCCCCCGCGACCCGCGATATTTTCTCGAGGTCGTCGTAGCTCGCCGCATGTACGGCGATGCCGACATAGCGCGGCTCGCCCAATTCGGTGACGTGGATGTGGTGCGGTGGATCGCTTCCGCGCATGTAGAGCGCGTTCTTGGTGCGGTCGGACCGAACCATGCCGAAATCGGTTAGGAACTCCTCCTGTTTGCCGAGATCGGGCGAGCGAATCCGCCCATAGGCGAGATCGAAGACTTTGATCACAGGCATGAACCACCTCCCTCAACAAAAATCTATCGACCCAGTTTAGAACATTTCTTCGGCGCGCGGGAGCCTCGATTGCCGCCGCCCGACGCCCTCGCGCCGGGGCGTGCGGGACGGTAGAACAGCAGGATCGGAAAGGGAGGTGACGATGAGCTCGTTCGAGGAATACGCCCGGAAGTATCAGACCGTTCGGATGGAGCGCCGCAACGGCATCCTGCAGGTGACTTTGCACACCGACGGTCAGTCGCTGCGTTGGGGCTTTCTGCCGCACGGGGAGTTGCCGGAGGCATTTCACGATATCGGTGCCGACCGCGAGAACCGTGTCGTCATTTTGACCGGGACCGGACCGGAGTTTTCGGGACCGCGCGCCACGCCTGGGACTTCCTCGTTTCCGTCACGCCCGTCGATCGAGCGTATCGACCGGATCCATTGGGAGGGCCGGCACCTGCTGATGAACCTTTTAGGCATCGAGGTGCCTGTGATCAGCGCGATCAACGGTCCCGCCTGGCGCCACTCCGAAATTCCGCTGTTATGCGACATCGTCCTCGCCGCCGATACCGCGCAATTCCAGGACTCAGCGCATTTCAACTCGGATGTGGTGCCCGGTGACGGCATGCACATCGTCTACCCGCTGCTGCTGGGGATGAACCGCGGCCGCTATTTTCTGATGACCGGCCAGACGCTGGACGCCGCCGAGGCGCTGCGGCTAGGGCTGGTCGCCGAGGTGCTGCCGGCCGACAAACTTTTGGCGCGTGCCTGGGAATTGGCCGAGGATCTGACCAAGAGACCGACCTTATTGTTGCGCTATACTCGGCTACTGTTCACCGAATATCTGCGGCGCCAAATGCACGACCTTTTAGGCTACGGGCTCGCTATGGAGAGCCTGGCATTGTTCGAGAAGCCGGAAGCGCCCACCGGAAGATAGTAGAACGAGAGCCTGAGCTAAGAGCGGCCCCGCGCCGGGATGGAGGCCAACCGGCTGAGGTGCGATGACGCACCACGATTCAGTTGCGGCACGCGCTTTAACGCGCCCGTCCGCTTTGCCGGGGACATGTCTGCGATGCGCGGGCTCTGGGCGACGCCCAATACGATGTTGCCTTCGTCAGCGGGCATCGATGAGCTGGCTTCCGGGCATTCGACGTTGGGCGAAGACGGTCGTCGGGCTTTTGGCGACGGGCGATTGCCCTAGTCGCGAATGTGGGCCGCGTCCGAGTTGTCGCTCGACGCGCCGATGGCCGGCTGGCGACCTGCGGGGTTGGCGGGCTCCGCCGTCGGCATCCCCTCCCTATCACGACGCTGCCACCGACACGGGCGATCCGACCCCGTTCACTCATACCCTCAGATGCACATGGCGCCATCCGTTGAGGAAATTATTGTCAGACTTATCGGACGCTGCGATAGGACTTTCTGCACCAGCGCAAGAAACCTCCCCGGGGACCAATTTCCTATGCGGTAAGGCAAAAGACTGGAGTTATCAATCGCACAGCGGACATGCGCCTCTGCCGCGGTTCATTTCATTGCGAGTGCCTAAGCGGGTCTGATTTCAAATTTCCATATGACTTGAAGAACACCGCTGTCCGGGCCACGCGAGCAAGAGATACCATACGATCGGCAAGCGTGAGCTGTTGCAGCTCGGCATTTGCTCGACCTGCTGTTGCTCCTAGGCCTGCTGTCGTTGTGGCTCACCTGTGACATTGCCACGCTCTTGACCTCCCCGCTCTGCCGGTTTCACGCAATTCGTGGTTAATTTTTCGATATGAATTGCAACCAAGACAAAACTGGGGCATTATCTCGGTTGCATCGTTACGTCCCCCAACGATGCACATTCGCCTGTCGGACCGGCACGCCGGCAAGGCGGCAGAAGCCCCGGTCGTCCCCCGGCCGGGGCTTTTCTGCCAGGGCGTCCGATGCACCTCGTCTGGTTAAATTCCCGCCAGCCGTAGAGGAATGCGTTACTACGACGCCATGGGTACGACGGCAGGGACAGTCATCGGCATCGATCGCGAGCAGCTCTCGTCTCTGGCGAAGAAGGCTGGCAACAATCTCAGGGGCGGTACTATGCCTATTAGGTCGCGATCGATGCGGCTTCGGCTCGCTGGTCGGACAAATGGGTAATATTGCCCGATGGTTGCAGGTTGGTATGTTCTCGTCAATTTCGATGGCAGCGAGCGGCGGTGAGGCGAGTGTGCGAGCATTGGTTACAGGAAACTCGGGTCATCTCTGCGAGGCGTTGGTCCGCACGTTCAGCCAACACAGCCCAAGAGGTCGTCGGTCTCGACATCCGTGAGGGGCGATTTACCACTCGCGGTGGCTCGATAACCGACTGCTTGCATCAATCGTTAGATGCTCGGTGCACAAGCGGTCTTCCACGCCGCAACCTTGCACCCGCCGCACGTCGATACTCACAGCCGACATGCTTTCGTCGACATCTACACCGCCGGCGCGCTCTCTGTTGGCTGCGTTGCGGCAGCAGATGTCGCGTCATTTGTCTTCACGAGCTCGATGAGTATCTTCCGGCGATGCACTCGTCCCGCCGGAGGTCCGGTCCTTGCACCAGCGAGGAAATCAAGCCAATTCCAAACACATCGATGGCATCAAGGCGGCCGGAGAGATCACTGCCAGTTGTTCGATAGGGAACCGGGGCCGTTTTTGCATTGTGCTCAAAAGCTCGCGTTTTTTCCGAGGAGGATCGCGACCAGGTGGACGGGAGGGTTATGCGGACGACAAGAGCAAGGTAACTGAATATCTCTACCGGCGCGTCGATCTTGAAGATGTGGTAGCCGCGCACTTGCGGCCGTCGAACGTGCGCCGGAGACGAAGCTTCGACCGCTGTATCATCAGTGCGGCCACACCTTTTCTCCCGGCGATCTGCGGGCTTGCGCCGCGATGCCCCGCTGGCGGTGTGCCGTCGTGCCCCCGACTAAGAGACGGCCCATGCGCGCTGCGGCTCGGCCATGGTTTCCAGGATTGACCGCAAATATATCAACGACCGGGCTCGACGTGAGCTTGGGTGACAACCGCGATACGATTTCCAGGTCCTCATCGACCGCCTGCGAACCGGCGAAGACGCGTAAGCCCGCTCGCCGGGATAGCCGGCCAAATGGATACCAGTAGGCGTTCGCTTCGCGGCCTGGTGCCGCAGCTGCCGCTCTCTGACCTCGCGGAGTTCTATCGTCGATGCATGAGTGCCGTGAAACTGGCATAATCGCAGTAGACGAAGTCAGAGGATACAAATTGGCCGCTGCCGAACCATCGACGACCTATCGCGAGCCGCGCGAAGATGAGGCCAGCCCACCGGGCTTCGAGCCCGGTCGACCGCTTCCGGTTGCCCTGCTCTACCGGCCCTGCGATCCCGCAGAGCTGCCGTTTGACCAGGTCGAGGACCTCACGGACCTCGCAGAGCCGATCGGCCAGAATCGTGCGGTCGAAGCGGTGCAGTTCGCCATTGCGATGCGGCGTAAGGGCTACAATGTCTATGCGCTCGGCGCCAGCGGCACCGGCAAGCACACTCTCGTTCGGGATTTGTTGCAGCGGCGGGCTGAAAATGCGCCAACCCCACCCGACTGGTGCTACGTCAACAATTTCACCGACCCCCAAAAACCTCACCGCCTGCAGCTGCCGCCGGGTCGGGCCAATGGTCTGCGCGAAGCAATGAAACGCCTCGTCCAGGAGTTGCGCGCCGCGTTGCCGGCGGCTTTCGAACGCGACGACTACCGCGCGCGGCGCGACGTCATCGACCAGCAGTTCAAGAGTCGCAACGATCAAGAGTTTGGCGAGCTGCAGCGGCGCGCCGAGCAAAAAGGCATCAGCTTGCTACGCACGCCGATGGGGCTCGCACTGGCGCCGCGGCGCGACGGAAAAGTCTTGACGCCCGAGTTGTTCGAGGCGTTGCCCCAAGCTGAGCGCGAACGCATCCAGCGCGATCTCGAGGAAGTCCAGGGCGAACTCGAAGGGGTCATGCAGAAAGTGCCGCAATGGGAACGCGAGCACAGGGAAGCCTTGCGCGAGCTCAACCGTAACACCACGGGTGCCGCGATCGCGCTGATGATAGACGAGCTGCGCGCCGGCTATTGCGACTTTCCCGACATCGTTCAGCATCTCGACGCGGTCGAGCGCGACATTAAGGAGAACGCTGACGATTTTCTAACCCCGGCGCAACCGCCGCAAGGAATGCCGATGCCGGCAACCGTCGAGGAAGCCATAAGCGAGGCGCGTTTCCGGCGGTACCAGGTCAACGTCATTGTCGACAATAGCGGTCAACACGGCGCTCCGGTCATTTATGAGGACAACCCGACCCATCAGACGCTGGTCGGCCGGGTCGAATACATGGCTCGCTTCGGCGCCCTCGTCACCGACTTCAATCTGGTGACGCCGGGGGCTCTGCACCGCGCCAACGGCGGCTATCTGATGCTCGACGCGCAACGATTGCTTGCCGGAAATTTCGGCTGGGCTTCGCTGAAGCGCGCGCTCAACGCCGGCGAGATTCGCACCGAGACGCTGGAGCAGTTGCTCAGCATGGCGAGCACCGTCTCGCTACAGCCCGAGCCGATCCCGCTCGACGTCAAGGTGGTTCTGCTCGGTTCGCCATTGCTTTACTACCTACTGAGCGGAGCCGACGAGGATTTTAAGGAGCTGTTCAAGATTGCCGCCGACTTCGACGACCGCGTCGAGCGGACCCCGGAGACGACTTTGCTATATGCGCGCTTCATTGCCGGTGTGGCGCGCCGCGAAAAGCTCATACCGCTCGACCGCGGCGCCGTGGCGCGCGTTGTCGAGCGGGCTTCGCGGCTTGTCGGCGATGCCGATCGGCTGTCCACGGGGCTGCGCGAGATCGTCGACCTCTTGCAGGAGGCTGACCAGTTGGCGGCCGGTGCCGGCAAGACCACCATTACGGCAGCTGAGGTGCAACAGGCGATCGATGCGCAGTTCCGGCGTGGCGATCGGATTTATCGCCGATTGCAGGAGGAGATTGGCCGCAAGACCATTCGCATCGAGGCCGACGGCGAACAAATCGGCCAAGTCAATGGGCTTTCTGTGATGACCCTAGGCGGTCTCTCATTCGGCAACCCCAGTCGCATTACAGCCCGCATCCGGCTTGGACGCGGCGAGGTCGTCGACATCGAGCGTGAGGTCGAGCTCGGCGGCCCACTGCACTCCAAGGGTGTTTTGATCCTCAGCGGCTTTCTGGGTGGACGGTTCGGCAACACCCGGCCGTTGTCCCTTAACGCCAGCCTCGTCTTCGAGCAATCCTATGGCGGGGTCGACGGCGACAGCGCTTCGGCCGCCGAGCTTTTCGCCCTGTTGTCGGCGCTTGCCGAGGCGCCGATCAACCAGTCCTTCGCCGTGACCGGTTCGGTCGACCAACTCGGCCGGATCCAAGCGATCGGTGGCGTCAATGAGAAGATTGAAGGGTTTTTCGACGCGTGCGGGATCACCGGCTTCACCGGGCGGCAAGGCGTGATCATCCCGGTGAGCAACGTAAAGCACCTGATGCTGCGCCACGACGTCGTCACTGCGGCAGCCGAGGAACGGTTCCGCATCATACCGATCGAGACCGTCGATCAGGGTCTGGGGCTGTTGACGGGTCTTCCGGCGGGTGAGCCCGATAAGAACGGCGATTATCCCGTGGGCACTGTCAACCATCGGATTGCCGCCCGCCTCGATGCCTTTGCCGCCAAAGCCGCCGAGCTGGCGCGCACCAGCGCCGTCTCGCAGGCGCGCGCATGACACAGCAGATCAATCGCGTCATCGTTCCGCTCGACGCGACATCGGAGACCGCCACCG
>Ga0306926_10009400_pt1 | contig 10750 bp, 14 predicted proteins | sample flu12Cox44000178_FD_203759 | JGI IMG/M metagenome (GOLD analysis project Ga0306926, IMG submission 203759) | Lab enrichment of tropical soil microbial communities from Luquillo Experimental Forest, Puerto Rico - flux8day.12C.oxic.44.000.178 (v2)... | ecosystem: Environmental > Terrestrial >... | reverse complement strand
TCCGTCACGGTCGCTGCTTCCCGGCGTTTTTCGTCTGGCTATCTCCAAGTCTCCTTTGCACGCGCAAATGCGACCGATCGCTGGACCCGCGAACCTGTACCCGAGGCTCCAAGATTGATTTGGGACGCTACGGGGACGTGGCAACGCCTTCCATTTCACATACGGGCACAAGGGGAATTTGAGTATGTTGGAAGAAAACCTCTCGGTGACGGTTTTACGGGAGTCCCGGTTCGCGAGATTCGCTTGAGTTTGCTTCGCAGCTTTGCTGAAGGCAAGTGGGACGCGGGCATAAACACCTTCCTCGCAAACGGGTATACAGGCCAGACCTTGGAGACGCTACAACTGGCAGGAGAACCTGCGCCCTTCGAGCGGATCGTTGGCGTGCGGCTCAAGCCTTACATGGCCGTCTCGTTGTCCTACCGCTTCGGTCGCGCTCGAAGGAAATGAACCGCAGGAATTCGACAGTGGCAGCTTCGCCTTCCTTCTACCCACGGGGCGTAGGCACGAGCAGCATCTTGCGTGCACGATGGCAGTAAAACAGGCAACCAGGAGGGACTCTACTTCTGAGTGGTGTCCTTCGGGCAAGTCGAATGCGGCTCTAGTCGAGCCGCGTGTGTGGTCAGGCCTGGATTGTGCCTCCCGAAAATGTCGAAATGTCTGAACGGATGTGGCTTATCCTTCCTTCATAATTCTCACTGATGGTTGTTTTTCTTACGACATTCCTTGCTGTCTTGCCTTCGATCCTGCGTTCGCGTGCTGCCTTGGAGCTCGAGAACCTAGCCCTGCTCCACCAAATCGGCGTGCTTCACAGGTCCGCTGCAAAACGCCTGAAATTAACCTCAGGCGACCGCTTGTTCTGGATCTGTCTCACTCACCTCTGGCGCGACTGGCGCTCAGCGCTGGCCATCGTCAAGCCTGAAACCGTCGTAGCTTGGCATCGCGCCGGCTTTCGTCTCTTCTGGACCTCGAAAGTGCGGCGCGGCCAACCTGGACGACCGGTCATCTCGCGCGAGGTCCGAGATCTGATCCGCAAGATGTGCCGGGAAAATCCCACTTGGGGTGCACCCCGCATCCATGGCGAACTACTCAAACTTGCCTTCTGTGGTGCACGCGCAAAGGCCAGTGCGGTCAGCGGCCCGACCATGATCCACTGCACGGCCGTGAATGCCGTTTCGATAACGAGATAGTCCGGGACCGATGTCATTACGTTCTTGGCTGCGACCGCGAGCGTCGTAAAACTCCACGAGAGTAGAGATCCGAATACCGCATAGCTGAGTCCCCGCGAAAGAAGGCTTCCGTTGCGCTGCGCGAAGGCCTGTTGGTAGACCCAGGCGAAGAGGAATGACTGGATCAACATGGAGAGAAACCCAAACGGAATGATGATGTCCTTGCGGTATATCGCAAGGTGTTCGTAGTAGCCGTGGAACAGCATCAGGTGCCAGACGAATCCGAGCGCGAACGTTGGCCCGAGGTAGGCGAGGACTCCCAGTCCGAAACGCAGCTTCATTTTCGTTTTCCCTTTCTCTGTTTGGTTTTACCCCTGGCTTTCGGTGGCAGGGTTTGCACATGGGCTACCGCCAGCCGGAGCCAGTGCTGCACCGCTTGCTGGTTGAGTGCTGGGGAATCGACATAGACATAGCCTTCCATCGTCCGGCCGCGCATCACCATCGGCCGTGCGCCGGACCGCGTGAGCGCCTCGGCCTGCCGATCCTTCCCGACGCGAAGCAGCAGGCCGCGGCGGGACGCTGCTGCGACCAGGTTGCCGTTCAGCATGAAACCGATTCCGCCGAACATTCTGACTTCGCGGATGTCACCAGCTCCGGCAAGAGCGGCGCGAACCTTTTGGGCAAGTTCCTGCTCAGTCATTGTGATCCTCCTGAGCGAGCAGTTGCGTCAATTGATCGACCGCGCCGCGCCAGCCTGCCGCATGGCGGTTGATTGCGTCAGTGAGCCCGAGTTTCTCATGGCGGATGACGAGTTCGGAGCCGCTGCCATCCGGCGTGATCGCGACGCTTACTTCCGATTGAATGCCGGCGTGTTCGTCGGGTGGCTCTATAACCCAGGAGAAGACGATCTTCGAGGGCGGCTTGATCACGCGGTAGGAACCGCCCACGATGACGGTGGACGCGCCTGGAACGTGGTAGGCAAAGCGGTACGAGCCGCCTTCGCAGAAATCGAACTGGAGCACCGTGAGCCCGATTTCCGGGGAGGGTGTCAGCCAGCGCGTGACCACCTCGGCCTTGGCGAACGCGGCGAATACCTTTTCAGGAGGATAGGCAAGGCGCCGCCTGACTTCAGCGCAAGACTTATCTGTGATCATCGTTCTGCGTCCTCCGCGAGAAGCCGGTCCAGTTGATCCACGGCTCCTTCCCAGAACGCCTGGTGACGTGCAATCCATCGGCTTGCCCGCTCAAGGGCTTTCCGGCGCAGCCGGAACTGATGGACGCGCCCTTCCACCTTGCGTTCCACTATCCTGGCTTCCTCGAGCACCTTCAGGTGCTTGGAAATCGTCGGCTGGGCGGAGCGGAACCGGCGCCCGAGTTCGCCGGCGCTGCGGATCTCGCCGTTCGCCAGCGCATGAATCATGGAACGCCGGGTGCCGTCGCACAGGGCGTGAAAGGTGAGATCGAGAGCCAGATCGGAATACATAGCCAGATGACTATATATTGGCCGGATGGAATACGCAACACCAAATCATTGCACTTTGAAACTAGGCGCAGGCTTGGTCCTCCAGACTCAGCAACATTCGAAAGCGTCTCGATCAAGACGCGGGGCCACTGTTTGTTTGAAGCTGCGCTTCGATGGCCTGGTTGATCTCGTCGTAGCTCACGAGTCCATCTACGCGCCTGATTACGTGCCCGTCTTTGGAGATGAGGACTGACGTTGGGAATCCAACCAATCCTCCAAACGGATCAGCGCTCGCATCGTCACCGAGCACGATTGGATAGTTTATGGGTTGACGCTTGCCATCGAGCCTGAATCGTTCTGTCGCTACGAAGGGAGCTACCGCGCCTTTCCCTTCCTCATCCATCGCCACACCGAGCACGCTGAATCCGCGTCCGCTGTACTTTTCTTGGAATTCCATTAGCCAGGGGATTTCAATATGGCACGGGCCGCACCAAGTGGCCCAGAAATTCACTAAGACAACTTTCCCCCCCCACGGTTCCGCAAACACCGCTAGTGGATCTGTGGATTGCACGTCGAAGAGTGTTCGGACTCAAAACGCGTAGGCCGTACAACCAATCGTCGCGACAGAACCTAAACTTGCCAGTAAGGACGCCGAGATGCCAGTGCTCGGCCGCTCCTTCACGGCGTACCTCCTTTACGAGCCTTAACTACGGCGCGACGAACCATCTCCATTGGAGGGACACCAATCTGTGGCGAACCCGGATACAAGCGACATGCCAACGTTCCGCCCTTCGGCGACTCTGGCGCAATGTCCAGACCGTTGATTCGGATGGTTGGAGAACCCAAGAACTTTAGTTCGCTTGCCATCTTGCCATCCACTACAAGGACCTCTTTTACCTCCGCCTGAACGCCTTCCGCTGCCAGAACATCTTTCAGCAGCCTTACGGTCGGCGTATGGGATGGACAATCAGCGACATAAAGGACCTCTACTTTCAATCTGCACTCTCCAGGTTCATCGGGTCTTTTCACTCAGAATCGGACAATGAGGAGTGGGTTTGCGCAATTCTCTGTCGCAACTGCGGAGCGCCACTCGCAGCTCGTGCTCAAGTTTTTGAAGGTCCGCAAGCTTGCGTCGTACATCGACAAGCTTGGCTTGCAATCGACGCCGCACGGGTGCGCATGGCTGCAATTGACTTCCGCGAAGGCTCAACAGGCTCCTAATCTCGCTAAGCTTGAATCCCAACCCTTGTACGCGACGAATGAAAGCCAGAGTTTCAACTTCACTTTCGCTGTATTGGCGGAAGCCTCGCGGCGTTCGTGGTGCTCGCGGTAGCAACGCATTGCGTTCGTAGAACCGAATCGCATCGGGAGTGAGTCCAATCTTCTTTGCGACGCTGCCAATGTGCATGGTCGGGCCTTTCTCTTTGTACGATACACTCTGGAGTGTAGTCCAGAGTCAAGAAATGTTTGGGAAGTTGGCATTACCAAGTTGCGCCACAAAAGAGTGGCTCCTGGTAAACGCTAGTACATGCTCCGCGGCCCAGCTTCCGCACGCTTTAAAGCCCTTTCCTCCCACCATTGAATTTCCATAGGGCCCGCGTCCGCCGCAACCACGGGCGGCCACCTCCAAACGGCTTTATCGAATGTCCGGTGAGCGAACCCAGCGGGTGTGATCGAGCGAGAGACCTTCGGCGGGCCCCACACAATGTTCATGCGGAAGAAGTTTGAGTTTTTGATTCCACGTGTGCAACGCACTGAAGAAACCAATCTCTGCACCGAGGTATCTCGGATCGCGAGCGACTGGCGATTCTGCGAAGTGAATGGTTAGCGCGCCAGGCCCAGCAACGGCCAATTCCTTCTGTTGCGACGTGTTTTTGATTCTTTTTCACTCCGAAGCGGCTCCCGGCGTTCAAGAAGGAAAAAGCCACCAAGATACCGAGAAAGCCAGCGATCTTGAGAAAACTTCTCATCGCGCTTTTTCTGCGGTGATTAGGGCGTATCCTAGATGTCCCTGCTGGACGGCGGAAAGAGCGGTCGCAGCCATCTGCCTGGCGCTTGAAAAGTCCATCCCGGGGAGGTCAATTGTTTTTAGGCCCACGAGGACTTCGGCTCCGAGCAGCTTCGCCTGAACTTGCCGCACCATTTCGTGAAGCGCTTCGTCGTGTGATTCTGTTGTTCGTGGCTCCAGCGCGGCTGAAGTAAACCATTCTAGATATTTTTCGACTGGCTGCGCATCGGCGATGCAAGAAGTCCAAGCAAGCAAACCTTCTAATTCTTTGGGGCGCTCGGCGGAACGGGTTAAGTCGCTGATGCCAAGCCTTCCGCCCTGGCGCAGTACCCTGGCAAATTCACGGGCTGCTTTGGCCTTATCAGGAAACGTGCAGAAAGCACACTCGCATATGACACCATTGAAGGAAGCGTCTGCAAATGGAAGCTGCTCTGCATCTGCCTGCTCGAAACGCACACGGGATGAAATTCCGCGCTCAGCAGCGGACGCGTTGGCCGTATCTACATTTTGCTTTCCGTAGTCAAGACCAATGACCGTACATCTGAACTTCTCAGCGAGAAAGAGAGCACTGGTCCCTTTGCCAGACGCAACGTCGAGGACCCGGCTGTGTTCGCCGAGTTGTAAGAGCTGGCCGAGCCTCACGGTCAATTTCAGGCCACCGGGATGGAAGGAATCGCCCAGCAGCACCTTGGCAAGCTCGCTCTCGTAAAGATTCACACAGCACTGCTTCACTGCGGTGGCGCCCAACAAATCTAAAGCTTTCATTTCTCCACCTGCACCAATTGGTTCAATGTGAAATTAAAAGTCACAGGCCTTGGCTGATAGCGTGTGCCGTTGGTACGTGCCTGGCGACGTTCAGGTTCCATGGCCTCAAGCTGTGTGCGTGCCTGCTCGCGATATCCAAGGGTGTTGTATGCGCAAAACGGGATCTGCTTGCCACCGGGGAGTAGGAATTCTTTGCAGCACTTCATCAGATTCTTTTGGTTGAACGTCCAGGGGTCCATGAAGTCCTGCAGCATGATCATGAGCATGTGATCGGCAAGATCGCCAATGGTCGCGTTTTCGGGTATGCCGCAGGCCTGACAGGAGAACGCAAACTGCTCTGTTGATTTTTGTGAGCCCGGTACCGACGACGAGGACCACAAGCCCTCAAGTGCTTTCTTGACCTCCAAGCTGAAATCCGGCATCACCCGGTTCGTGATGTAGTCAAGATAGTCGTAAACATTCAGGATACGTGGTAGCGGTGTGACCTTTTCCCCTTCAATGAAGGCATATGTCACCGAATTGCAGGTCGGAAAGCAACACGGTACGGGAACGAAATCGCTGGCCGCGAATTTGCCAGCAGTCTGCTCTTCGATGAGTCGAATAACATCGGGAATCGTCGTGCGCTTCAGAGGATCGTGCTGCACGTGGCGTCCGGCGTGGAACGCAGGCTGAAAGTTGATGCCGTGAATCGCGGGGTGCTGGATGGCAAATTCGATGATCTTGCCGACCTCGTGCTCGTTTACTCCGCGTTCGATCGCCGGCACGATGGTCACGTTGAGCCCAATCTGCGCCAGTCGGTCCAGAGCCCGGAGCTTCACGTCCAAGATGGCAGGCTCGCCGCGCAGAATGCGATATGTGTCGGGTTCGAATCCGTCAAACTGGAAATAGAGCGATGGCCTGACCTCGTTCAATTGCTCCAGAAATCGATCATCGTGGGCGATCCGCTTGCCATTCGTGTTAATCATGACAAAAGGGATGTCGCGAGCCTGCGCCGCTCGCACAAATTCGATGATCTGAGGATGAATCGTGGGCTCGCCGCCTGAAAACTGCACCACTTCAGGATTACCTTCCGTGCGTACCAGATCGTCCAGCATCTGCTCGACTTCTTCCAGCGTGAGGCTGAAGCCCGGCCGGGCTTCAGAAAAACATAGCGGACAATCCATGTTGCAGTTGCTATTGACCTCAATGATGCCCAGGCACGTGTGCTGCTGGTGGTCTGGGCAGAGGCCGCAATCGTACGGGCAACCCTCGTGAATTTCGGTTCCACGTGCAAGCGGGATTGTGCCCGGCTTGTTGTATCTGCTCAGTGAGACATAAGCTGCCGCATCGCCATAAACGAGCGCCTCAAATGGGCCACAATCAGGACACCGTTTGCGCATGTAGACTTTGTTGTCTCGTAAGATGACCTGCCCGTCGATAACCTTGCGGCAATCAGGACAAATGCTCCTGGTCAGCTCGTAGAACACGAAATCGGCATCTTTTTTTGTAGGTGGCGTAATCTGCGTGGCTGGTACTTGCTGAGTGCTCATAAATGCCTTTAGCCTCCGAATTCGTCAACGAACGGCTCGCGACAATCCTCGTATCAGTTTGCCCGATGCGCCTGAAAGCAGATGCTCGACAGTGATATCGGCAGCTATCTGCTGAACTGCGGTTGAATACGTCGGGTAAGGGTGGATCGTACCGGCGAGGTCCGCAACCTTCAGCTTATTCTTCATTGCGATAACCAATTCGACGATTGCTTCACCAGCACGCGCGGCGATCATGCTCGCGCCCAAGAGGGTTCCATCCGGGCCTGTGATGACCTTAAGAAAACCGGCCGCGTCGTTTTCACACACTGCGCGATCCACTTGGCCGAGCTCCCGGCGATTCACCTGGATGTGATCTCCATGTTTTGTGCGAGCCTCGTGTTCAGTCAGACCCACGTGTGCAACCTCCGGGTCGGTAAACGTAACCCACGGGACAATGTCGCTGATGCCCGAAGCACTGCCGGGGAGTAAGGCATTTCGAACCGCCTGAAAAGCTTGCCAGCCCGCGTAATGAGTGAACTGGTATCCGCCAGTGATGTCGCCGGCAGCGTAAATGTGATGCACGTTGGTGCGCAAACGGTCGTCAACCGGAATGCCATCCTGCGAGTATTTCACTCCGGCTTTCTCCAAATCTAATCCCTCTACGTTGGGCTTGCGGCCTGCAGCGATAAGTAACAGATCTCCCGTCAATTCCTGATCTTCGGTGGCGATAACGACAGCATTTCCGTCTCGTTGTGCCTCCTTCGTGCGCTCCAGAACGAAATGAACGCCTTCCCCCTCCAGGACGGTTTTGATCAGGGCTTGGACGTCCGCATCTTCTTTGGGAAGAACAGCCTTACCGACGACGGTGACTTGTGAACCAAGCCGCTGGTACGCCTGCGCCATCTCAATGCCAATCGGTCCTCCGCCTACAATGAGCATCGTTTTCGGTAGGACATCATTGTCGAAGATCTGCTCGTATGTGATAAACGGGACATTTTTGATTCCACTGATTGCCGGGATAGAGGGACGAGCGCCTGTAGTCAGCAGGAATGCCTTTGCCTGGATGGTGCGATCCCCCACAAGCACGGTGAAATGATCGATAAACCGAGCTGCTCCGAAGATGAGTTCAATGCCTTCTGCAGCCAGTACCTCCGGGTTCTCGAACTGATATACCGATGCAATGGCTTCACGGACGTACTCGCGAACCGCGGGCATATCTATTTCAGGGCTGTTCGTTGAGATACCGTATCGGGGCGCCGTCCGAATCTCGTGTGCAACCTTCGCTACTTTCAAGAGGGCTTTGCTCGGCACGCACCCGGTCCAGGTGCAGTCGCCGCCAATACTGTTCTTTTCGATGAGCGCAACCTTGGCTCCGAGCTGTGCAGCAAATCTCGCCGCCACCAGGCCGCCCGAGCCGGCGCCGACAATCACGAGATCGTATCGGCTCGTCATGCTCTCTCCATGATTCTGACGTCTATAACGGCATCAAGTCGCTGCACGAAAAGCAACGCTATGATTGCCATTGCCAGCGTGCCATAGATCAAGCCATCAACGGCGAACCGCCTTCCGAGTAGGGCAGCTATCAGAGAACCGACAATAGCGCCCACGCTTAGCAAAACCGAATAGATGCCCATCGCAGCTCCGCGTCCGGCCTGTGCTCCAATGGCTCCTGCCAACAATGCCAGAGCTGCAGGCGTGAAGCCGCTCTCCACCATAATGGTAAGAGCAGTTGTCACCCCGACGATCCAACGTGCGGTACCCGAAGTCAGGTGGTTGAATAGCAGGAACTCGCCGCACACTACCAGCATGGCGAAGAGCGTCACGTGCAATGCTCGCTGTAGGCAAATGTGGGGCAGAACAAAGCTCCACGCGGTTACGCCAATCCCGAAAATTATGGAATACCCCAGTAGCACCCATCCGACCCGATCGGGGTGCTCGAAAAACACTCCATCGAGGAATTGACTTGACTGCGACTTGTGAGTAAGCAGGAAAACCAAAGTCGGTCCCAGCCAAAGGCCAACGATCGCGTTCACGCACAGCCACACTGGTGCCAGGCGCTGTAATGACGGGTGGTGTAACGCACGCAAGAAGCCTTCAACCGCCTGCTCTCGCCCGTGGCTCCTACTGCCAACTGCACCGGCGTACAGCAGAGCAGCAGAAAAAAGGTATACAAGTGCGACCGCTCCAAATGCCCGCGTCCCCAGTTTCCCCCAGAGTTGCCCGGCTAACAGGCCGCCTAGAGCGAGGCCAGCTAAGAGCGAGAGTTCAAAGTAGCTCATCGCCTTCGCACGAAGACTTGGTTTGTGATCGCTCACATCGGTAAGGTGTGCGAGCAATGGCGGCGCGACTGCCGCGGCGCCCATGCCTTCCAGACCTCGACTCAGAAAGAAGATGCTTACCAGTCCTGTCATGCCAAATAACTGAGTCGCACCGGCGCCCAGCAGTGAACCGCCAGTCATCAGGCTACGTGGTGCAACGGCGTCAGACGCGATGCCCATCGGCATTGCTGCGATCAATTCCGCAGCGAACGAAACCGCGCCTAGGACTCCAACCAGTCCCGCTCCGACTGCCGAGCCTCGATTCGCGAGTTCTGCCAGATAGAGCCCTACCAGAACACCGCTAGCACCGACTGCGATGCGCTGCACCGAATTACCGATAAGCACGAAGGCCAGGTTTATTGTTTCCATCGATCATTCATCCGGTCCCTGTAATGTTCTCAACGCCGGACAGATTTGATCTAGATGAGGCGATTGTGAACGTCATTTGTCGAACTAGAGGAATTCTTGCAGGACCTCACCCGCTGACCCCCAACCCCTTTCTAAGGTTCTCTTCGTCGAAGCCCACGATCACAGCGTCATCGATCTTCGTAACCGGAGTAGTCATAACACGCAGCTTACGTAATTCCTCGAGCGCGCCGGGATCGGCAGCAATGTTCCTGTCCTCGAACTGAATGCCATTTTTCGAAAGAAACTCTTTCGTCGATTGACAGAACATTCAGCCTGGCTGAGAAAAGACTGTGACCTTCTTCTTGGTCATTCAGTGCCTCCGCATTCAAGATGCAGATCAACAGCGAAGGTTACCGAAGCGCGCAAATTGGGCGCAGCAGGTTTCCAGATCAAATAGTACAAGTCCTGAGGGCAGTGCGGTTATGGAAAATACCTATCTCTCCGACTCGGCGCCCGCGAGGCCCGAAAGATCACGGGCACTTCATTGGGCACACTCATCGAAGCGATCTGGAAGAATCCATGACTTCTGGTGGAATTTTAGGCGGGCTTTCAGTCCGCTCTTCGGACGGATCGTCGGCTTAACTGGCCAAGCTGTTGATTGAAGGAAAGATGGCTGTACAAACAGTTTGGACCGGTAATTTTTGGCACTCCGGAAATTATGGCTAAGTTCCTGGTAAACGATGCTGGCTCAGACGGTCGACGCAACACTTGCTTGCAGTCTACTCGCAGGAGTCTCGGATCCTAATGTTTTTCTCGGGCGAAGGACGCGTGCGACCGACGTATCCGGCTCCACGACGCGGCTGTTTTTACGAATTTTTTACAGGGTTCTTGACCTTTCGTATGCCAACGCTGGGAATTTATCAAGTATTCTGTGTGCCCCGTTGAAGTTGTCGCAGTTAAGACGTCACCGCCATGGAAGAACAACCACAAGAAGAAAAGGGAGAACGCCCATGTACAAAACCAAGCCTTGCCACGACTGCGAAATGCCCGAGCAGCCCGCGCCGGTCCACGTCCTAGCGCTCAACGCTTCGCTCAAGCACCGGCCAGATGTTTCCAACACCGCGGAACTATCCGAACTGGTCATCGAAAACATGAAGCACCACAACACGCCGGTA
>Ga0306926_10009399_pt1 | contig 10751 bp, 10 predicted proteins | sample flu12Cox44000178_FD_203759 | JGI IMG/M metagenome (GOLD analysis project Ga0306926, IMG submission 203759) | Lab enrichment of tropical soil microbial communities from Luquillo Experimental Forest, Puerto Rico - flux8day.12C.oxic.44.000.178 (v2)... | ecosystem: Environmental > Terrestrial >... | reverse complement strand
AGTACTCGGCTTGGACCGGGCGACTTCGTGGGCGATCAGGCCGAAACCGACCAGATTCTTGGACCCATCGAGCAGCGGCCGCAGCAGCATGCGCGTCTCGACCTTGGCGCCATCCTTGCGCACCAGCTGACCTGTCGTCTCGTGCCGCCCCCACTGCACGGCATCCCTGATCGAGGCGTTGGCCTCGGAGTTCACGAGCGAGACCTTGGAGTAGAGCTCCGAGAAGCTCCGGCCGACGGCTTCGCCCGCGGAGTATCCCAACAAGGCCCGTGCGCCGGCGTTCCAGCTCAGGATCTTGCCCGAAAAGTCGAGCACGACGATGGCGTAGTCGGTCAGATCTTCGACGAACCGCTGCACCAGATCACGCTCGTTCACATCCGCCATGATCATCTCCCCATCCGGTCCCCGCTCAGCCCTGCAGTGCAGGCCCTCCGAGTCCCCGTTCTCCCCCAGTGCCGACCAGTGCGCGGCGAATGATCCGCGCGAGGTCGGCCTTCTGATGCGGCTTGGCCAGCAACATCACGTCGCCCTCCAGCCGGCCATCATGCACGAGCGCATTCTCCGAATAGCCCGACATGAACACGACACGCGTGCCGGGCCAGGAGCGTCCGACCTCGTCGGCCAACCCCTTGCCGTTCAGCGGCCCCGGCATGACGACGTCGGTCAGCACGAGATCGAAGGGGTGGAGACGAAGCTGGGCCAGCGCCTCGTCGGCATCGGCCGCGAGCTTCACCTCATAACCCAGGCTCCGCAGCTGCTCGCCGACAATGGCGCGCACCGCTTACTCGTCTTCCACGACCAGGATGTGCTCGGTGCCGCCCGCCATGGCCTTCCGGCGAGGGGCCGCCGCCGCCATGGCCGGCGCCTCGCTGCGCGGGAAGTACATCTTCACGCTCGTTCCGTGGCCGACCTCGCTGTAGATCTTGATATGGCCGTTCGACTGCCGAATGAAGCCGTAGACCATGCTGAGACCAAGGCCGGTGCCTTTGCCCACTTCCTTGGTGGTGAAGAAGGGCTCGAAGGCGCGCTTGGCGACCTCAGGGGTCATGCCTGAGCCGGTGTCGGTCACCGACAGCATGACGTACTCGCCAGGGGCAATGTCGTCTTCCTGATGCAGCACGTAATCGCGATCGAGCGTGACGTTCTTGGTCTCGATGGTCAGGCGGCCGCCCCCCGGCATGGCGTCGCGCGCGTTGATGCAAAGGTTGATCAGCGAGGTCTCGACCTGCGCGCGGTCGACGTTGGTCGTCCACAGATGCGACGCGCCGACGGTCTGCACGATGATGTGCTCGCCGAGCGTGCGGCGCAGCAGCCGGCCGGTCGCCGCCATGAGTTCGTTCAGGTCGGACTTTTCCGGCTTCAGGACCTGCTTGCGGGAGAAGGCCAGCAGCTGGCGTGTCAGGTCGGAGGCCTTCTGTCCGGCGTCGCAGATCCGCTGCGCGCGCTTGGCGATGTGGGGCGGCGCCGTGTCGTCCTCGACGATGGCGTCGGCGTTGGCCAGCACGATCGTCAGGATGTTGTTGAAATCGTGCGCCACGCCGCCGGTAAGCTGGCCGACTGCCTCCATCTTCTGTGCCTGGAAGAGCTGCTCGCTGGTCCGGCGATGGCTGTCCACGACTTCGGCGCGCATTTTCGCTTCCAGGGCCACACGGCGGTCGAAGATCACCGCCACGATCGCCATCAACAGGACGAGCGAGGCGATCAGGGCGATAACGGCGGCGAACGCCGACTGGTTGAGGTCGGAGACCGCGCGGCCCTGGTCGCCCGTGGCAAAGCAGTAGGTCGAGGCCATCGCCGTGTAGTGCATGGCCGTGACGGCGAGCCCCAGGATCAGCGCACCCGCCACCTCGCGGATCGTGCCGGTGCGCGTCAGGCGCATCGTGCCGATCCAGGCGCGGACCTGCAGCGCCAGGATGGCCAACACCACCGCCACGACCACCGACGCGGCAAACAACGTCGGATTGTAACGAACGAGGGCGTTAAGCTGCAGCGCCGCCATGCCGGTGTAGTGCATCGCGCCGATGCCCGCTCCCATCAACGTGCCACCGATCAGCAACCGCGGTGTCGTCACCACCGGCCTGGCGACGACGTGCAAGGCGATGCCGGCCGCCAGAATGGCCGGCACGATCGAGAGCGCGGTGATACCCGGATCGTACGAGACCGGGATCGGCAGGTTGTGGGCCAGCATGCCGATGAAGTGCATGGCCCAGATGCCGCTGCCCATGGCGAAGGCGCCGATGGCCAGCCAGCTGAAGCGCAAGCCCGAGTCGCGCAACTCGGCGATCCGGGTGGCGAATTGCAGGAAAGCGTAGCTGCCCAACGCGGCAACCAGATACGACAACAGGACGAGGCCGTAGTTGTACGAGCCCGGTAAGGCCTTCGCTGGATCGACGTTCAGCGCAAAATAGTCAGAAAGAGTCATCGAGGCCTGGGTGCCGCCGACGTAGTCTCAGATGGCGTCCATTACACAATAGAATCCGGCCGGGCGCCAGCAATCGAAAGTCCTGTTCACCCCGACTGCACGGGCTAGCCGATCACCTTCTTTTCGCGCAGCGCCTTGACCTCGGCCTCGCCGAAACCGGCGATTTCCTTCAGCACGGCCTCGGTATGTTCGCCGAGTGACGGAGGCGGGCGGCTGTCGTCGACCGGGGTGTCGGAGAAGCGATAGTTCGAGCCGATCAGCGGCACGTTGCCCACTCGGGCATGCTTGTAGGTCCTGAGCATGCCGCGGCGCTTGACCTCGGGCTCGTCGAGCGCCTCCTTCATGGTGCGGATTGGCCCCGCCGGCAGATGACGCAGCTTCCGCATCCAGTTCTCCTTGGTGTCGGTCTTGAGCACGTCCTCCATCATCTTGGTCAGCAGCGGCTTGTTGGCGACTCGGTCGGCGATGGCGGCAAAGCGCGGATCGGTCGCCCATTCGGGATGGCCAAGCGCTTTGCAGGTGTCGGCGAACAGCTTCTGGTTGGCGACCGCCATGTAGATCTTGCCGTTCTTGGTCTCGAACGAGCCGTTGGGGGAGGAGGCGAAGTGGCCGTTACCGGCGCGCCTGGGTTCCTCGCCGCCGATCAGGTAGTAGCTGCCCATGTTGCCGAGGCAGGCGAGCGCGGTGTCGTAGAGCGCAAGATCGATGTGTTGGCCCCTGCCGGTCCCATGGCCCATCGCGTCGCGGGCATAGAGCGCCGCGTTGATCGCCGCCACGGCGTGGATACCGGTCATGGTGTCGACGATGGCGATGGTATGGCGCAGTCCCTCGCCATTGGCCTCGCCGTTGACGCTCATCATGCCCGACTCGCCCTGCAGCACCGGATCGAAGCCCGGCCGATCGGACAAGGGTCCGGTCTGGCCGTAGGCCGAGATCGAGACATAGATCAGCCGGGGATATGCCTCGTGCAGCGCGGCATAGTCGAGCCCGTAGCGGTTCAGCACGCCCGGGCGGAAATTCTGGATCACCACGTCGGCTTTCTCGAGCAGCTTGCGCACGACCTTCTGGCCGTCGGGCTTGGTGAAGTCGAGCGCGACACTCTTCTTGCCGCGATTGAAAGTCATGAAGAAATGGCTTTCGCCAGCAGGACCGCCGGCGCGCGGACCCGCGCCCTTGCGCGTGTCGTCGCCGCCGTCGGGATTCTCGATCTTGATGATCTCGGCGCCCATGTCTGCGAGGATTTGCGTGCATAGCGGACCGGCGATCACGCGCGTGAAGTCGACGACACGGATTCCGGTGAGCGGTGGACGGCCTGATTGTGACATGCGTGCAAGGTAGGGCTGCAACCCCTGCGCTGTCCACGCGCCGCGTTTTGCCTAAGACTGTACGGCATGTCTTCGTTTCGCATGCCGCTGTCTCGCCGCTTCCTCTTCGCCCTTCCTGCCCTCGCCGCATTACCAGCTCGAGCCGACACCTGGCCCGGCAAGCCCGTCCACATCGTCGTGCCGTTCGCGCCGGGCGGCTCGGGCGACATCACCGCGCGCCTGGTCGGCAAATACATCGAGGACAAGACCGGCCAGCCTTTCGTCATCGAGAACAAGCCGGGCGCCAACGGCATCGTCGGCGCCCTCGCCGTCCGGTCGGCGCCGGCCGACGGCTACACCTTGATGCTGGCCACGGCGTCGACCAACGGCGCCAACGTCTACATGTACAAGAACCCGGGCTACGACCCGGAGAAGGATTTCACTGTCGTCGGCGTCATCGGCTCGGCCGGCAACTTCGTGCTCGTGCCGGCCGACAGTCCGTTCAAGTCGCTCGGCGACCTGCTCGCTCACGCCAAAGCCAACCCCGGCAAGCTGAACTTCGCCTACTTCAACGCCACCTCGCAGGTGCCGCCCGAGGTGCTGGCCAACGCCGCCGGCGTGCAATGGCAGGGTGTCGCCTACAAGGCGATCGGCAACGCCTGGAACGATCTCTACGCCGGCGCCGTCCAGTTCATGACCGTCGACCTCACGGCGGCGCGCGGCCAGGTGGTGGCCGGCAAGGCACGCCCGCTCGCCGTCACGCTCGCCGAGCGCAGCCCGCTCTATCCCGACGTGCCGGCGGTCGCCGAGACTTTCCCCGGCTTCGAACTGCGCGGCTTCCTGTCCGTCGCGGTGCCGAAGGCCGTGCCCGATGCCATCAAGAGCCGCATCAACGAGCTGGTGAACGAGGCGATCCTGTCGCCGGCCATCAACAAGCGGCTGGTCGAGGAGTTCAACCTCGTTCCGCGCCGGATGGACCTGGCGCAATGCGCCGACTACGACCGCGGCGAGCGTGAGCGCTGGGCGAAATACATCAAGATCGCCAAGATCGAACCGCAGTGAGATCAACGCACGCGAAACTCCAGCCACAGGCCGTGCGCCTCGACCCACCGACTGTCCGGCGTGCAGCCGTCGATGGCGTGCGGCACGAGGCGGCGCACCGGCTCGAGGCTAGAGACCGTGACCGTCGCGCCGACGATCGGCCGGTCGGAGAGGCGCGGCATCAGCATGATCCCGCCTTCGGGAAACTGCAGCATGCGCGACGCCGTGCCGAACGGTGCGCAGGATGGTCGCTCGATCAGGCGGCCGCCAGTGCGCTCGATCAGCAAACGCTCGGCGGGGCTGCCGGCCAGCCAGACCGCGGCCAGCGTCGAAGCGCCGTTGGGATGCGCGAAGTGTTCCGGACGATCGGTGGCTGACTTCTGGTGCTTGTCGAAGAAGACGCCTTCCATCGGTGGCAACGTGCCATTGGGTACGTACAGCCCGAGAAGCGCCGGCCCTTCGCCCCGCTTCAACCAGTCGAGGTAGCGGCGCGAGAGCTCGTCCGTCGGCGCAGTCGCGGTGATCAGCTCGAGCTCGGTGCCATCGCGGAACTTGGCATGGACGTTGAGCAGACCGTTGGCGTGCGGCCGGCCAGGCTTCAACGCGAAGCCCAGTGCCGAGAAGTCGGCGGCGGCACGGTCGAGATCGCGTACCACGATCGGAATATGATCGAGGCCCTGAACCTGGGACATCGCAGGCGAGCCCCACAGGAGAAACAGCGCAACTATCCATCGGCCCATGGCGGGCCGAGACCACCATCGGTCAGTGCGCCTCGGCCGCTGCCATGGCCGCGCCCGGCTGCGGCTTGCGCAGGATCAGGAGCGTCGCGAGGCTGAGCAGGATGCAGACGCCCAGGAGCCAGAAGCTGTCGGCATAGGCCATCACCGTCGCATCGAGCCGCACCTGCTGGGCGATCATGCCGGTCGCCTGCTGGGTGGCGGTGGCGAGGTCGGCCCCCTTGCTGGCAAACATGCTCGCCAGAGACTGCAGGCGCTCCTGCAGGCGAAGGCCGTTCTGGGTGAGCGCCTCGGCGATCACCGAGAAATGCACCTGCTCGCGCACCTGGACCACGGTCGACAGCATGGCAATGCCGATCGAGGCGCCAAGATTGCGCATGACGCTGGTGATGCCGGCTGAGTCGGCCGTGTCGCGGCGCGTCAGGCCGACGACCGAGAGCTGGGTGAGCGGGATAGTGGCGAGCGGCTGGCCGGCGGCGCGCATCAGCTGCGGCAGCATCAGCTGGTCCATGGCCGTGTCGGGCGACATGTCGACATTGATGAAGCAGCTCGCCGCGAACAGCAGCAGGCCGAGCCCGACCAGCAGGCGCGCATCGACGCGCTTCATCAGCGACGGCATGATCGGCAGCAGGAAGAGCTGCGGGATGCCGCTCCACATCACCACCTCGCCGATCTGCTGGGCATTGTAGCCCTGGACCTGGGCGAGATAGGACGGGATCAGATAGACCGAGCCGAAGGCGGTGGCGCCGAACACCGCCATCAGGATGCCCGAGCCGCCGACCGAGGGATTGGCGAACAGCCGCAGATTGATGAACGGCCGGTCGTCGGTCAGCTCGGCGATCAGGAAGACGGCGATGCCGAGCACTGAGGCGATCGCGGCGGTGACGATGAGGCGGCTATCGAACCACTCCTCGCGCTGGCCCTCCTCGAGCACGAAGGTGAGGCAGCTGAGCCCGATCGCCATGGCGACGATGCCCAGCCAGTCGGCGTGCTTGAGCTCGGCCCACTGCGGCCGCTCGGGATCCAGCGCGTAGAGCTGCAACGCGATCGCCAGCAGGCCGGGCGCGATGTTGAGATAGAAGATGTAGTGCCAGCTCCAGTTCTCGGTCAGCCAGCCGCCGACCGTGGGGCCGATCGCTGGCGCGAAAGTCGCCACCATGCCGAACAGGGCGATGCCGATCGGCTGCTTGTCGGCCGGCAGGCGGCTGCGCACGATGGTGATGGCGGTCGGGATCAGCACGCCGCCGGTGAAGCCCTGGCCGGCGCGCCAGATGATCATCTCCGTCAGGCTGTTCGACATGGCGCAGAGGATCGAGAAGCCGACGAACAGAGCCGAGTTGATCGACAGGAAGCGCCGCAGCCCGATGGTGCGCGCGAGCCAGCCAGTCAGCGGGATGACGATGATCTCGGCCATCAGGTAGCCGGTCGAGATCCAGCTGCCCTCGGCCGGCGTGGCGCTGATCGCGCCGCCGATCTCGGCCAGCGAGGCGTTGGTGATCTGGATGTCGAGGATCGCCATGAAGGCGCCCAGGATCGCGCCGCCGACGGCGATCCAGTCGCGCAGCGAGACCTCGCCCGTCACGGCTGTGCCGGCGGGTTTCATTGCTGCGCCTGATTCACCGCCTGTGGCCGATCGTGAGTATCCACGGTCGCGGTGACCGACAGGCCCGGCCGCAACCGGGCGGTGAGCGGGTTCTTGGCATCGAGCCAGATCTTCACCGGCACGCGCTGCACGATCTTGGTGAAGTTGCCGGTGGCATTCTCCGGCGGCAGCAGGGCGAACTGCGCGCCCGTGCCGGGGGCGAGGCTGTCGACCGTGCCGGCGATGGTCTGGCCGGGGAAGGAGTCGACCGAGATCGACACCGGCTGGCCGGGCGTCATGTGGCCGGTCTGGGTCTCCTTGAAGTTGGCGATCAGGTAGACGCGCTCAGTCGGCACGACCGTCATCAGTCGCGTGCCGGGCTGCACGAGCTGGCCCGGCCGCACGGTGCGATCGCCGATCACGCCGTCGGTCGGCGCGGTCAGCGTCGTCTGCGCCAGGTTGATCTTCGCCTGAGCAAGCGCCGCAGTCTTGGCGGCGATGACGGCATCGGACTGCTGGCGCTGTGTCTTCAGCACGTCGACATGCGCCTGCGCCGCCGCGAGCGTAGCGCGGCGAGCTCGGACTCGGTTTGCTGCTGGCGTTGCGCGGAGCCGACGCCGGTGCGGGCGAGATCGCTGTAGCGCCTGGCTTCCTGCTCGGAGAACGTCACGGCAGCCTGCGCCTGGGCGATCGTCGCTTGCTGCTCCTTGAGCTGGGCGTCGATGTTGGCCGCGGTCGCCTGGGCGTTCGCGAGGTCGGCGGTCGCGCTGTCGAATGCGGTCTGGTAGTCGCGCGGATCGATGCGCGCCAGCACGTCGCCGGTCTTGACCCGCTGGTTGTCGCCGACCGCGACCTCGGCGACATAGCCCGCTACCTTGGGCGCGATCACCACGCTGTCGGCGCCGAGATAGGCGTCGTTGGTTGTCTCGTAGAAACGGCCCACCAGATACCAGTAGCCACCGAAGCCCGTTCCCAGGACCAGCACGACGGCGGCCAGGATCGTCAGCCAGCGGCGGCGCCGGCGGCGGTTGTCCGACAGCTTCTGAGGCGTCGGCGGCTCGAACGAGGTCTGGTACTCGACCTGGTCGAACTTGAGCGGCGGCGCAGAAGAGCCGTCCACGGTAAAACTCCTTTGTATGGGCTAAATGCCCCTATTGAACGGATTTAGCCCCCTGTATTGTTTCTACAAGTAGGATTGATTTTCCGACCAAGGTACGGTATTAAAGACTAATGATCGATATCAATCGTGTCCGCCAGGACCCCCACCTCGCCAAGATCGTGCAGGGCGAGTTCCGCCGCGCCGTGGGCATGATCAACGGCCGCTGGAAGCTCGAAATCCTGTGGCTGCTCAGCCATCACGGCACGCGCCGCTTCGGCGAGCTGAAGCGCGGCCTGCCCGGCATCACCCAGCACATGCTGACCGCCCAGCTGCGCGCGCTGGAGAAGGACGGCCTGGTGAAGCGCACGATCTTCGCCGAGGTGCCGCCGCGCGTGGAGTACGAGATCACCGAAGCCGCCCGCCGCCTCCGGCCGATCTTCGTCGAAATCGTCAAATGGGCCGAGGAACACGGCGCCAGCGCAGATGCAGTCCCTCCTGAAGCGGCAAGCGCCTAGCGCCGACGGTCCAAAACCTCGATCAGCTCGTCGATCTTGATCTGGCGCTCGCGCTCGGAGCCGCCATGGAAGGCATCCGCCACGCAGTGCTGCAGATGATCGTGCAGGATCTCCTGCTCGACCTTGTCGATTGCCGCCCGCACCGCGCGCACCTGGTTGATGACGTCGATGCAATAGCGATCGTCCTCGACCATGCGCGCCACGCCGCGCACCTGGCCCTCGATGCGGCTCAGCCGCGCGAGCTGCGACTTCTTCAGGCGCTCATCCATACTTGAACTATACCCCCGTAGGGTATAAATGGCAAGCCATGACGACCGACCAAATCGCGACCGATCCCGTATGTGGTATGAAGGTGACGGTGGCGACAGCGGCGCACAAGGCGCAGCATGCCGGCCACACGCACTATTTCTGCAGCTCCAAGTGCGTCGCCAAGTTCAACGCTGAGCCTGAGCGCTACCTGAAACCCGCGGTGGCCAAAGAACCCGAGATGCCGGTCGGCACCATCTACACCTGCCCCATGCATCACGAGATCCGCCAGGTCGGCCCGGGGCATTGCCCGATCTGCGGCATGGCGCTGGAACCCGCCGAAGCCACGCTCGAGGAGGGCCCGAACGAGGAACTTTTAGACATGACGCGCCGGCTGTGGATCGGCGCGCTGCTCGCCGTCCCGGTCGTGCTGGTGGCGATGGCCGGCCACATGCTGGGCCTCGACCGCCTGCTGCCCCCGGGCATCCCGGACTGGATCGAGCTGGTGCTCGCAACGCCCGTGGTGCTGTGGGCCGGCTGGCCGTTCTTCGTGCGCGGCTGGCAGTCGATCGTCCGGCGCTCGCTCAACATGTTCACCCTGATCGCCCTCGGCACCGGCACGGCGTGGCTCTATAGCGTGATCGCCACGGCGGCGCCCGGCCTTTTCCCGCGCGCACTGCGCGCCGCCGACGGATCGATGCCGGTCTATTTCGAGGCCGCCGCCGTCATCGTCGTGCTGGTGCTGGTCGGCCAGGTGCTCGAGCTCAGGGCGCGCAGCGCCACCTCGGGTGCCATCAGGGCGCTGATGGGCCTGGCGCCGCGCACCGCCCTGCGCGTGGCCAGCGACGGCAAGGACGAGGAGGTGGCGATCGACGCCATCCTGGTCGGCGATGCCTTGCGCGTGCGGCCGGGCGAGAAGGTGCCGGTCGACGGCACGGTGCGCGAGGGCTCGGGCTCGGTCGACGAATCGACCATCACCGGCGAGCCCATGCCCGTCGCCAAGGAGACCGGAGCCAAGTTGATCGGCGGCACGGTCAACCGCGCCGGCGCCTTCGTCATGACGGCCGACAAGGTCGGCGCCGACACCATGCTGGCGCGCATCGTCAAGATGGTCGCCGAGGCCCAGCGCAGCCGCGCGCCCATCCAGCGCCTGGCCGACAGCGTCGCCGCCTGGTTCGTGCCGGCGGTGATCGCGGTCGCCGTGCTGGCATTCACTGCCTGGCTGGTCTGGGGACCGCCGCCCGCTTTCGCCCGCGCGCTGCTGGCCGCGGTGTCGGTGCTGATCATCGCCTGCCCGTGCGCGCTCGGCCTTGCCACGCCGATGTCGATCATGGTCGGCGTCGGCCGCGGCGCCGGCGCCGGCATCCTGATCAAGAGCGCCGAGGCACTGGAGCGGCTGGAGAAGGTCGACACGCTGGTGTTCGACAAGACCGGCACGCTGACCCTCGGCCGCCCCGCCGTGACCGAGGTCACAGGCGGCATGGAGACGTTGCGCCTCGCCGCCAGCCTGGAGCGCAGCAGCGAGCATCCGATCGCCACGGCGATCGTGAGCGCGGCGCTCAGCCGCAACATCGAGCTGGCGCCGGTCGGCGATTTCCGCTCGCCCGCCGGCCGCGGCGTCTCGGGCACGGTCGAGGGCAGGAAGCTGCTGCTCGGCAATGCCCGCTTCCTGAAGGAGAACGGCGTCGATCTCGGCGACTTCCAGCGGCCGGTCATGCTGGCGGTCGACGGCAAGCTCGCCGGCACCATCTCGATCGAGGACCCGGTCAAGGAGACCAGCGCCCGCGCGGTCGCGGCGCTGAAGG
>Ga0306926_10009398_pt1 | contig 10751 bp, 9 predicted proteins | sample flu12Cox44000178_FD_203759 | JGI IMG/M metagenome (GOLD analysis project Ga0306926, IMG submission 203759) | Lab enrichment of tropical soil microbial communities from Luquillo Experimental Forest, Puerto Rico - flux8day.12C.oxic.44.000.178 (v2)... | ecosystem: Environmental > Terrestrial > Soil... | reverse complement strand
AGGGATGTCCAGTACCTGGAAGTAATCCGGCGAAACTGAGTATCGGTCCACGTCAGGCGCATCTGCGTCGTTGGCCAAGGGATGGTCCTGAATGTGAAACGCGGAACGGTCGAAGGTCAACAACGGAAGGTTACTGGCCATCGCCACGCTCTCAATACCGGGAGTGGAACGCAGTCGCTGCATTGCCTGTTCGTAGTAATTCAGTTCGGCTTCCGGCTTGTCGTGGTAGCGGTCGCTGTAAACGTAGACGCCCGCGGTGAGGACGTTGTGCGGGTCGTACCCCGGGTCAACGTTCAACAGTCGAACCAGACTCTTGCTCAACAGACCGGCGCCCATGGCCAGCACGAAGGCGAGTGCGACCTCGACCGTGATGAGCACGTTGCGGTAAGTGAAGTGGGAACGGCCTTCGGTGGCTCGTCCCACGTCTTTCAGCGATTCGTTGGGATCGACGCGCGAGGCACGCAGAGCGGGCGCGACGCCGAAGAGAAGTCCAGCGAGGACGCTGATCGCGAGGGCGAACCAAAGCACCGGCATGTCGATGCGAATCTCTGTGGCGCGCGGCAATTCCTTCGGGCCGAGGGCGGTCAGAGCATGCGTGCCCCACCACGCCAGCATCACGCCCAACAGTCCGCCGGCGATGGCCAGCAGCAAACTCTCGGAGAGCATTTGCCGCACGAGTCGCGCGCGTCCCGCACCCAAGGCTGCCCGCACCGCCATTTCTTTGGTGCGCGAACTGGCACGCGCCAGCGAGAGGTGGGCGACGTTGGCACATGCAATGAGCAGCACCATGCCCACGGCACCCAGAAGTATCAAGAGTGCGGTGCGTACTTTGCCGACCGTGTAGTCGCGTAATAGCATCAACGCAATAACGGTCCGTTGAGAGTATTCGGTGGGATGTTCGCGGATGATTTCGCGCATGACGGCGTTTAACTCTGACTTGGCCTGCTCACGCGACACCCCGGATTTTATCCGTCCGACAGCCTGAAGGTGCTGGCATCCACGACAAGCATCCCGCAGCGTCAGGTCATAGCCCAAAGGAGTAAAGACTTCCGGCAGAACCACGCGGTCCTCACGAGCGAAGGGTCGAAAGGTTTCCGGCAGCACACCGACCACTCTGTATGGCTTATCGTTCAGCCGGATAGTACGGCCGACGATCGAACGATCGCCCCCAAAACGGCGCAGCCAGAGGCCGTGGGACAAGATCGCTTCATATCGCGTCTGGGGATGGTCCTCGTCGGCCACAAAGGCGCGGCCAAACTGCATCTTCACACCCAACGTATCGAAGTAGTCGTAGCTGACGCGCAGGCCCTCCAGCAGTTCGGGTTGTCCTTGCTCCACGATGGCAACGTCGCCGTCGCGAAACAGAGAGATGCTCTCGAGGGAGTGGTTGCGCTCGCGCAAGTCATAGGTTGTGGTGAAGTCAATTGTCTCCGGGTCGGACGTATCGGGATCGGCCTCGGCGATCTTCACCAGGCGTTCGGGATCACGGAAGGGAAGCTGGTTGAGCAGTACCGCTTTCACCACGCTGAAGATTGCCGTGTTCGCACCGATGCCGAGTGCCAGTGTGAGCGCCACCATTGCCGTATAGGTTGGTGACTTTCGTAGTTGCCGCAGGCCGTAGCGAACATCTCGGTACATGGCATCTCTTAGCTTGGTCCGACGGGAAAATAGCGCATGCACAAACTCTCAAAGTTATGGTGCACGTTTGCGTCCAGGCTTCATTTCGTTTTGTATTCAAGGGTTGAAACCTCTTCGTCGCCGAGATTCTGTCCATGAGGTCAACATAATGTCCGTCTGCGGACACAAGTGCCCGCCTCGAGATTCAGGATGGTGTCTCGATCTCCTAGCGTACGCAGCGAGGTGAAGGAGGTATTTGGGCCCCTATAGATGATTTCCAAGCGCAAAATCTCGTTATATAAAAGCGCCCTGATCGCGCCATGTTTTTGACCTTGACTGTGATAGCGGATACCTTCTCGACGTTCATGCAACTTCGTCAAGATCGTGCTGATGAGGACAGAACCCAATGCGAGCCCTTGATATCGCGGATCGCCGAGGTAAGCCAGCATGCGCGGCCTCAATGATTCACATGGGCGGTGCCTTTGGGCGCGCTGTAATTGGATAGGAGAGCGGGGCTCAGGCGACCCATAGACTTCGCAAAAGGCCCACTCCCAGCGTTAAGACTCCAACAGCGAGAGAAATCGCGCCAACATAAATGAAATTGACCGCAGAACCGGCTTCGCTCGCGTTCGGCGGAAGGACGGCAAAGAAGAAGCCGATCGGGATGAGAATCGCGGCCAGTGGGACCGTCAGCCGCGCCAGCCAAACAAGCGGGTCCGGTAGCACGGCCCCGTCGGCCAGTAGCTGGCACACCAGCGAAAGAATGACGATGACGCCCGCGTGCGCATGCCCTGCGCGAAAGAAGTTCTGCCGCAACGGGTTATCCATGTAGCCGCTGCTCTTGTTCATCAGTGAGGTCAGCAGAAAGTATCCGCCGTATTGAATAGTGGGTACTGTGATCAAAATAATCCCAGACATTAGGCGAGCTTCTCGGGTCATGAATCCTCCCTGATTCGGCGGCCGGGGCCTAATTGTTTACGGTCGCTGACATGTTGTGATCCGTTCGAAACTCTTCTTGATTCCGCGAGAGACAGCAACACCAGCGACAGCGAGGTCCTTCCGACTGCGGCAGATTGAGAAGAACAGCCTCCTGGGTTACCGGGAGGCCGTCCCGACTCAGGTCTTTGGAGTGTTAGTGCACTTGAACGTTCCCATCCAAAATCGGGATGGTTGCAGTGATTTGAGGCACTGTGCATCCCGGATCGGTTGTCCCCACGGGGAAGAACAAGGTTAAGGAGATCAAATCGGGTGGCGCATTGCTGCCCTCACCCATATCGATCACCTGAAACTGAATGAAGTTCCCAACGAGGAAGGGATCTCCTAAGCCCGGAGTAATGTCGGTCACCACCCCGCTCATGGTGGCAACGTTCCCAACAACCTTCAGGCAAGTGAGTCTGCCGTGCCACTTAACACCGGCGTTGCGGTTGTTACCCTGGGTTTGCCCAGTCGTGACACCCGAGCTGTCCGTGTTTGCGTTGAAGGTGAACGTGCGCAAGTCGCCCGAGACACGGAAGTGGCCCGAGCCAGTAGCCGAGGCCACAACCTGAGCAAAGGCGACACTGGAGCTGAGAGTTAACAGCAGGACGGCAACCGTAATCGCCGTAATGGAAAAGGCAGCAAGCTTGCGGGGCATGGAATGCCTCCTTGCTTTCAGTAGAAAGCCGGATAAAGAGCAGTTGTGTCCAAATGGAGCCCGAGGTACAAGGTCCTTCAACGGAGCGGCGAATGTCGTCGGATCAGGGAACTATTCGAAGCGGACGAATGTGAGCGGCCCGAGACTGACTGCGTGAACGAAGCAGTGTCTTGTGACCTTCCAGTAGCACTTCCTCAGCCAAAGAGACGATCGGGCTAAGCTCAAAGAAACGTTGTGAGTAATCCCGGGTGGAACCATGTAGGCCATTACAAGATTCTGAATGTCACGCAAATGCGCATCCGTTTTTTGGAAAATGGGACCTAAGTGATGCTTGGCCTGCGAGCCAATTTCGCGGCGCCAGGAACGCGGCCTTCGTTGCAAAATCTAACGCGATCCGCCGCCTATCTCTCACACGAAGGCCAATGGAGGCTCGAGGGTAAGCCTGGGTTGCCGAATACTGCCTTCGGTCATGGTTTCGGGTTCTGAAAACTTTTTTCACGCGAGGGTTGAAGTGCGATGTGGCTAGCCATTCCGGGGTTGCGGTTTGTGCACAGCAGAAGGGCCCTTCGGCAAACCCAAACGAGTATAGAGTTCCGATCAGGTAAGAATTACACGCGTTAAGCGTTCAGGCTGTTTGAGATGCAAGCTGTCTCAATGACTTACATCCTGGCACGTCGGTTGCAGCTTAAGTTGGGAGTGTAGTTGGAGGAAGAGCTATGCATCCTAGACGTGTTGTGATAGTTACAGTGATTTCGGTGCTGCTGTGGGCGGTCGGATGCCATAAATCGCAAACACAAAGCGCAACAGCCAAAAGTCCTGACAGCCAACCGGCTGCAACTCAGGCACTGGACAATCTGCCTCCGAGTGCTGTCAACGGAACGCAAAGCGCTGAGGGAACCACTACACACGGGAATGATTCAGCCGCGCGAGCCTCTGCGCAGAACGGGACCGTTGCCGAACAAGCGGCGCCAGCCAAGTTGAATATCCCGGCAGGAACCCCGATCACTGTTCGTCTGCAGCAACGTCTGTCGAGCGCCACGGCGGTGCCGGGTGAGCGCTTCCAGGCCGTGATTGATGAGCCGGTGGTGGTTGGAAACCAAATCGTTCTGCCGGTCGGCGCTCCCGTAGAGGGACACGTGACGATCGCGAGGCGCTCGGGTCGGCTGCATCATCCCGGGCAGCTTGCGCTGACCCTAGATAGGGTCACTGTCGATCAGCAGATCGTAAACCTGACCACAGCACGCGTTTCAGCGCGCGGGGGCTCGCACAAGAAACGTAATTGGGGCTGGATTGGCGGTGGGTCCGGTGGTGGAGCCTTAATTGGAGCACTCGCCGCAGGCGGCAAGGGCGCGCTAATCGGAGGCGGCATCGGAGCAGCGGCCGGCGCGACGACGGCCTTTATCACTGGCAAGAAGGACGTGACCTTCGGGAACGAGCGACGGCTGCGGTTTCGAGTAAATCAAGATATTAGTTTGTTCGGCTAGGCGCTCGATCGCGGCAGTTTACTCGAACGTGCTTCTTCGTTATCGCAATCGACTAGAGCGACGATTGCACAGCCGCGTCGGGCTGAGGTTGACCTCTACAGTCTCGCGAACGTCCTGCTGCGTGCGCGGAAATTCAGGTTCACGTTCTCATTGTTGTTTCGGAATGCTCTTGACCAGATCGCGAATCTTGACCGGCTCGAGGCCCTTGTGTTGCGCGATTGAGGAGATGTCGTTCACTCTGGTCCGACAGAGCCTGCAACATGCACTGCGCGATGCGCAGTGATGCCGGGAATACCGAGGCAGGCACCCTGTTCGATCAGCACGCCTTCGGGCAATGAGCCACTTGCTTTGCAGGAACCACGACGTATTCGGCGGCGGTTCGGAAAGGATGGAACACCAAACCCTGCGCGCCAGCAAGTCCTGCGAAACTCCTTCGCCAAGGGCATCGACTGTCCCCGTCCCATCGCTGTGCGGAATGACACGCGGATAGGGCGTGCCGACTCCAAAAGCGTCTTCGCGTTTTTTTACATCGCCGGGATTGACACCGGATACTGCCACTCGAATGCGTACCTCTCGGGCGAGGGGCTGCGGGTCGGGCATCTCACCGACGATCAGAACGTCACGCGCAGGACCCTGTTTTTCATACCATGCCGCTTTCATGATCCTGGTTGCTCCGCAATAGAATCTCAGTACCTATAAGTAGCACAGCAGGGGAGAACCTGACGAATGCAGTTGTCGATAAATTGCCTCCTCATAAGTAATTCGTCAGACCCAACCGTGCGAATCCCCATGTTGAGCTTATAGGCGACGCGCACACGATGAATTGCCTGTATCAACAACACGGGCCAGAGGATAATTGACTTGCAATGAGGCCGATCCGATCGCTGCTGTTGCTCACAGCAATTATTCGTTCGTCCGTGGCCTTCGCTCAGCCGAGTTCGGCCGCTTCCGCCGAAGCACGTTTTCGCCCCACCATTCAGCAGATCGAGCGGGAGCTGCCAACTCTCGCTGACCGCGGCGCGGGATGGTTTGCGCTGGCCAGGTTGTATGCCCAAGTCGGAGACACACACAAAGCGATCGCTGTGCTGAAGGAGAGTCTTGCCACCGGCGAGGGCTTTGATCCGAGCGGATCGGAGATGCTGGCGCCGTTGCGATCCAACCCAGAGTTTGCACGACTGGCAATGCAGGCCCAGAAGCAATACCCCACAGTGCATAGGGCCAAGGTGGCCTTCACAGTTCCAGAGAAAGACCTTTTTCCCGAAGGGCTGGCATACGATCCGGCGACGCATGTCTTCTATCTGGGCAGTATGTACCGCCGGAAAATCATAACGATCACGGACCGGGGCGAAGTCTCTGATTTCGTGAAGCCTGACCTGTATCATCTTCAGCCAATCGGCGGTGTGCATGTTGATCCAACAGATCAGAGCTTGTGGGCGGCATCTGATCCGGATGAAGCCCATGGCTCCGAGCTTTACCACTTCGACGTACAGGGTAAGTTGCTGGCGCGCTACTCGCCGGGTACAGGACACCACGATCTGAACGACCTGGTTCTGTACCGCTCTTCGGCCATCTACGTAACCGACACGGACGCCAATCTCACCTACCGCTTCGACCGTAAAACTCACCTCTTCACGCCGCTGAATTTGCCGCGCCCGCAGCTATTTCCAAACGGGATTACCCTGTCGGACGACTCAACGCGACTCTACATTGCCGACTGGCTCGGCGTGATCGCGGTTGACCTGCGTGATAACTCGTCGCACGAGGTCGACCCAGGCAAGCACAAAACGCTCTGCGGCGTTGACGGCCTGTACTGGTATAAGAACAGCCTGATCGGGGTTCAATCCACGGGAACATACCGAATAGTGCGCTGGTTCCTCTCAACAGATGGCAGTCACGTGCGAGCCAGTAAGGTTCTGGAGAAGGGAACTCATCTGGTGAGCTCTCCAACCACTGGCGCGATTCGTGGGAACGAGTTCTACTACATGGCCAATACGAGCATCGACAATTACGACGATGGCAAGATTGTTGACCCGGCGAAGCTGGAACCGGTACGCATCGCCGTGGTGCCGTTGGAGTAGAGGCCGAGGTCCTCAAACGGCATGCCCCAGAAAGCTCGAAAGTCGTCTGTCAGGACCGACCATTCCGCTCGTCCCCCCTGGTCCGCACGTCGCTTCAACGCCCTTCCGCTCCCGCTCCCACAGATGCGCTCAGCACCGAACGGCGCGCGCCAACATTTTTCAGGAACTTGGGAGTTTAGGTTGGGTCATCCGCCCCACGTGTCACCTTTTGTTAGGGGGCAGGGCACGGAAACGACTGTGATTGCCCATTCCGGTCTCGGTACGTGACGGTCACTGTTCCTCCCCCCAAAGTCACGCTCTGAATATCTGGCAAAAAGTCTGTGCTGTCTTCTGTTGCTCGTACAGCCGTGACGTTCGGAACAAACTGGAATCCGCATTGCGTGTCGTGGCCGGTAATCACATTGCGCAGATTGCCGACATGAGGACCAGGCATTCCGATATTTCCCTGTAACCTGGCGACGGAGTAGAACAAGCTATCGTCCGCGCTGAAGTAGAATCTCCTCCAGAGCCAGTTGATTATGTTACTCCCCGCCTGCTGCGGAATTCCGCCCACCGCGCTGGTCGCCGGGGAAAATCCAAGGTTGTACACGTTCACCTGCGGTTGCGGGCTGCTTTGCAGCCCTGGCATCACGAGTCCCACGCGGCAATTGGGCGAAATCGCGTAGAACGATGCCTGCGGGGGTGGCATAGTCTGAACTGCCCCACTCGGCAGATGGTTCACCGGCAGCGGTGCCCCCTGCGGCGCCGGCCCCGGATACACCTGAAAATCGACCGTGAAATTGTTCACCTGGCTCGTGTCGTACAACGCTGCGACGTTGCCGCAGACCCTGTTCGACGAAATCGGGACCACCTCGGTGAACGCGCCGTCCAGCGGCAAGACGTTCAACGTCACCATCGTCTGTGCGCTCAAGCCACCCGACATCCCGCTGACCACAATCTGCGAAGCACCAAGCCTCGTCCGCGCTATGGTTGTCCCCATCGTCAGATTCGAACTCTGCCCGCTCGTGATCGGGTTGAGGGAAAACGACGGCGGGCCTCCACCGGCCGGGGTTCCTGTCGCGGTCAGTGTAATCTGCTGGTTGAATCCTCCACTTCCCTGGGCGGAGATCGCGAAGTTCGGTGACCTATTCCCCCACACTACCGAACCGTTCGAAGGGTTGGCGCTCAGCGAAAAACCAGGACTCGTTCCCGGAGGCGGACTACCTCCTGACGTGGACGCGTTGACACGGAAGTAATAGTCAAAACCCGTAGAATCAAACGGGCGTGATGACGTCAGATCGGCGTGCAACCGGAGGCAATAATCATTCGCCACCGTGATCGTGGTCGATGAAGACCCGCCCGGCACCGGCTGCGGTTGCAACTGGGGCGCAAGATTTTGTATCAACGGTCCGCATTGTGGTGATCCACCTGTGGGTGTTGTGACGCTGTGCAACTCAACGGCAAAATTCGAATTGTTGACGACCGCGCTCGAATCAAATTGCAGCACCAAGTTGACCGGACTCGTTACGCCCGCGTTTGGACTTCGCCAATTTGATCCGGTTTGCGAAACGTTAGGATTAACCACTTTGATCGAATTCCGGCAGCCCACCAATCCAATGGTCACGGCGAGACAACACCCAGCCGCAAACATCCTCGTGCAGCGTTGCCGGACACCAGCCGGGAAAGCGCTGCTCCAGCCACAGCTTCGCGTCCCGGCCTGCATATGAACAAAATTCCACACCGAACCGAAAAGGCGACGAAACAGATCACGCGCATGTTGACAAGAGTCGAGATTCGCTTTGAAGGAGCATCCGCCAACCCCGGCGGTGCCGACTCTGGCGGAATGAGAGCCACAAGAAGCGACAGCTAGCAGCATAGGATCCTCCAAGGACTCAAAGTCAAAGGCCGGAGGAAACCGTGGGTCACACGCTACGCCGGAGAGCAGCGGGTGTCAACTACCATCATCGTTGGCCATCATCGTTGGCAGATCGCCGGACTGCCTGCGAACCGGACCGAAGGGGCAAGGGCTATCCGAAAATTGTTTTGCAATATTTGGAGCTTTTGCAGTGGCCGACCGCGGGCTACGCTAGTCGTCGGACCTAAGATTCTCTCAACAGGCAATAGCCGTTCAAATCGTCTCGTGTACATGAAAAAAGCCCCCAGGATGTGGTCGCCTGGTCAACTTTTGTCGCATGGTTCTCGGCAGTCCAAGCTTGGACTGTCAAGACCACGAAAGTGGCGCTCGCATTTGCCGCTCCACGAGCGATTCAGTGCAACGCCGGGAGCCATCGCGGGGTTATTCTCTGAAGTCAATCTCCCAGTCTTCCAGGGCGCCCGAAGTAGACAAACTGAGTAGTTTCAATACATACCTACGGAGCGTCACCCCTTCGTGGAGTGCATTCTCTTTGAGTTGGTAAAGCAAAAATCGCGGAACGTGGCGGATGTTGAGGTCGCCGTAATTTTCCTTAGGATCCGTTACGTCTGTTACATCCATGGCACCCTCGATTTCTTCAAGAATCGCCGCTGCACGGCTGGTCCTTCCCTCGACCGCTAGGCTCCGATCAGTTCGTTGATTCAGGCGCTCTTAGTCTGTCTGTTCAGCGCCACAGTTCTAATTCATCGATCTACCTGCTTCTATGATTCAACATTTTGCGGAGTCACGGTGCCTTTAGAGGGAAAATTCTGTCAGGAATCTAGGAGGTGCACACTTCTCACGACCAGAGCGTAAGCCGTGCGACGGCAAACACAAATCTCACGCTACAGCATAGGAATAGCTAACTGGGTCGAAAATCCCGCGTACTCATGTAGGGTTACACCGGTTGAATAAATAGCGGCTCGATCCGGTAGCCGAGGCTTCGCAGCTGCCGAATCATTCTGGCTGTTCGTACTCGCTTCAGCTTTTCGTGCACAGCCGGACCCCGTTCCTCATAGCGGACTCCGGTGTGCAGAATTATTCAGATCAGGCGACAAAGCCGATGGGCAACCGCCCCGATAGCTTGATTGTGTCCGAGGCGCGGCACAAGACGGCGATAGACGATTTCAAAGATGCTGCCTTTCGTCTTGATCGCGGCATTGGCGCATTGATTGAGAATGCGCCGCATGTGGCGGTTGCCTTTCGGGGAGCGGTGGCTCTTGGATTCCCGCGCACTCTCTTCGTCTCCGGGACATGCTCCAACCCACGACGAGAGCTGTTTGCCTGAGGGAAATGTCGCCGCAGCAGCCCCCACTTCGGCGATAATCTGCTGCGCCGAATCCACTCCCAGGCCGGGCACTCCCGCCAGTCGCTTCACCGCATCCTCATGCGGGCGCAGCAGATTGGCAATCTCCTGGTCGAGTTGAGCAATCTGCTGCTCGAGGAATTGCAGTTCTGCCAACGCCATCTTCAGCAGTCGGCGGTAGACAGGGCTGAGCTCTCTGCAGGCGCCCAGCGCTTCGCACAACTGTGCCTGCGTGGCTCGCAACCGCTGATCAGCCAAAGCGCCCAGCGCCACCGGGTCGGTTTCCCCGACGCAAAGATGATGAGACTACTCAGCCTGATCCTGAAGTCGACGGGGAAGAAAGGAGTCCCGCAAGGCGGAGTGATTTCGCCCGTCCTCAGTAATCTCTATCTCAATGAGGTAGATAGAATGCTGGAGAAAGCGAGAACCACAACGCGGCGCGGAAAATACACCCATGTGCAATACGCGCGTTTTGCGGATGACATGGTGATCTTGATCGACTCCCATCCGCGCAATGACTGGCTGATGAAAGCGGTGGACAAGCGACTGCGAGAGGAACTGGCAAAACTACGAGTCGAGGTCAATGAGGAAAAGAGTCGGATACTCGATCTGGCGAAGGGCGGAAGTTTCGCATTCTTGGGGTTTGAATATCGCCTGGTTCTGGGTCGTAACCGGAAATGGCGACCGCAATTTGTGCCGAAGCGAAAGAAGCGGACGGCACTTTTTGCCAAACTCAGGGAAA
>Ga0306926_10009397_pt1 | contig 10752 bp, 6 predicted proteins | sample flu12Cox44000178_FD_203759 | JGI IMG/M metagenome (GOLD analysis project Ga0306926, IMG submission 203759) | Lab enrichment of tropical soil microbial communities from Luquillo Experimental Forest, Puerto Rico - flux8day.12C.oxic.44.000.178 (v2)... | ecosystem: Environmental > Terrestrial > Soil... | reverse complement strand
ATGAGCTGATGGTGGCGTACGCGGCCTGGCTGGCGCAGCTGATCGCACTGGAAAACGGCAAGGCCCTGCCCGATGCCCGGGCGGAAGTGCTTTATGCCGCCGAATTCTTCCGCTGGTACGCCGAAGAAGGCGCCCGCATTCCGGGCGAGCTGGGCCTGGCGCCATCCGGCAACAATCGCATGCTGGTGGAATATCAGCCCATCGGCATCTCGTTCCTGATCACGCCGTGGAATTTTCCCGCCGCCATGGCGACCCGCAAGATCGCCCCGGCTTTGGCAGCAGGCTGCACCTGCATTCTCAAGCCTGCGCCCGAGACGCCGCTGACCGCCTTTGCCGTGGCGCAGCTGATGATGCAGGCGGGCGTGCCGCCGGGTGTGATCAACCTCATCACCACCGATCAGGCGGGTCCGGTTTCCAACGCGGTCCTGCATGATCCGCGCGTGCGCAAACTCTCCTTCACCGGCTCGACCCAGGTTGGCCGTATCCTGCTGCGCGAGGCCGCCGACCAGGTGATTTCCTGCAGCATGGAGCTGGGCGGCAATGCGCCTTTCCTGGTGTTCGACGATGCGGTGCTGTCCGACGCCTTGGACGGCGCCATGGCCGCCAAGATGCGCAATGGCGGCGAGGCCTGCATCGCCGCGAATCGCTTTTACGTCCATCGCAGCCTGGCCGAGCCTTTTGCCAGCGGCATGGTGGAGCGGATGGCCAAGCTCAAGCTGGGCGAAGGCACCGATCCCTCCACCACCTTGGGGGCGATGATCAACGAAAAGGCGGTGGCCAAGATCGCCGGCCTGGTGGACGACGCCGTCTCAAAAGGAGCACGCCTGCTGCTGGGCGGCCAGCGGCTCAACCGGCCCGGCACCTATTATCCCGCCACCGTGATCGCGGATGTGCCCGACAATGCCGATCTGCTGAAACAGGAGATTTTCGGGCCCGTAGTGGCGATCCAGTCCTTTGACAGCGAATGGGACGCCATCGCCAGGGCCAATGACACCGAATATGGGCTGGCCGCCTATGTCTATAGCGGCAATATCAAGCGCGGCCTGAAGATCTGCGAGAAGATCGAGGCCGGCATGGTGGCGCTCAATCGCGGATTGCTGTCGGACCCGGCAGCGCCATTCGGCGGCGTCAAGCAAAGCGGACTGGGCCGCGAAGGCTCGCATCACGGCCTGATGGAATTCTGCGAAGCCAAATATATCGCCGTGAACTGGTAGTTCAGCCGGCCTTCTTCATTTCGGCATTGTGGGCCTCGGGCCCGATCAAGAGCATGCCGATGATGGCGATGGTGGCCAATAGAGCCACCGAGGCCAGCGCGATGCCATAGGAATATTTCTCCGCGATGATCGCCTGCAGCGTGAGGTTGCTGGAGGCCAAGAGATTGCCCAGTTGATACATGGTGCCCGGAAAGGTGCCGCGCGCGCCCGCCGGCGACAGTTCGTTCAGATGCGCCGGCATGATGCTCCAGCAGCCCTGCACAAAGAAATTGATCAGGATCGCGCCCACCGTCAGAACCGGTACATAAGGCGAGAAGGCCCAGAAATAGATCACCGGCACGCCCATCAGCGCCGCCACGATCATGGTTCGTCGCCGCCCCAGATGCTGGCTCACCGGACCAAACAGCCAGCAGCCCAGCACGCCGCCGATGTTGTAGAGGATGGCGATCCGTCCCACCTGGGCTGGACCCAAGCCATGTTCCCGCTGCAGGAACAGGGGATAAAGATCGCCGGTGCCATGGCTGTAGAAATTGAAACAGCCCATCATGATGACGGCATAGACCACCAGCTTCCAATGCTGCCGCAGCACGGTGAAGGTGCCGCCCTTGTGCGCCACCGCTTTGTCGTAGAGCGGCGATTCGGGCACCTTGGACCAGACATAGGGGATCAGCAGCATGGCCGGGACCAGCCCCACCATGAACATGCCGCGCCAGCCGACATGGACGTACAGGACGCCAAACACGATGGAGGCCAGGATATAGCCTGAACAATAACCCGAGGTGAGAATGCCCGAAGCGATGCCCCGCGCCTCAGGCCGCACCGTTTCCATCGACAGCGAAGCGCCTATCCCCCACACCCCGCCCATGCCGATGCCGAACAGGGCGCGCACGATCAGGAACATGGTCAGATTGGGGACGAAAGCGGTGGAAAAGCTCAGCAGCGAATAGACCGCGATATCCAGCATCAGGATGGGGCGGCGGCCAAAGCGGTCGGCCAGGCGGCCAAAAATAAAGGCCCCTATGGGCCGGCACGCCAGGGTGAGGGTCACGGCCACGGTGACGGTGGTCACCGAGGTGGCGAATTCGGCTGCCACATCCTTGAGAACGAAGACCAGGAGGAAGAAATCCAGCGCATCCAGGGTCCAGCCCAGATAGGCGGCCGCCACCACATGCTTGTGGGCCGCCGGCCAGCCCTTCAACGCCGCGAACGCCATCCCCGTCCCCGCCTTGTTGTTGCACCTTTATGGTCGCGATCGGGTTTGGCTGACAAGGCCCACCGGTGGCGGGCTGCAGAATTGCGTCATCCGTCCAGGAACCGGTCGACCTCCCGCGCATTATCGTTGCGGGCGGGCCGTAAAGCGCGGGATGTGCTTTATCCCGCACCGCAGAAGAAATGGATTTGTGCGATATCGCGCATGACGAATTGGTGGTTTGCGTCCTTTGTCGTGCCCGCTTATGAAGGCACATTGTTCCCGCGCCCGCCTTTTCTGGACATGATGATCAGCCCGCAATGAGTGAGACGTCCGGCTTCAAGGTCGATCTGACCAACTGCGAGCGCGAACCCATCCATGTGCTGGGCAATATCCAGCCGTTCGGATTCCTGATCGCCGCCAGCGCCGACTGGCTGGTCAGCCGTGTCAGCGCCAATATCGCTCAGTTCATGGGCCGATCGCCGGACGAGCTGCTGGGCACGCCCCTGACCCAGCTGTTCAGCGAACAGGCTCTGCACACCATTCGCAATCGCATCGCCCTGTTGCGCGGGCCGGATGCTGTCGAGCGTCTGTTCAACCTGCCACTGGTGCAAGACGGGCCGCCTTTCGACCTGGCGCTGCATTTTTCCGGCGACCAGATCGTGATCGAAGCCGAACCGGCGGTCGTTGAAGAAATGGAATCCTCCGCCCTTGTGCGTGCGATGATCGCGCGGCTGGCGCAGTCGGACAGCCTGACCGCGTTTTTTCGCGAAGGCGCGCGCCAGGTGCGGGCCCTGACCGGGTTCGACCGGGTGATGGTCTATCGTTTCGACGAACAGGGCTCTGGCGAAGTGGTGGCGGAAAGCCTGCGTCCGGGCGTCGATTCCTTTATGGGCCTGCATTATCCCGCCAGCGACATTCCCGCCCAGGCGCGCAAGCTCTATCTGCGCAATATCTTCCGGGTCATCGCCGATATCGGCGCCACGCCGGTGCCGATCCGCCCCGCCGTCGATCCCAAGGGCCAGGCACTGGATCAATCGCTGTCGGTGCTGCGCGCCGTCTCGCCCATCCATATCGAATACCTCACCAATATGGGCGTGGGCGCGTCGCTGTCGATCTCCATCATCGCCGACGGCAAATTGTGGGGCCTGTTCGCCTGCCACCATTATGCGCCGCGCCTGCCCAGCCTGGCCGCCCGCACGGCCGCCGAACTGTTCGGCCAGATGTTCTCTCTGATGCTGGAAAGCCGGGAACGCCGCGACACCGCCGATTATGAAACCCGCGCCCGCGCCGTCACCGACCGGCTGATGGCGACGGTGGCGCAGGATGGCGACCTGTTGGGCAATGCGCCCTGGATCGGCGACATCATCATGGACACGATCCCCGCCGATGGCGTCGGCGTGTTCCTGGATGGCGCGATCTCGCTGACCGGGCTGACGCCCGACCGCGCCGAATTCGCCGCTTTGGTCAAGCTGCTCAACCAGGCCGCCGCGGCGCAAGTGTTCGCCACTGATTCCATCCAGCGCCTGTTGCCGGAGGCGGCCACCTATGCCGACCGCGCCGCCGGCCTGATCGCCATTCCCCTGTCGCGCAGCCCCCGCGACTATGTCGTGCTGTTCCGCAGCGAAAGGTTGCGCTCGGTGCGCTGGGCCGGCAATCCGGAAAAGCCGGTGGAATATGGCCCGCATGGCGCACGCCTGACGCCACGCAAAAGCTTCGAAGCCTGGGGCGAACTGGTCAAGGGCCAGTCCCTGCCCTTCACCGCCGCCGAACGTCGCATCGCCGAGAGCCTGCGCACCGGCATGCTGGAAGTGTTGGTGCGGCTGTCCGACAGCGCGGAGGCCGAACGCGCCCGCGCCCATGAGCGCCAGGAACTGCTGATCGCCGAACTCAATCACCGCGTGCGCAATATCCTGGCCCTGATCCGCGGTCTGATCTCGCAATCGCGCGGCGGCACCGAGACGGTGGAAGATTTCATCGCCACGCTGGATGATCGCATCCGTGCCCTGGCCCGCGCCCATGACCAGATCACCGCCGACCGCTGGGGCCCGGCGCGCCTGACAGACCTGATCGAAACGGAAAGCGCCGCCTTCCTGGGCGAAAAGGTCAGCCGCATCTTGCTGGACGGTCCCAATCTTCTGATCCAGCCGGCCGCCTTCACCACCCTGGCGCTGGTGTTTCATGAACTGGTGACCAACGCCGCCAAATATGGCGCCTTGTCGGACAGCGGCCGCGTCGCCGTATCCTGGCGCCAGGACGAAGACGGCTCGCTCCTGATCGACTGGCGCGAGGAAGGCGGCCCGGCGGTGACGGCGCCGGAACACCGCGGTTTCGGCTCCACCATCATCGAACAATCCATTCCTTACGATCTGGGCGGCCATGCCGATGTGCAGTATCGCGTCACCGGCCTGACCGCGCATTTCTGCGTGCCGTCGCGACATGTCGCCGGCGTGGCGGCGCTGGAAGCCGGCGACAGCCCCCGCGTGCGGGCTGTTGCCCTTGGCGGCACACCGCTGGACGGCAAGACCGTCCTTCTGGTGGAAGACAGCATGATCATCGCCCTGGATGCGGAAGATGTGTTGCGCACATTGGGCGCGCGCGAAGTGATCACCGCCGCCTCGGTGGCGCGGGCCAATGCGGCGCTGGAAGCACATCGTTTCAATTTCGCCTTGCTGGATGTCAATCTGGGCGCGGAAACCAGCCTCGCCATTGCCGACCGGCTGAAGGCGCGCAACATTCCATTCCTGTTTGCCACCGGCTATGGCGACAGCACATTGGCGCTGGACAAGTACCCGGGCACTCCGCTGATCAACAAGCCCTATGGCGTTCCGCACGTCCTGCAGGCGCTGGCGAAACTGGGTTTTAAATGAGCAGCGCGGCACGAAAGCTGCCATCGGTGCGTGAGCGTCTGCGCGAAGCCACCGCCGAAATCCACCAGGCCTTGCACCACGCCCGGCCTTTTGCCCGCATTGCCGATGGAACGCTGGACCGCGACGGTTATGGCCGCGTCCTGCTGATGCTGCATCGCTACCACGCCAGCATGGCGGAGCATTGCGCGGTAGGTGCAGAAGCTTTGGGCGCACCGCGACTGGCACGCGCCCATCTGGTTCGCATTCAAGCCCTGGAAAGTGATCTGAATGCACTGGGCCTGACGCCGCAGATCACCGTGGCACAAACAGCACGGGATGGCTCTTTTTCCATCGGCTGCCTTTATACCGTTCAGGGTTCAACCCTGGGCGGCAAAGTGATTTACCGCCAGCTCGACAGGCTTCTGCCGGGCGACGACGGCCGCAGCTTCTTCGAAGGCACGGCGGACGATGGCGCGTTGTGGCAGAGCCTGTGCGCGGGGCTGGAAAATTGCACCGGAGACGCCCATCTTGCGCAGATGAAGGAAGGTGCCCATTACGCCTTCCAGCAGTTTGACCGTTTCCTGAAAGACTGATGCCCCCGCTTTCAATCCTGGATCTGTCGCCCATCATCCAGGGCGGCGACGCCGCTGAGGCCCTGGCCAATTCGTTGGATCTGGCGCGCCATGCCGAGCGGCTGGGCTATCGCCGCTACTGGGTGGCCGAACATCACAACATGCCCGGCATCGCCAGCGCCGCAACCAGCGTCGTGATCGGCCATATTGCCGCCGGCACGCGTACCATCCGGGTCGGCGCCGGCGGCATCATGCTGCCCAATCATGCGCCACTGATGATCGCCGAACAGTTCGGCACTCTGGCGGCCTTGTTTCCCGGCCGCATCGACCTGGGCGTGGGCCGCGCGCCGGGCACCGACCAGCGCACCGCGCTGGCCCTGCGTCGCACCCTGGAAGGCGACATCGACAATTTCCCCCAGGATGTGCTGGAACTCATTGCCTATCTGAGCGATGCGCCGCCCGGCCCGGTGCGCGCCGTGCCCGGCACCGGCGCCAAGGTGCCGGTGTGGATTCTGGGATCAAGTATGTATGGCGCTCAATTGGCCGCGGCGCTGGGTCTGCCTTATGCGTTCGCTTCGCATTTTGCGCCCGATCTTCTGGAGCCGGCGCTGACGCATTATCGCGCCCACTTCCAGCCCTCGACCCATCTGGACAAGCCGCATGTGATGCTGGGCGTCAGCGTCTTCGCCGCCGACAGCGATGCGAAAGGCCGCCGCCTCTTCACCTCCCAGCAGCAGGCCTTCATCAATCTGCGCAGCGGACGGCCGGGACAATTGCCGCCGCCGGTCGATGATATCGCACCTTTCATCACCGACCCGCGCATCGGCCCCATGCTGGACAACGCCCTGTCCTGCGCCTTCGCAGGCAATGTCGCCACGGTGAAACAGGGGCTCGATGCCTTCATCGCCCGCCATGCTCCCGACGAAATCATGGTGACATCGAACATCTACGACCATGCGGCACGGCTCAAATCGTATGAATTGCTCGCCGCTATCGATGCCGGCGCCTAGCCGCCCAGCTCCGCCCGCAATCGCGCCGCGATCCGCGCAAAGACGCCAGCCCAGTCGCCCGGCGCCTCTTGCCGGAACAGGCGCATGGTCGGGTACCATTGCGTGTCGTCACCTTCCAGCCGCCAGCGCCAGTCCGGCACCTGGCGCAGCGCCAGCCATACCGGCCGTCCCAGCGCTCCCGCCAGGTGGGCGATAGCGGTGTCGGAGGTGATCACCAGATCGAGAGTTTGCATAACCGCGGCGGTGTCGAGAAAGGCATCGGGGCCATCATCCAGCCCGTCCAAAACTTCGACCGACATTCCTGGCGGCAGATCGGCAAGCTGCTCGATGCCGTCATTCTTCTGCAGGCTGATCAGGCGAACGCCCGGTATATCAGCGAGAGTCCGGTAAAGGCGCAACGGAAAGGACCGCCCAATATCTTCCGGCTTTTCCACGCCCTGCCATGTGCGCTCGCCTTGCCAGGCGATGCCGATCCTGAAACCGTGCCCCGCAAGCCTGTGCCGCCACTGTTCTGTGCGCACCGCTTCCGCGAACAGATAGGGCACCGCGGCGGGAATAGTCGCCGGCGTGGTGCCCGAACGCAGCGGCATGGTCAGCAGCATGGTCTTGTAGTCGCAGACGGGAAACGGCTTTTGCGGACCCAGCACCGCAATGTCGGGATCCAGGCTCTGCAGCAGGCGGACCAGATTGTCCTGCACGCCCAGAAAAACCTTGGCGCCGCGCGCCCTGGCAATCAGGGCATAGCGGCAGAACTGGATGGTGTCGCCCAGCCCCTGCTCCGCCCGGATCAGAAGCGATTTGCCTTGGAGGTCTTCGCCCATCCAGAACGGGCTCTGCGCCGGCGCATCGCCCACCGCCGTGACAAAGGCCTTGCGCCATTCCAGCAACGGCAGGCCCTGGGCAAAGTCGCCCAGCAGCATCAGGCAAAAGGCCTTGCCGACCAGGAAGGCGGGATTGCCCGGCTGGATCGCAATGGCCTTGTCATAATGCGCGATGGCTTCCGGCACGCGCCTGAGATCGCGCAGAACCACCGCCTTGTTATTCAGCGCCAGAACCAGATCGGGCCTGAGACTGAGGGCCCGGTCATAGCTTTTGAGCGCCGCCTCAAACCGATGCAACGATTGCAGCACCGCGCCCTTGCTGTAATGCGCATCCACATTTCCGGGCTCAATCATAGCGGCCCGTTCGAAACTGGCAAGCGCCTCCTCGAAGCGCCGCAGGCTCCATTGCGAAACACCCTGCCGGACCAGAATATCAGCGGCATCCGGATATTTTTGCAGGATGGCGACCAACAGAATCAGAGCTTGCGCATGCTGGCCGCTTTCCTGATGCCGCAATGCCTGCCGGTACGCCGCATCAAGCTCGCCGCCGAACCTCATGCCGGCCTCTAGGGACGTGCTTTCAGTTCGGCCGATGCGGCGGCGAAGTCCGTCTTGAAGACGGGATTGTCCAGCAGCCGTGCCGCGATCAGCGTGCCATAGGTCTGGCCGCCGACAATGTCGCTGTGGAAATGATAGCCGCACACCATGCGGTTGTGCGCGAAGTCGGCGGCCCGGGCCAGGATATCTCCCGCCTTGTCGGGCAGCAGCGCAGCCAGCACCACACCCAAAGTGAAGGCATAGGTGGAATGGCCGCTGGGATAGGAATCGTCCCCCGGCCGGCCCAAGTGCGACACGCAGGATGGAATGGCGGGATCGGCCACCCAGGGGCGCGGCCGATGGAAAAAGCTCTTGACCGCGCCGGTGTTGCTTTCGGCAGCCGCCTCGTTCAGCAGCTTCATGGTGGCGGGATAGCGGGTGATGTCGAAGCCCAGCACGGTATTGAACAGATCCGGCTTCTGATCCTGCGCATCGCGGGCGGCGGCGGCCAGTTGCTGCGGGGTGGCGGCGGAAATGATGGCGTGCAGTTCCGCGATCTCGGTTTTTTCCATCGCAGAATCGATGGCTGGTGGCGGCGGCAGCAAGAGAGACCCATCACGCTCGGCAGGAGCCAGCAGGGCAGCCCCGGCGTCGCCCGCCAGGGCTGACAGCAGGATAAAGCCGAAGAACGCCGTGACGGCGGCGCGATGCATGCGCATGGTCACCACAAATGAACCCGCTGATCCGGCGGCAGATAATATTTGTCCGTCGGCTTGATGTCGAACGCAGAATACCATTCGTCCTGGTTGCGAGTGGGACCGATGACACGGAATTCGGCTACCGTATGCTCGTTCGACATGGTCTGGGTGCGGATGGCGCTGTCTCGCATCTTGGTGCGCCATATCTGGCCGAAGGACAGGAAAAAGCGCTGGTCGCCCGTCAGCCCACCGATAACCGGCGCCGGCTTGCCGTTCAGCGAGATGTGATAGGCCTTCAGCGCGATGGCGATGCCGGCATTGTCGGCGATGTTCTCACCCAGCGTGTTGTCGCCTTTGACATGCAGGCCCGGCAGCGGCTCGAACGCGTCATACTGCTTGACCAGGGCCGCCGTGCGGGCGTCGAAATTGGCGCGATCTTCCTTGGTCCACCAATCCTGGAATACGCCCTTGCCGTCATATTTGGAGCCCTGATCGTCAAAGCCATGGCTGATCTCATGGCCGATCACCGCGCCGATGCCGCCATAATTCACCGCGTCGTCCGCCTTGGGATCGAAGAAGGGCGGCTGCAGGATGGCGGCAGGAAAGACGATCTCGTTGAAGGAGGGATTGTAATAGGCATTGATGGTGGGCGGCGTCATGCCCCATTCGCTGCGATCCACCGGCTTGTTGATGCGCGCGATCTGGCGGTTCCAGTCGAACAAGGTGCCGCGCTGCACATTGCCGATCAGGTCGCCCGCCTTCACGTCATAGTCGGAATAGTCGCGCCAATGGGTGGGATAACCGATCTTGGGCGTGAATTCGTGAATCTTTTCCAGCGCCTTGGCGCGGGTGGCCGGGCTCATCCAGGTCAAAGTCTGGATGTCGGCCTCATAGGCCTTGAGCAGGTTGGACACCAGCCGGTCGGCCTTGGCCTTGGCGTCCGGCGGGAAGTAATGCTCGACATAAAGCTTGCCCAGCGCCTCACCCAACTGATTGTCCAGCAGATGCACGCCGCGCACCGGGCGGGCCAGCTGTTCGGTGCGCCCCTGCAGCACCGTGCCATAGAAGGCAAAATCGCGATTGTCGAATGCGGTTGGCAGATAGGCCGAATAGGAGTGCAGATAATGCACCGTCAGATAATCGCGCCAGGTCGAAACCGGGGTGGCCACGAAAAGCTTGGCCAGCGGCTCGAAGGCGGTCTTTTCCGCCACGATCACCTGACGCTCGCCGCCCGCACTGGTGGCACGCATCGGAATCGCTGTCTCATTCAGAAACACGGTCCATGGAAATTCCGGCGCCAGTGCCTTCAACTGCGACACCGGCATGGGATTGTAGACCTTGTCCTCGTCGCGCCGGTCGGCCCGGCTCCACGACACCTTGGCGATCTCGGTCTCCAGCGCCAGGATTCGGCCGGCGCGGGCATCGACATCGTCCATGCCAGCCAGCTTCATCATGTCGGCCAGATAGGTGCGATACTGGGCGCGGATATCGACCATCGCCTTGTCGTTCTGCAGATAGAATTCGCGGTCCGGCAGTCCCAACCCGCCCTGGGACAGGTTCACCGAATAATTGTCGGGGTTCTTGTCATCGACGCCGATGCCGATGTCATAGATGCTCATGGTGCCCAGCCGGGGCGAGGCCATGGCGCGCGCCACATCGTCCAATGTGGAAAGACTGGCCAGATAGTCCAGATCCTTGCGCACCGGCGTCAGGCCCGCCTTGTCGATGGCGGCGCGGTCGACAAAGCTGCTGTACAGATCACGCAGCTTGTGTTCGTCCGGCGTGAGCTGGCTATCCGGCTTGGCCGCCAGTTCCTGCACCAGGAAGGTCAGCCTGGTTTCGCTGAGAATCTGAAGCTCCTG
>Ga0306926_10009396_pt1 | contig 10752 bp, 7 predicted proteins | sample flu12Cox44000178_FD_203759 | JGI IMG/M metagenome (GOLD analysis project Ga0306926, IMG submission 203759) | Lab enrichment of tropical soil microbial communities from Luquillo Experimental Forest, Puerto Rico - flux8day.12C.oxic.44.000.178 (v2)... | ecosystem: Environmental > Terrestrial > Soil... | reverse complement strand
CAGCGCCACCAAATGGGCGTTAAGAGGGATCACAAAGCAGCAGCAATCGATCTAGCACCACGCAAAATCCGCGTGAACTCGGTGCATCCTGGTCCGATCGACACTGAGATGCTGAAAGTTCGCACTCCCGAACAGAATCGGCATCGGCTGCAGTTAGTCCCAATGAAACGCATGGGAACGGCGGAGGAGGTCGCATCGCTCGTATTGTTCCTCCTATCCGATGAAAGCGGTTACGTCACGGGCGCTGAGGTGGCAATCGACGGAGGCGCTTCACTGTAGACGGCCTTATTGGAGGCCTATCTGCGATATGACCAATGATGTAGGCGATGAAGGATTGCGGAACGGCCGCGCCTCCGACCGTGCTGAACAGGATCGAGAGGATTGGAATATTTGGGCATCAGTGGCCCCGAGGGAAGCTAAATGCATCGAGCGTTCACCGTGCTCGATCAGCTTGAACTTGATCAGATTGTCGAGTGCCGCTGATCGCAATTGTTGTCTTGGTTTCTCCGCTAAATATCTGGAGTAGATCGAGCCGACATTGGCGATGCGACGGGTGAGGCTCATGGCGGTCATTTACCCGCCATGAGTCTGTTTCAGATTTTAGACGACTTCTGACATCCGCTCTTTTAGATCATAGTTTTGGCAGTACAACCCGAAATGCGCCGCCAACGTTTTCGAATCCAGAAGAAGTGCGCTTTCAACTTCTTCCAGTGGTGTACCCCAAAAGCTCGGCAGTGGTCCCGCCCAGCCGGTGTAATAAGCTATGCGCTTGGTCAGATTCGTGGCACGCGCCCAGTGATCGAGTGCGTGAGAGCCGCCCAGGCTGCGCTCATGTGCCTCTCCTCATGCATTGACCTCGCCTGGATAGCTGCCGTAGCGCTGTAGCCGGTTTGGGGCAACAATTGGCCGCCGACATGACTATTGGCTATCGGGTCGCCACAAACTGCTTTAATCAAACGTGGTGGTGAGCGACAGAGAAAGGCTGAGGAGATATCGCAATGACCGAAGATGGGATCGGGGTACCGCTTCGCCGCCGTGAAGATCGGCGCTTCCTCACCGGTCGCGGACGTTATGTCCATGACATCATGCTGCCGCATCAGCTCCACGCCGTGTTCCTGCGCTCGCCCCACGCCCATGCCGAAATCGCGGCGATCGACAAGGCTGAGGCGCTGGCGAGTCCCGGCGTCGAGGCGATCTTTACCGCTGAGGACGTCACGGCGGACAAGCTCAACGGCGTGCCGTGCGCCTGGGGCCTCGCGGGAAAGGACGGAAAGCCGATGATGGAACCGGCCCATCCGCTGCTGGCTCGCGGCAAGGTGCGTCACATCGGCGACCCTGTCGTGATGGTCGTCGCCGACAGCGTCGACGCTGCCCGCAACGTTGCCGAGCGCATCCGCATCGATTACCGCATCTTGCCGGCGGTGACGGAGGTCGCCGCGGCGATGGCGGCCGGCGCACCGCAGCTCTACGACGATGTGCCGAAAAATCTCTGTTGCGATTGGGCGATCGGGGATGCAGTGGCAACCGACGCCGCCTTCGCAAAGGCCCATCACATCGCCAAGATCGATCTTGTCAACAATCGCTTGGTACCCAACGCGATGGAATCGCGGGCTGCCATCGCAGAATACGAGCCCGCCACCAGCGATTACACCCTCTATACCTCGACCCAGCTTCCCCATGTCGCTCGGGTGCTGATCGGAGTGCTGATTCTTGGGATTCCCGAGCGCAAGTTGCGCGTGGTGCCGCCCGATGTTGGTGGCGGCTTCGGCAGCAAGCAGGTCGTCTATGCCGAGGAGGCGCTGGTGACTTGGGCAGCACGCAAGCTTGGTCGGCCGGTCAAATGGGTCGCCGATCGCAGCGAGGCCTTCCAAACCGACGCACAAGGCCGCGACCACGTAACTCATGCCGAACTGGCGCTCGACAGGAGCGGCAAGTTCCTCGGTCTGCACGTGTCGACGCTAGCGAATATCGGCGCCTACGTCTCGACATTCGGACCCAACATTCCGACCAACCTTTATGGCCCGTTGCTCGCCGGCGTCTACACGACCCCGGCGATCTATTGCGAGGTCAAGGTGGTCTTTACGAACACCGTGCCGACGGACGCCTATCGCGGCGCCGGCCGGCCGGAAGCAACCTTCGTGCTGGAGCGGCGGGTTGACGTAGCAGCGCGAGATCTCGGTATAGATCGCATCGAGATCCGCCGGCGCAACTTCATCCCGCGCGCCGCCTTCCCCTACCAGACCCCGGTGATGTTGCAATATGACTCGGGCGACCACCATGCTACGCTGGCGAAGGCGCTCGAAGTCTCGCGATGGTCGAGTTTCCCCGGCCGGCGGGAGGAAGCGGCAGCTCGCGGCAAGCTACGCGGCCTTGGGATCGTCACCTACATCGAGGCCTGCGGCCTGGCACCCTCACGTATCGCGCGTCAGCTCGGCGCGCGCGGCGGTCTGTTCGAAAGCGCCTCTGTCCGCGTCAATCCCTCCGGCGACATCACCGTCTTCACCGGCTCGCATAATCACGGCCAAGGCCATGAGACGGTTTTTGCCCAGATCGTCGGCGACATGCTCGGGGTATCGAGCAGTCTCGTCGAGATAGTCCACGGCGACACGGCGCGCAGCCCCTTCGGTCTGGGCACTTATGGTTCACGCTCGGCCGCGGTGGGGGGTGCCGCCATCGCCAAGGCGGTCGGCAAGATCGTCGAGAAAGGCAGAAAGATCGCCGGCTACCTGCTCGAGGCCAGCGAACAGGACATCGAATTCGCCGCCGGCAAGTTCACGGTCAGCGGCACCGATCGTGGCATGACATTCGGCGAGATCGCCGGCGCCGCCTATTTTCCGCCGGACGGCTTTCCGCTCGACATTCTAGAACCTGGGCTCGAAGAGACCGCCTTCTTCGATCCGGTCAATTTCACCTTTCCTGGCGGCTGCCATGTCGCCGAGGTCGAAATCGATCCAGATACCGGCGAAATGGATCTCGTCGCGTATACGGCAGTCGACGATGTCGGCGTCGTGCTGAACCCAATGATCGTCGAAGGCCAGATCCATGGCGGCGTCGTGCAGGGGGTTGGCCAGGCACTGGGCGAGAACTGCGTTTATGACCCGTCGAGCGGCCAGCTCCTCACTGGTTCGTTTATGGATTACCAGATGCCGCGCGCGGATGACTTGCCGCCGATCACGGTGGCGACGGAGAGTACCCGTTGCCGGCACAATCCGCTCGGGGTCAAGGGGTGCGGCGAGGTCGGCACCATCGCGTCCCCCGCGACGGTGATGAACGCGGTGGTCGACGCATTATCACCCTACGGCATCACCCATCTCGACATGCCGGCGACACCGCAACGGATCCGGCATGCCATCCACTCGGTGCCGCAGCTCGCTGTTGGCCTGAGCCGCACGTGGGAACCAAAGGCCTGAGCGATACCAGTTCCAGCACTGTCGGAGCATAGCATGATCGTTTACCGTTCGATGGATCGGTAGGCGCTCGACGCCGCGTACAACAATTCCGCTGCCGTGGCGGAAAGCGACCGATACCTCGCGGATTGGCTGCGCCGCAGCGAGGCGCTCCGCACCCGCATGCCGGATCATCTCAACCTCATCTATGGCGATGCGCCCCGCACCCGCCTCGATTTCTTCGCCACGAACCGCGCCGGCGCCGCGACGCTGCTGTTTTTTCATGGCGGCTATTGGCAACGCAACACCAAGGAGGGCTTCAGCTTCGCCGCCGAAGGACCCCTCGCCCATGGCTTTCATGTCGCGGTCGCGGGTTACACTCTGGCGCCCGAGGCTACGATGGACGGCATTGTTCGCGAGGCGCGCACTGCGCTGTATTGGCTTCACGAGCATCTCCCGACCTTGGGAGGCGATCCTGCGCGGCTATATGTCAGCGGCTGGTCCGCCGGCGGCCATCTCGCCGCGATGCTGATGGACGAACCGCTGGTCGCAGGTGGTCTCGCCATCAGCGGCCTTTTCGATCTGGAGCCGATCCGCCTTTGCTATCTCAACGAAAAGCTCGGCCTTAACGCGGAAGAGGCGCGCCGTAACAGCCCGTTGCTGAATCTGCCGGCACGCGCGGCCAAGTTCATCATCACCTACGGCGCTGATGAGCTGCCGGAACTCAAACGCCAGTCGCGCGAATTCGCGGCGGCGTGGAGCGCGCGCGGCCTGCCGGGGAACATGATCGAGGTGCCCGATTGCCATCATTACGCTGTTCTCGAACAGCTCGCACAGCCAGACGGCCTTTTGGCAAAGGCGCTAGCCGCCGTGGCGGCAGATTAGTACCTTCGAGCTGCGGCGGTGAGCTCAGACAGGCGGGTTAGCTGACGGCCTTCAGCGTCAAAATTTTCAGGCGCGAGCCAGTGCTCGAAAGCAATCTTGATCGCCGGCCATTCGCTATCGAGGATCGAGAACCATGCCGTATCACGGTTGCGCCCCTTGTAGACATTGGCCTGGCGCCAAATGCCTCGAATTTGAAGCCGAGCCGGATTGCTGCTGCCCGCGATTTGTCATTGAGCGAATTGCACTGCCAAGCGTAGCGGCGATAGCCGAGTTCATCAAAGGCGCGCCGCATCATCAGGTACATCGCCTCGGTCGCGGCAATCCCACGCTGAAATGGCGGCGCGTTAACGATCCCGCCAACCTCGATGCTACCAGCGGCCGGGTCAATATTCAGATAGCTCGCCTGACCAAATGGCTCCCCGCTCGCGAGATCGATCAGTGCGTATTCCTGGCGGACGCCGCTGGCACGGACGGCGTCGATCCGTGCGCACAATTCCTCTGGCCCGGAATAAGGTCCCCACGGAAGGTACGTCCAAAGGCGGCCTTCGCGATCCGTAGCATAGGCGGCGTACAACGCCTTGCCGTGCCGGGTGCTGTCGATTGGTTCGACCCGGCAGGTTCTTCCGTTCATCACCGCAAGCGGCGGCAGTTGCCTGGGTAGCCAGTTTGGCACGGGCGGCCCGAGCGGGGGATCGCTGGATGTCCCGTTCAATTTCCGAGCCTTCGATCGGCTGCGACAGTCGCAGCCGCTTTACTTCCGCACTGCCGATCTCTTCGACGGAGTAGACTTCTTGCGAGCCGTACCCTTCGGCGGATTGAGAACATCCTTGATGGCTTTGCCGGCGTGAAACCGCACTGCTTTGCTGGCTGGGATTTTGATGGTCTCTCCGCTCTGTGGATTCCGCCCATCGCGTGCAGGCCGTGCCGCTACATTGAAAGTGCCGAGGCCCGAGACACGCACCGCATCTCCAGCCGCGAGCGAGTCGAGAATGGCGGCTACAACGGCCTTCACCGCCCGGCCTGCCAGCCTTGTATTCAGCTCAGTTGCCTGAGCGACTTTTTCAACCAATTCCGATTGGTTCATATCCGATCTCCAACTCCACTGTTATGAGACGCCGACCCTCAATGCGAAGCGGTGCAAAGTCTGCGCTCGCGCTCGCTGTGTCAGGAGCCCCTCGAGGGGCTCGGAAAATCGGTAGTCTCTCCTGTCCCATCACATCGTCATCTTGGTCCCAAATGGACCGTCATTCGCGAATGTCAGTATTCTCCGACAAACGCAAGGAAATCCCGTCAGAAAACGCTTGAATCCGAGAAAATTCGCATTTCAACGTCGAAACAGAAACGAAGATCGGCGCGCATAGCCGCTGTCGCGACACAAAATCGGACTGTCATGCTCCATACGAGCGGAATCCTCCTTCAGCGACCGTGACTTAGACTCCGCCTTCGTCATCGGGCGAATCGGCGCCGGTCACCTCGGGACCCTTTTTCTGTGACACTGCGCCTTCACAGTGCCGGAGGTTAAGCTCTGGATAGAGTTTGCCCACTCAATGGCCTGCCTCACAGATCAGCCCACATGCCACGCAGCCGTGCCCCGATATCGATGCTGACTGCCGACTGCGGCGCCGGGGTATTATCCGCAAGCACCGCGATCGGCGCGGTCGTCCGGGTAAAGAGCGGCAGTATGTCGTCCGGCAAAAACCGCGAGCGCGGGGCGAACATGTGACCATTTCCGTAACGATGCTGCTGGGTCCGGAAAAATTTAATCGGCTGGACCAGATACAGATGTTCCTTCGCGCGAGTCATGGCGACGTAAAGCAGGCGACGCTCTTCTTCGATCTGCGCTGAGCTGCCGGTCGCCATGTCGGAAGGGATGCACCCATCGACAAGGTTTAATATATGGACAGCGTGCCATTCCTGGCCCTTAGCCGAATGGATCGTCGACAGGATCAGATAATCCTCATCGAGCTGGGGGCGACCGGCGTTCGCGCCGCTTGCATCGGGCGGTTCAAGCGTCAACTCGGCGAGAAAGCGTTCACGGCTGGGATGGCCGATCGCGATCTGCTCCAGTTGTTCGAGATCGCCGGCACGTGCGCTCGGGTACTCGTAAAGCCGTTCGAGATGCGGCTGATACCATGCCCGCACGGCACCGATCTGCCCGGCCCAGGCGATTGCGCCATTTTGCAGATCTCGCAACAGGCGGCAAAACTCTGGCCAGGCCAGCGCCGCCGCGGCGAGTGGTACAAAATCGGCGAGCTTTCCCAGATCGAAACGGTGCTCCGTGAGATATAGTGCTGCTTTCTTTGCGCTGGCCGGGCCGGTCCCCGGCAGCAATTGCAGTGTACGGAAGCCGGCGATTTTGTCCCGGGGGTTTTCTGCCCAGCGCAGGATCGCTAGCAGATCCTTGACATGCGCCGCCTCTATGAACTTGAGACCACCATATTTGACGAACGGGATGTTGCGGCGAGCCAGCTCGATCTCCAGCCGAGCGCTGTGATGTGCCGCACGGAACAGTACCGCCTGATGGCGCAATTCGATCCCGGCCTCGCGCTGCTCCAACACCTGGCCTGCGATAAAGACAGCCTGAGCCGTCTCGTCCTCGACGGTGACCAGGTAGGGCAATTCGGCTGACGGTTTTGAGGAGGTCAGCGTCTTGGCAAAGCCCTCGCTGGCGCCGGCTATAACGGCATTCGCCGCATCGAGGATCGGCTGCGTCGAACGGTAGTTGTGTTCCAGCGCAATCACCATTGCCGGTGGTGAGAACTGAGCCGGAAAATCGAGAATATTGCGCACGGTAGCGGCGCGAAAGCCGTAGATCGACTGAGCATCGTCGCCGACTACGGTTACCCCCGCGCCATTCGGTGCCAGCGCGACAAGGATATCGGCTTGCAGCCGGTTGGTGTCCTGATACTCGTCGACGAGGATGTGGTCGAATTGTGTCCGCATCTGTGCCGCTATCGCGAGAATCCGAGCTGCCTCTCGCCAGTACAACAACAGATCGTCATAATCGAGCACGTCGTCGTGCTGTTTAGCAGCGACATAGCCGGCAAAAAGCCGCTTGAGCTCGGCTTCCCATTCCTCGCACCATGGGTAGAAATCCGCGAGCGTTTCCGCCAGCGGGCAGCCGGCGTTGACCGTATAGGAATAGATTGCCAGACAGGTGCCTTTCTTTGGAAACCGCGAGCGGGTGCCGGCGAGGCCGAGATCGCTGCGCACCAGGTCCATCAGATCGGCGCTGTCGGTACGATCGAGCACGGTGAAGGCGGGGTTCAGCGCGAGCGAAGCGGCATATTGGCGCAACAACCGGTTGCCGATCGAATGGAATGTGCCCGACCACGGCAATAGTTCCGCGTCGACGCCGAACGTGGCGCCGCCGCGGCTCGCATTGAGGATCTGCTGCGTGCGACGCGTCATCTCAAGTGCGGCGCGGCGAGTGAAAGTCAGCAACAGCATCCGGCGCGGATCGACGCCGCCGAGGATCAAGCGCGCGACCCGATGTGCCAACGTCTTGGTCTTGCCGGTACCAGCTCCCGCCGCAATCAAAAGGGGTGGCGCGGCTCCGTTATTCTCGCCAATGCCATAAGCGACAGCACGCTGCTGCGCCGGGTTCAACCCTTGCAGAATCGCGTCGCCAGCAAGGGCGGCGGCGATGGCGTTCCGTTTCTGTTCCACGACAGACTGGATAACGTTGCCGGTGGCAGAAGGCAACCGCGCTAAATTTAAGAATGCGCCAACGCCCGTTTGATCGACTGCAACACGCGAATTCGCCCGAGCGAATGGGCTTCGATCAGCCTGACAGACTGCCTGGTATCGTTGGGTGTTTGCGATACCCCGCACACTAGACATCCTGTCAGCGAATCGGCCGGATCTCGCGAAGTAATCACCATCCTGCGGGGCGATGTGCCGGCGACGCGGTAAATCAGCATCGCGCCAGGAGCCCTGTCGATCCCTCTCGGCATGACACAGAATGTAAAAGAATGCTTTGGTGGGGTCTCCAGTTCCGGTAGACTTGGGATGGAGAGTGATCGTCCAAGAACCTGTATAGAAGTCCATCTACGTCTACATAATCACCGCGGGTGGACTTTGTAAGTGAGAATTGACGCGTATCCTATGATTGATTGTTTTGATTATATACTATTCTTTAATCCAGCGGATAGGACTGGATTCGAAACTCGGCTCCGCGCGGAGATAGGCTTTTGGTTTCGAGCTTCACGACAACCGCCGACGTCAACTGAGCGTGCGCTCGTCCACAGCCCAGTCGCCGGGCCATTGCTTTGAGGTTGGGTTCAGTCGGCTTCGTCGATGGTGGAGCCGGTGTCGAGCGTTGTTGCGCGGCGCAGATCGCGGGGATGAGCATCGTCGTGCGGGCGACCGCGATGCATCGTGCAGCGGTTGTCCCAGATCACGAGATCGCCGACCCGCCATTTGTGGCTGTAGACGAATTCGGGCCGGGTTGCGTGGAGGGTAAGGTCATACAACAGTATCCGCCCCTCGGGCATCGGCCAACCGACGATGTGTGAGGCGTGCGCCGAAAGGCACAGCGCCTTACGGTGCGATCCCGGATGATGCAGTACCAGCCGCTGGCGTGAAGGCGGATATTTCTCGCGCTCGCCGGGCAGAAAATCGGTGAAGCCGATCTGGCCACGCGACCAGAAGATGTCGTGTTCCGCCACGAGCCCATCGATCGCGCCTTTCATTGCCTCCGGCAAAGCATCGTAAGCCGCGCGCATATCCGCAAACTCGGTCTCGCCGCCGCCCAACGGTCCCGCCGGCGGCACGGTAACGGCGTAAAGCATCCCCAGTACGACCGGCACAGGCATGTAGGAAGCATCGGTATGCCAGAGGCGGTTGCCCAGGCTATCGAGGCGCCGTCGGTCGTCACGGCGGCGCAACCGACCTTCCTCGTCGAGATTCGAGATGTCGCCGATTTCCGGCAGCGCCAGACGGCGCTTCACCGCCTCAGCCGCGGCCCGACCAATCTCGAGCTCGCCGAAATTGCCCGCAAAGTTTCGCAGCCCTTCGTCATCGAAATGCTGGTCATGGAATACCAGCACGGCGTAGCGGTCGATCGCCTCCCAGATAGTGTCGACTACCGCGTGATCGACGAACCGACCGAGCTCGATGCCGCCGATTTCGGCAGCGAACTCCCGATGAATAGGCCGAACCTTCATCGTCACTTGTGCAATCTCCCGTGTTCAGGGGCACTGGTCAGCACCCGAAGATCCGCTGGCATCTTGCTGGAGTCAATCAATCAAAGCTCCGCCGGTCCGGCCGCGATCGCGAGGGGGAGGCATTGCCACTGACCTGAGCCCGACCTTTCATTCGGGGATGAGTAGAGTCGGTCGGCCATCTGAGCCTGTCAGGCTCGACACTGCAACGGGACGGGGCGCGAAGCCCCCGATTGCGCACGCTTGTCTGCCCTCGTCGCCGAGCTGTCGCTCACGCGAGCCGCGGCCCTATCTCGCGCATAAAGCACTCCATCGATTGGAGCAGCTGGTCGAGGTCGCGGTTACCGTGGAAATTAACTTGGAACGCCTCGAGACCGGCCGCTTCCCGGTAGCGCAGCAGGTCGGCAGCAACCTCGGCGGGCGTGCCGTGCCCCGTCGGCCGTTCCTTGCCGGCCGCCGGTGCGTTTCCGGTGATGGTGCCGAACTCGACCCGGAAGCTCATCCGCGTCGGGATCGGTTCGCGCCCGATTGCCTCGCATGCCTGGCCCAATACTGCGCGGCGTTCGACGAGCTGCGCCACCGGCAGCGGTGTAGGCTGCCAGACCGCCGCGAACCGCGCCGCCCGGCGCAGTGCCGCGTCGCTTGTACCGCCAATCCAAATGGGGGGATGCGGCTGCTGCACCGGCTTGAGGCTGACATGCATGTTGGAAAACGAAAAGTACCTGCCGACGAAGGAGACCTTGCCCGGCGCCCAACAGGCCTGCCAGAGGCGCAGATATTCGTTGGTGCGCCGCCCTCGCTCGTGGAACGGCACGCCGAGCGCCGCAAATTCAGATTCGTTCCAGCCGACGCCAACACCGCCAATCAACCGGCCACCCGACATCCGGTCGATCGTTGCCAGGCTCTTGGCGGTCGTAATTGGGTTGCGGTATGGCATAATCAGCACCGAAACGCCGACACGAATGCGGGTGGTGTGTGCCGCGATAAACGACATCGCGACGAAGGGATCGTAGACGTTGGTCCACGGCGCTGAGCGGGCGTCGTCGCCGACGATGATGTGATCGTTGACAAAGACCGCGTCGAAACCGACCGCCTCCGCCTTCTTCGCGGCAGCGATGATGGCCTCGGGCGACGCGTCGAAACCGAGGTAATCTGAATTGGGGCAACGGGTCGAGAACCGGACAGGCATGGCTCCCTCGCTAGGTGTTCGGTCCTGGAGAACGCTATCAGACGAAACCGACCACCGCGTGCGGAACGTAGGGTTCCTCCAGCGCGACGATCTCTCCTCGGCTGTCAACTTCACGGCAACCGATGCG
>Ga0306926_10009394_pt1 | contig 10753 bp, 14 predicted proteins | sample flu12Cox44000178_FD_203759 | JGI IMG/M metagenome (GOLD analysis project Ga0306926, IMG submission 203759) | Lab enrichment of tropical soil microbial communities from Luquillo Experimental Forest, Puerto Rico - flux8day.12C.oxic.44.000.178 (v2)... | ecosystem: Environmental > Terrestrial >... | reverse complement strand
CGGCGTTCGGTGGCATCAACCTGGAGGACATCGGCGCCCCCCGGTGCTTCGAGGTGGAGCAGCGGCTGCGGGAACTGCTCGACATCCCGGTCTTCCACGACGACCAGCACGGCACCGCCATCGTGGTGCTCGCCGCACTGACCAACGCGCTGCGGGTGGTCGGCAAGAAGCTCGCGTCGGTGCGCATCGTCATGGCCGGTGCCGGTGCCGCCGGGACCGCGGTGCTCAAGCTGCTGCTGGCCTCCGGCGCGTCCGACGTCATCGTCTGCGATGACCGGGGCGCGGTCTACGCCGGCCGCCCGGGGCTGGGGGAGAGCCTGCAGTGGGTCGCCGAGCACACCAACCCCAGCCGGTACGCCGGTGACCTGCCCGGCGCACTGCCCGGCGCGGACGTGTTCATCGGCGTGTCCGTGTCGAACATCCTCACCGGCGAGCACATCGAGACGATGGCGCAGGATGCGATCGTCTTCGCGCTTGCCAACCCCGACCCCGAGGTGGATCCGGACGCCGCCGGTGAGCACGCCGCGGTGGTCGCGACCGGGCGCAGCGACTATCCCAACCAGATCAACAACGTGCTCGCCTTTCCCGGGGTGTTCCGCGGGCTGCTTGACGCGCAGAGCCGTGCGGTCACCGACGACATGCTGATCGCCGCCGCCCGGGCACTGGCCGGTGTGGTGTCCCCCGCCGAACTGGGCCCGCATTACATCATCCCGTCGGTGTTCCACCCCGATGTGGCGTCCGCCGTGGCCGCGGCGGTCCGTGATGCCGCTGGTGGCCGCCACCACTGACCGCGCCGGCGCGCCGGGCCGGGATTGCGGGTGCCCGGGATAGGCGAGAATGAAGGCATGGACGAGGTCCGGGCGGGACGGTTGCTGGTAGCAACACCGATGCTGGGGGACCCTAACTTCAAGCGCGCCGTGGTGCTGGTCGTGGAGGACGAGCCCGAGGAGGGAACTCTCGGCGTCGTCCTCAACCGGCCGACAAAGGTGCCCGTCGGGCGCGTCCTCGAGCCGTGGACGGAACTGGTCAGCGACCCGTCCGTGGTCTTCAAGGGCGGGCCGGTCGCGCCGAACAGCGCGCTCGGCCTGGCCAGCGTGCCGGGCAAGGACGAGCCCGTGGGCTGGCGGGCGCTCGACTCCACGCCGCTCCCGTCCCGGGTCGGCCTGATCGATCTGGATACCCCGCCAGAGCTCGTGGCCGGGGGCATCGCCTCGTTCCGGGTGTTCGCCGGGTATGCCGGCTGGGGACCGGGGCAGCTCCAGACGGAGATCGACGAAGGCGCGTGGTATGTCCTGCAGGCGGAGGCGGCCGACGTCTTCGACCCGGAACCCGAGCAGCTCTGGCGGGCCGTGTTGCGCCGGTCGGGCGGTGCCCTGGCCCTGGTAGCGACCTATCCGGAAGATCCTGGCCTCAACTGAGGCGGAGTAGACTCACGTCCCGTGAGTACCGAAGTGCTTCCCCAGCAGGGAACCCGCCAGGACACCGATGTCCGGCCGGACCTTTCCACCGGTGACGGCGATCACGAGCGGTTCGCCCACTATGTCCTGAAGGACAAGATCGTGGACAGTGCGGTGAGCGGCACTCCGGTGATCGCGCTGTGCGGGAAGAAGTGGGTGCCAACCCGGGACCCGTCGCGATTCCCGGTATGCCCGGATTGCAAGCGCATCTACGAGTCGATCCCCGAGGGCGGCGAGTAACCGCGCAGCGCGCGGATGCCGGCCCGGTCGGCGTCCGCTGGTTCTGTTTCTGAGTCAGGTGCGGGTCCCGGTGACCGGGGTGCCGGCCGAGTCGAGCAGTGCCCGCAGCGTCGCGCTGTAGCGGTCCAGAGCGGCCCGGCCGCCATTGGTGAGTGCGACCGCGGTGCGGGCCGTGACACCGCTGCCGTTCTTGTGTGTCGTGATGTATCCGGCGTCTTCCAGCTTGCGCAGGTGCGTGATCAGGTTGCCCGGGGTCAGCCCGATCAGGTCCTGCAGCCTGGTGAAGGACAGGTCGTCACCCTCGCCCAGGCTGGCCAGCGTCACCATGATGCGCAGCCGTGCCGGGACGTGGATCGCCGGGTCCAGGTCGTCGTCGCTCATGCCCGGTGCAGCCTCGGCTCGATGGCCGCCATCAGCAGGACGCCGCCGCCGCCGGCCAGGGCGCAGACCGCCAGGACGGTCACCGGGCCCGCCCACGAAGCGCCCGCCGCCACGGCCAGCAGCCAGAGGCCCAGGATGAGCCGGGGCCAGTTCAGCCCGGTGGTGCTGGCGGAGGTCGCCACGAAAACCAGGCCAGCGACGAGCATGGGCGCGGTGACTCCCAGTACGGCCTGTATCGGCCGGCTGACCCCGGCGCCCACCAGCGCGATCTTCTCGATGAGCAGCGCCGCGTACCCGGCTCCCAGGGCCAGGACGAAGATGCCCCGCTGCACCTCGGACCGGCCGCCGACGCCGCTGGCCGCCCGGTCCACGACCTGCGCCGTGATGATCGCGGCGATCGCAAGCAGCAGCAGCGCCAGCAGCAGCGTCGGCCACGCCGGCCCCTGGAACGGGTGCTGCCCGCGGACCGACAGCCACATCGCGCCATAGCCGATCAGCACGGCCAGGCCCCAGGTCACGAACAGCACCGGGCGCCGGATCCGCAGCTCACTGCCGGCCCGCTCGCGGGCCTGCTGCATGATGGCCGCCGCGTCCTGGGCGTCCAGGGCCGCCGTTTCGCCGGACCCGGGGGCACTCGTGATGCCCGTTTCCTCGTTCATGTCCAGCTCCTTCCCTTAGCTTTGTGGCACAAAGCTAGCTCTCTTTGCGCCACAAAGTCAAGGGGATGATTGTGGCTAACCCCGAGAGCGGAGCGGGTTCACGGCATTGAGTGGAATTGGCGCGAGGTCCGGGGCCTCTGTCAGGCGGACAGATCGCGTTCCAGGGGGGTGCGGAAGCGGGGAGTGACCCTGGTCGGGCCCAGCCAGGCCTGGAGGCTTTCCGCCTCTGCGCCGATCGCCGCGGCCGCCGCGGAGCCAGGGTCTTCGAGCAGGCGGAACACGATCTCGCCGTCCGGGCGCTGCGCCCAGCCGCCCACGATCCGGCCGTCCCACCACACGGTGGGGCCGATGTTCCCCGAGCGGTCGAACAGGGCCGCGCCGTGGTCACCGAGGAACCAGCCGCGCTCGCGCCAGCCCATCGGCGTTGGATCCAGTGCGGGCAGCAGCGCCGCCCACGGCTGTGTGACCGGCGCGGGATCCTGGTCGCCGGCCAGGACGACACCTGTGCCGCCCTCGAGGTCTACCTCGGCTATCGCGAGCTGGCCGAGCGCCGCCCGTGTCTGGCCGGCCGTCCAGCCGCTCCACCACTGCAGGTCGGAGACCGGTGCCGGGCCGAATGCCAGCAGCCAGCGGCGGGCCAGTTCGGCCCGGGCGTCCGCCGCGGAACTGGCCGGCCAGGGATCGGCGGGCAGCCACTCGTACTGGCTGGAGGTCCAGCTGCCACGCGGGCGGCCGCGGGCGATCCGCCGCTCCGCGGAGAGCAGCATCAACACCCGGGAGGTGATGCTGACGGAGCCGCCGTAGTTCTTGCCCTCGGCGTAGACGAGCTGGGTGCGCAGCCGTGGCTCGTCGCGGGCCAGCTCGGCGCCGGTCGCGGCGCCCCGGGCGGTCAGGGCCTTGACCGTGGCATCGCCGACCTCGTCGAGCCAGCGCCCGGCGTCGCCGGCGACACCGGCCGTGGTGAGGTCACGGATGAGGCCCTTGCGCATTCGCTCCGCGACCTGGTCCGTACAGGCTGCCTGGATGACGGGTGCCAGCCCGGCCGGGACGACGAACATGGTCCGTCGCATGCCCAGCATCCGGAGCAGTTCCACGTCCTGGTACAGGGCCCGTTCGACGGTCGTATGCCCGATCGCACGGTGCCCGTCCGCGCTGCGGGCCCACGCGGCCAGGTACACGGACGCGGGATCGGTGCCGTGCAGGGCGATCATGGCCGCCGCCACCTCGGCGGCCGTCTGCGCCCTGGCCGGTGCCGCCAGGAGGTGCCGGCGGGCCAGCCTGGCCCGCCGCTCGGCCACGGATCCCAGGAACCACTCGGTCACAAGACCGCCCCGTGCCCGGTGCTAGCCCGCGGGCTCGAGGATGACGACCGGGATCTGCCTGGTGGTCTTCTTCTCGTATTCGGCGAATCCCGGGTTGGCGGTCTTGTGTGCCTCCCAGATCTCGTCGCGCTCCGCGCCTTCGGCCACCCGTGCGTGGAATTTCGCGGTCTCGGTGCCGATCTCCGCCTCGACATCGGGGTGGGCGAGCAGGTTGTGGTACCAGTCCGGGTTTGTCGGGGCACCACTCTTGGAGGCGAAGACCGCGTAACCGCCCGGCACCGGCCGGTACATCATCGGGTTGACCCGCCGCTGGCCTGTCTTGGCGCCCACGGTGTGCAGCAGGAGCAGTGGCGCGCCCTCGAACGGGCCGCCCACCTTGCCCGCGTTGGCACGGAACTCCTCGATGATCGTGCTATTCCAGTCCGCCATCGCGGCAATCTCCACTGTTCCGGCGGGCACGTGCCGTACCCGCGGCTCTGTCCGGTCCGGGCGGTACCTACGGTGCCGCCATAACGACCCTAGTCCCGCCCGGGACCCGGTCCGGCAGGCGGTCAGGCCGTACCGCGCGATTCGTCGAGAACGACTCCGGCAGCCTTCAGTTCGGCGAGCGCCTCCCCGGTGGTGACCGGGTCAACCCCGGCGGTGAGCGGGAGCAGCACCCTGGTGGCGAAGCCCTCCCGCGCCGCGTCCAGTGCCGTTGCCCGGACGCAGTAGTCGGTGGCGATGCCGGCCACGTCCAGCGCGTCCACGCCGCGCTCACGCAGCCACGCGGCCAGCGGCGTGCCCGCCTCGTCGGTGCCCTCGAACCCGCTGTAGGCCGCGGCGTGTTCGCCCTTGCTGAACACCGCCTCCAGCCGGCTGGTGTCCAGGTCGGGGTGGAACTCGGCGCCCTCGGTGCCGGCCACGCAATGCGGCGGCCACGACCTGGCGAAGTCCGGGTTATCGGAGAAGTGCTCGCCGGGATCGATGTGATGGTCCCGCGAGGCGACCACGTGGGCGTAGCCGGCCTCCCCGGCCGCCAGGTAGGCGCTGATCGCCGCCGCCACCGCCGACCCGCCGGTCACGGCCAGCGATCCGCCCTCACAGAAGTCGTTCTGCACATCCACGACAATCAGCGCGCGCATGCGCCCGAGCCTACGGTGCTGGCCCGGGGGAGCGACCCCCCGGAACCCCCCGGGGCGCCGATGGCGCCTGGCCGGCAAGCCGGCAGGCCCCATCGCGCGTGCTGGCCCGGGGGAGCGACCCCCCGGAACCCCTCGGGGCGCCGATGGCCGCCTGGCCGGCAAGCCGGCAGGCCCCATCACGCGTGCTGGCCCGGGGGAGCGACCCCCCGATGCCAGGAACGTCAGGCGCCGGTGGCCACGGTGGCGGGGGTGCCGCCGGTGATCCGGATGAGTTCGCCGAACGAGGTCGAGAACACCGTGTGCGTGTGGCCGGCCGCGGCCCACACCACGTCATAGGAGCCAAGTTCGGTGTCCACCAGCGTGCGCAGCGGGGCCGGGTGCCCGACCGGGGCCACCCCACCGATCACCTGGCCGGTGGACTGGCGGACGAACTCCGGGTCGGCCCGCTTGACCCTGTCCGCACCGATCAGGGCGGCCACCCGGCCGGTGTCCACCCGGTGCGCGCCGCTGGTCAGCACGAGCAGTGGCGCGCCGTCCGCGTTGAAGACCAGGCTGTTGGCGATCGCGCCGACCTCGCAGCCAAGCTGGGCCGCGGCGGTCGCGGCGGTGGGGGCGGCTTCGGGCAGTTCCCTGATGTCCCCGGTCACGCCTAGCTCGCGGAGCACACCGGCAACCTTGATCGCGGTGGGATGCATGCCCACAGGCTACGGCCTCGGCCACCGAGGGCTCCGGGGGTCGTCCCACCGGGCCCGGCGGGGCCAAGGCCGCGCGACGAAGGAGTGGGGCCTTGAGCCAGCGGGGGTTCCGGGGGGTCGTCCCCCCGGGCTAGCGCTGAGTGCCCTTACGTTATCGATGCGGGCACGCGCCCGCGACCCGGCGCCGGGCCGTAGGCTCCCGCCACAGCGCGAAGGGGCTGCGCGCGAGGAAGTCGGCATAGGTGTCCGGCGAGCGGTCCCCGCGCTCGGCCCGGATATCGGGGAAGATCCGGACTTCTCTCAGCCGGCTGCTCGCGTAGTTGCACTCGCGTACCACGGCCGCCACGGTCCGCGCGGCGTGCCGTATCGCCTGCATTTTCCCTGGTGATCTGCGGTCGTTGTGGCTCATACCGATAGCCTTGCCGGCCGCCGGGCGCACCGTAAGTGGCAGTAATGCCATACAGAGATGACATCCTGCCAGATTCGGGGCATGATGGTTACATGCTCCAGAATGTGGCCTTCGTCGTGCTCGACCGGTTCCCTTCGTTCGAGTTCGGGGTGGTCTGCGAGGTCTTCGGGGTCGACCGCACCGGCGACGGGCTGCCCGCCTACGACTTCGCGGTGGTTGCCGGGGAAGACGGCCCGCTGCATTCCGAACACGGGCTCGCCCTGGCCGGTGCGTATGGCATGGAAAGACTTGCCGAAGCGGACCTGGTGGTCGTCTCGGCGATCGACGAGCAGTTGCGTGAGGGCGTGCCCCGCGAGTTCCCCGCGTCGCTGCTGCGCGAGCTGCGGGCCGCCGTGGCGCGCGGCGCACAGGTGCTCAGCGTGTGCACCGGCGCGTTCGTGCTGGCGGCGGCGGGGCTGCTCGATGGGCGGCGGTGTACCACACACTGGATGTACGCGGCGGACCTGGCCCGCTATTGCCCCGCGGCCACGGTGGACCCGGACGTGCTCTACGTGGACGCCCATCCGGTCATCACCAGCGCGGGCAGTGCCGCCGGCATCGACGCTTGCCTCTACGTGGTGCGCAAGGAACAGGGCACGAAGGTGGCCAACCAGATCGCCCGCCGGATGGTCGTGGCGCCACACCGCGACGGCGGCCAAGCGCAGTTCGTGGACCGGCCGCTGCCCGCCGAGCCGGCCGACACCCTGGCGGAGGTGACCGGCTGGCTGCAACGCCACCTCGATCAGCAGGTCACCGTCGCCGAGCTGGCCTCGCTGGCGCACATGTCGCCGCGGACCTTCGCCCGGCGGTTCGTGCAGGAGACCGGCACCACCCCGCTGCGCTGGCTGACCGGGCAGCGGATTCTGCTCGCCCAGCGGCTGCTCGAGGACACCGAGGAGACCGTGGACCGGGTGGCCGAGCGGTCCGGGTTCGGCAACGCCATGGCGCTGCGCCACCATTTCCGCGCGTGGCGCGGCACCACCCCGGCCGCCTACCGGAGCACCTTCCGTGCCAGCGAGGAAGTGCTGGCCTGGGGGAGCACTCCGCCTTTCGGGGACACCCCGGACCCCGATGGCCCTGGAACCCCGGCGGCCCCGCCCGCCTCCCCATTCCCCCTTCACGCGCCTGGCCGGCAAGCCAGGCCCATCGCGCGTTACCCGCCGTCCGGCTCGAAGAGCGTAGGGATCGCGGGGTAGCCGCGGGAGAGCTGCAGCGCGTGCGGCGGCAGTTCGGCCAGCGCGGCCTGGTGGCGCTCGCGGGCCTTGGCCAGTGGCTCGGCGCCCACCACCTCCCCGTCGCGCACCAGGGGCTGCAGCAGCGGGCGGTCGGACCGCGAGGGCGCGGGCGGGGTCAGGCTGACCACCTCGGCTTCGGCGACTCCCGCCTGGTCGCAGCGCCGGACCGCCCACTTGCGCCCGCCGCGGCTCGGCTTTCCCACCGAGCGCTTGGCCACCGGCCGCAGCTTGCCGCCGGCTTCCTCGGCCCGCGCCACTAGCTTGTAGACCAGGGCCGCGGTCGGCGCCCCGGAGCCGGTGACCAGCGCGGTGCCGACCCCGTACCCGTCGACGGGGCAGGCGGCGAGCGCCGCGATCGAGTGCTCGTCCAGGTCACCGGTGAGCACGATCCTGGTCTGGTGCGCCCCCAGCTCATCCAGCAGCGCGCGCACCTGCCGGGCCACCACCGGCAGGTCGCCGCTGTCGATCCGGACCGCGCCCAGGCCGGTCCCGGCCAGCTCCACCGCCTCGCGCACGGCCCGGTCCACGTCGTAGGTGTCCACCAGCAGGGTGGTGTCGCTGCCCTGGGCGGCGAGCTGGGTGGCGAACGCCTCACGCTCGCTGTCGTGCACCAGGGTGAAGGCGTGTGCGCTGGTGCCGCGGGTGGGCACGCCGTACTCCAGGCCTGCCTCCAGGTTCGAGGTGGTGGCGAAGCCTGCCAGGTAGGCGGCCCGGGCGCTGGCCACGGCGGCGCGTTCATGGGTGCGCCGCGAGCCCATCTCGATCAGCGGGCGCCCGTCCGCCGCGTTCACCATCCGCGAGGCGGCCGAGGCGATCGCGCAGTCATGGTTCAGGATGGACAGGAAAAGCGTCTCCAGGATGACCGCCTGTGCGAACGGGGCCTCCACCACCAGGATCGGGGAGCCGGGGAAGTAACAGTCGCCCTCGGCGTAGCCCCAGATGTGCCCGGTGAACCGGTACGACTCCAGGTACCGGAGGGTGGCGGTGTCGATGACTCCGGTGTTGCGCAGGAACTCCAGCTCGCTGGGCCCGAACCGGAACCGCCGCAGCGCGCCGAGCAGCCGCTCCGTGCCCGCGACCACCCCGTACCGCCGCCCGTAGGGCAGGTACCGCGCGAACACCTCAAACACGGAAAGCCGCTGTGCGGCGCCGCTGCGCAGCGCCCCGGCCAGCATGGTTAGCTCGTAGTGATCAGTGAGCAAAGCCGTGCTCACGCCTGTCGCCTGGCCCGCCGCGCCTGGATCCGTCACGAATGGAAGACTAAGGCTAGTCCTGGCCCCGCCGCCCCGCCCCATGGATAGCGGCGGCCCGGCCTTTGGCCAGGCCGGCTGTCTTGCCTGACGACAGTGCCAGTGCGGATGGGGGAAACTGGGGAAGGGGTCAAGGAGGTGACGAACCAGTGAGCGTGGCGCCCGCAGAGGTGGAGCGGCCCGAGACCGATGAGGTCGTGGTGCCCGATACGCCCTGGGTGACGATTGTCTGGAACGATCCGGTCAACCTCATGTCGTATGTCACTTACGTATTCCAGAAGGTGTTCGGCTACGCCAAGCCGCGGGCCGAGAAGCTCATGCTTGACGTGCACCACAAGGGCAAGGCGGTGGTCTCGTCGGGAACGCGCGAGACCATGGAACGGGACGCCGAGATCCTGCACGGCTACGGCCTGTGGGCCACGGTGAGCCACGACCGGTGAGCGACCCGGGCGACGATGCTGACGCCCCGGAGATCGCGGAGGAAATAATGGCGGGCTTTCGGCGCACGCCTCGGGGGGTGTCCGCGCGCTTCACCGCCGACCAGGCCGGAATCGTTCGCAACCTGGTCGCCCAGGTGGCGGAGCTGGTGGGCGGGCCCGGGTCGGCTGAGGCGCCGCCCGCGGGCAGCCAGGCAGAACCGGCTGAGGCGGCCGACGGCGGCCTGCCCATAGACTTCGCCGCGATACTCGCCACGGACGGCCCGCCGGCGCCGCCGGAGGACCCGGTGCTCGCCAGGCTGCTGCCTGATGCCTACGGCGATGACCCGGATGCGGCGGGGGAGTTCCGCCGGTACACCGAGCCTGGCCTGCGCTCGGGCAAGGTGGCGGCGGCCCAGACCGTGCTCGCGACGCTGCCTGCCACCGGTGGCCGGGTGCGGCTGTCGGCCGGCGACGCGGAGGCATGGCTGCGATCGCTGAACGACGTGCGGCTCGCGCTCGGGGTGGTGCTCGGCATCACCGAGGACTACGAGCGTGAGTTCGCCAGCATGGATCCCGGGGATCCGCGCGAGGCGTATATGCACGTCTACGACTTCCTGACGTTCCTGCAGGAGACCCTGGTCCGCGCGCTGCGGTGATGGCCCCGGGCCGGCTGGCCGGGCTCTGCCGTCCTGGGGGGCGACCCCCTGGAACCCCGCTGGCCTACGGCCCGGTTCCTCCGTCACCGGGCCGGGGCCACTACGCTCGCCCCATGCTGACGATCAGTTCTTTGCTCTATGAGAAGATCGTGGCTCATGCCCGTGCCGACCATCCCGACGAGGCGTGCGGGGTTATTGCGGGGCCCGTCGGTAGCGACCGCCCGGAGCGGTTCATCGCCATGCTCAATGCCGAGCGGTCGCCGACGTTCTACCGGTTCGACTCGCTTGAGCAGCTGCGGGTGTGGCGGGAGATGGACGACCGCGACGAGGAGCCGGTGGTCATCTACCACTCGCACACGGCCACGGAGGCCTACCCGTCCCGCACCGACATCTCCTACGCCAGTGAGCCCGGGGCGCACTATGTGCTGGTCTCCACCCGGGAGCCGGACAGGTGTGAATTTAGGTCATTCCGTATCGTGGACGGCGAAGTGACCGAGGAGGAAGTGCGGATCACCGGGGAGGACGGCGCTGCGGCGGTCGGCTCGGGGGAGGATGGCGCCGCGGCGGCGGAATGATCCTGCCGGCCCGCCGGTTGAACCCACCGAAAAGCCGAAGTCTCTGACGACTGCCCCGCGGGGGGCCACACACTGGAGCACCGTCCATGGCCATCGAGGTCCGTATCCCGACCATTCTTCGTACCTACACCGGCGGCGCGAAGTCGGTCGAGGGCTCCGGCGGCACGCTCGCCGAGCTGCTGGGGGACCTGGACTCCAGGCACCAGGGGCTGCGGGAGCGGCTGGTGGATGACGCAGGGCTGCGGCGTTTCGTCAACGTGTACCTCAACGACGAGGACGTGCGGTTCCTCGG
>Ga0306926_10009393_pt1 | contig 10753 bp, 8 predicted proteins | sample flu12Cox44000178_FD_203759 | JGI IMG/M metagenome (GOLD analysis project Ga0306926, IMG submission 203759) | Lab enrichment of tropical soil microbial communities from Luquillo Experimental Forest, Puerto Rico - flux8day.12C.oxic.44.000.178 (v2)... | ecosystem: Environmental > Terrestrial > Soil... | reverse complement strand
GCACCTCGGGCACGCGGCGACCTTCGTCTGGGTCGACGCGCTGGGCCGGGTGCTCCGCCTGCTGGGCGTCGAACCGGAGGTCTGCCGCAACGTCACCGATGTGGACGATGTGCTGGACGCGGCGGCCTCCCGGGCTCGTGCGCCGTATGACGCCTTCGCGGCCATTCAGCAGTACCACTTCGAGCACGATCTGTCCTCACTCAACGTGCGGCCGCCCCGGCACGAACCACGCGCGCACCGCTACATCGAGCACGTCATCAGGCTGGCGCAGAGCCTGTTGGAGGTCGGCCAGGCGTACGAGCGAAAGGGCAGCGTCTACTTCCGCGGCCAGACCGCGGCCATCCAGGTGGGTCTGAACCGCGCCGAGGCGTTGCGGCTTTCCGCCGAGTACGGTGGCCGTCCCGATGATCCCGCGAAGGAAGATGCGCTCGACGCCGCGGTGTGGCAGGCGGCGGAGACGGGGCATCCGGCGTGGGATTCGCCCTGGGGACCAGGCCGGCCAGGGTGGCACGCGGAATGCGTGGCCATGGCGCTGTCGGCGTTCGGTGTGGGGGTGGACATCCATGCGGGCGGGAACGATCTGCGCTTCCCGCACCACGCCTATCATTCGGCCATGGCCGAGGCGTTCACCGGGGTCAGTCCGTACGCGCGAGCGTGGCTGCACGTCGGCGTGGTGACGGTCGGCGGCGTCAAGATGGCCAAATCGGTCGGCAACCTGGTACTGGTGGAAGATCTTCTGGTCCGCCATACCGCCGCCGAGGTCCGGCTGATGATCCTCGACCGTCCCTGGTCCGAGGACTGGGACTACAGCGACGCGTCCCTCGATGCCGCCGCGGCCCGGCTAGCGGACCTGTACCGCGCGGCCGGGCGCACTCATGAAACGAGCCGGGACGGCGCGGCCGAGATCCGCCGTCTCCTGGCCGCCGACCTGGACGTACCCGCTGCGCTCGAGGCTGCTATCGAGACCGGCGGGGCTCCGGCCCGCCTGCTCATGGCTACTCTCGGCCTGGACTGAGAACTGAGGGGGAACCACATGCCTGAGGTGGTGATCATCGAGACGCCCGCTCTGGGCGATCGCAGCTACCTGATCCATGACGGGGCCGACGCCGTGGTGGTCGACCCTCAGCGTGACATCGGCCGGATTCTCGCCACGGCGCAGGCTCGCCGGGTGCGGATCACGCACGTGCTGGAAACCCACATCCACAACGACTACGTCACCGGCGGTCTCGCGCTGGCCAGCCAGACCGGGGCATCGTACGTCGTCGCGGAGTCCGAGGAGGTCAGCTTCGACCGCCTGGCGGTCGGCGACAAGGACCAGATCAGCACCGGGTCCCTGACCATGACCGTCATGCACACCCCGGGGCACACCCCCGGTCACCTCTCCTACGTCTTGAGTGAGACCGGCGGGGACCCGGTCGCGGTCTTCACCGGCGGTTCCATGCTGTACGGCGCCGTCGGCCGCACCGACCTGATCGGCCCGGACCAGACGGAGCAGCTGACCCGGGCCCAGTACCGTTCGGTCCGCCGCCTAGCCGCGGAACTGCCGGATGAGGTGGCCGTCTACCCGACTCACGGGTTCGGCAGCTTCTGCTCGGCCACGCCGACCGCGGGCACCTCGTCCACCATCGGGACCGAGCGGGGGGTCAACGTGGCGCTGCGGAGTGACGAGGCGGCCTTCGTCGCGGAGCTGATCGCGGGCCTGAGCGCTTACCCGCGGTACTACGCGCACATGGGCCCGGCGAACCGGCGCGGTCCGCGCGCCCCCGAGCTGGCGCGGCCCGAACCAGCGGACCCGGCCGAGCTGCGGCGGCGCATCGAGGCCGGGGAATGGATCGTTGACCTGCGTGAGCGCCGGGCCTTCGCCCGGGCGCACGTCACCGGGACCATCTCCATCGAATTCGGTGACTCCTTCAGCACCTACCTGGGCTGGGCCATCCCCTGGGGCGCGCCGCTCACCTTGATCGGCGAAAGCCCGGAGCAGGTGGCCGAGGGGCAGCTCCATCTGGCCCGGATCGGCATCGACCACATTGCTGGTGCCGCCGCCGGCCCGGCCGAAGCGCTCGCCCACGAAGGAAGGATCTCCACCTACCGGGTCGCCGACTTCGGCGCGCTGGCGGCCGGATGGGACCGGCCCGGCCTGGTGGTTCTGGACGTCCGGCGGCCGGACGAATGGCGGGCCGGGCACCTGGCCGGGGCGGTCCACCTGCCGTTCTGGGAAGTCGAGACCCGCGCCGCCGAAGTGCCGGCCGGCGAGGTCTGGATATATTGCGCCAGCGGCTTGCGTGCCTCGATCACGGCGTCCATCCTGGACCGGGCCGGCCGGCAGGTCGTCTACGTCGACGACGACTGGGAGAATGCCGCGCCAGCCGGACTGCCTCTCAGCCCGTAGGACCCCGAAGGACCTTGGTCCCTAGCGCCAGTCCGGCGCCCGCCATTAAATGAGGGCTCCCAGCACGGCCGGAAGGGACCTTGGTATGGCCACCACGCAACCTGACTGCCCCGTGCTGGCGGAACTGTCGCGGGCGGAATGCCTGCGTCTGCTGGCCACCGTGCCGATCGGGCGGATCTCTTACACCAAGCAGGCTTTGCCTGCGGTGGATCCGGTGAACTTCGTGCTCTACGACGGGGCGATCGTGATCAGGACCGATGCCGGCGGCAAGCTGGCGGCGGCGACCCGCCGCGCGGTCGTGGCGTTCCAGGCCGATCACCTCGACCTGCATCTGCGGTCCGGCTGGAGCGTCACGGTAGTTGGTCGCTGTGAGGAGGTGACCGAGGCGCGGGATATCGCCCGGCTGGACCGTCTCGGCCTGGAGTCGTGGGCACCCGGTACCCGGGACCATTTCATCCGCATCGTTCCTGGAATCGTGACCGGGCGGCGGCTATCCGGGATCCAGTCCTAAGGTCGCCGGTCCTTGGCAGACGGGACCATCGGCCCTAGCGCACGCGACCGCGGAGCAGTGGCATGGAAGCGACGGGAAGGACCCGAAGCAAGGACGCTGAGTTGAACGGTCCGGACCGGCGGCACGGCCAGCCGGCCGCACGGCCCGGACCGCACACCGCGCAATTGGGATCCGCGAGAAGCCGGATGGGTCCTTCCCGCCGTACACGCATCCCTTGTGACCTACGACTCCCCGGAAAGTGTCCATTGCCTCTGCCGTTACGAGCAGGGCGTGACTGTCCTAGAGAGGGGGACCGGAGGATTCACAGGAGGCATCATCATGAAGAGGTCATGGCTGGCCGTCGGGGTCGGCATGGCGCTGGTGATGGCGAGCGGTGCCGCGGCGGCGGCGCCGACGGCGGCGGCGAGTACGAGCCAGGCTGTCACCACCGCGCAGGCAGGGCGATCTGGGGACGGGCCGCCCGGGTTCTGGTGGGGCACGGACAGCTGGCCGGTGTCGGTGCCCGGCGGTGCGCCGTACCGCATGCCGTACCTAGGCGGGGCTTACGGCGGGTACATCGGGATGACCGGGAACTGGGCGTACTGGCTGGGCGTCAGCGGGCCGGAACACTTCATCGCCTTTTCGGCGAAAAACGCCGCGCAGGCGCATACGAACTACGTCAAGTACGGCAAGGGCATCGGCGTTGGTGCGTACTGGTTCATGGGCGGGCCCGGCGTGGACCCGCACTACAACGGGACCGCGGCAGAAGCCTACGCGTGGGGCGCGGCCCAGGCCGCGCGGGCACTGTCCAACATCAAGAATGGCCCCTTTGACTACAAGGTGGTCTGGGCGGACATCGAGCTGCCGGGCATCAAGCCCGCCCCGGACAACGGCTGGAACAACGTCTACACCTCGCCGGGCAGCGGGATCGTGAAGCAGTCCCATATCCCGGCGACCATCGACCGGGCCGACTTCAACGGCTTCGCGAACTACATCACGTCGCACTCGCCTTACAAGGTCGGCGTCTACTCCTCACCCGGAGCCTGGACCTCGATCTTCGGCACGGGGACCGCGTCCTTGATCCCGAACACCTACGAGTGGACCTACCAGCCGGAGACCTCGAACCTCGGCAACGCCCCGTACGGCTGGCGCCTCAACAACGGATCCGGCGCATATGCGCAGTTCTTCGGCGGCCAGACCTACAACAGCAAGTACGCCCTGATGTGGCAGTGGTCGGGCGGCGGCGGCGTGCGCAACGGCGTCGGCGACTTCGACCAGATCGACTCGATCAGGCTGCCCTGAGCAAGCACCACGGCTCGTTCGGATAAAAGTGCGGACATACCGAAGTACGGCGCGGGACCTGAGAGCGGTCCCGCGCCGATTTCGAAGGGGCCTCGTCCGGGCCGTTGGTCCTCTCGGCGGCGGAACTGCGGCCCTGACGAACACCGGCCGCAGATGGTGACCTGGATGGGACGATCGGGAACCTGAGAGGACCAACCGATGGCGACGTTGTACCCGAGCGGGCACGGCCGGGGCACGCTCCGCATCTACCTCGGCGCGGCGCCGGGGGTGGGCAAGACCTACGCGATGCTCGCCGAGGGCCAGCGCCGCCGGGCCCGCGGCACCGACGTGGTCGGCGCCCTAATCGAGACCCACGGCAGGCGGCTGACCGCGGTAATGGCCGAGGGGCTAGAGATCGTGCCGCGGCGCACGATGAACTACCGTGGCGCCACACTCACCGAGATGGACCTGGACGCCGTGCTGGCCCGGCACCCGCAGGTCGCCCTGGTGGACGAACTCGCCCACACCGACGTGCCCGGGTGCCGGAACGCTAAGCGATGGCAGGACGTCGAGGAGCTGCTCGAGGCCGGCATTGACGTCATCACCACGTTGAACATCCAGCACCTGGAGTCGCTCAGCACCGTGGCCAGGCAGGTCACCGGCGTGGAGCAACACGAGACCCTGCCCGACGATGTCGCGCGCCGCGCCGACCAGATCGAACTGGTCGACATGACTCCCGAGGCGCTGCGCCGCCGGATGGTGCACGGCAACATCTACCCGCCGAACCGGATCGAAGCCGCGCTGACCCACTACTTCCGGCCCGGGAACCTCACCGCGCTGCGCGAACTGGCCCTGCTGTGGGTGGCCGACCGGGTGGAGGAAGGCATGCAGCGCTACCGGGCCGAGCACGGCATCGCCGCTCCGTGGGAGACCCGGGAGCGGATCGTGGTCGGCATCGCCGGCGAGAAGGGTGACGAGGCCGTGATCCGGCGGGCGGCCCGGATCGCCGCCCGCACCCCCGGCAGCGACCTGCTCGCGGTGCACGTGGACCAGGACGACGGGCTGGCCACCCGGCCCGACCAGGCGCTTGATACACAACGCGCGCTGGTGGCCTCGGTCGGCGGCAGCTTCCAGCAGATACCGGGTGAGGACATCCCCGAGACGCTGCTCCGGTTCGCCCGGGCCGAGAACGCGACCCAGATCGTGCTCGGCGCGAGCCTGCGTGGCCGGCTGCTTACCCTGCTCTCCGGCAAGAGCATCCCGACCAGGGTCGCCCGCCGGGCCGGGCACATCGACGTGCACCTGGTCAGCCGCGATAGGACGGCCACCGGCGGGTGGTCGCTCCTCCGGTTGCTGGGCGGGGTCCGGTCGCGCCGGGCGCAGGCCAGGCGAGCCCGTGCGGAGGCGGCGGCCCTCACCCGGCTCGCCGCCGTCGCGTTGCGCGGGCACGGCGACCCGCCCGCCCTACTGGAAGAAATCCGCCAGATGTTCGGCCTGGACGCGGTCAGCCTGCTGGAACGACGGCCTGACGCTCCCGGCTGGAACGTGGCAGCCAGCGCGGGCGATCGGCCGCCGGAAGGACCAGGAGCCGACCTTGAGGTACCGGTCGACGGGACCATGATGCTGGCCGCCCGTGGGCACGTGCCGAACCGCGAGGACCTGTGGGTGCTCCGCTGCTGCTCGGCCCAGATCGTGACCGGCATCAGTTCCCGGCGGCTGGAAGAGCAGGACACCGAGGCCGCCTGGCACGCAGCCGAACTTCGAAGCCGGACGGCCCTGCTCGCCGCGACCGGCGAGAACGCTCACGAGCAACTCGCCGCCGCCCGGGCGGCGCTGACCACGCTGACCGTATCCGAGGACCATCGAACCGTGCTCACGCCGGGGGAGCGGCGGCGGCTGCTCGCCGTGGCGGCCCGCGCGGTAGACCAGATGAGCAGGCTGATGGATGATCTGCGGGACCTCAGCCGGCTGCACGCGGGAGCGGTCGAGACCTATCTGCGGCCGGTCGACCTTGACGAGGTGCTGGCCGCCTGCCTGGACGACCTGGGGCCGGGCCGCCAGGAGGTCACCCTCAGCCTGGCCGAGGACCTGCCCGACGTGATCGCCGACGCCACTCTGCTCAACCGGGTCCTGACCAGCCTGCTGGCCGATGCCACCCGCCGCAGCTCGGCGGGCCCGCCGCCGGTGCTCACCGCGTCCAGCCCGAACGGCCAGGTGGAGGTCCGCATCACCGATCAGGGACCGGACGAGCGCGGCGGTCCGGCCAGCCTGGCGGTCCGGCTCGCTACCGATCTCGCCGAGGCGATGGGTATCACGCTCCGCTGCGAGCACTCGCCTTCCGGCGGCCGGACCGTGGTCATCATCCTGTCCGCCGCCGCCCGCTCGGCAACTACGACCCCTCTGCTTACTTCCTGAACCTGACCGTAGAAAGATCATTATTGATACCGAACGGACGGTGGTTCACGTGTCAGGTCCTGGCCACGGGCCGGTCGTGGTGATCGGGGTCGGCAACGAGTTCCGCCGCGACGACGGCGCCGGGCCTGCGGTAGTTGGCCAGCTGCACGGTCGCGTGCCCGCCGGCGTGAGACTCGTGGTCACCGACGGGGAGCCCACACGGCTGATCGAGGCATGGACCGGGACGGCGCTGGCCGTGATCGTTGACGCGGTACGCGCCGAGCCGCCGCATCCGGGCCAGATCCATCGTTTCGTTATGGACCGGCCAGGAGCTGGCGTCGCGCAGCCCGCGAGCTCGCATGGTTTCGGCCTGGACTACGCGATCGGCCTGGCCCTGGCTCTGGACCGGATGCCCGGCCGCCTGATCGTGCACGCGATCGAGGCGGCCGACCTGACCCAGGGCACCGGGCTGACCCCGGCCGTCGACCTGGCCGTGGGCCTCGTGGCGGCCGCCATCCTCGACGACATCCAAGCCGACCATCGGTGATTGGCGGCCTTCCGCGGTCAGAGCCGAAAGACCTCCGCTCTCGGGACTTCGGCCCGTGGCGTGGCTCGTTCTGGAGTACCAGCGTTTGGGTGCGGCACTGGGGGCGCCACCTCGGTGCTCCCGGGCCATCTGCCGCCAGCTGAGCGGAGCGCGAAATGCCACCGTACCCGACCGATCACGTAGGCCTTGAGATATTGCCGTTCGACCGGTGCCTGCAGCTGCTGGCCACGGTTCGGGTCGGACGGGTCAGTTTCTTCGCCGACGGCGAGATCGTGGTCTTGCCGGTAAACCATGTCATGGACGGCCCGAATCCGGTCTTCCGCACGGCCCGCGGGTCGAAACTGTCCGCGGCCGAGGGTCAGAACCTGGTGGCCTTCGAGGCAGACCACTATGACGAGCGAACCCAGTCTGGGTGGAGCGTCCTGGTCAATGGCCGTGTGGAGGTCATCTACGAAGAAGCGGAGATCCGCCGCTTGACCCGGCTCGGCCTGCACCCATGGGTCACCGCCGTGGACCGGCCGTTCTGGATCCGGATACGACCCAGCTCGGTAAGCGGCCGGCAAACGCCTGGGTGCGGCTAGCCGTGCCGGTGAGTCCGACCGACGTTGGTCCCGGCTCTGCGGGACCCCCGCCTCTGGCCGGCTGGCATCAGGCCGGGCTGCGCTGGGAGTGAGCTTCAAAGGACGTGATCAGTATGCGCGCACTAGTGGTTTACGAATCGATGTACGGGAACACGCACGTCGTCGCCGGCAATATCGCGGACGGACTGCGCGGGACGTATGAGGTAACCCTCGTCCCGGTGGCCTCGGCTACCGAGGATCTTATCGCCGGGGCCGACCTCCTGGTCGTCGGCGCGCCGACCCACATACACGGACTGTCGAGGGCTTGGACCCGACAGGCCGCCAGAACGGCGGCCGCCAAGCCGGAGAGCCCTCTGACGCTGGACCCAGATGCTGGCGGCACAGGGCTGCGGGACTGGCTCAGCGGCCTGGCCGCCGGGCCCGCGCAGGCCGCCGCCTTCGACACCCGGCTGGCCGGCGCTCCGCTGCTGACCGGGCGCGCCAGCCGCGGCATCAGCAGGCTGCTCAAGCGGCACGGTTATCACCTCGTTGCGCCGCCAGAGAGTTTCCTGGTCACGAGGCGAGACACCCTGGCCGACGGGGAGTCCTCACGGGCCCGCCGATGGGGCGAGGCGCTCGCGGCAACGGCCGCCCTGGCCGTGCCGGCCGCGTAGCAATGAGGAGATGAGCGCGATGAGGAAGAGCGCTTGCATGGCGGCCGGGACCGCTCTGGCCGCCAGTGGCGGGGTTATCGCGTACCCGCTGTTCTTCCGGCGCTGGTGCCTCACCTGGGGCGCACGGCCCGGTGAGGTATCGATGAAGCTGCCGGGCGATGAACTGCTCTCCGACGCCGGCCTGGTGTCCACGCGAGCGATCACGATCGATGCGCCTCCCGCCGCGATCTGGCCGTGGCTGGTGCAGATGGGCAGCGGCCGGGGTGGCGCGTACACCTACGACTGGATCGAGAACCTGGCCGGCCTGCACATGCACAGCGCTCGTCAGGTGCTCCCGCAGTTCCAGCACCTCGAGGTCGGCGACGAGTTGCCGCTGGGCCCGGGCCGGCCGGTCATGCGGGTCGAGGTCTGCGACCCCGAGCGGACGCTCGCGATTCGGATCGCCGACGGGAACTGGGTGTGGATCTTCGCGCTCGTCGCCGAGGACGGCCAGACCAGGCTGATCAGCCGGAACCGGATCGCTGCGCAGGGTGGGCCGCTGCCCGTCCGCCTGTTCAATCTGCTGGTCATGGAGCCCGGCAGCTTGGTCATGGAGCGCAAGATGCTGCTTGGCATCAAGCAGCGCGCCGAGGATCTCGCCCGCCAGGCCGAAACTCAGTCTCTGTAAGGCCATACGGATCCGCTGACGTCACGACGAGGCTTCCCCTCTTGCACCACCCGTCACTCGGGGGTAGGGTCGCCGCGCCTTCGAAGACAAGCCCCTAATGACATACCAGACGTGTGTCGTTTCCCGGAAATGTCGGTAAGAACTGCTAAAATCGAATGTAGATTTTAGAACCATCTGACCTAGCGGATCGCCCTGCGAGCACCCGGGGAGGTGAGGATCCGGATGGCCACTCCTGCCAGTACCAAAGAGGCGCTTGAGATGGTCCTCGACGGGCTGGGCTACCTGGCCGCCACCGATCCCACCGCCATGGCCGCCGCGGCGCAGGCCCAGTGCCTGCAGGCGCTGGAGCAGGGCGATGCGATCTCCACCGCCGCCCGGGCCAGGATCCTCGCAGCGTTTACCGCCGGCCAGGGGTACTCCGCCGACGCGGACTACAGCCCGACCTCCTGGCTGATCCACCGCACCCGCATCACCAAGGGCGCGGCTCGCGGTCACCTGGCCTGGTCCCGCCGCACCAGCGCGCACCCGCACGTCGTGGCGGTGCTGGCCGAGGGAACTCCGCTGACCGAGTCGATGGCCCGGACGATCTGCCAGTGGACCGACAGGCTCCCAGTCAGCTGCCAGGAGACCGCCGATAAGATCCTGGTCGCCGCCGCCCAGGCCGGGGCGCGCAAGGAGGACCTGGCCTCGCTGGCCGCCGAGATCTACGCCCGATCCCGGCCCGAGGACGACGACAATCCGGAGCCGGACTTCGAGGACCGCCAGCTGCGAATCGAGACCACGTTCGCCGGCGCTGGGGTCATCACCGGCGATCTCACCCCGGAGTGCGCGGCGGTGGTGACCGCGGTGCTGGGCGCCTTGTCGGCCCCGGTGGGTGCCGAGGACTCCCGGAGCCGGGAACAGCGCTATCATGACGCGCTCGAGGAAGCGATGCGCCGCCTGGTGGCCAGCGGCCTGCTGCCCGAGCGCGCCGGCCAGCCAGTCAAAGTCTGGGCGCATGTCTCGTTGGCCGAGTTGCGCGAGCTGGACGACGGGTCGGTCCTGCAGACCGAGTGGATCACCGAGATGGCAGTCCGGTGGGCCGCTCATCGAGCCGCCGCCTCCCAGACCGGCAGCGACGGCGGTGCCTGGCTTGATGGCACGTCCGCCCGCGCGATGGCCTGCGACGCCAGCGTCATCCCGGTCGTTACCGGCCAGATCGACCCGGGCGTCCTGGATGAGCTGGTCGAGCTGTGCCTGCAGTACGCCGGCCACGGCGCGCACTGCCGAGCGGTTCCGGACGCAGCCCAGCCCGACAACCCGCCCGGCAATGACGCCCGGCCGTCCGGACCGCGGCCGCCCACCGCCGAGGCCCGGGAGATGCTCCGGCACGCGATCATCAGCCGCGGCGTCGGCTTGGTCTCCGGCCCCGGCGGGCTGGCCAGCTTCCTGCGCACCCGGCTGCTCGACGCCCGGCTGGCCGGACCGTCGCTGCCGTTGGACGTCGGGCACAGCGCGGAGATTCCCGCCGCGATCCGTCGGGCGGTGATCCTGCGGGACCAGCACTGCCGGTGGGCCGGCGGCTGCGATCAGCCGGCGTCAGCCTGCGAGGTCCATCACGTGACCCACCTGGCCGACGGCGGCATGACCAGCGTGGACGGCTGCGCCCTGTACTGCTTCTTCCATCACCACGTGGCCATTCACCAATGGGGCTGGAAGGTGACGCTCAACTCCGATGGCACCACCACTGCCCGCAGCCCCGACGGCAGCAA
>Ga0306926_10009391_pt1 | contig 10754 bp, 6 predicted proteins | sample flu12Cox44000178_FD_203759 | JGI IMG/M metagenome (GOLD analysis project Ga0306926, IMG submission 203759) | Lab enrichment of tropical soil microbial communities from Luquillo Experimental Forest, Puerto Rico - flux8day.12C.oxic.44.000.178 (v2)... | ecosystem: Environmental > Terrestrial > Soil... | reverse complement strand
GGACGCGCAACGAATCCCTGGTGGAGATGTTCCAGTCACCTGAGTTTACGTTGGTCAGCGTGTTGGTATAGCTATGGCCGATGAAACCGACGTCACCAATCGGAATCGTAGCGCCGTTTACGCTGGACGTGCTGGAGCAAACATCCGTGCCACCGGGCGACTGTGATATCGCAGCCGGCACATATTTCTGCAGAGTCGCGAGATTGTTCGAATTAGGGAACATTGCGGCCAAAGCCGAGTAACCTGCTGCCGTTGGCGCGCAGGCGGTCGATGGTGCTCCCACCAAACCTTGCGGCTCATATTGCCAGTTGGTGAAGAAGAATAATTTGTCTTTGATGATCGGTCCGCCGATTTGGCCACCGAAACGATTGTCATCGAAAGGAGGGTTGAAGGGCTTCACCCCTTGGCTTACCTGAGACAAGGCGGTCTGCGAATCAATCGCATTCATATTGCGATTCTGGAAATATTCGTAGAGCCGGCCATGCCACTGGTTGGTGCCGCTCTTGATGGTCACGTTGAATTGACCCCCGGATGAGTGACCGAACTCGGGCGAGAACTGATTCTGGAGCACGGTGAAGTTATCGACCGCGTCGTTCGGGAGGGCCAGCAAGGGGCCTGTAACATTCTTGGCGTTGTTGTCGACGCCTTCCACCGTGAAGTTGTTATTGCGCGGACGTTGGCCTCCGATTGAAGGGCCCGTACCGGCTCCGATTCCGCCACTACTCGCAACGCCGGCATTCAACAGCGAAAGGTTCAATACGCCGCTGCCGGTGGATGTGATGGGCAGATCCTGCAACTGTTTCGCCGTGAACGTGTTTTCAATCTGAGGAGTCGTCGTGTCGATGGTGGTGGACTGTTCGCTGACTTCTACCGTCGTCGTCGCGCCGGCGATGCTCGCCGTAATGTTGGCCGTGGCAGTGTGATTCAACTGCACTTCGACGTCAGCGTAGCCGCCCTTCAGACCGGTTGTTGTTGCGTCTACCGAATAGTGTCCAGCGGGCAAGTTGACAAAACGGTACTCGCCATTGTTGTTTGTGGTAGTGGTTTGTTTCTGGGCCGTTCCGAGATTGGTTACTTCGACATTTGCGTTGGCAACCAGCGCACCCGAAGCATCTTTGACAATACCGACGAGATCGCCACTGATAGCTTGGCCGAAAGCCGTCGCAGATCCAACCAAAAGTAAGGTCACGACAAGTGTGTTCTTAAGCAGCCTTGGCATTTACTTCTCCTCCATTGCTCATATGCCCATGCGTTTTTTCTCTACCGGAGATGTGCCAGGGAATCACTCCGGTCTCGTGCAATGGCGCATGAGCAAATGCATCCTTCATACTGCAACCGAGGTGCCAAAACGCTGGATCCACAAAGTGTACTCTGCGACAATGACTTACGGATGGCAGCTCCAGAAGAGACCCCTCCACATATCGTTCGTCCCAGTGCAACCAAGTTTGAAGACGCGAGATGAAATAACCAACGACCTATTTTTTGATTAGTAAGTTGCACGACTATCGACTGCTGCAGCAACCACGGAGAGGCGAAGATTAACAAGACTAACGACGTAGGCGCTGTTCTGGAGTTCAGTCCCGATTGCCTGTAGATGTCCATGATCCCATTAGCGCATCCCACAGCACCATGGGACGAACCGTACGCTGGTCCTATCGTCCCCCCACCCTTGGTCCTTTCTGCAAACCGAAAGTACAATCGCTGCGTGTAATCTCTTTACACCGCGCTGCTAGACTCTTGGATCAAAGATCTTAAAAAGCAGTAATTCAAGACTTCGAGCTGTAACATCATGCGGGGGCAAGTGAGTCGACGGATCTGTACCTAGCTCCAGACGACTGTCTAGTTCCAGACCGGTGAGAGAAGGGTGTAACCATCGCGTGACCGCGAACTGGAAGACGAGGATAGTATTCGAGTTAGCGGTCAATTTCAGAATTACGCCAGTGTCGTAACAAAGCTTGTACCCGACGTAACCGACTTAACTAGGACATTCAGGTTCTGAATTGCCCAATCAGATACGAGTAGTCAATTCCCAAACCGCCTGACTCAACGTTCCCCCTTTATCCAGGCATTATTGCTTGAGCTGAGCAAGTAGTTGTGGCCAAGGTCTGACGAGCGCGTCTTGCGATAGGCGACATCGACGTCAAAGGTCATGGCGGGGCAGTGCTCAATTCAGGCGAAGCTAGACGCCGCGCTTCTAGTTCTTTTGTTTCTCGAGTTGTATGTGGTGCTTATTGGAGAAACCGACCTTGTTCATGTCTATTTTCGGTGTACAACCCACCACCATTGACCCACTCAAAGTGGACCAGGTCTGGTTCCTCGATCTGCTCACCAACGGATCAGTGCGCGCAGTCTGAAAACCACGGCCACCTAGCTGTCCATATACGCAGAAGAAGGCGTCTGCGAGATTGACGCCGCAGCGCCGGAAGGTGCACAACCGTTCGGGAGAGCGGCAGGCAGAGTTCTTCGGCTGTCGGCTCTCCCAATGTCGTTTTGGAGCAACAAAAAAATGCAGGAGACAAACCTCATCGGACAGGGGCAGCCTGCTGAAGCCGTTCCCAGCGACCTCAGTTCAGCGCCTGCTCCGACCATGACGCTGTGCTCCAACGGCAACAAGCTCACCCGTGAAGAATTGGCTCAGGTGAAGACACCGGCAGGCAAGGCAACCCACAAATTCATTCCCCACATTGACGTGGTCGAGAAGCTGATCGAAGCCCTCAGGCTTTCGCCAGATCGGTGTCGTGCGAGAAGAATACGCCGTGTCATCCGACGGCATGAAGATGTTCGGCGTGATGGAGCTGACCGCCGGCTTCGATGGATGCCGGTTTGCCGTCGGGTTGCGGAACAGCCACGACAAGTCTTTCCGCCTGAGCTGCACCGTTGGCCTGAGAGTCTTCGTTTGCGAAAACCTCGCCTTTCAGGGGGAATAGACACCCGAGACAATTTGAACAAGCGATCCCACCAGCACTTTCATTTGGACCCAGCCAAGATCAAGCGCGCACAACAAGCGTTGCACGCGAAAACGGAAACCGAGGCCATCGAGCGTAGCTTGGATTTCGCGATTGCCGAACACGAGAAGACCGCTTGGCTTTTCAGGCCACGGAGCGTGGAGCAGGAAATCCGCGAACGAGGGACAGAGCTCCGTCAGATCTTGGGCCTTGCGCCTCAACGCGTTGCCGTATTTGGACCCAGTGGCGAACGTCTTTATGCCAACCGCGTTGCGCTTATTCGTCGATTATGAGGACATCGTGGCGCCCGACCCTCTTAGGCCTGCCTCTCGGCTGCAGAACAAGTCGACGTGGCCTGAAATTCCGTCTGATTCGGTGACGTCGAGGGATGCGAACCTGTAACGTTCCGAGACGTAAACGCACTAACCATGTGCGTTTGCCGACTAGGCGAATTCCAAGACGCACACTGGAGAAGGAAAGCTATGTCACGCATTAACGTCGTCCGGGCCTGGAAGGATCCGACTTATCGAAACAGTCTGACCGAGGCGGAACGTGCCGCATTGCCGGCTAATCCTGCGGGCTCGATTGAGTTGTCGGACGAGGATCTGGAAAAGGTAGCGGGCGGTTACCTGACCATTCTTTGTACCCGATTCTGTTCAAGGTACTCCTGCGACTGTTCCACCAATTGGCCGCACGGACTACCTTGCTAGTCACCCGGTAGTACTGCGCAACACATCAGAATGCTCGGGCCCGCCGAAGCATCCTGGGCATTCTGTAGTACGCTCCGTCCAAGAATAAGGTACATCGATGCTGCTTGCCACCAATACAATCGTGGAGCAAAACATTAGCTCCGCGCAGTCCTCCCCGAGTGCGCTTCCGCTGCCCGAACACCTGCGTGGCCATGGCTTAGCGAACTGCCTGGATTTGGTTTTTCCGCAAATCTCCGAGGCGCGTCAGAGGGTCCGGCGCGGCGCGCAGCGTCTCGCCCGTTCGCAGGCGCAGGTGCCCTTCGACCCCGCTACCGTGGAGGACGCCCTGGCGGCCAATCTTGCGGAACCACTCCTCACGATGATGACTCGAGTGATGGTGTTGGAGCTAAACGTGGCGCGGCTGGAAGGGCGCTTGGCAGGTGATAACTCGAGAGCGCGGTTTCAGAGCTTTCTCGCGAGCCTGCGGTCGCCGGAAGTGGCAGATCACTTATTAGCCGAATATCCCGTGTTGCTGGAACAAGTCGTCAATCGGCTAGATCAATGGGCCCGCTTCAGCCTCGAATTTCTTGCGCATCTCTGTGACGACTGGCATAAGATTCGCGATAGCTTCTTCGCCGATGACCCCGGTCTCTTAACACGAATTCAGATGGGAGCAGGAGACACACACCGGGACGGACACTCTGTTGTCATCGCGTCGTTCGGCTCGGGTCGAAGGCTTGTGTATAAACCCAGATCCCTCGCGGTGGACCAGCACTTCCAACAGTTGCTCGGCATGCTTAACAAGCTTTGTGCCCAACACGAGTTCCGCCTCCTGAAGATTCACGATTGCGGCGATTACGGCTGGACGGAATTCGTTTCGGCTGAGCCATGCGTTACCGCCGCGGAAGTCGATCGTTTCTATAGGCGTCAAGGCGGCTACCTCGCCATCTTGTACGCTCTCGAAGCTTCCGATTTCCATTGCGAGAACTTGATAGCCTCGGGCGAGCATCCCGTGCTCATCGATCTCGAAGCCCTGTTCCACCCGCGGCTTGAGATTATCGATGCGAACCGCGCCGACGCGGCAGCAGGCAGAGCTCTCGGTTACTCGGTGATGAGAATCGGCCTGTTACCGATGCGGGCCTGGGCTGGGGACGGCTTTGGGGGCGTGGATATGAGCGGGCTGGGCAGTGCGACCGGCCAGCTTACACCCCACTCCGTTCCGCAATGGGAAAATTCCGACACCGATGAAATGCACGTCGTGCGCCGCCGCATTGAAATGACGGGCGCCGAAAACCGGCCCTCGCTGAATGGAACTGAAGTGGACGTTTTCGATTATGCGGTCGCGATTGTGGACGGCTTCACCTTGATGTATCGGACGCTCTTGCATCATCGCGAGGAATGGCTCTCCCTGGTGAGTCGATTTGCTGGGGACGAGGTCCGTGTAATCGTTCGTCCGACGCGCGTGTACGGAGAATTGCTACATGAGAGCTTTCACCCGGACGTGCTGCGCACTGCAGCCGATCGCGGTGCGCTGTTCGATCACTTGAAATCTCGAGGTAGCGACTCGCCGCACCTCGCGCCCTTGCTTGACAGCGAACAGGCCGATCTTTCGCGAGGCGACGTCCCGCTCTTTACGACGCGGCCGTTTTCGCGGGACCTCTGGACAAGCGCCGGCGACCGGATCGAGGGTTACTTCGAGGAGTCTGGCATGACGCTGGTGACACGCCGGATTCAACAACTGAGCGAGAAGGATCTCGAACGGCAAATCTGGATTGTCCAGGCGTCTCTGGCCACACTCGCTTCACAGCCGCCGCGGCCTGGGGGTGCGGCCATTGCGAAAGAGCCAATGCCAAATGTTTTTCGTCACCAACCTGCGAGGCTTGCCGAATGTTCCGGTCCCACGCAATGGATCGCCGCTGCGCGATCCATCGGCGACCGTCTGGAGGAACTCGCCATCGGTGGCCATGACGACATCACCTGGATCGGCCTAGTCCCTGCCGAGAATGACAACTGGCTGCTTCGTCCGTTAGGCCCCGACTTGTACGACGGCTTGCCGGGCGTAATTCTGTTTCTGGCTCACCTAGGATCACTGACGCAGGAACACCATTACTGTGATCTGGCAAAGTCCGCGCTGAAGGCGTTACGCGGCCAGATCGAGGACACGCGTTCTCTCACTAGTATCGGCGTGTTCACAGGGTGGAGTGGCGTCGTCTACGCGCTGACTCACCTGGGGGCGATCTGGAACGACCCGGCTCTTTTCATCGAGGCCGAACGCCTCCTTGCACCGATTCAAGAACTCATCAAAAGTGACAAGCTCTTCGACATCATCGCTGGCGCGGCCGGCTGCGCGCTTGCTTTATCGAGCCTGCAGATCTGTAGACCGTCGGAGAATGTTCTGCGAGCCGTGCGTGACTGCGGTGAACACTTGCGGTGCAGTTCCATGAGGATGCCGGAGGGAATCGGCTGGATACGAGAAGATCTCGGACCAGCACCGCTCACCGGTTTCGCACACGGTAATGCCGGCATCGCCTACGCCCTGCTACACATCGGCGTGTTGACCGGCGAAGCGCGGTTCGCAGAGGTGGCGTACGAAGCCCTGCGTTATGAACGCTCTTGCTTTGCGCCTGAACACTGCAATTGGCCGGATCTGCGCGTGCGTAGGGCGGGGGATTTCGCCGTCGCCTGGTGCCACGGCGCACCAGGCATCGGTCTTGCCCGGCTGTGTTCGCTGCACCACATGGACGAGCCGTTGTTCCGATCGGAGATCCGGACCGCTCTGGAAACCACGATGGCGCAAGGATTCGGCAGTAACCACACTCTCTGCCACGGAGACCTCGGCAATCTCGACGTTCTGCTCCACGCCTCTCAAGTGCTTCACGAACCGCGTTGGGAACTCCACGCCCGTGAAATCGCGGCGCGAATTTTGCATGCTGCCAACGAAAACGGTTGGCTGTGTGGTAACCCGTCCGCGATCGAGTCGCCGGGTCTCATGACTGGTCTTGCTGGAATCGGCTACGAACTACTTCGCCTGGCAGCGCCCGATCGCATACCGCCGGTCCTTTCGCTGGGCCGCCCATACTCCCATGACTAAGAAACGTCGTGACCACGTCCCGGTCATTCTTCAAATGAACGCAGTCGAGTGCGGGGCTGCTTGCTTGGCCATGGTTCTGAGCTATTTCGGGAGGAAAACCCGGCTGGAAGAGTGCCGTGAGAAATGTGACGCCGGCCGGGATGGTGTAACGGCTCAAACTATCGCCACAGCCGCTCGGTCGTTCGGGCTCCGCGCCCAAGGCGTAAGATTGGACGCCGAAGCACTTGCCGGGCTTCCGACGCCGGCAATCATTCATTGGAACTTCAGCCATTTCGTCGTGCTCGAGCGTTGTTCGCCGGAGAGCGCGGACATTGTGGACCCTGCCTGGGGCCGGCGCCAGATTGACTCGAAAGAACTCGAGGCCGCTTTCAGCGGCGTCGTACTGACGTTCGAGCCCGGGTCGGCATTCGACCCGCACAGCAACCTCAGCGCCCATCGGCCGCTCGAATATCTGAAGAGGATTCTCCAAGCGCCAGGCGCTGGCCGCATATTGGTTAAGGTCCTCGCGGCCTCGCTGGCCCTGCAGGCTTTCGTCTTTGCCCTGCCGCTGTTCACCAAGGTAGTAGTGGACCAGCTACTTCCACTGCGGCGCCTGGACGATCTGAATATGCTTGGGTTCGCCGCTGTCATGGCGGCGGTGACCTACGCGGCCGTTAGCTATGTTCGGGCCATTCTCCTCATCCGTCTTCAATCGCGGTTGGACTTCCGCCTGATGCTTGATTTTTTCTGTCATCTTCTGGCGCTGCCATTCCGCTTTTTCCAGCAAAGAAGCAGCGGGGACCTTCTCATGCGGCTAGCCAGCAACTCGACCATCCGCGAGGCGTTGGCTACCTACACGATCTCGACGGTACTGGATGGCGTTCTTGTATTGCTAACTCTTATTGCGCTGTTGCGTGTGGCGCTGGTTTTCGGCTTGTCCGCTCTCGGGATCGCAGCCATCGAAGCCGTCATTCTGCTCGCCACTGCCCGCCGCCTTCATGCTCTCGTTGAGAGCGACCTCTGCCGGCAGTCTGAGTCGCAAAGCTTTCTGATCGAGTCCCTGATGGGCATCTGCACCATAAAAGCGGCGGGCGCCGAGAAACGCGTCGTGACTCGCTGGTCCGCGTTGCTGGAGAAGCAACTCGATACGTCTGCGTGCCGGGGCCGCTTCGCCGCTCGTATTGACGCCTCGGTCTCGGGGCTGCGCACCTTTGCGCCTCTCGGGTTGCTGTGGCTCGGGGGTCTCGAGGTCCTCAATGGCTCCATGAGTCTCGGCACAATGCTGGCGGTCAACGCGCTCGCTGCCAGCTTCCTCCTTCCGGTAGGTTCGCTGGTCATGAGCGTGCAAAGGCTCCAGTTGGCCCGAGCGCACATCGAGCGAATTGCCGACGTCATGCACGCCGAGCCCGAGCAGAGATCCGTCACCGCTGCCGAGTCGCCGCGCTTGAGCGGCGAAATTGAGATGCGCGGCGTCAGCTTTCGCTATGACAAGCACTCAAGGAACGTCCTCAACAATGTCTCGTTAACAATCCATCCGGGGCAAAGGGTCGCCTTGGTGGGACGGACCGGTTCCGGAAAGAGCACGCTCGGCAAATTGTTGCTCGGGCTGTACCTCCCTACTGAAGGGCAGATACTCTACGACGGAATCCTGCTGGAAAGCCTTAATTATCAGGCCCTGCGGCGCCAATGGGGAGCCGTCCTGCAAGAGCCGTTTCTCTTCAATTCTTCCATACGGGACAATATATCTCTGCACAATCCCGGAATGCCTTTGGACGAGGTGATCGAGGCCGCCGAGATCGCCGGGATTCATGCCGACATCATGGACATGGCCATGGGCTACGAGACAAGAATCGATGAGGGAGGGACCAGTTTGTCGGGGGGCCAACGCCAGCGACTGGCCATCGCGCGGGCAATCGTTGGAGCACCCTCCATGTTGTTGTTGGATGAAGCGACGAGTCATTTGGATATTGTGACCGAGAACCGCGTGGAGCGGAATCTCGCCTCCATATCGTGCACACAGTTAGTGGTCGCTCACCGGCTGAGTACCATCCAAAGTGCTGACCTGATCTTAGTATTGGATGAGGGCTCCGTTGTCGAGCGGGGTTCGCATGATGAGTTGCTGGCACTGGGCGGTCAATACGCGATGCTGGTCCGGAGCCAATCCGAGGAGGTCAGCCTACAGCACGTTTGATCACGGGGCAATACGTGGACCGGACGGCGAATATCACGGCTTCGTATGTGTGCCCTGACAGTACCATCAGTGAATTTGATGTTCCCCGCGTGAAGCTCGACAGCATATGTTCGATTAGCCAGTGGAAAGCAGCATTCACTTCTCGAGAGTCCTATAATGCACTAGATGAACGGACATCGGTGGGGGGCTGAGGGCCCGCCTCTCCAGGCGTATTCTCGTGTTACGAACCCAGAACGATTTGCATCGCTGCACGACGCTGCGGCAGAGTTACTAGACCGATTAGAGCTGGAGTTCGACTGTAAGCGCACAGAAGGATATGGTCTCGATCCCGAGTTGGAGGAGGGCTTCAAACTAGCGCGCCCGAGCGTGGCCGTAGTGCCGCGGGACGTCGCGGCCGCGCCAATCGTTGTTGTTTTCTCGGCCTTCCCCGGGCTCCGAGTACGCTTTGGCAACTGGTGTATGGTTGCTTTCCCGGCCTGCGGATGCGACGCGTGTGACGAGATGGCGGAGAGCGAAACCAAACGTCTCAGCTCACTGATCGAGAACGTGACAGCAGGCCGCTACCGGGAATCTATCCAGATTCCTGCGGACGGAGTCGCTTCGCGACGGTCGGAGTTTTGGTCTGTCCGCGAGCGCTGCGCGGAAGAGTCGCAGGTTGATCGGACTCGCGCTCGGCTGCTAGTTGCAGCAAGAGATCGATCGTCGTACCACTGGAGGCCATGGCCCAAGCGGAGCTACGCGCCATAGGTTCCTGAAAGGTAAGTCCGCGTCTCTGAAATTCTGGCAGTAGTCGCCTTCTTAGGTCTTCGCTTAAACAGAGCGCGCTTTCACCAACTCTTCAGTGCTCACAGCTTGGTGCGAGGATGTGACACGGAGCATCGCCGCCTCTGTATAGTCGCTCGTCTCGACTAGTCATTCCTCGTGCGTTCATAGCTCTGGTTGCGGCTGGCCTTGGTATTTGCATAATTCCTCGCCTCGGTCGCGATCTTCTGCCAACGGGAGTATGCATTGTAGCGGTGAGGCCAACGCTCCGTCGGCACATCTATGCTCTCTGGTGCCGTGCAAACACGCGCCGAAGGGCTATCGAAGCCACAGTCGAAGCGTTTCGAAGGTCAACATCAATGATTGGGTCCGCTGGCTGCAGGGCGACTGAAAGGCGATCCCGGATGTAGCGCGGCGGCCTCCAGCATGAAACATGAGGTAGCTTTCGTAAGTTAGTGTTGACGGTTCTGTCGAGATAAAGCTTGGCTTAACCAGCGATCTTTACCCGGTCGCCAGCGGCTGAACTCAATCGAAATGTAGTGTAGACTTCGCCAGGTTCCCGCCTTCACTAGCCACGTTGAAGACTCCTGCCAAGAGGCGCGGTAACTCTGGGCGTGCCCCTTGACTGTCCCTATCGGTGAGTTAACAATACGGGGCCGATATCTCACTTCCAGAGCGCAGCCCCATGCTCTGCCAGGGACTCCTGCCTTGAAGAAATCCAAGACACTGTCTACACGTATGTTCTCGAATCGGTACCAACGCCTCGCGCGCCAGAGCGCCGACGATCAAGCCGCCGCATCGCGTGCCAGCGCTTGCTCGAGGGTCGTGATCAAATATATCAACCGGTGATAGCCGTGCCCATGTGGTTCGCTCGATAGTCGCGGCTCAAGCGAAGGTGCCACTTGGTTCAGGTGAACTCTAATGAACGCTGGCCGAAGCTTTCTAAGCGTAGGGGCAGCCTATCCGTTGTAGTCGTGGGATCAGGTCGCACCACTGCGCCAGCGTCTTTTGGAGGCCTGGCACCTAACAAAGGGTGGTCTGTATGTGAAGCCGCGCGCTGGGATGTATAGTGTAAGCTGGTGAAACTTTGCTGATGG
>Ga0306926_10009390_pt1 | contig 10754 bp, 9 predicted proteins | sample flu12Cox44000178_FD_203759 | JGI IMG/M metagenome (GOLD analysis project Ga0306926, IMG submission 203759) | Lab enrichment of tropical soil microbial communities from Luquillo Experimental Forest, Puerto Rico - flux8day.12C.oxic.44.000.178 (v2)... | ecosystem: Environmental > Terrestrial > Soil... | reverse complement strand
CCTCTCTCCCGCTTTCCGTTTCCGTCACCACCGTGAACGCCCCGTCATGCCCGTCCGCGTGCAGCACCTTCTCAAACAGCCGCAACTCCAGCGCGTAATGCTCCGTCCCCTTCCGGTAATACTTCAGCGCCTCGGTCCGTGTCGGCTTTTCTCCGAGGCAAACCATCGGCAAATCGCCGATCTCCAGCAGTTCCGGCGTCGTAAAAAACACCATGTTCACCGGGTAGCGAAAAATCGAATTGCACAGGCATCCCTTATCGATCACCAGCGGCTTGATCCCCGCGCGCTTCGCTTCCATCGCGCAAGCCAACCCTGTCGGCCCTGCTCCCACACAAATCACGTCGTATGTCGTCATGTCCCTTCGATTTCTCCAGTCTTCCCCCGGTCTACCTCTTTTGTTCCGCGGTTCTCTTTGCTGTGTAGGACCCGTCCGCCTGCCGCGGGCCGCGGTCCTCGTTTCTTTTTAAGGCTTTGCCTACTCTCTGTGCCCTCCCTGCCTGCCGTGGTGAATCTTTACAGCTTCCGGCTCTGCAACACCCCCACCAACTCCTCCCGAAACTTCTCCAACTCCCTCAATCGGTCCTCCGTCGCCGCTACTTCCTTCTGCTTCCAAACAAACACCTCGCCGTTCCGCCTCTTCAGCTTCACACTCAGATTTCCATCCACCATCACCGTCGCCGGAGCCAGCAGCCGCAGCCCTCCATTCTCAACCGGCGCTAACACCGCCGCATACTCCCCGCGATGCACGCACAACGCGTTCTCATACAGTGGAATCGCAATCGGTCTAAATCCCGCCGCAAACAACCTCTCCAGCGTCTCCATCTGCAACTGTGTCAGCTCAACCATGCGCAGAAATTATACGCGACTATCCAACCTTGTCCTTCATAGCGCCATCCATCTCCTTGACTTCTCTCGCGGAAGGTGACCGTGCAGTGCGCTGCTTCGCCCTTCTTCTCGCGCTCGCCTTGCTCCCTACCTCCGCCGTTCATGCCCAAAAGCAACTCGCTCAATCTGCCCGCATCCTCAACGCCAAAACCGTCTGCTTCCTCAACCAGACCGGCTCAGCTTCCGTCGGCGACCATGCCCTCGCCCAGCTAAAAAAATGGAAAAAATTCCAACTCGTCTCGGACCCGAATCACGCCGACCTAGTCTTCCTCCTTTCCGCCGATCCGTACAAAGGCGGCAACATCCTCCTCGCCAGTGGACAGACCGCCTCGGTCGACAATAAGGGCCACGTCTCCGAAGACCCCGTCCCTAATTACAACAAAGTCTCTCCTACGCGCTATGCTTGCCTCACTGTCCTCGACCCCAAAACCGGCGAGAATCTCTGGAGCGACCAGCATCTCTGGGGCGGACTCCTGACCGGCTTCGATAGCGTCGGCGCTCGCCTCATCGCCAAGCTCGAAAAACAAACTAAGCGCTAACGTCTTCCAGCTTGCCCTGCCTATAACCATTTCTTGCCTCTGGGCTTCCGTACCTCCTCCTTGCCTCGTCTTCCTCCCAAAAGCAAAAAACGGCGCGGCCTTCGCCGCGCCGTCCGTTACTTGAATCTTGTTCTCGGTGCTCTTTGTCTCCGTGGCTAATCTTACGCCGCCGTCGAGTCCGCCTCGCTCGTCCCTTCAAGTTGCGCCAGAATTTCCCGCAGCGTCCGGATCAATTCATCCCGCGATACGTGGCTCTTCTTGAATTGCAGCCGGAACCGGAACGCCTCATTTTCCGGCTCATAGTGAAAGATGAACGGTTGCGGCCTCTGCGGCCCGCCTTTCTCTTCCGTCCGTTCACGCCTCGCCTCGTCGCGCGTCAGCCCGCCCTGCAGGATCCGTGCAAACATTTCCAGCATCTTTTTCTCGGTCGGCTGCCGCGCAATCTGCAGCAGCATCGACTTCGACAACACCCCATGCTCGATGCACTTCTTCCGCAAACCCTCGGGAATATTTCTCAGCGAAAGCGTCTCGGTCACCGAACTCCGCGCCCTTCCAATCTTCTTCGCCACATCGTCATGCGTATACTCGAATTGCGAAGCCAGTCGGTGCAGTCCGTCCGCCTCTTCAAACGGTGTCAGATCTTTCCTCTGTATATTCTCGATCAGCGCGATTTCCAGTGTCTCCGCGTCGTCCGCCATCTTCTCGATGCACGGCACCTCGCGCAGTCCTGCCGCCCGCGACGCGTGATAGCGCCGCTCGCCCGAAATGATGTAGTAGCAATCTTCCCGCGGCACGAACCGCACCAGCAGCGGCTCCAGCACCCCCTTTTCCCGCACAGACTCCGTCAGTTCGCGCAAGTCTCCCAGCGCTTTGCGTGGCTGGTCCGGATTCGGCCGGATCTGCTCCACCGGGATCATTCTCCCGACCGCTGCTCCGCTGTAGCTTGTCAGTGACTCTACGTAGTGCGCGTCATGCCGCATCTTCAGCGTGACGGGCAACCCTACTCTCTTCGACACGTTGTACCACCTCCGCTGCCAGCTTTTTATACTCCACCGCTCCCGGTGATTTGGGTGCAAATGTGAATATCGTCTCTTTGTACGCCGGGCTCTCTTCCAGCCTCACGTTCTTCCCGATCTTCGTCTTGAACAGCACCTCGCCAAACACCGAACGGATTTGCCCGTGCGTGTCCTTTGAAATGTTCGTTCGCTTGTCAAACAGCGTGATCACCACTCCGAGGATCTTTAGTTGTGGATTCGGCCGCGCCCGAATCCGCTCGTACGTCTCGAGCAGATCGTCCGTGCCTTCAATCGCGAAATACGCCGCCTGAATCGGTACCAGCAAGTGGGTCGACGCCACCAGCGCATTCACCGTCAATATTCCCAGCGAAGGCGGAGTATCAATCACCACATAATCGAAGTCCTTCAGCAGCGGCGCCATCGTGTCTTTCAATCGATACGGCGCATCGAACTGCCCCGACAACGCTGTCTCCAGTTTCGCCAGCGCCAGCCGTCCTGGCCCCACGCTCAGCATCGGATCCTTTGTTTGTTTCACCACGTTGGCCATTGGTGTCCGCGCGTCGCTCAACACTTCGAACATCGACTCCTTCACTTCTCCCATATCGAAAAACGCAATGGTCGTATTCGCCTGCGGGTCTAAGTCGATCAGCAGCGTCCGCCTTCCTCTGCCCGCTATCGCTGCGGACAAATTGATTGCCGTGGTCGTCTTCCCGACACCGCCCTTCTGATTCGCAATCGTGATGATCGCTGTCATCTACCTACCGCCTCCACGTCCTATTCCTCGCTCTGTCATCCCGGCTGGAGTGGCCGGTTCTTTCCCCCGTTCGCTCTCCGCGAACGTCCGCCACACCACCAACTCGGGCAGCGTACATCCACAAATTCTCCCCACCTGTCTTTTTCTTCCACGAGTCACCAATGATGAATGACCAGTACTATCCACACCACCACTCCCGTCGCACCTGCAGGCGCCGAAGCAACTCCCTTACTATATGTGGTTATGCCGGCAGAAGGACCCCAAGGCATAGCCCCACTCTACGTTCCCGACCACCGCCGCGCAAGCAAAAAAGTGCCATTCCCCCTCGCCGCCAGTGGAAATCTCTTGCTAGAGTCGGCTCCTACGATCGAATTTTACCCAAGTTGGCTTTTGCGCCTGAAAACGGCCGGCCCCCCGGCATCCGGGCACGCTCGTTCCAGTCTTTCACGAGTCACTCGCCTGCCTGCCCTGCCTACCGCAGGCGGGCGCAGACAGGGCACAAATCACCACTCACCTCTGTATCTGCTATCTTTTTCGTGCACCATGTCCTTCCTTCACATCTTCCGCGCCGAACTCCGCCCCACCCTGCGTCTCGCCCTCCCCCTCGTTCTCGCCGAAATCGGCTGGATGAGCATGGTCATCGTTGACACTATGATGGTCGGGCGCCTCCCCTACAGCGCCCAAGCCATCGGAGCCATCAGCATCAGCTCTAGCCTCTTCCTCGTCTTCGCCTTCTTCGGCGAGGGCCTCATGATCGGCCTCGACACTCTCGTCTCTCAAGCCTTCGGTGCCGGCCGCCGTGAAGACTGCCACCGCTCTCTCCTCAATGGTATCTACCTGAGCTTCGCTGTCGCTCCTTTCCTCGCAGCCCCTGTCTGGTTCCTCCCTCTTTACTTCGAACGCTTCGGCGTCGCCCACGACGTCGCGGTCCTCGCCACTCCCTACATGCGCACTCTCGCCGCCGGACTTCTCCCCCTCCTTCTCTACTTCGCCGTCCGCCGCACTCTCCAGGGAATGAACATGGTCCGCCCCATCGCCTTTGCCCTCGTCACCGCGAACCTCGTCAACATCTTCGGCAACTACGTCCTCATCTTCGGCAAATTCGGCTTCCCCGCCTTCGGCGTCAGCGGCTCCGGCATCGCCACCGCCATCTCCCGCACTTACCTCGCCCTCATCCTCGTCGTCTACCTCCTCTGGTACGACGCGCGCCACCAAACCGAACTCCTCAAAACTCCCGTGCAGCCCGACCTCCAGCGCATCCGCAGCCTCATCGCTCTCGGCCTTCCCGCTGCACTTCAGCTCACTGCCGAAGTCAGCGTCTTCGCTCTCGTTGCCTCGCTCATCGCCCGTCTCGGTGCGGTTCCGCTCGCGGCCCACCAAATCGCTCTAAACACCGTCGCTTTCACCTACATGGTGCCCCTTGGCATTTCTTCCGCCGCCGCCGTTCGTGTTGGCCAGGCCATCGGACGCCGCGATCCTGCCGGCGCCCGCGACGCAGGCAACACCGCCATTTTTCTTGGCGCTTCCTTCATGTCCTGCATGAGCGTTGCTCTCCTTGTTTTTCCGCGTTACATCGCTCGCATCTACACCGCCGACCCCATCGTCATTCGGACCGCCGTCATTCTCCTCGCCGCCGGCGCCGCCTTCCAGCTCTTCGACGGCATTCAGACCGTCGCCACGGGCGCCCTCCGCGGCTCTGGCGACACTCGCACGCCGATGCTCTGCCACTTCTCTGCCTACTGGCTGATCGGTCTGCCCCTCGGCGCTTACCTCTGCTTCCGCCGGCATTGGGGCGCCCTCGGTCTCTGGGTCGGACTCAGCCTCTCGCTCATCCTCATCGGCATCTTTCTCCTGCTCTTCTGGCGCCGCCGCGCCTTCCATCTCCTCGCCTCTTCCGACCGCGACGCTGTCCTCACTCTCTGACTCCTGGTCCCCTGCTACCTCGGTCATTCCGAGCCTGCCTGCCGCAGGCAGGCGCAGCGAGGAATCCCTCTTTCTACTGTGCCTCCGCGCTGCCCGAACCCCCGGTCAATAGTCCTTCCGTACTCCTTTGCCCATTCCCTACTCTCCGTGCCGCATAGCGAACTCTGGATCCCCTTCCCCGGGCGCTACTCCTCGCCTTCCTTAGACTGAAATCAACGTCCAGGTTGATCGCGTTCGCTTCGAAATCGGCATGCGGCGCAGAAAGGTGCATTCAAGTCATGCGAACTCCCGGGAGACTCTCATTTTTCTGCACACTCCTCCTGGCCGCAGCACTCGGACCCTTTCTCCCCGTCCGCGTTCACTCCCAAACTCGGCTCGCCCCTCAAGCGACGAACCCGGCCGACGCCGGCGACAACGAAAAGACCGCCTCCTTCCTCTCGGTTTCCATCACCTTCGACGCTGACGGCAAAGCCACCGTTCACGCCAACTATTTCCTCGACGATCAACCCAACCTCCCTCCCGCCGAAATCAAGCAAGCCCTCGAGTCCTCGCTCAACTGTTCCCTGCAAAATTCCCCTCGCGTTCGCCCCATGTCCGGCTCTTACTCCGCCTCATGCACCGTCCCGGCCTTTACCCAGGGTTTCGTCCATCAAGGCCACATCTCCACAACTCCCCTCCAGAATTTCGCCAGCGTCCACAACATCCCCTCCTCCTCGCTCCAGCTCCGTCTCCCCGACTGCGACATCCTCGAGACCACTCCCGAACCTTGCGCCAATTCCAGTAATCCCACAAAAGCTCAAAACGCGTCTTCCCGCTTCACGCACTCGCTCTTCGTCTACTCTTGCTCGCCCGACAAGCCTCTCCCCGGCGAAATCACCTACCGCTACGGCTACTGGTCCGCCACACTCAAGCGCAACGCTGCCATTCTTCTCTTCGTCCTCGTCTCGCCCCTCGCTCTCTTCATCTGGCTTGGCCGCCGCGCCCTCGCCGCCAACGTCGCCGACAAGTCCGTGGTCTGGTTCAGCTACATGCGCTCGCTCCAGTGGATTCTCAATTTCTCCCTCCTCGGATGGTGGATCGCTCTCGACTACTGTCATGCCGAGCCCATTCTCCGTTTCTTCGCATCCGGCACGCGTTTCACCGCCCTTGCCGCTCATCCGATTTTTTATGAATCCATCGGATGGCTCCCTCCCGCGTTCCTTTGGCTCCTCTGCTATCGCATCTCTCATCCCGTTCAGCAGAAACTCCGCGGCCTTCGCTGGACCAAACGCGAACTTACCCTCCAGGCGCTCTATTCGGTTCTCGCTCGCCTCATTCCCCTCGCTATGTTTCTCACAGGTCTTCGCGTCATCGGCACCGACGGATTCCGCGGCGCCTTTCTCTGGTGGGTTTCAGCCTTCCTTCTTCGTGCCGTCGCTGGTCAGGCTCTACTCAAACTCACCGGCATGCAGCCCCAAGCCCTTTCCTCCGGCGATCTCCGCGATCGCGCCTTCGCCATGGCCGAACGCATCGGCGTCAAGCTTCAGCAGGTCTACCTCATCCCCTCCGGCAAAGGTCAGGTCGCCAACGCCTTCGCGCGCACCGGCAACACCATTTCCTTCACCGACTATCTCCTCCAGCGCATGTCCCAGCGTGAAGTCGACTACGTCATCGCCCACGAACTCACTCACCTCAAACTCAAGCATCCCGTGAAGCTTGGCTACGCTTACATGGGCAGCTTCTTCCTCGCCGTGTTCGCTCTCAACTTCGCTTCGCCCTTCCTCCATGACTCCGTCGTCACCCGCTACGCCTTGATGTTCGCCGTCGTTTCTGTCTTCCCCTACTTCTGGTCACGTCGTTTCGAATATGCCGCCGACGCTGGAGCCGTCGCCGCCACCGGCGATCCTCGTGCCGCCATCTCCGCTCTCTTCAAGCTTTCCGAACTCAACATGATGCCGATCCACTGGAGTCACTGGCGCGAAAAATGGCTCACGCATCCATCCGCCCTGCGTCGTGTGCAAGCCGTTGCAAAAAAAGCCGGCATCCCCTTCGAAGAAATTCCCGCCATCGCCCGCGACGGCGCCGCCGAAGCCGTCAACTACACGATTCCCACCACGTCCGGCCCCGGCGCAAAATTGCATTCCACCCAGCGCACCAGGAGCCTCTCTCTCAAACTCAGCTTCGTACTCGTCGGCCTTCTTGCTTTCGTTCCTTCCCTCTTCTCTCTCGCTGCCATTCACCTTTCCTCGCCCCTCAAATGGATCAGCTTCGCGCTCGCGCCACCCGCTACGCTTCTCGCTTTTCTTCTCCTGGCCAACTACTCCGCGCGCTTTACTCGTGGCAAACTCCGGCCCGCCCTAAACCAGAAACTCGCCGCCCAAGGTATTCAGGCCGAACCCTGGAGCGGGGTGTACGTCGGCTTTTCCCCCACCGCCGCGCCTCGCCTCTACGAAGGAAACTCTAACTGGGATATCGGCTATCTCTTCTTCCGCTCCGATCGCATCTGTTACTGCGGCGAAGAAACCAAATTCGCTCTCCGTCAGGATCAAATCACCGCCATCAAGCATGCCGACGGTCTCCCCGGCCTTCTCGCTCCCAACCGCATCTACATCGCCTGGACAGACTCCAGCCGCGGGACCTGCGGCGTCTTTAACCTCTCCTGCGGCAACGGCGCTTCGGTTCTTCAGGCCAGAAAGCTCAACGTGGCTCTCGCTCACCGTCTCGAGGCCTGGTCGAAGTCCTCTCCCCTTACGCGCCCCCTCCCCTCTCAACTCGTCGAACTCTCGTCCCCCGAAATCCGCTCTGTCACTTGCTCCAATCCCGCTCAACTCTGGAAGGGCAAAAAACTCTTTACCGAACTCCTATGGACCGCCATCTTCACAGGCGTCGGCGCTACTCTCTGCGCTCTGCCCTTCCATCTCCTGCCTTATGTCCTCTCCGCCTCCTACGCCCGCTTGGGCATCGCGCACCGTTTTCACACCCCAGGAGCCGGTTGGTACGCCGTCTTCGTCGCTGTCACCGTCCGTTTCATCACCATCGTCCCGCTCCTCCGCTACCGCGATCTTCCCAAACTCATCGCCCAATCCCCAACCACGCAGCCCGCACCGGCCGTCTCCGCAGCCCGCCGCGACTCCCTCGAACCCGTCGCTCCGCGCCTCTAAGGACGGCTTGTCGCATTTGTAGCTGTGGCCTTCATGCCCGCGCTCTTCCGCCACCAACTCTCACGGCTGCTGTCATCCCGACCCTTGCGGTCCGGGTTTTTCTTGCCGCCGCAGTTCGACGCGCCGGGGCGCGGAGCGGAGGGATCCCGGCTAGCAACACTGTTTTCGCAAGTACGCGACCCGACTTTCTCTCCGACCGCCTCCCCAAAAACAAAAAGGCGGCACGACTGGCGCCGTGCCGCACCAAACTCCGCTGGCGCTTGCCACTGGCCTCCGCGTCACATCTTGTATCTTCCCAAATCCTCGTCCGACAATCCCTCCAGGTAATTCCGCAATTGCTCGTTCGTATTCTTCTCTGCCAGCGCCGAACTCACTTTGGAGTTCTTCAGCACCGTCTCATCTACAAAAATCGGGCAATCCATTCGCAACGCCAGCGCCAGTGCGTCGCTCGGCCGCGAATCAATGCTCATCAACTCCCCGTCCCGCTCCACCCAGATCAACGCATAAAACGTGTCGTCTCGAAGGTCATTCACCACTATCTTCTGCACCGCCACGTCCAATCCTAGAAACACGTTTTTCAACAGATCATGCGTCATCGGCCGCGGCGTCTGCACTTTCTCGATCTCCAGCGCGATCGCGTTTGCCTCGTAGGCCCCCACCCAGATCGGCAGGATGGCCTGTCCCTGCACGTCCTTCAGCACCACAATCGGCATCTGTGTCACCGGGTCCATCATCAGGCCGCGTATTTTCATTTCAACTTCCATCGCGCCCTCCTCTGCCGATTGCGCTGCCACTTCCAAACCCTGCTGCCCTCTGGTCGCTGGTCACCGGCCACTGGGCACTAACTCCGCTCGCCCACCAGACTATTCGGCGTCGCTCCTGTCACCTTCACTTGCACGTAGTCTCCCAGACTTTCTTCCCGCTGGGAAGTAAAATTCATCACCCTGTTCGAGGACGTGTGACCCGACCACTGGCTCTCCCTCCGCGATTTTCCCTCCACCAGCACTTCGTATGCCTTTCCGACCAGTCGTTCGTTCCTTGCCCGCTGGATTTCCCTCTGCCTCTCAATCAATATCGCCAGGCGCCGCGACTTCTCCTCCTCCGGAATCGCGTCCTCCATCCTCAGCGACGGCGTATTCGGCCTCGGCGAATATTTGAACGAAAACGCCCCGTCGTACTGCGCCACACCCAGCAGGCTTAGCGTCTCTTCGAAATCCTTCTCCGTCTCTCCGGGAAACCCCACAATAATGTCCGTTGTAATGCTGATCTCCCGCTTCGCCGCCCTCATCATCTCAATCTTTGCCAGGTACTCATCCCGCGTGTACGTCCGTGCCATCGCCCGCAGCACCGCCGTCGACCCGCTTTGCACCGGCAGGTGTACATGCTCGCAGATTCCCGGCACCGCCTCGATCGCTTCTACAATATCTTTTCCGAACTCCCGTGGGTGCGAGGTCGTAAATCGTACCCGCCGGATACCCGGCACTTCCGCCGCCGCCACCAGCAAATCCGAGAAACGCATCCTCCGCGCGCTCGGATCCGCGTACGAATTCACGGTCTGCCCCAGCAGCTGCACCTCGGTGTAACCCGCATCCGCTAGTTGCCGCACCTCCCGCAACACCGACTCGCTCGAACGGCTCCGTTCCGGACCTCTCGTGAACGGCACCACGCAGTACGAACACGCCTTGTCGCAACCCTCGATTATCGTCAGATACGCCCGCCACGGGTTATCCCGCCGCGTAATCTCCGTCTCAAACGTCTCATCCGTTTCTGTTTCCAGACCCGTTACGCGGCGGTTCCCCGTTTCTAGTTCCTCTATAAGCTGCGGTAGCTTTCTATAGCTTGCGCTTCCGCAAACAAGACTCACCCACGGCGCACGTTCGAAAATCTGCTCGCCCTCTTGCTGGGCCAGGCATCCCAAAACCCCAATAATCGGCCGGTCCCGCCATTGGCCGCGATCCTTGAACCGCCCTCCGGTCCTTTCCTGTGGCTCTAGCCCGCTTGCGCTGCCCGGCCGTGTCCCATCCACCGGCCGCAACTCCCCCAACCGCGAATATACCTTTTGCGCGGCCTTCTCCCGGATCGAACACGTGTTGTACAGAATCACGTCCGCCGCATCGATCCTCTCGACCTGCCTGTACCCGCGTGTCAGCAGCACTCCCGCCACTTTCTCCGAATCGTGTTCATTCATCTGGCATCCGAATGTCTCCAGATAAAACGTCCCGCGTGGCACAGTCTCGCGCTGAGTTTCAAACGGTGCTTCTGCTTGTGCCGGGCATCCTGCCGGTGACTGATCATCAGGTAGCCCGGGTACACCCCTCCCCGTCAGCCGTTCCAACCCTATATCGAACGCCTTCCCCATATCTTCCTACTCTACCACACGCCTTTTTTTCAAACCCGCGCGGCGTCTCGACCCCAATCCGTCGGTAAGGCCGTCGTGGCGGCGTTTGGCAACCCAGACGCGAATTGAGTCGAGCGACTTGATCTACCGTGGCGATCT
>Ga0306926_10009388_pt1 | contig 10755 bp, 10 predicted proteins | sample flu12Cox44000178_FD_203759 | JGI IMG/M metagenome (GOLD analysis project Ga0306926, IMG submission 203759) | Lab enrichment of tropical soil microbial communities from Luquillo Experimental Forest, Puerto Rico - flux8day.12C.oxic.44.000.178 (v2)... | ecosystem: Environmental > Terrestrial >... | reverse complement strand
CGTTCTTTGACCAGTTCCAGGATCGTTGGCTGGATGCTTTCCAGCAGCGCTGCACCCGACTTTTTAGCCGGCACCCACGACTCTTCTCGCCGCGTTGCGTTTGGTTCCCTAGCCCGTCCCTAGCCCGGATCGCTCACAAACAATTTTCCTCCCGAGCCGCTTCCTGAGCGGCTCTTTGGGCTGTGAGATTTTCCCGCTAGCCTACCGAACTTTGCGGCTTTTTGCTACCTGACTATCAGCTTTAATGGAGAAGCAATTCTAAATCTGAAAAACATCGTGAAATCGAGAAGAGCCCTTGTGGGGGTTGGCAGATCGATTTTTGAGTTTACGGAACTCGCCGGTGTTTACCCCTACCTCTAGAGGCTCTTTCATACTCTCTTCGTAGAGTTCCGATTGCTTTCAGATATAGCAGATTGTTAGCGACAGGCATCTTTAAGATTGACGCGCTCTGTCCGGAACAGACGAGGCATAAACAAATGGAACTGTAACTCGTCGAGAACAGTATGGGATAATATGCAAAACATGACCGAGACTCTCGCCGAGATGAGCCTTCCCAGCCTTCCCGACACCCGCCGCTTGCCTGTTCCACGGTGCGATCGCTGAACGCTACCTTCGCCGACACCGTTAGGCGCAGATAGGGGTAGGGACGAAGGAAAGCTTCGCCCCTCCCTCCGAACCGAACGGGCGAATTTCTCGCATCAAATGTGGCCGACCACATTTAATGCGTTATGTGGCCTTCCCACTTATGTGGCGTTGGATTCGTACCCCCCGTCCTGAGAGGGCAGAGCTGCGATGGAGCGCCACATAACTAAATGGTGGTAACGGTCGGATTTTTCCTCAGTTCGTGAGGAGATCCGACATGTTCAACACCTTATTCCACTACCCGCGCGTTCTAGCGCGTCATCGCCAAGGCCCGTCGGCGCAGGCCCGGGAGCGATACCTCACCCATTGCGCCGATCAAGGGGCCGCTCGCGGTACGCTGTTACGCACGGCCCGTGAACTTCTGGTCATCGCACAGCGGCTCGATCTCACGACTGATCAGATGATCAGCACCCGGGAGGTGGAAGCCGCTGCCGAGCGTTGGGTCCACCACCAACAGCGCCGAGGCCGCATTCGCGCTCCGAGAGGATCCCGCCAATGGTTCATCCAAACTGCCTTGAGTTGGCTTCGCTTCTTGGGTCGCTTAGAAGTGCATGACAAAAAGCCACTCCCTTTTGCAGATCTAGTCGAACACTTCGCTGCCTGGATGCGCGACCAGCGCGGTTTGTCTGATGTCACTATCCGTAACCGATGCTGGCAGGCCCAGAAGTTCCTTAACTGGCTCGATGGACAGAACCGTTCATTGGGGGAAGTCTCGCTTCAAGAGCTTGACGCCTTTTTGAGCCTGCAGGCCGCCCGGGGCTGGGGCCGAGTCTCGGTTGCTACTTCCGCGAAAGCCCTGCGTTCTTTTTTTCGACACGCCGAAGCGCACAGTTGGTGTGCGAAGGGCTTGGCAGCCGGCATTGATGGCCCACGTGTCTTCAAACAGGAAGGTCTTCCCATGGGGCCAATTTGGTCGGATGTCGAGCGGCTCCTCATCTCCACCCGTGGGGATCGGCCTCGTGAGATCCGAGATCACGCCATCCTCCTACTCTTTGCCCTTTACGCTTTCCGCAGCGGGGAGGTGGCTGCTTTACAGCTTGAAGACCTCCACTGGCACCGTGAACTCATTGTTGTAGCACGCCCCAAGCAGCGGCGGGCGCAGGAATATCCTTTAGTGCCTACGGTCGGCGAGGCAATTCTGCGCTATCTTCAGCAGGTCCGGCCACGCTGCGCCCGCCGAGAGCTCTTTTTGACCCTGAAGGCGCCGTTTCGCCCGCTTTCGGCCAGCGGCTTATACCATGTGGTGAGCAGCCGGCTGTCTCAACTCCACATCCAGAGTCTGCGTCACGGTCCGCATTCATTGCGGCATGCCTGCGCCAGCCATCTTCTGGCCGAAGGCTTCTCGCTCAAAGAGATCGGCGATCACCTCGGACACCGCAGCGCCTATGCCACCCGGACCTATGCCAAAGTGGATTTAGTCGGCCTACGCGCGGTCGCCAACTTCGACCTTGGAGGCCTCGTATGAAGCTAGCGGAGGTGGTGGGCGAATACGTCACGCACAAACGGTCGATGGGCATGCGCTTCTGCACAGAAGAACGCACCCTCAAAGCATTTTGCCGAGCGATGGGCGACATCGCGATGACGGAAGTCCAGCGCCGATCGGGTCGACCCTTACCTGGCGGGCAAAGGAGCCGTGACGCGATTCTGGCAGCGCAAACATGAAGTGCTGGTGGGCTTTTACCGTTTCGCCATCGCACGGGGATACGCCCTCGATGTCCCACTGCCCCACCGGGTGCCTAAACCAGCTCAGGCCTTTGTGCCCTACATCTACTCGCACGACGAGTTACGGCGCTTGCTGAAAGCTACCGCGGCCTGTGACAATCCGCATAGCAGCATCGAGTCAGACACCTGTCGCACTCTTATTGTTCTACTCTATGGGGCCGGCTTACGCATCAGCGAGGCGCTTGCACTCACCTTGGCCGATGTCGACCTGTCCGGCGCAATGCTCTTCATTCATACGAGCAAATTTTACAAAACTCGACTCGTGCCGCTCGGCCCAGACCTGACCCGGGCGTTGAAGGCATACGCGACCCGGCGGGCAATGCAGTACCCGAGCGGACCGGAAGGTCCCTTCTTTGTTTCCCGCACCGGAGGTCCTTTGACCCGACGCGCCGCAGAGCACACATTTAGGCGCTTGCGTCTACGGGCCGGTGTGCTGCGTCACGATGGGGCTCGCTATCAACCACGCCTTCACGATCTCAGGCACGCTTTCAGCGTTCATCGTCTGCTCTCCTGGTACCGCCAAGGGGCTGATGTGCAGCGCTTGTTGCCCCAACTGGCCACCTATCTGGGCCATGTGCACCTTGCCGCCACCCAGCGTTACCTCACTATGACGCCGGAACTGCTGCAGGAGGCCTGCAAACGCTTTGAACGTTATGCCGGGGAGGTCGCCCGTGGATAAAGCCATGCTGCTGGGAACCTGGATACGGCGCTTCCTGCTGGAACATCTGGTCGCCGAGCGCAATCTGGCTCCCAACACTCAGCGCAGTTACCGCGACACGCTCGTGTTGCTCCTACCCTTTGTGGCCAAAAAGGCGGCTAAAGCCGTTGATCATCTGAGCGTGGTAGACATGTCCGCCGAGCTGATCCGGCTTTTTCTGGCCGATTTAGAAACGTCTCGTCACTGTGCGATCGTCACCCGCAATCAGCGCCTGGCGGCCATTCACGCCCTGGCCCGCTTCGTGGGCGAGCACAGCCCCGAGCACATCCCCTGGTGCGCTCAACTTCGGGCCATCCCATTTAAGAAACCGGCCACCCGAGCCGTCATTCCTTATCTGGATAAGTCGGAAATGGATGCACTGTTGGCCGCCCCCGATAGCCAAACGGCTCAAGGGCGCCGTGACCAAGCCCTACTGTTGTTCCTTTACAACTCCGGTGCCCGTGCCGAGGAAGCCGCCAGGTTACTCATCGCCGACCTCTTTCTGAGCGCTTCGTATGTGACCATCCTGGGCAAGGGTAGCAAGAAGCGTCAGTGCCCGCTGTGGTCAATGACCGTTCGCGCGCTGAGCGCGCTGATCGCCGGACGTCCTAATTCGAATAACGTCTTTTTGAATCGTTGCGGTCGTCCCCTAACACGCTTCGGCATCCACACGCTAGTCGAGCGCTACGTCGATAAGCTCCAAGTCACTATGCCCTCGCTGGCCACCAAGCGTGTGAGCCCGCACACGATTCGACATACCACCGCCACCCACCTGCTTCGCGCCGGGGTCGACATTAACACTATCCGTGTCTGGCTTGGGCACGTCTCGCTCAATACGACGAACGTTTATGCCGAGATCGACCTAGAGATGAAGGCAAAAGCTCTGGCCAAGTGTCAGGTCGCCGAACCCGCCAAAGGCAACCGACCTTGGCGTGAGGATCCGAAATTAATGGCCTTCCTCCGCTCGCTCTAGCCCTTTGGTTATGTGGCGTAGAGCTAAGCTAACCCGCACGACACGAACGGCTGGTGAGCTCAACGCCACATAAGTGGGAAGGCCACATAACGCTTCCGGCTGCCCTCCACCCCGCCTCTCGACGACGCAGTTGCCTTCAGCTACGGACAGCCAGTGCTCTGTCCGACGGGGACTTTCACCCCGCTGTTGGTGCGCACTCTCAGGCGCACGAGGGCGCCGGTCCCTCGGCGCCGTGCTGGGCGATAGAAGCTTTGTTTGCCGGGGACAAGGTATGATCGCAACGTCGGAGTCTTTATTGGTTCCGTGGCTGTGACGGACCGCAGCCCTCCAGGTCTTCCCGCGCGTCAACGGATCGGTGTTATCAAAAAAGCGCGATCTGTCTGGCCATCTGGAGTAGTTTCGATCCCCACTATTTGACCCAAATCGTTGATTCCATTGGCTTGTTCAAGGACCCAACCGAAGTTGGGCGGAACATACTGGTTGAGATCCGTGAGCTGGCCGAATCTGTAAAGGAAAGCGTGTGGTAAATTTGGTGGAGGACTGGAAGGCGCACTAAAGAAGCCAACCACTTCGTCACGAGAATTAATAGCCAGCGCGTAGCTGCTTATATCACTGCCGTTGTCCAGCGCCATAGTTTTTCCGTTCGCGTAAATAAAGGCATGATCGTTGCCGCTCACGGTATACCTGGAGTATCCGACAACATGACCAGAATTATTGATAGCTGTGGCAGTGGAGACGTCTGCCCCCAAACTAGGCAGATGCTTGCCTACCCCGTCTTTCCAAAGGAAAGCGTAGCTCGGTCCTCCGCCTGTGATCAGACCTGTGCCTGAAAAACCGACTACTTCGTTTTTGTTGTTGATGCCATAGGCGAAACTGTAGTCATCGAGGACGATGGCATGCATTTGCCCATCGTAGATGAAAGCGTGACGATTGACACCGTTTTGGATGACTCCTGCGACAGTTCCATGATTATTGATCGCAGTGGCCAGACTGGCGTCGCCGTCGGATGTCCCCAGGTCTAGCATATGACCAGCGGTATAGAGAAATGCGTGCAGGCTCGCACCTACACTGAGATTTGAGGATCCTACCAATTGACCATGTTCGTTAATGGCAGCCCCAAAAGAGAGGTCTCCACCCAGCGTGCCAAGATTTTGCAAGCGGCCATGTGCATACAGAAACGCACGATTCTGACCAGGAGCTAAATCGCTCCAGCCATCCACCTGCCCTCGATTGTTTACACCATCTGCTTCGCTATAGTTACCTCCAGGGAATACACCTAAATCAGTTATGGTGTAAATGCTCTGCCCTTTGGCCAGAGACAGCACCAATACTAATAGAAAGGTCAGCCTCAGCGTGTGTCGCGAATCGATATAGGAATGATTTAGTTTTCTCATATCTCTCTCTCTGTAAAGCAAACGTATCCCGCTTGGAGAAGACTTCGATTCGGGACAAACTCTGAAGATCTCCGCTGAAATTCGGTCTTTGATTCACGTTGAAGTCCTCTCGCCGTGAACACATGCCATCTTGGCAAATCGTTCTGGACAGCGGTTGTTGATTGCTCGCCACGGATTAATCGATCTGAAGCTGGCGGAAAGAAATCGGAAATTGCATAAGGCTTAACCGCTCGCGGTCAAACAGGGCAATTACTGTATTTATTATATGTTCAGACATTTTTTGTTTGCGGTCCGCCAAGTGACGCCAGTTTATGCAATCATCCCCGAAAAAGAGAGGCGGTTTCTAAATAGACGCTGATGGGAATCACCCGTTTGGGCAATGGTATTTTAACGAGCAGCTTCACGAATTGAGCCCTACTTCAATAGAGAACCTCAAAGAGACGCTAAAGGGAGCGAAGAGTTAGCGCTGACGGCGAGTGCATCGAGCAAGGCACGCAGCGATTTCGCGGTTCGGCCGCGTTGCCAAACGACGAGAAAATCCCAGCTGGCTTTGGTCTCAGAAAGTGGAACCATCGCGACACCGGCCACGGGAAAACTCTTGAGGTAGGCAGGGACCAAGGTGACTGCGCCTTCGCTTCCGATCAGAGTAAACATGTTCGAAAGACTGGCTGCTTTCTGCACGAATTTTGGCCGGAACCCAGCTCGACGACAGAGTTGAGTGATCCAGCGGTCGCGTCCCGGCAGATCTTCCTCGGGCGAGCTGATGAACGGTTCTCCACGCAGTTCCCTCAGCGAAATGCTTTCTCTCGAAGCCAGTGGATGATCGGCTGGCATGACCGCGACGACCGCTAAGGTGGTCAGTTTACGAATGTAGAACTCGCTGGAAAGCAGAGCGCCCTCCTGGCCGATCAGGGCGAGATCAATTTCTCCTTTGCGCAACGCTACAATCTGTTCACCAGGCGAAAGATCCAACAGTTTGACCTTCACTTCCGGATGAGTGCGGCGCAAAGCGGACAGGGCGGGATCGAGAAACATCTGGGCGGCGGACCCGAGGTAGCCAACCCGAATCAGGTCACGTTGACCGCGAGCAAGCCGGCGCGCTTCCTCAATTGCGGCATCATACTCGGCAAGGACGCGTGGCAAAGATGTTGCCAAAGCGTATCCGGCATCAGTGGGACGAACCCCGGCGGCGGTGCGTTCGAGTAATGCTCCGCCAATCTCGTTCTCGAGTACCTGCATCTGCCGGGAAAGCGCAGATTGCGACATCCGCAGGCGAAGGGCAGCGCGATTCAGACTTCCTTCCTCAAGAGCAACCAGGAACGCCCGCAGCTGAGCTACCATAAGGCCAGGATATGCGTAGACTGCATAACTGCAATCTTAAAGCAACATTAGTCGGGTTTCTATCGGCCGACTAAACTTGAGTCGTTTGATAAACACAAAAACTCACGAACCATGAAAGCACTGAATTTCTTGTTTAAGATTGACAATAATGTTTCCACTCTCCTGCTTCGACTATTGTTGGGCGTGGTATTTTTCCGCATGGCGCTCAGTTGGCCCTAGGCTGGTTTGGTGGCTACGGGTTTAGCGGCACGATGGGATTTTTCACCGGAACGCTGCATATTCCGGCCCTGTTCGCCTTCCTAGCCATCGCAACGCAGTTTGCCGGAGCGATAGCATTGATTCTCGGCCTGTTCACCCGCTTGGCGGCGCTTGGCATCGCAGTGAACATGCTGGTCGCAGTGGCGATGGTACACGCGCAATACGGTTGGTTCATGAACTGGTTTGGCAACCAGAAGGGTGAAGGTTTCGAGTATCACCTGCTGGCCATCGGTATAGCCATCGTTTTGATTATCCGCGGAGGCGGCAAATGGGCCGCAGATGCAGTGATAGAAAACTGGCTGGCCGCGCCGGTTTCCAGCAGAGCAAGCGCCTGAAGGAGACCGATCTTAACCTAAACTCCGAAAGTGAAGCAAACCGCAGATTGAACCGATTACACAGATTCAATTCGGCTAGGCGTGAATATCGGAATCTCAGTCTACACCTCGCAAGTCCTATGAACATCACCGGTCTTCATCACGTTACCGCGATTGCCAGTAATCCGCAGCGTAATCTCGACTTCTACGCTGAATTGCTCGGCCTCCGACTGGTTAAGCGGACCGTCAATTTCGATGACCCAGGCAGTTACCATTTTTATTTTGGTGACGCGGTCGGTTCGCCAGGGACAATTCTCACCTTTTTCCCGTGGCCTGGTTCTCGCCGGGGTATTCATGGATCGGGTGAAGTCAGCGCCACCGCGTTCACCATTCCGATGGGCTCGGCGGGCTATTGGCTTGAACGTTTAAAACTGTACCAGGTCAGCGACGAACGAGTCCCAAAGCGGTTGGGTGAAGACGTGTTGCGGTTTGCCGATCCCGATGGAATGCCAATCGAATTGATTGAGTCAACGCCGAGCGATGGAGCGGTACCGTGGGGCGAAGGGCCGGTTCCGGCGGAGTATTCGATCCGGGGACTTCACAGTGTATCGGCGAGACTCCAAAGCTCCGAAGAAACCGCGAAGTTGCTGACCGAGGTTTTCGGCTACCGCTGGGCTCAGGAGAGTGGAAACAGGGTACGTTTCGTCGCACTAGCTGGAGGTGGAATTGGCAAATTCCTTGATCTCATCTCCGCTCGTGATGTTCAACCCGGCCGGGTCGCAGCCGGCTCGGTCCACCATATTGCTTTTCGTGTTTCTAACGATGAGGAACAGATTGCGTGGCGAAAAAAACTGGTCGGTCTCGGTTACCAGGTCAGCCCGATTATGGATCGGACCTATTTTCATTCGATCTATTTTCGAGAACCGGGTGGCGTGCTTTTCGAACTGGCCACTGATCCGCCAGGATTCACCCAAGACGAAGCGGTGGATGAGCTGGGCGCAAACTTGCGTCTCCCGCCCTGGATGGAACGAGCACGTCCGGAGATCGAAAAGACTCTGCCAAAGATAACCGTTCCGAAAAAGGCAACCTGTGAATCAACCTGAGGAACGCGATTTCGTACATACGTTTGTGCCGGGCCATTCTACGCGCACCTTGCTTCTGCTTGATGGCACCGGCGGCAACGAAAACGATCTTATCATGCTCGGACGCCAACTCGACCGGGACGCGAACCTGCTTATTCCGCGCGGCAAAGTTCCAGCCCGCACTCACCAGCTTGCTGACTTCATCGAGCAAGCGTCGGTGAAGTACAGACTAATTCGGCACAACCTGTTTGCAGTCGGTTACTCGAATGGCGCCAACATAGCTGGGAGCCTGCTCCTGCTTCGACCGCAGACTTTGGCTGGTGCAATACTTCTCGGACCGATGGTACCGATCGTTCCTGAACAGTTGCCCGATCTGAGCGGCGTGCCCGTGCCGGCTGGATCGGGTCGTTACGATCCGGCGGGAGCGGAAGTGCATGGGTCGCGAGAGAACGCCGGGCATGGCCTGAGCGGGGCAATCGTGGAGATTGTGCGGCGGTGGTTGGAAAATCTCAGGTCGGGACGGCAATATTTGCGCGGCGCTCAGCAGGTGCTTAGGCGGTTCGGGCGCCTAAGCGTTGTGTTGCGACGGGAAAATTTGCGTGCCAAACCGCAAGCTGTGCGCAGTTCCAGACGGTCGTCTGAAATTGTCCCAAGCAATTTTGGAAAGTCATTGCCTGACGATGACGGCCACGTGTTAGCTCCCCCTTTTGTGGGGATATGGAGTTTGCCTTACTATCTTAGCGCGTTTTGGCGCGAAAATCGACGAACGGCAGCATCTAGGGCGGTGAAATATCCGGTGCGGTAATGAGCTCGTCGCGATCAGAACGGCCTGCATCGGTGAGCCTTGGTTGCTCGTTTTAAACACTGCTTTCTGTAGCTTTGCGAATTTCCATTGTCTGGACGAGGCCGTCGCTGATCGTGTAAATATGCTGCACGGGTTGATCGAGCATTATGGCCCCGGAAAGGTCACGTACCACCTGATGAACATCGACCAGAATGCGGCCGGTTGCGTCGCGCCGGAAGCGCAGCGGCTCGACGTGAGGATCGATAATGGACCACTGCCGGGTCCAATACGAACGGACCTCCGCGTGCCTATAGACATAGCCGCCCTCCATCCCGTTCGCCCACTTGACGTCTGGATGCATGGCCGAAAGGGCAGAATCAATGTCGCGTGAGTTGAATGCCATATAGGCATCTTTTAACAACCCAATCTCAGCGAAGCTCGCAGGTTCCATATTTTTGATTAGGGACAATCCGCACAAGACCCGAGAAATCAAAGCGTTCCTGCGGGGCCAACTGGCGCCGGGTCGGACATAGGAATTGCAAACTGAGCTGTTGGCAGTCGGAATCCCGCTTTAAGTTATACTCTCACTGAATGTGAGTCGCCGCCGATGTTTTTGAGTTCCGGATATTAGACCTGTCGCCTTTTGTGCCTCAGTTCACAAAGATGTCAACAAGCTGGTTCTCCAGTCTGGTCACCACCACGTGGACACCATGTGGCGGAACTACCACAAGGGCGTCTCTGAAACTGAGGCGACGAAGCCTTGGGCGATCCGGCCTCCCCAGACGGCATCCAATATTGTCAGCATGACGGCGTTAGTTTTGGCGCGCAGCCCCCGGGCTTTTGTTTTCTGCTGATGGACTTGGCATTGTGGTACAGTCCGTATGTCATGGCCGATTTTTCATTCTATCTCTTCCGCTTGCCGAACGCTCCGGGGAACGGCGACAGGTTTTTCGTCGTTAAAGTCTTTATTGCCGACGCGCAAGGTCGCACCAAAGAGAACAGACTAAAGAAGGAATGGGCCACTACCAAGTTCACGCATTTTGTTGCGCGGACTTTGAAGTCCGCTTCGTCGGCTAAGTTTGATTGCAGAAATCGGAAGCGACCGCACCGTCCCAACAGTGGGCGAACTGATCATCGCGATTTACTCGCTCGCTGGAATGAGATGCCACCTTTAGGGCACTTGCGCTAGCTCTTTTGCGATGAAGATTCAGGTCGGAATACAAAAAACTATGAGTCACCTTTATACCCCTGGTTACTCTCAAGTGGCGGTTTCATTCATGCAGGAGGGTTCTGCTGAAACACGCAGCATTTGTTTTGCCGTTCCCGCAGACTAATCTCCGAATTTTGGACGTGGGCTGTGGACCAGGGTCCATTAGCATCGATTTAGCATCTCGGGTTCCGCCGGGCAGCGTCCTAGCAGTCGATGCTGAGCCATCGCAGGTTAAGCTGGGGGACGAAAGAGCCAAAGAGCTTGGTATTTCTAACATTCGATTGATGGTGGGGAACGCCGACAGCTTTTACTGCAGAGAGAGCAATTTCGAGCTGGTC
>Ga0306926_10009387_pt1 | contig 10755 bp, 9 predicted proteins | sample flu12Cox44000178_FD_203759 | JGI IMG/M metagenome (GOLD analysis project Ga0306926, IMG submission 203759) | Lab enrichment of tropical soil microbial communities from Luquillo Experimental Forest, Puerto Rico - flux8day.12C.oxic.44.000.178 (v2)... | ecosystem: Environmental > Terrestrial > Soil... | reverse complement strand
TGCAGGTGGCGATCAATGCTTATCTTACCGAACACAATGCCAACCCCAAACCCTTCGTCTGGACGAAATCCGCCGAGGCCATTCTGGCCAAGCTCGACCGCTGCCCTGTACCATCCGTTTGAGTCGCTGCACTAGTTGCTGTAATGGAGGCGCAAAGGACATTGCGGGCTCCAGCCGGGTGGAGCCCGCAACGCGCGATCGCGACCTATTTTCCGGCGATGGCCGATCTCCATCGGGCCGTGCAGCCCGATATTCGGCCGATCGAAGCGCGGCTCGATCGCGACGAGGCTCTCGGCCTCGACACCTCGTGCCTGCGCCAAGCGCTGAGAGAGCTCCGCTGGCGGCTCGAATACACCGCCGACGAAGCCGGCGTCGGTGCAAACCTCGAGAGAATCCGGAGCTTGGCCGCTCTACCGGTGGCGCCGTGCGCCACCAACCCGGACGAGGAAGGTAGTTACGGGGCCTGTACAGAGGTTTGGTTTCTGAAGCTCGACGCCTCGGTCGACCACCTGCTCGCACCCGATTTCATCGGCAAACCGCCGCGTTTTCTCGACCGGATCAACGATCCCGACCGGCTGGAGCGTTACCTCCAGGGTCTTCTTATCTCGCGCTTGGCGGAGGACGGGGTCGACCGTCGCAAAGAGCTCAACTTTGCGACCGCCGACCTCGTTCGCTTGATCCTGTGGCGTCGGCCTGCGAATTACCGGTGGGATCCGCGGCTTGAAACGGTCATCCGCCGCTTTGTCGCGAATTGGCAGGACCCGGCCACCGGGTTCTTTGGCGCGACCTATGAGATCGGCGTGCAGCGCCTCCGGACGACTGATCTCAGCCTTACCTTTCACATGGCGCGTTACCTCGAGGGCAGGATCGGGTATTGGCCGAAACTGATCGACACCTTGATCGAGATCCGCGGCGACCGTTATCCCAATGGCTGGCTCGACGAGGAGGGTCTGACAAACCACAATAACTACGATGTCGCGACCTTGTTCCAGCTCGGCTGGCCGGAGCTGCGCGCGGACCAGCAGCAGCCCGCCCGCGCGGAGCTCGACCGCCTTCTCCGCTGGTGTCTCGCAACGGCAATCGCCCCCGACGGAACAGTCGCGGCGCGAGCGAAGAGCGAATCGCTGTCCGAAAGCTATTACTTTACGATCGCGTTTCTCGACACGGTCGGTTATTTCGATCCGGCGAAGCGGTTTTGGACCGACCGCGCGTTCCCGGAGGCGCCGGCGCTGCGCGTGCGGCTGGAGCGTCATGTCCGGCGGCTCCATAAGGGTGATCCAATGGCTCGAATGACGCTTGAGCGGTTGTCGCCACGCTGAGCCGTTACCGGTCGGCTGCCGCAAGCGCCTCGTCGAGATCGCGCATCAGATCGTCGGCGGTTTCAAGGCCGATCGAGAGGCGAATGACGTCGGGGCCGGCGCCGGCCGCCAGGCGCTGCTCGTCGGTCAGCTGACGATGCGTCGTCGAGGCGGGATGCAGAATCAGGCTGCGGGTGTCGCCGATATTGGCGAGATGCGAGAACAGCTGCACATTTTCGACGAGCTTGATCCCCGCTTCGTAGCCGCCGGTGACGCCGAAAGTGAAGACCGCGCCGGCGCCTTTTGGCAGGTATTTCCGGGCGAGCTCGTGGAACGGGCTCTGCTTCAGCCCGGCATAGGAGACCCAAGCGACGCCCGGGTGATCGGCGAGAAACTCAGCGACCCTGAGGGTATTCTCGACATGGCGGTCCATGCGCAAATGCAGGGTCTCGATGCCGGTCAGGGTCAAAAACGCGTTCATCGGCGACAAGGTCGGGCCGAAATCGCGCAATGCCACGGCGCGCGCCTTGGTGGTAAAAGCGAAGTCGCCGAAATTCTCGTAGAATTTGAGCCCGTGATAAGCGGGCTCGGGGTCCGTCAATGATGGAAACCGGTCGCCTTGCGACCAGTCGAACCGGCCCGACTCGACGACGATGCCGCCCAGTGCGTGGCCGTGGCCGCTCAAGAACTTGGTCGTCGAATGGCAGATGATGTCGGCGCCCCAGCGGAACGGCTCGCAGAGATAGGGGGTCGCCAAAGTGTTGTCGACAATCAGCGGGATGCCCGCCTCGTGGGCGATCGTCGCGACCCGTTCGAGATCGACGATGATACCCCCGGGATTGGCGAGGTTCTCCAGAAAGATGGCCTTTGTCCGCGCGGTCAGCGCCTTGCGGAAATTCTCCGGGTCGGTCGGGTCGACAAATTGGCATTTCCAGCCCAGCTTTTTGAACGACAGCCCGAACTGGGTCAGGGACCCGCCATAGAGATTGCGTGAGGCGATAAACTCGTCACCTGCGTCCATCAGCGTGAAGAAAATCAGGAACTGCGCGGCATGCCCCGAAGCGGCAGCAAGCGCCGCGCGGCCGCCCTCGAGGCTCGCGACCCGCTCTTCAAGAACGGCGACGGTCGGGTTTGTCAGACGCGAATAGATGTAGCCGAAATTGTGCAGGTTGAAGAGCGAGGCGGCGTGGTCGACATCGTCGAACACGTAGGAGGTCGTCTGGTAGATCGGCGTCGAGCGTGCGCCAGTCACCGGGTCGGGGGCGGCCCCGGCGTGGATGGCGCGGGTCTCAAAACCGTAGGTTACATTGTGCGATGGCGTGGCTCGCTGCCGGCCACGTTTTGCGATCGGCGGCTCGGGCGGCCGGTTGCGAATGATGCCGCTATTGACCCCGCTCCACGAAAGCTCGCCGCCCAACCGGCCGAACTCGATCTTCGGGCAGCGATTCATGATAACCTCGATTCCCGCCTCCTCCGCTTCAGCTGCCGCCGCGTCATTGCGGATGCCGAGCTGCATCCACACCACCTTCGCGCCGATCGCGATGGCGTCCTCGACGATGCCCGGAGCGTCGCGCGCCGGGCGGAAGATATCGACCATATCGACCGGCTCGGGAACGTCGCGCAGCGATGCATAGACATTTTCGCCCAGCAGCATCTGGCCGGCGATGCCCGGGTTGACCGGGATTACCCGATAGCCTTTGCCCTGCAGATATTTCATCACAAAGTAGCTCGGCCGGTTCCAGTTCGACGAGGCACCGACCATCGCGATGGTCTTGACGTGCTGCAGGATCGCGCGAAGCTGCGCATCGGAGTAGGGGATCGGGTCGAGGCTGCTCATGGCTCTCTCGCAGAAATCTTCATCGGCCGGTGCCGGCGCATTGTAGCGGCCGGCGTCGGCCTCGGCACTCGACAAATGGGGCACGTGCCAGCCGGCGCAAATCGCGCTAATATATCGGACGATCGGGGGACGGCGCGTTGTTCATCTCGTTCATGGAGCTGCGATATGGCAATCACCACGGTGTATTTCGCCACGAACCGCGCCCTCGACGGGCCGGCTGAGGACTGGAAAAGCTACGGCACCGACATCGTCTCTCCCTCCGACCCTACCGTAATTACCTATGCCACTGCGTTCGTGGACAACACCGAGCTTACCGCCGACAAGACGGGATTGATCACGAGCATACAGAACGTCGAGCGGGGTCGCTTCAGCGAGAACGTAATCCCCGACCTTGAGGAGCCGGGGCGAAACTTGCTGGTATTCATCCACGGCTTCGACAACAGCTTTGAGGACGCGATCACCCGCGCCGCCTTCAATCGCGAATGGTTTGCCCAATCCGGCGTGGCGGCAGCCAACACCACCGTCGTCGCGTTCAGCTGGCCGTCCCTCGGGAGGTTGCTTGATTTGCCGTTGCCTTCAGCCGACTATCGGCGTGATCAGACCAAGGCAGGACAATCCGGCCTCCACATCACGAGCTTTTTCGCCAACCTGCTGCCTCTGACGGAGCACGCTCGCTCGAAAGGGAGTCGGGTGTTTCTGCTGGCGCACAGCATGGGCAATTGGGCGTTGCAGGCCGGCGTCGAAAGCTGGTTCAGCCACGGCAATGGCGATGCGCTGCTGTTCGACGAGGCAATCCTGGCGGCTGCTGACGAGCGCTATGATACCTTCGAGTTCCCCGAGCCCGGCCGCCTCAGCGACCTCTACCGATTGGCCAACCGGATCTCGATCTACTTCAGTGCGGCCGATAGCGTCCTGGCGTTGAGCGTGGCGATCAATCTGGGCGCAAAGCGTCTCGGCCAGGACGGGCCGCACAACCGATTCGACACGGGTCGGTTCCCGCCGGCGCAGTACTGCATGGTCGACTGCACCGGTTTCAGGGACTATGATTTCAATTTCGCCAGCTCGCACCAGTATTACCGCCGCTCGCCAAGCGTGCGCGCCAGCATCGCGCAGGCGATGACCGGCGCGCCCATCGTGTAGCCGCACATCACCTCCTGAGCGCGGACTCGCCGCTTCTGCCTGTATTGCGCTATAAGGGCCACGACGGCTGGCGCAGCAGGATGTTTTGCCGTCTCCGCGACAAAACGCGATCCTGCTGCAACGAGACTCGTTTTTGATGCACAAACGGCCCGCACAGGAGACGAATGTGAGCGCTTGGGTGATTATCCATTGGTTTGAGCTAGGTACCCTGGCTCTACTTTGCCTCAACCTGTGGTTCGTGTCCTCGGTGTTGAACGCATTACGAGAGACCAACCGCTGGATCGCCTTTCTGTCCCGCGTTCAGTGGGACCAGATAAATGACCCGGCCGGTTCAGCGCCTTCGTGAGGACTTCGCGAGACGATCAACCAGGCAATTTCCAGCCAATCCAGTCGCAAACGGCGCGGCCCATCACCAGCTCGAGGTCGCGGCCCTTGAGCCACGGCATCTCCTCGGTGAACATCGTCACGCATTGCTTCCACGAGCACGGCATGCGGGTGATGTCGGTGCCCCAGAAGCTGCGCTGCGGACCGAAGGTCTCGACGATCTGCTGCGTATATTTGTGGATGTTGCGATAGGGGTAGGGCTGACTCGAATTGCCCGGTGCGCCGGTGCACTTGACCGCCACTTTCGGATGCTTCGCCAATGCCAGCAAGGCCGCTTGGTTGCCGTGCGCCGCGTCGTCCTTGCCGTCGCGGACGCGGGCGTAATGGTCGATCAGCAATTTCAGGCCGGGGTGCCGCTCGGCGATCTGGCCGACCTGCGGCAGATAGTTCGAAGCCATCAGCGCAATCGGAATCCCGGCCTTTTCCGCCGCTGGCCATAGCCAGTCCATCGTGCCGTCGGTCATCCAGTTCGCCTGGTGCGGCTGGGTGAACGCGTACCGCAATCCGAGCATGCCGGGCCGGCTTTTCCAGGTGTCGATCAGCGCGCGGTTTTCCGGCTTGTCGAGCGGGAAGTTGCCGAGGATTGCAAAACGGTTCGGATACTTAGCCGCTGCGTCTTCCGAGATCTTGCCCGAGTTCGGGTCCCAGCCCGGCGGGTGCAACAGGCAGGCATCGACCCCGGCTGCATCCATGTCGCGGATACATTCCTCGGCCGTGAACGAGGTGACCTGGCGATGCGACGGATTGGTCGGCGGGCCGGCCGACCAGATGTGCACCTGAGCGTCGACGATCAGCATGGCGTTCTTCCTCCTTACAGCAAAAGCCTCAGTATGCAGCGCCCTCACCCCCTTCCCCCCGGACTGTGATCCGGGGGTCAGGACCCTCTCCCGCACTGCGGGAGAGGGGGGACCCGGCCCGCAGGGCTGGGTGGGTGAGGGGCCTTTTTACGATCACTCCGGCAGTTTCCAGCCGATCCAGTCGCACACTGCGCGTCCCATGACCAGCTCCAGATCACGGCCCTTGAGCCACGGCAGTTCCTCGGTGAACATCGTCACGCATTGCCGCCACGAGCATGGCATGCGGGTGATGTCGGTGCCCCAGAACATCCGCTGCGGGCCAAATGCGTCGTAGATCTGCTGGATGTATTTGTGGATGTTGCGATAAGGGTAGGGCTCGCTCGAATTGCCCGGCGCCCCGGTCGCCTTGACCGCAACATTGGGGTGTTTGGCAAGCGCCAGTAGTGCCGGCTGGTTGGCATGGGCTGCATCGTCGGTGGCGCCGCGCACTCGGGCAAAGTGGTCGACCAGCAAGCGCAGACCCGGGTGCCGTTCGGCGATCCGGCCAACGGCCGGAAGATGGTTCGACGCCATCAGCGCGATCGGGATCTGAGCGCGCTCGGCGGCGGGGCCACAGCCAGTCCATCGTGCCGTCGCTGAGCCAGTTCTGCTGGTGCGGCTGCAGAAAGAAAAAGCGCAGCCCGAGCATGCCCGGCCGGCTCTTCCAGCCGTCGATCAATGACCGGCTCTCCGGCTTGTCCAACGGAAAATGCCCCAAGATCGCGAACCGGTTCGGGTACCGGCGAGCCGCCTCGACCGCGACCTCGACATCGTTGGGATCCCATCCGGGCGGATGGAGCACGGCCGCGTCGACCCCACCCTCGCCCATCTCCTTCAGGCAATCCTCGGCGCTGTAGCTGGAGATTTGCCGGTGTTGCCCGGACGGCGTGCCTTGCGACCAGATAAGGACCTGCGCGTCGACGATCAGCATGATGGTCCCCCTAGCCGGTTCCGATCCGGGCCCGTTATGCTACGCGATGTCGGACGCCTTCGGATAGTAACTCGCGCGGCAGCTCCTCGGGCGGGACGGGCGCAACCGCGGCGGATCAAGCTCGGCACCGGTGTCGTGCCGGTGCCAGACCGCAACCCGCTGATGGTCGCGAACCGCATCATCCAGCTCGACCACGTGGCCCTCGCGAAAGCGGGGGTGGGCCGGGTCATGTTCGGCGCCGGCCACGGGCTCCTGAACTCTGACGCGATGATGCTCGGCATCGATCCGATGGCCCAGCGCGACCGCATTATGGACGTGCTCGAAATCATCCTGTGCCTGTTCCGCGGCGAGACCGTCACCGGCAGGACCGACTGGTTCACCCTCGAAAACGCCCGCGCCCACCTCTTGCCCTATACGCGGCCCTACCCCGAGATCGCGGTGGCGAGTGTGGTGACGCCGTCGGCCGGCTCGGGCTTGGCATGTCGTGCCTCGCGGCGAGCATGCCGGCCGGCTTTGATGCGCTCGACACCAACTGGCGCGTCGCCCAGTAGATCGCCGCCGAGCACAGCCGCCGCGTGGACCCCTCGGTGCTGCGTCTCGTCGGCCAGAGCACATCGCTGAGAGCCGCGATCAGGCGCGCGCCAATGCCCGTTTCGGCTTTCTGAAATGGCTCGACTATTTCGACAAGATCATCCCGGCGCGCTATGCCGATCTCGCCGGGCACGACCCGATCGACCGGCTCGTTGAGACCGGCCGCATCGTCTGCGGCACGCTCGACGACGCGATCACCCAGATCGTTAAATTCTACGGGAAGCAGGGCGAGTTCGGCTGTTTCCTGCAGGCGGCGCACAATTGGGCGGATTTTGAAGCCGCCAAGAAGTCCTACGAGCTCTATGCCCGCTATGTTGTGCCGCATTTCTGCCGGCCAAACGTCACCGCGCCGCCTCGCTAACCTGGACCTTCGAGAACACCGAGGATTTCAACGCGCGGCGCGATCGGGCGGCCGAGGCGATGTTCCCCAAGCACGCAGCCGAGCGCGCGGCAAAGAGCCGCGCGGCGGATTAGAAGGCAGCGACGGAGAAGTCGCAAGGCTCGGGAAGAACCTGCGGTCTTTGCCGTCTTGGCATCCAATCGGCATAGCGCATCAGCGGCAGCCCCGACTGGGCCTGTGCGCGAGATCGCCCCGGGTCCACAATGTCAGCCACAATACGATTTCTCGGGTCACCGCCTGACTACAGGGCACGCCGCCCTAAATATAGCGTCCGGCGCGGCGAAGTAGCGGCTCGGTGCTTCAAGTATTCTAGGCCACGATGTAGGGCGTTTTACCCAAATCTAACTCGCTCCTGCGCTGTGTTTCGACTTTACAGCCCCGGCGAGTATTTCACGAAGCCTCTGAGCCGCTTTTCAAAATGGACATTATCCGCTGCGATCGGTTGCATCGAAGCACGCGAGGGCAGGCCCCCGTGGATCGGGAGACAGCGATCCGGGAACCATAATTTCCCCGCGGCCCTTATCGGGGTCGCGCTTGACGGGATCGTGGTAGGGAGGTGTGCCCATATCACGCTGTTGGCTGGTCGTTCTGGTTGCGGCGCTAGTTCTGGCGCTATCGTCCCCGGCCGTGCAGGCTCAGTCGTTCGCAACCGTCGGCAATTTGGATTGCAACGGCTACAGCCAAATTCAACAACCCCTCAAGACTCAGCTAGTTTGCGCCGATTTTATTAGCGACTACGACCAACGCGGTTATGACAACGGTCATTATATCGGGCACGACGAACCGGATATCGGCATCATCTCGACAGCCCCGCACTCCGGCAACAATATGCAGTGGGAATTCACCTTGCCGCGAGAGCGGCCGCTGCCGGCGACACAGTCTTTCGAGAATTTTATCGCTTTCTGGTTCTCGATGGCCCTGTGCGAGCCCAATTCGTTTCCCAAGGGAGCGTGTATCGCGGACAGCAACCAAAACAATCCCAATCGTGCTGGGTCTGCAATACTCGAGCTGCAATTCTATCCTCCCGGCTTTCCCCCCTTCATCACCCAGGTCAGTTGCGATCTGACGCATTGGTGTGCCGCACTCAACATCGACAGCCTCGAAGTGATGAGCAATGGTCATCTGAACCCCAACTGCGGGGAACCGGTCAACTTTGCGTTCATCCAGAAAGATGGGGTTCCTACCGGTCCGCCGGGGCCCGGCAACGCCACGGACTCAACATTCACGCCCAACGCGCAGACCCTTTTCATCAACCAGGGGGATCGGATCCGCGTGACGATCAAGGATACGTCAGCCGGCCTTCTGACAATGGTCCAAGACCTGACCACGAGCCAGTCCGGGGTCATGCGGACCGGATTCATGGTGGCCAGCGCTGCCAACGGCTTCCTGAACACCGATCCGAACACCTGCGCGACGACGAATTTCAGTTTCCATCCTGAATACGACACCGCCAAGTTCGACAACTTCGTCCCCTGGGCGGCCTTGCAAGCAAATATCAACTTCGCCATGGAAATCAGGCATTTCACCCCCGGACCCAGGGGCGACGGCGATGCCGACGACGCGCCCTGCTTCCCGGGACCGACAGTCGCCGGCTGCACCGGTGCGGATACCGACTTCGACGGCACGTCCTATCGGCGCGACTGGGCGGACGGCACGCGCGCGAACGCTACCTCGATTGCGATTCGCTCGGTCGCAGGCGGCGGCATCGGCCCGCTCAGCGTCTCCGACGATAGTCGCGACTATGACCAGCCATTTCCGATCGTTCAATTCGAGACGGATGTGGGCGGGTCGGAAGCGGCCTGCCAGCCGAACGGGGTCGGCAGCGTCGTTCCGCCGGCAGGCGCGCAGTTCTACCCATTCTTCGCGCTGACCGGCAACCAGGACGACGATGGCCAGGATAAGTGCACGTTGCTGTTCGGCAACTTCAGCGGCCACGACATCGACAATTTCGGCGGCGATGCCCAGTATGGCGCGCCGAACTTGGCCCACTTCTTCGGCCAGAACACCAGCGGGCCGGTCAGCAATCCGTGCATCCCGCAGGTCCGCGAGGACTAGCGGAGAGGGTTTGCCATTGGCCCTTTGCTTCCGTTTGTGAACTGGTGTTCGCGCGGTCGAGCACGGAGTTCGCCAGCACTGCGCTGAAACGGATTGAGTAAGGCCGCTTTATAGCAACCCGCCGTGCGGATGATGCGCTGAAGGGGGTTCCCCCGGTGCTGTTTCGGGATTCATAGATAGCCGGCTTTTCGTTCAGGAGAGCGGTGCCGGCTTTCGGATTGCGATCGGATTTGAGACGCAGGTCAGTTGGGAGCACCAGTGCGGGCGGCCAGGCACTCGGTGGCGCGAAGGAAGCGGGCGCGCGCGTCGGTGGTCAGGTATTGAGCCTGCCGCACTTTCGCGAACGACCCCTTAGGGGCAAGGGCCGACGAAGAGCCTGATCGTCTGCCTAGGATCAGATAACCGACATTGGGGTCTCAAGAATTTCGCACCAAAATTAGAGCCTTGAAACGATTGCACTTTTTTGGTGCAGAATATAGGTGCAGAATGCACCTATGACTTACGGCTACGCACGGATATCGACGGACGGCCAGAGCGTCGGGGCGCAAGTCGCGGCGCTGAGGAAGCACGGGGCGAGCAAGGTGTTCGGCGAAGTGGCGAGCGGAGCCAAGACCGACCGGGCGCAGCTTCGCCGCTTGCTCGACCAGCTCGACGCGGACGACGTGCTACTGGTGACGCGGCTCGACCGGCTGGCGTGGTCGACGCGCGACCTGTTGAACACGCTCGCGGCGATGCAGATCGGAAAGCCGGTTTCCGATCGCTCGGCGATGCATGGGCAGACACGACACCGCCGCACGGCCGCTTGATGCTGACCGTGCTTGGCGGGCTGGCGGAGTTCGAGCGCGATTTGATCCGTGCGCGCACCGGCGAAAGCCGGGCGCGGGCCGTGGCGCGCGGGCAGAGAATGGGCCGACCGCCCAAAACTGACGCCGCATCAGAAGCGCGAGGGGATCAAGCGTCGCGACACCGGCAACGAAACGTTTGCCGACATCGGCCGCAGCTATAACGTCGGTCCGGCAACGATTTCACGGCTTACGGTATAGAAAAAGCATTACACAAGACCGAGAGCGCTTCGCAATTTCTCTCGCTCTACAGCATCGGCAAGCCTAATGTCGAGTTTCTGATCGAAGAACGACTTTGAATATTCATGTGCCGCACTTACGGAAAAGGCTCATCCCGTTGTCCCAGGTTCATCAATATCTAGGGCTAGCGGATCGAATCCGAAACGGGGCTGGGTTCGATTCTTTCGGGAGGTCTTGATCGGTCTGGGCGCATGCCGGTCG
>Ga0306926_10009382_pt1 | contig 10761 bp, 9 predicted proteins | sample flu12Cox44000178_FD_203759 | JGI IMG/M metagenome (GOLD analysis project Ga0306926, IMG submission 203759) | Lab enrichment of tropical soil microbial communities from Luquillo Experimental Forest, Puerto Rico - flux8day.12C.oxic.44.000.178 (v2)... | ecosystem: Environmental > Terrestrial > Soil... | reverse complement strand
TGAATCACCAGCTCTACTGCCTGGCGCTTAAACTCCTCGTCGTACCTTTTTTGTACTTTCTTTTCTTTCACGGACTCTCTCATTTTACTTTGAGCTTCCGTGTCCGCCAAATCGGGGGAGGTTCATGTCGCAAAAAGCCGTTGGTGGGATGAGTTAGTGTATTCAAGCGCGCTGGCGGCGCTCTGGATGGGCTCTCTAAGCTGAGGTTGGGGTTCATGTAACGACGTGTCGGTTTTGATGTGGCTGGCGAGGATTTTTGTTCCAGAGCCTGTGGCTAGTCCAAAGCGCGGCAAGCAGGTAGGGTCGCATCTCCGAGGCGACCGCCTCTTGCGATGAGTGGCCTTGAAGCTCCGGTCCGCGCGGAGATCGAACCCCTACCAAGCTCCCTCCTCCCTTGATGGTTCCTTTCGTCCCCCTTCGGGGCGACAGGATGCTAAACAGAAATTCCGGCAGTCAGCCGCGGGGTCAGCCGCTTACTTATGACACAATTGTTATATGGAGAGCCAAAGAGTTGGCAAAGAAGGGACAGGTCAAATAAGTCGCTGTCCATGGCGGTAAAGGTCCGGCGGTAAAGGTCCGGCGGTGATTTAGATCCATGGATTTCCCGAGGATTGGTTTGAGTATCACTGGCGCAGCGCTTTAGCGTCGTAGCTTCGGATTTGCGCGGGGTCGGCGGTTCGAGCGCGACCTCGCGCGGTTACGACGCCGCTAACCTCGCGGAAGATATTCGCCAGCTCGTCTCGGAGCTCAAGCTAGCTAGAACGCGTATATGTAGTCGGCCACGACATCGGCGACCTGGTTACCTACGCTTTTGTTAGGCATTGCCCGGAATTGTTACGCGGAGCGACGATCTTGGGCGCACCAAACGAGAAATTTAACGGAGAGCAGTCATTTCCCAGATGCGCTGTGGGTTGATTTTCAGAAAAAGAGCTATGCTTTACTATGCAGCGCGGTGGCCAGAGACAAAAGCACGAAACCGATCAAAAGCAGCCAGGACCGCACACCTTGAAAGAATTCCCAACGGTTTCTTGTCTTTTTCCATTTCTCCGGCGGGTTGTCGGCGTTCCACCGGCCGGTAGCGAGATTTATCGGCACATTGAAGATGATTGTGGATACCAGAGCAGCGACAAAGAAACCCGCCGATGCCCAACCAACGATACGCGCCGTGCCTTCAACCGAGTTTAGGCTGATGGCGTAGGAAATGGGTAAAATTACGCACAGCGTCATCAACACTGGCATGACCCGCCCGAATGTCCTGAGCAGTCCCTGCTCGACCCGAATATGGTGCTCTGGCGGCAGTTGGCGAATCACCGGATGCACGAAGGCATAAGAGCCAAACTCGGCGCATGAGGTAAAGCCCGTGATAACCAACGTTATAAACTCAAGAATGTCCATCGTAAGCTCCTTGTTTCCAACCGATACTGTTGTTTACTCCTCTGCTCAATCCTACCGCGTTTGGCTGCGTTCCCACCCACCTCGAGATGCTCGCGATAAGCACGGCTAGAACACCGGTAAGAAAGATCCCATCGAACGTGCTTGCGCCTTCTATGGAGACCGCAAAGATCGCAAAGGGATCAGGGACCGATTTTCTGGAAATCCAACTCTACTCTGCCCAGATGCTTGCTTCCCCTCTATGACCATCATCCTCTGGTGATCTTTGCGTGCTTTTGTGCCGATTCCCTTCGTGCGATGGCGGTACCTCCGAGGGCGACCACCGTTAGCGATGTGCGGCTTCCGAGTCCCCGGTCCGCTCGCAGATCGGACCCAGAAATGATTCGCTCAAACAGCGGCAGGTGATCCTCCCACTCCTGCTCGAATGCCTCGCCGCGGCCCTCAGCTTTCAGCCTTGCCCATAGTTCAACGCTGGTCAGAACGGATAGACCCGCTTCAACCGTCGGTTCTCGAAGGAGTTCCTCGACACGCTGCCGGCCAGGTTCATCGAAAAAGAAGGCAAAAAGAATCGAGCAGGTGGGTCACGGCAGGCCTTCCTCCTGGTCCTCACGAACACGATCCTCGACCAGGTCGCGGATTGGGTCACTGCTTTGTCCTAAGTGTCTTCTGCCGCGACCCGCTAGTTGCCGGGCAAGTTCCGGGCGATTCGGAATGATCTTGACGATGAGAATGCCTTCGCCGCCTTTCGCCCAATCCAGGCGGGTTCCCGGCGCAATATCCAACTCTCGAGCCAATGCTGCTGGTATGGTGATCTGATTTTTGCCGGTTACCGTGGTAATCATGGTAGGAAGTTTAATCAAGTGCATAGGCATCCGTCAAGGGGGGCTGGTTGATTCAAGGATGCTGCGAATTGGCGCTTGCGACAAACCACCAGCGTACTCTTGCTGTAGTAGAATCGAAGCAGTTAACGCGCAATGTGTTCAATCGGCCACTCAGCTTCTTGACGTCTCAGCACCCGCTCCGATCTGCTGTATCCAAAGAGCAACGGCGCTTGATCGGCAAACGGCTCGACATTCTCCAAGCCGACCTGAAAGGAGACGTCAAAAAGCGGCTTCAAGCCTAAGAATTGACGTGCATTTTGGAATACCCATAAAGACTTATCCTTTGATGACAGGTGTGAACCTATATGTACGGTGTAGATTCTGATGCAGTGATTGTTATACTATGTTAATCAGCTAAGCTTGTTTCTATGTAGGGTACTAAATAATCTTAGCCGGCTTTTGTGCAAAATGTCTGATCAGCGCACAAAAGAGAGGTCGACACAGCAGGACGCAAAGATAACCAAGATTCAAATCAAATCGGTAAACGGCTCACCGAAGTCGGCTCGACTGAGATCGCCGAAGTCCTCGTATCTTTAAAGACTTTGTCAGTCTTCAGGGAGCTGGCCACGCCGCTCAAAGACGGCCTCTACCGCCTCCGTTCCGCGCAATCGGCATCACGAATTTTTTGGAAAAAGGAGTCAGCGTCACCCACGGCGTGAGGAACAGGCAAAGAAACGACAGTGCGGTTTCTGGTAGACGACACCATTTGTACTCCTCTGCTCTGCCAGTTGAGCAATCTCGCCAGGCAAGCTAAAAGAGCAGGGAATATGAAATGTCAAGTGTCCGCGCAAGCGAATCTTTCACGCCCGATCAATTTCAACCGAGTCGACCTCGCCGTAGTGGCAATGCACACTAAAAGCGATCGGGCGACAGCACACTTCGCAATCCTCAATCGTTGAAAATGTGCCGGAAGAAGTGTCTACGACCGTTGTGAACGTCGCTCCGCAGTAGGGGCACACTATTTGCGACTCTACTTCGAGTTCCATAGATGCAGTAAAGCATAAAGGAGCCCCGGTGGAAAAGAAAAAGGGGCCTATCCCCTAATCGTCTCCGACGTGGTGCGCGCGCGGTTCGCGATCTGCGATATGAGGCGGCCCCGGAATCGAAACGAAAGGCCCGCCAGCAAGAGGAGCCGGTTCCGTAAAAGCAACAGCGGGCATCTCGCTCGGTTTACCCTCAAGCGGAAAGTCTTTGCGAAGAGGATAATACGGGTAGCCTTCCCACATCAGAATCCGCCGCAGATCCGGATGATTAGTGAACCGGATTCCCATCATGTCGTACACTTCGCGTTCGTGCCAGTTGGCAGTGGCCCAGATCTGAACCACAGATGGTACCTCCAGGTGATCTTCGGAGACGCGAGTCTTGAGCCGCAAATGAATGTTCGAGCTCAGCGAATAAAGTTCGTAAACCACCTCAAATCTCGGTTCATCGCCGAAATTGTCGACGCTCGAGAGGTCGGCCAGAAAGTCGAAACCGAGTTGTTCCTTCGCAAACCGGCAGGCGGATTCGATCTGCGCGAGCGCCAGTTCCAATGTGACTTCACCGCGAAAATCTGTCCGGCTCACGACTTGAAACTGGCCTTCAAGCCTGGAAGCAGCTTCTTCGAGCGTCATGAAAGGGTCTCCAGCAGCTCTCTTTTCTGGTCGTAGATCGCTCGCTCGTGCTCGATTTTACGCTGCAATTTCATCAATCCTTCCAGCAAAGCTTCGGGACGCGGTGGGCAGCCGCTGATATAGACATCAACGGGCAGTAAATGGTCGATCCCCTGAAGAACCGCATAGCTTCGGTACATTCCGCCTGAAGACGCGCATGCGCCCATTGCGATAACCCATTTAGGCTCAGGCATCTGGTCATAAATTCTTTTGACGGCAAGCGCCATTTTGTACGTGACTGTGCCCGCCACGATCATGACGTCGGATTGCCTCGGTGAGAAGCGCATTACCTCCGCTCCAAACCGGGCTATATCGAATCGGGCGCACGCAGTTGCCATCATTTCAATCGCGCAACACGCAAGGCCCATTGGCATAGGCCAAAGCGAGTTTTTCCGCATCCAATTGATACATGCATCAAGCCGGGAAAAAATGACGTTTCCCTCTACTTTAGAGTCGTACGCTGCAGGGGCAGTGGTCGCCATCGGGAAAGCTTATGACGAGTGGTAGTAGAGGCAAGGTTTTTTTTGTAAGGGATGGGCGGCCTCCGTGCCGTCCCATTTTTCTGCCTGTGATGGGGCCAGAAATGATCAGTCGGACGGCGCGGAGGCCATTCCTCCCTGCCCGTCAGGGGAACAGTCAGAAGAAAAACCGATGGTGCTTCCGCCACCAGTCGCGCCACTGCTCGTTGGGCACATAGCCGGTGCTGAAACGATGAACTTCCGTGACGGGGACAAGCCTAGTTCGAACCGTACTTGGATGTAGCGAACTTACCAAGACTGAGCGTCCGCCTGTCACCGCAGTAGGGCCAGTACTTGGGTCGTTGGCGGCATGTCCGACCTTTGAAGCCCTCGATGAGTGACCGCTGGTCGAGGCGCTCGACGAGTGACCGCTGTTTGAGCCGCTCGAGGAATGACCGCCACTTGAGCCGCTCGAAGAAGGACCACCACTTGAGCCACCTGCCGAATGACCCCCGCCATGTGCAGATGTAACGCTTGCAAGAGCTGGTAGCGCGCTCGCTACTGCAACAAGTATGATGCGCCTAAGAAAAGAATTCGCATCCATCTAAAACACCTCCTGTACAACATATGTTTGGTGAAGCAGCATTCAAATGCTTCCGCCGCGGTTTGCGGTTCGGAGTTTGGGGTTTGGAGTTTGGAGTTCGGGCTCCGAGGGGCGTCAGAACCGCCTGGCATCTCTGCCAACCTGCGAAATCTGTGGCTGGAGTCCTGACTTCTGACTTCTGTATTCTGAATTCCGTCTTCTGCCTCAAGCTCGTCGCGAAGTAGGGTGGCTTCGAGAACGAAGGACGCTTGCTGTGCTGTGAACGGTGAACGGTGAACGGAAACGGCGAACGGTGAACGGCGAGCCCCGAACTCCTCTCTTCCCGCCCCCGGTTGACGCAATCGCCCCGCTAGACAATAATGCCGCTTCCACATGGGAAGCCGATTAACTCGCAATTTCTGCATCATCGCGCATATCGATCACGGAAAAACGACGTTATCGGATCGTCTGCTGGAAATTACGGGAACCATCGAGGAGCGGGATAAGCAGGACCAATTGCTTGATTCGATGGATCTGGAACGGGAGAGAGGCATTACGATCAAGGCCCATCCGGTTACGATGCGGTATGCCGCGAAAGACGGGCAGACATATCGGTTGAATCTTCTGGACACACCCGGGCACGTTGATTTTTCGTACGAGGTTTCTCGAAGTCTGGCGGCTTGCGAAGGAGCGGTTCTGGTTGTGGATGCGGCCCAAGGCGTCGAAGCGCAAACCGTGGCGAATGTTCATCTGGCGATGAAACAGAACCTCACGATTGTGCCGGTAATCAACAAGATTGACTTACCGAACGCCGATATTCCAACCGTGCGAAAACAGCTTGAGGATATTCTTGCTATTCCTGCGGATGAAGCGGTTCTTGCAAGTGCAAAGACCGGTATCGGAGTCGAAGAGATCCTGGAGTCGATTGTTCATCGGATTCCTCCGCCGGAACCGGCACCTGACGGCAAGCTGCGCGCGCTGATCTTTGATTCCCTCTTCGACATCTATCGAGGGGTGGTCGCGTACACGCGGATTTTTTCGGGGAGCGTCGTTGCGGGCCAGGGCGTCAGGCTGATGAGCACTTCGAACAGCTACGAAATCAAGGAGGTCGGAATCTTTACGCCCAAGCCATTGGCCCAGCAAAAACTGGATGCCGGGGACGTTGGTTATTTTATCGCGAATATCAAATCGACGGCTGATATCAAGATTGGCGACACCCTCACGGACCAACGCAATGCCGCTCCGCATCCGCTGCCGGGGTTTCAGGAAATTCATCCGATGGTTTTCAGCGGCATTTATCCGATCAATACGGCCGATTTCGAGCATCTCAAGGCTGCAATGGGGAAGCTTCAGATCAACGATTCCGCATTCGTCTATCAGGCTGAAAGCTCTGTCGCCCTAGGGTACGGGTTCAGGTGCGGTTTTCTGGGCCTGCTCCATATGGAGATTGTCCAGGAGCGGCTCCGCCGCGAGTTTGATATGGATATTATCGCGACCTATCCAAGCGTGGTCTATCACGTGTTGAAGGCAAATGGCGAGTTCGTTGACGTTGATAATCCTTCCTTTTTGCCGAATCCGAGCGTGATCGAAGAAATTCGCGAACCGATCGTAAAATGTTTTGTTATGTGCCCGAACGAAAACATCGGGGACATGATGCAGCTCATCATGGAGAAACGGGGCGAGGTGGAACACACGGAATCGATTGACACCCGGCGCGTGATGCTGACTGCCGTGATGCCGTTAAATGAAATTCTTGTGGACTTCAATGATAAGATCAAATCGCTGACCCATGGGTATGGTTCGATGGACTACGAGCACTCGGGCTATCGCGCAGCCGATTTGGTTAAGCTCGATATGCTGGTCAACGGCGAACCGGTAGACGCGTTCTCGAGCATTGTTCATCGGGACAAGGCGGAAGCGCGAGGTAGAACGCTGGCGGCCAAATTGAAGGAGGTCATCCCCCAACAGCTTTTCCAGGTTGCGATCCAGGCTGCGATCGGCGGCAAGATTATAGCCCGCGAGAATGTTACGGCGCTCCGAAAAAATGTGACGGCAAAATGCTATGGCGGCGACATCACCCGAAAACGCAAACTGCTCGAGAAACAAAAAGAGGGGAAAAAACGGATGAAGGCCATTGGGCGTGTGAACATTCCGCAGGAGGCATTTATTGAGGTTCTGAAAACAAACTGATGTTTACGCACAAGTACATTGAGGAAGGGCGCGCTTTGGCAAAGGCGGCGCAGAAGGCTGTCAACTACCGCAAGGATATTTCGCGCCCGGAGGACCTGGAGCGATTGCGGGAAAAAATCGCCGCGCTGAAGGGTGCTCTCAAACAGCGCTCAAGTGAAAAGGTGCGGTTGGCCGAGAAACAGCTTCTTGCGGTTATCGGTAAAGTCCAACCGCCGCAGGATCATCAGGGAGTTCGCGAGAATGTAGAACTCTTCGTTGTGGCGATTGTCCTGGCTTTAGGGATTCGAGCTTTTTACCTGCAACCGTTTAAAATTCCAACCGGCTCGATGCAACCGACCTTAAATGGGGTGATCGGGCATCGCATGGATGGTCCGCCTCCGAATTTTTTCATACGAGCATTCCGGTTTCTGACCTTGGGGCGGAGCTATGAGGATGTGATTAGCGACCAGCCGAGAGATTCGATTGTATCGATTTCGCCGATCAAGGTTAAACAATTCTGGGACGGATCATTGATCCAAATGGCTTCCGGTAAATTCTACCAGGTCGGAATTGATCCGAGGTCATTGCAGGAACAGATGCATGTCCTGCCGGGGCAGACTTTCAAACAGGGCCAGCCGATCGTTCGCGGGTACGCCGACCTTGGAGACCAGCTCTTTGTCGATAAGTTCAGCTACAATTTTTTTGGTCCGCGTCGGGCCGATGTCTTTGTGTTTCGAACCAACGGAATCAGCGGTATTCCGCCTGGCCCCGACAATTCAAGTGAGCACTACATCAAACGACTCGCCGGCCTGCCAAACGACACGCTGCGCATTGAGCAGCCGAAACTTTTCATTAATGGTGAGCAAGCGAAGGCTTATCCTTTTCAGCGTGTCCAATCTCAGCAGAACGGTTACACCGGGTACCGCAATTCTCCCGGGACATTTTATTTGGCCGATCCCACGTCAACGGTCACTGTGCCGGCTCGAAGTTTTTTTGCGCTCGGCGATAACAGTGCAAATAGCCTTGATAGTCGCTATTGGGGATTCGTTCCGGAAAGGAACGTTGTCGGCAAAGGTTTCTTCGTTTATTGGCCATTCTCAAGCCACTGGGGAATTGTTAGGTAGAATACAGAATACAGAATACAGAATACAGAATACAGAAGGCGCAAGCTGGTGAACTCAGCCATTGCCGAAAGCACTGCGAATATGTCAAAAACAGCAAGGACGTTCAAGGAACTGGTGGTCTGGCAAAAAGCGCATCAATTTGTTTTAGCCATGTATCACCTTACGGCGACGTTCCCCACTGCGGAGATTTATTGTCTTACGACCCAAGCGCGACGTGCCGCGATTTCTATCGCTGCCAATATAGCAGAAGGCTTTAAGAAGCGCGGGTTGAACGATAAGGTCAGATTTTTCAATATCGCACAAGGCTCCCTTGAGGAGTGTCGTTTATTACCTCATTCTGGCTCAGGATCTAGGATACGCCGACACCAGCGACCTGGAGATATTTCTGGAAGAGGTTTCGAAGCTACTTTGCACCTACTCGCTCGCTGTACGCACTAACAAACGTGGTATGCGAATCTTCTGACTCCTGTATTCTGATTTCTGATTTCTGTATTCTTGTCCTCCGCCTTCCCTTTCCTTCCGCTCGCGGGCGCGTTTGCCGGTTATCTTCTGCTGGTTTTTGCGAACCCGGCCTACCGTTATTTTCGCGATGGCTTGCGTTGCGTGCAACGCCATCCGCACATGTGGATCTGGCTTTGTGTGCTGGGATTGACCTACACGCTCTTTCAGCTGCTTCAGGCGCTCCAGATCGGTGAAGCACAATTTTCAATCCAGAATCTGCTGTATTGGCCGCGTTTTCATCCTCCGGATTGGTTTGTCATTGCGCAGCGCGCACGTTTACCCGCACTGGAGCTTCTCTCCGGAATCTTCAATCAAGCGGTCGTCAGTTACCCTACATCAGCCGGCGCCGCTCTCCTCTTTTTGCTTAATTGGAAAGGTTACCAGGCAAAGTTTGCGGAGGCGGCAAGAAAGCGCCTCGGGCGATGGTGGCTTGCAGTTTACCTTGGTTTGCTTCTTTGCGCGCTGGCTGCGTTCGTCAAACCAATCTTTTCACTGTCGATTTACTGGTTGAACCAATATCTGGGAGGCATTTTGCTCCTGCGGACCGGAGCCGCGATTGACTGGCTTTCGTTTCAGTTTGAATACTTGTTTGGATTACTGATTCAAATTGTTCTGGTCCTCCAGACTTTTGTCTGGATTCGCGGCCTAAACGCGACACCGAACCGAATCCTGGAATTGGCTGTGAAGCGAAGCGTCTATGCGGCGAAATGGGCTGGCTGCGTTTTAGGTGCGACTTTTCTCTTCATTCATCTGCCATTATTGATCAGCTATTTCTGGATTGCTGAATACACTGATTTCACGAATGCGGTTGTGCAGTATATCGAGCAGACCGCAAGACCGCTGCTTGCGATGGGGTTGCTACTGTTTTGCACGATGCAGGCCACGTTGATTCTGCACAATGAAACGCTTCGCGAGGCCGTGCTCGAGCATGTGCAAATTACCCGAAAATATTGGTACCGAATATTCTGGTTCTTCATTGTTTCTGGAATCCACCTCTTTGGTGTCAGCTGCCTTGGCGATTTCCTGGCTAAAGGATTTCCAGAATATTCGGTGCCGAACGTTCTGCTTTCGGGATTGTGCACGGTGTGCAAGACTTTTCTGGCTGCATGGTTTCTTGCCGGCTGGGTCTGTCTCTATCGGGCGTGCTCGAGTCCGCCGAAAGAGATTCTGTTTTGAGAGAGCCGCTGAATCCCGTTTTCCAACTTGTCTGTGTCGCCGGCGCGGGTTAGTTGACGGAGCGAGCTGCGATTTCAAGCGCGAACCGAGCGCAAACCGAAATTTCTATCCCATGAGTGACGCGGAAGAGATTACGAAGAAAAGCCAGTCCAATCTCGCGTTTGCCTTTGTTTCTCTGCCCAAAGAAAAGCAGCGCGATATCACGACGCTTTACGCCTTTTGCCGCCAGGTAGACGATGCAGCGGATGACCCGAATGTTCCCCTGGCTGAGCGCAAAAATGCGCTGGAGGGTTGGAGGCGTTGGTTGCGCAAAGAGGAAGCGGGGGAACCGCGCTACGCCGCGGAGCTACGCAGAGTGATTGAGCGGTACCATATCGATCTTCGTCTCTTTGAGGAAATTTTGCTTGGAGTTGAATCTGATCTGGAACCCGTGACCTATCCAGACTTCAGGGCTTTGCATCGCTATTGCTACCGTGTGGCCAGCGCCGTCGGTCTTATAAGCATTGAAATCTTCGGATACCGAAATCCGATGTGTAGAGAATATGCGCACATCTTGGGCGTCGCTCTTCAGCTTACAAATATTATCCGCGATGTCGGCAAGGATCTTCAAAATGGTGGACGAATTTATATTCCACTGTCTGAGCTAAAGATGTTTGGCTATTCGCAGGAATACTTAAGGAACCGCGTTTATGATGACCACTTTGTGCGTCTGATGGAATTTCAAGCCGAGCGGGCGCATTCTTTTTTTTCGCAAGCGAGGCGCTTGCTTCCCCCCGAAGACAGACGCTCGATGATTGCCGCGGAGGGAATGCGTGCGATTTATTT
>Ga0306926_10009381_pt1 | contig 10762 bp, 3 predicted proteins | sample flu12Cox44000178_FD_203759 | JGI IMG/M metagenome (GOLD analysis project Ga0306926, IMG submission 203759) | Lab enrichment of tropical soil microbial communities from Luquillo Experimental Forest, Puerto Rico - flux8day.12C.oxic.44.000.178 (v2)... | ecosystem: Environmental > Terrestrial > Soil... | reverse complement strand
AGCGGGCGTCGTTCCCGGCAATAAAGGAGCCCCCTTTGTTGATTATCTGGTAAAGATTGCCTCGTGCATCGGCTGCCGAAACCTGGAGGTCGCGTCCGGCCGACACCGTTTGATCGTTCTCGATCTGTCCGGCGGCAACGATCTGGATATTGTTGCCGGCCACGATATTGCCCTGGTTAATGAAAGCGCCGCCGAGTTCTAGAACAATATTCTGGTTGGTAGTGATGGTGCCCTGGTTGGTGAGCGCACTGTCGACGGCGACCTGGACCGGGCCGTAATAGCTTTCAATCGTGGAACTCGAGGAGAACGATGCGGTATTTGATTGCAGAGTGACTCCAAGATCCCCCTGGATCGTGCCCTGGTTGGTGAGGTTACCGGCCAGAATATCGACTTCGCCGGCGCTGGCGATCCGTCCAGTGTTAGCCAGGTTCCGGACTTCGAGCGCTACCTGACCGTTGCCGGCCAGCCAGCCTCCCTGGGTAAATGTGCCGCCGATTTTGCCTTGGAACAGGCCGCCCGCAGCGATTGTGCCCCCGGTATTATCTATGTCTTTCTGGATATTAAACTGGGCGATATCGGTTCCGGCAGAAATGGTGCCTTGGCGATTGTTCAGGGCGACAGCGTCCAGGGCGAGATTGTTGCCGGTGACAATCGAGCCGCCCTGGTTTGTCAGGGCGCCCAGGACGACGTACTGGCTGTCGCCGGTCGCGTAAAAATGGCCGCTCGTGTTGTCGAGGTCGCCTCCAGTTGAAACCTCCAGGTTATGACCCACCTGGACGCTGGCGCCGGTATTGTTGAGCGCGCCGTTAATGATCCAGGCCAAATCACCGCTGGATGCGGTGATTTGGCCTCCGGCATTGTTAAAGTCAGTCGATTGCAGGATGACATGACGCGAGGCCGAGAGGGTGCCGTTCGAGTTATCGAAAGCGCCCTTGCTATCGATCAAGAGGTCTCCCAGGCGCACCGCTCCTGAGGAGGGATCGGCCGAGCCTGCGGCAATCCTTCCCCCTCGGTCCGAGCCCGAATCAATCGAAAGCTGGAGACTGCGCCCGGCCAGCAATTGCGCCTGGTCGTTATCCCAGTTCTGAGCGGAAATTACGGTGTCCCAGCCCGACTGGACTACACCTCCAGGCCCGGTATAATCGATAACCGAAATGTTGAGGTTCCGTCCGGTAGAGATGGAGCCGCCGGCATTGGCCAGAGAACTGTTCAGGGCCAGGGTGATATCACCGTTACTGAGGAGCGTACCTTTCGAGTTATCGAGTGCGCCACCTTCAACATGCAGGATGTTGCCGGCCTCGATGGTGCCCTGGTTAATGGTGGAATCCTTCGCGCTGATCGCGACATTATGATCGGCCCGGACCAGGGAACCACTTGAGGACGTCGCCGTTGCGGTCCCGGTTGAAACGGAGGTCAAGACAGCAGCTACCCGACCAGGGGCCGGTGCCAGGACGATATCGCGGTCTGCGACCAGGGCGATATCGGTTCCGGCATTTAGAGTCCCCGAGCTCCGCAGATCGGTCCCGGCTTGCACCGCGATTCCTGCCGCGCTCTGGATCGTCCCCTGGAGAGTGGCGCTGCCGGTTGCCAACGCCTGGATATCGTCCCCGGCAACCAGTGAACCCGAAAAACTCAAGTTGCCGCCCGCAGCGATATCGGCCTTGCCAAGTGCCGTTAACACTGCGTTCGAACTGAGGTCTTTGCCGGCGTGCAGGAGCAGATCGGAGCTGGTGATCAGGTTGCCGGTATTGATGAGGTTAACGCCCGCGGTCAGCTGGATGCCGCCGGAGCTTTGGGGGGGATCGTTACTGGGGTCCTCGGCTCGGACGGAGCCGCTCGACTGAGCTCGCCGAGGTCCTCGCCCTACCGCCGCCGCGGGTCCATGGGCTGTGCCGGCGTTGTTTTCCAGAACGCCGTGATTGGTGATCGATCCCTGATCGGCAACCAACTGGAGTCCGGAATCGGCTACCAAGTGAGCCGTGTTCACCACGTCCTGTTTGCTTAACAGACTTAAAACCCCGCCGACCTGGGCTTCGCCGCTATTGGTCAGGAGGGTGGCAGCGTCCAGCTCGGCATTCGTGCGACTGGCAAGCGGCCCGGCGTTATCAAGCCCGGCGCCCGAACTCATTACGATATCGCCGAGACTCTTGAGACTGCCGGCATTGGCGAGCAGGCCGGTTGCCGTCTGGATCAGGATCCCGTCATTGGAAGCGATGGCGCCATTGTTGGTGAGGGTCTGGGTGGCAACCAGGCGCACCTGGCTGCCGGCGGTGATATCCCCGTTGTTAACCAGGTTTGCATCGGTCGATAGTGCAACCGTGTCCCCCGAACGGATCGAACCCGAACTGGTCAGGTTCCCCTTCACATTCAGGCCGACGGCGCCGTTAGCGGCAAAAGCTGCCTGGCTGTCCAGTTTTCCTCCAACCCAGAGTCCGATCGTCTGGAGCGAGGTCACGGTTCCACCCAGGCGCATATCGCCGCCCACTTGAACGGCTATTTTCGAACCGCTTAAGCCTCCGGGTTCGGTGAACGATCCGGCCGCTATCAAGGCGAGGTTGCCCCCGGCTGCCCAGGTGTCCGAAGCGGTGATTGAGCCTCCGGTTTCAACTCCCAGATCGCCCCCGGCGGTTACCGGCCCGCCGGTCACGATATTGCCCGTGGCGTTGATTATCAGGTTCTGGCTCGCAGACAAAAGTCCCTTCGTTACGAAGTCGCCTGCAGTGATCTGGAGCCCGGCTCCGCCTGCCGCCCCCTGGTCAAGCTCAACACTTTGAGCCCTTACGTAAAGGTTGCCTCCGGCATTGAGTTTTTGGGTGCTGCTCAAGGAGCCTAGAGCCGAGAGATCGACCATGCCGCCTACCGTGAACGCGCTGTGATTGCGCAAATTCTGGCCGGCGGCTGCCACCAGGTTGCCCCGGGTCGAAATGATCCCGTCAAAGGTCGCATTGCCTGCGCTGATCAGGTTTAACCCGCCGTTAGCGATCACGGTCCCGTCCACCGTCAGGTTGCCACTGGAACGCAGGATCGCCCGGCCCGCAGCCAGGGTTGAACCGACCTGGGTAAGCGAACCCCCGCTCAGTTCGATCAGGTTGCCGTTGGCCGAGCCCACGGTGCCGTTCTGCATCAGGTCTCCAGCCTGGTTCATCAGTGAAACTCCCTGATTGCCCAGGATCGAGCCGGTGCTGCTGAACCCGTTAGCCGTCTGCACCGTCACCACCTCGGCGCTGGTGATTGAGCCCTGGTTGCGCAGGGTACCCAGCTGCGCCGCTACGCCCAGGTCGCCTTCGATCTGGCCGTTGTTGATTCCGGTGCCGGTCCCGTTGATCAGCACTGCGCCGTTGGTCAATACTTTGCCTTCGTTAGACCAGTCGGTGGACTGAAACTGGATAAACGATCCGCTTGATATCGAGCCCCGGATATCGATCTTGCCGGCGGCCGAGTAAGCGGCTAAACCGTTGGAAGCAGCGTTGCCCAGTTGCAGGATATCGCCGTTCTTGCTTTGGACGATAAGTCTTGCGCCGCTTTGAATGTCGCCCAGGGTCAGCAGACCGTTGGCGGAAAGACTTACCGTGCCGCTGGCTACGATCGAGCCGCTGACGGTCAGAAATCCGTTGCTCTGGAGCACAAGATCGGTGTGAACCAGCAGGGTGCCGCTCTCGGTGATGCCGCCCCCGGAACTTTCTTCCACCGCGCCCTGTGCCGATTCGAGGTGCCCGGTTTGTTCGAGTTTGCTGGCCTGGTTAACGAGGACCAATCCCTGGCTGGCGCTGATCATGCCTGAGTTCACCAGTCCATTACTGGTTTGCAGATTGACGATTCCCCCGCTGACGATTGAGCCCAGGTTGCGCAGGGAACCCAGCTGCGCCGCTACCCCGGTGTCGCCCTGGATCTTGCCGTTGTTTTGCACAGATCCGGTGACATAGATCCAGATCGCGGCGTTGCTTAAGATGCTGCCGTTATTGACCAGATCGGTCGATTGCAGCTGGAGATTGGACCCGCTCTGGATGGTTCCCTGGTTCTTGATTTTACCGGCAGCCTGATAAGCGATAGCGCCGGTAGCGACGGCGTTCCCGCGCTGCACAATATTGCCGCTTACGCTGTGCACGATAATCCGCCCGTTGCTGCGCAGGTGGCCCAGGTGAATCCGCCCGTCGGCGGTGATGGTGATATCGCCCGCCGAAGCGGCCATGTGTCGCGGTGCCCGGACCCCGACCCCTTTGTCCGTCGATTCCATGACGATACGCCCGGCAGAGACACCTCCAAGGGCGCTGGAATCGATGCCCCATTTGCCGTTACCTTTTGCTCCAGTGCCGGTGCTCGTGCGGCTGGTGTAATCAAAGTAGCGTTTACCCGAAAAGAGCGACAGCAGGTAGCCCGATTCTACCGGACCGTTCAGGATAATGTTGCGACCAAGAACGGTCACATCGTCAATGGTCACCACATGCAACCCGCCGCTGCCGATCTCCAGGTTGCCGGTATCGATAGAGAGACCGACGTTCCCGCACCGATCGTACTGGACGCTGCCGGCTGCAAGGGTCAGACGCGAGACATTATGAAACTCGGCCCCATTGATGGTGACACCGTTGGGGTTGGCGATCAGCAGGCCGGCGCGGGGGCCGAAGACTTCAACGTTGCCGTTGATGGCGCTTGGGCTCGTGCCGACCACTTCGTCCACGATCAGGCGCGCGAACTCGCCCCAACTAAAATTTGGATTGTGTTTGACGACGCCGCCCAGCCGGCTGTGACCCGGCAGAAAATTGTTATTGATAATCAATCCGCGTTTATCAACGTTGAAAGCGTCGAATTGATTTTTGCTCACCCCGTTCTTGTCCGGCTTGGTGATATTGACAACCGGTGTTCCGTTAGAGGAAGAGCGAATTGAGGGGCGCTGGTTCGGCGGCGCGCCGGGTGCGGGGCGCAGCTGGGCATGCGCCGAGACAGCGAGAACGAGCAGCCAGCCAAAGGCAATCCAGTAACCAGCAGGAGCATTGGAGCCTGGCCGAAAGAATCTCATAATAACATTCCCTTATTCTGTTTTTTCCCATGAATGTCAATAACTCCTGGTTAAAGCTTAGGTGCTGAGTTAGTCAGGAAAAGAGTGACGCGTCAAGTGCACAAATACATTATAATCATAACGCGTTGCAAACTTGCTATTTACAAAAGGGAAATTTTGCAGACGGCTCAGGTCAGATCGGATTATGCTGAAAAAGATGGCTCGTTACTGAATTTTGGGGGAGCTGCTGACAACCAACGCCCACTGGAGTTTGGACATTTTCCTATGACCGCGGAGCGGTCTCTGGTCTTTGGACATTTTTAGCGCCGAAGGCGTGACGTCAGGATAGCCTAGCCCGCAGGGCTGGGAACCGTAGGATAGGACAATAGCCCTTCTTTTTTGCGTTTACCTAGGGCTGCGCTACGGGCCGAAACGGCCTTCGCTTGCCCTAGGCTATCTTGATATCGCGCCTTCGGCGCTGAATCCCGAAAGACAAGCTATAAATGGCCAAACACAAGGTACCGTTGCTGGGAACGCCCAGGGAGTCGCCAGCGATTCCCCTCCATGCGTCGATCGATTCCTGACTTTTTCGGCAGAATCAGCTCGGAGATCCGACCCTAGCAGAACTAACCCTACCAGAACTGATTTTTTCTGCGGCGGCTTCTTTTTTCGGGCTTGTCAGTTTCGGATTTTGAGTCATTGAATACAGCGTTTTAAAAAGGGGTTATGGAATTGGGTTTTTACAGGGCACAACTATTTGCCGCTATCTTTTCAAGTTGGCTAACGGTTAGTTTTGCGGCCGGGCCGCAGGCGCCGGTGAATAATCCTGGGCGCCAGTTGCTGGAAGAGACACGTCGCAATGGGGCGCCGGAACTGAACCAGAACCTGGCTCCGAAAGCGGAAAACGCGGCAGGGGTTCCCAATCCGCACGAACCGAAATTTGCAATCCGTAAAATCGAGATTCTTGGGGTGACGCGCCTCTCAAGCGAAGAAATGCGTCAACTGGCAAGTCGATATGAGAATCGCGCATTAGGTGTTTCGGATATCAATGTCCTGATGGAAGCGATTACCCGCGCCTACGTGAAGAAAGGTTATATCACGACCCGCGTTTATCTGCCGGAACAAGACATAAGGGGTGGAACACTTCAATTAAAGGTTATTGAAGGCCGGCTTGAATCGTTTTCTACCAGTACCGTCAAAAGGAGCCAGATTGCAACCGCGTTTCCAACACGCTCGGGCAACATTATCCGGCTTCCCGACCTGGAACAGGGAATGGACCAGCTTGAACGGGCAAGTTCAGTGCATCCCAAAATTGAACTGTTACCTGGATCGAAAGAAGGGACTTCGATTGTTGCACTGAGTTCAACCAATACGTTTCCGGTTCATCTCGCGTTCGGGGTCGACAATCTTGGGAACCCAATAACCGGGGAATGGCGTTGGCTTGCCGAAAGCGGCGTCGATAACCTGCTGCGGATCAACGACGTATGGCAAGCATCTTATCAGCATAGCGATCATTCGAATGCCGTGGCGGGCAGCCAGATTTTACCGTTCCGCTGGTGGACGCTCACGACATCCGCCAGTTACGCCCAGTACAATGAAGCTCTGGCCCCGGACCTCGTTCTGACCAATCGCGCGACGACGTTTTCGGAGCGTCTTGAGCAGGTACTCTTTCGCAATACCCAGCACCAGTTCGCCTTCAGTCTGGGATTCGATTGGACGCAGACAACGCGGGAAGCGTTGGGGGAATTTCTGGCCCCAACGCGCAGCAGCAGTTTTTCAGCGGCTCTCAGCGACAGTTGGCAAATTCCCAATCACTTTCTGAGTGCGGCCATTATTTACCAGGAAGGGTTCCCGATCTTTGGCGCGCACGAAGATCCGAGCGGGTTGCCGCGGGAAGCTCCCCATGCCGAGTTCCAGTTGGTAAAGCTGGCGATGAGTTATTACGATACAGCGCACAAATTTGTTATGTGGCGCAGCGACCTGATTGCCCAGTACGGCTTTGAAGGACTGCTCTCGGAACAGCAGTTGTATTTGTCCGATCCGTTTGCCCTGCGCGGTTGGAACCAGATCACGGTGGCCGCCGATACGGGCCTGGTCTGGAGAAATGAACTGATCCTGCGACTGGCTTTACCGCAGGAGCAAGAAATGAAATTATCCTGGTCGACTCTCGAGCGAGCGCTGGTTCCGTATCTGTTTAACGATCTGGGCTATGCGGATTCCAAAGTACAACATCTGCATGATTTGCTAGGATCAGCCGGTGCGGGCTTGCGCCTCACCTATGGCCGATTTTCCGTTGATGGATTTTTCGCCTTTCCCTATGGAACTCTGTCGTCGCGGGTGAGTTCGCCGACCTTTTATCTTGTCGGGCATGTGACGGCGTTTTAGGAAGTGGGAGCGCTGCGATCCGTGTATCCGCGCTTTGCCGGAAATGGTAAATCGCCGATTCCAGCTTGCGCGGGCGCTAACTAACTTTACTAATTGAAAGAGCGCACCTTATGACCGCGGAGGGGTCAAACAGAATAGCCCAGGGCGCCATAGCTTCAGCGACGGCGGCCTGGGCTAATCTGTTTAGCCGCTGCGCGGCGATCCACGCGTCAACCTCTGGCTTAACATTGGTTCCGCGGCGAAAAATGTCCAAACACCCCAGGGGGTGTTGCTGGCAACGCCCAGGGAGTCGCAAGCGACTCCCCTCCAGTTACTTGTTTGAGTACACCTTTTTCACCAGAATAAAGATCCCTGGGAATAAATTGCTCTCGGGATCGGTATAGACACTGAGCTGGTATGAGGTCTGTCAGTGTCGGTAGACTTTGCCGGCCGGAAGGTGCCGACTCCGCGATCTCGTATGACATCGTGGTATCGGCCGGTGATCAGCCATAAGCCGTGCACAAAAGTGGCAGCTAGATTTGAAAATTCCGAGGTTTTGGAACCGATCAAAAAGGATACCAAATGAAATTCCATCAATTGGCAGATTTGGTGATGACGTCAACTCGTTCACTCCTTTCGCGTAGCTGGGTGCATGAGGCCCTGCGGCGGGGCCTATATCTCAGCGTCTGTGTAATGCTTACTGGGACAGTCGCTGCAATGGGCGCCGGCGGTAGTGGCGCTGGCGGCAGTAGTGGCACTGGCGGCAGTAGTGGCGGTGGCGGCACTGGCGGTAGTAGTGGCACTGGTGGCACTAGCGGCGCCGGTGGCGGTGGTGGAGGCGCTGCAGTTGAGAGCTCCCTGCCGCGACAGGAGGTTGGCGAGTCGGTTTTCAAAGTTTACAATCAAGGCGTCGCCCTTATGCGCGCCAAGAATTTCATCGCCGCGCAGGTTAAGTTCGAACAGGTGATCCGTGATGATCCGAACTCTGCCGAGGCGCATAACAACCTCGGATTGACGCTTCGTCAGGAGGGCCCGCAGAACTATTCGAAAGCCCTCGAACATTACGATAAGGCGATTCAACTCAAACCGACTATGGCCGAGGCCTATGAGAATCGGGGAGTGCTCTTGGCAAAAATGGGCAGGAAAACCGCCGCTGAAAAGGACCTGGTTACTCTCAAGAAATTGAACCCAAAGCTTGCTGGTGAGCTTGAGGAATTTCTCAAGACCGGCAGGGAGGAGAACAAATATGGCACTGTGTCGGTAAAGCGGAAGAGCTAGCCGGCAGACCATTCGAATGGAGAGACGATCGATGCGCCCGATTCATTAAATTGGTCGTCCTGTTGTCGCGCTTTCAGCGCTAGCCTGCATCGATCACAAATTTCGAAGCGTTGATTGCGAGAGTATATGATCGATTCAGGCTCCGGCCCCGCTGTCGCGGGGCAATTTTTGAACCGAAAATTGGCTCTTAAACGGACGCGAAGCGGCTGTTTAAGAGCACTCTAGCCCGCAATCAGCGCGCTGCTTCACAAAACGCGTGATTTTTGCGGGCTAGTCCTTCTTTTTGCGTTTACCTAGGGCTGCGCTACGGGCCGAAACCGGCCTTCGCTTGCCCTAGGCTATTTTGATAGTGCGCCTTCGGCGCTGAATCCCCAAAGAAGAGGCGATAAATGGCCAAACTCCAGTCCCCGGCAACAGCGCGGCGCGGCGAACTCTGGATGCGAATTGTGGCGACCTCCTGTTTCATTAGATTCGAGGATATGAGCAAGAGTGGCAGATCAATCTCCGTCCGGGCTGGTCGTTTGGAATTTCATAAAATTAATACCGCCAAATTCGACTTGCGCGACACGTATCATTTCATTCTGACCTTAACATGGCCGAAGTTCGCGGCATTGGTCCTGGCCATTTACGTGCTGATCAATCTTGTCTTTGCCGGCTTGTACGTCCTTGGCGGCAGGTGCATCGCCGAACTGCCGCCCGGTTCGTTTTCCGAGGCGTTTTTCTTTAGCGTCGAAACTATGGCCACTGTCGGCTACGGGCACATGTACCCGGACACCCTCTACGGCCATTGCATAACGACTGTCGAGATCGTATTTGGGATGTTCGGAATGGCCGTTACCACCGGCGTTATCTTTATTCGGTTCTCACGGGCGACCGCCAAGATTCTGTTCAGCAAATGTGTCGTCATTTCGCCCTTCGACGGAATACCAACGCTGATGCTTCGCGTGGCCAACTTGCGTCACATTGCGATGGCTGAGGCCGAATTTCGATTGATGCTTTTCCGAAATGAACGGATTCAAGAAGAAGAGGAGAACGTTCGCCGATTCTATCCGCTTAAGCTTCAGTTCGATCGTATCATCGCGTTCCCGGTGGTGCTGACCCTCCGGCATGTAATCGATGAGAGCAGCCCCCTCTACGGGATGACTCAGGAAGACATGGTGAAGAGCGACACGCGCTTGATGGCATCGATCGTCTGCATCGACACCGTAATTCCAGCGCCGGTCCAGAGCGCAAACGATTACTCGTACGAAGATATTCTCTGGAACCGGCGCTTCGCGGAAATTTACTCCGCAACGCCCGACGGCCGATTGACCGTGGACTACAGCCGGATTCACGATACAGAAGAGGTGGAGATGGTGAGCCGTGCGCCTCGAGCAGGAAATGGGGCCGGGACCGATTTCCGATAAGTGAGGCAACCGGGCCTTGATGTCAGCGGTTTACCTCTCTGGAGTTTGGCCAATTTCCAAGCCGTTTTCGGCAATCTGACGGGCGAGGACGCCCGTCCCACATTGTGGATTTTCTCGTATCGCGTATCCGGGCGTTGCAAGCAACGGTATCTGCTTAGCGTACGCCTAACGGGCTAATCGTCGAACTCGAACTCGAACTCGTCCTCGAAGCCGTGTACAAGCCTTAACTGTGACGCTGACTCACCCAAGGCCAAAGAGTGCACCTTGGTTCCGGAGCCAAATGCTCTGGCAATTCGAGTTCGAGGTCGAGGTCGAGGTCGATTTTTAAGATTTGGCACCGCAAGCCGATGGACAGCGAGAACAAAATTGCCGTTAGTTTTGACACGCCGAAGGCGTAAGATCCGGGGTTTACCCCGGGGTCTATTACGCCTTCGGCGTGTTCCCGAGGTGTCACCTCCTGAAAGCCTTAATTGCAGAGTATTTTTACGCTAAACAGAAGCAAGCAACGCCCCTCCAGCGGCTTAAGGACCTCCATCCTTAGTTCCGCCAGATTTCTCAACGTGGAGGTACACTAAACAGGTACTCTTTCATGAAAACATGAAAAATGCGGGTTAGTCTGGAAAAATCACAAATTTCTGTTTGTGATTTTTTCACCTCGCCGCAAATCGGCTTGGGCGGCCGATTTGCAGAGGCCGCGGTCGCGGGACTAACCCCGCAACTG
>Ga0306926_10009376_pt1 | contig 10766 bp, 11 predicted proteins | sample flu12Cox44000178_FD_203759 | JGI IMG/M metagenome (GOLD analysis project Ga0306926, IMG submission 203759) | Lab enrichment of tropical soil microbial communities from Luquillo Experimental Forest, Puerto Rico - flux8day.12C.oxic.44.000.178 (v2)... | ecosystem: Environmental > Terrestrial >... | reverse complement strand
TGTGGATATTACCGGGGACGCCAGGTGCTCAGCATCGAAGTGGCTTGAACGGGTTAAGAGCAGACGGGAATTTCCTATTGATTGAGGCTCCCTCTTGCGTTAAGCAGCCATCCTACCACAACTTTCGGCGGGAAGCCGATGGTCGTGCGCTATGAGGATCGCTTTAGACGCCATGGGCGGGGACTATGCCCCAAAAAACACTGTCGAGGGCGCTGTCCTCGCCTTAAAGGAATACGCCCAAATTGAACAGCTATTCCTGGTGGGAGACGCGGTTTCTATCGGCAACGAGCTCAAGCGCATTGGCTTTCAAGACCGCCGGATAGAGATCTTTCACGCCTCGGAAGTCGTCGGCATGAAGGAGTCGGGTGCCAAGGCCATCCGTCACAAAAAGGATTCCTCGATTTCCCGAGCGGTCGATTTAGTGAAGAACTGCTCCGCCAAGGCAGTGGTTTCGGCCGGTCATACCGGAGCTGCGGTTGCGGCATCTGTGCTGAAATTGCGCACGCTGAAAGGTATTGAACGCCCCGCCGTCGCCTGTCTGCTTCCTACAGAAAGCAAAGTGTTCGTCATGATTGACGGAGGCGCAAATCCCGATTCGTCGCCGCAGAACCTTGTTCAATTTGCCATCATGGGTTCCGTATTTTCGCGCCAAGTTCTGGGTTATAAGAATCCGTCAGTCGCGCTGATGTCAATCGGCGAGGAGGATACGAAAGGCAATGATGTTACGAAAGAGGCCTTTCGCCTTTTGAAGGCAAGCGCCCTGAATTTCCAGGGAAATATTGAAGGACACGCTCTGTTCGAGAATCCGACCGAAGTTGTAGTCTGCGACGGGTTCACCGGGAACGTGGTTCTCAAGACCTCTGAAGCACTGGCTCACGCAATTTTCACCTGGCTGAAACACGAGTTATTCAAGAGTCCAGTTCGTAAGCTCGGCGCGAAACTTGCCGAAGGTGCGTTCCGTGCCATCGGGAAAAAGACCAACTACGAAGAATACGGGGGGATGCCTCTGCTGGGAGTAAACGGAGTCTGTATTATCGCTCACGGCGCAAGCTCGCCGCTTGCCATCAAAAACGCCATTCGCGCCGCTGCCGAATCCATCAAGCACGAAATCAATCCTCAAATCCTCCGTGAGGTACAGTCCTATAATGAGAAGTTCGCCACCGCTTCCACGCCGGTCTAATAAGCCGCGCAGAACCGTATCGATTATCGGCACTGGTAGTTACGCGCCGGAACGGATCCTGACCAATCGAGACCTCGAAAAGATTGTGGACACGTCCGACGAATGGATTCGCACAAGAACAGGGATCGCCGAGCGGCGAATCGCAGGCGAAAATGAGCATACGAGTGACATGGCTGCTAAAGCCGCAGTCGCTGCCATCCAGCAGGCCCAGATCACTCCCGAAGAGATCGATCTCATCATCGTTGCCACGGTCACTCCCGATACTTTGTTCCCGGCCACCGCCTGTTGGGTGCAGAAAAAGATCGGAGCGATCAATGCGGCCTGTTTTGACGTTTCGGCGGCTTGTTCTGGGTTCATTTACTCCCTCGAGATCGCCCAGCAATTCATCTCTACACATGTTTACAATACGGTCTTGATCGTCGGGGCAGACAAACTCAGCGCGATCACTGATTGGACAGACCGGAACACCTGCGTCCTCTTCGGTGATGGCGCCGGAGCGGCTGTTCTGCGGAACCGGCCCGACTCCCACGGCGTCATAGCGACCTACATGGGCAGCGACGGGGCCTTTACCGACATCTTGATCATGCCCGGCGGCGGAACCCGATGCCCGGTCACCGCCGAAAATGTCAATCAGCGGCTGAACACGATCAAAATGCTCGGGCGAGACGTTTATAAACAGGCGGTTGTTTCAATGTTTAACGCTGCGAACCGGATCCTGGAGCAGGCCGGGCTTCGCTATGAGGACATTTCTTGCGTGATTCCGCACCAGGCCAACATTCGAATTATCGAAGCCATCGCCGAACGGATGCGCCTGCCTATGGATAAGTTTTTCGTCAACCTCGACCGGTTCGGCAACACCTCAGCGGCGGCCGTCGCCATGGCCCTGGACGAAGCGCATCGAACCGGCCGGATCAAGGTCGGCGATTATATCCTGCTCATCGTGTTTGGCGGCGGTCTCACCTGGGCCAGCTCGGTGATCCAGTGGTGACCCGGTCCGTGTCTCGCTTCTCGTATCACGTTTCACGTTTCTCGTTTCACGTGCCTCGCGGTGTTCCCCGGAGATGAGCCGGTAGAAAAGAGATGAAATACGAGATAGGTGATAGGTGAAACGCTTATGCTGATCGATACTCACGCTCACCTTGACTTCCCGGACTTCGCTAACGACCTGGATACTGTTCTATCGCGAGCTGAGAAGGCGGGAGTTAAGCAGATCATAACCATTGGAACGACCTTGGCTTCGAGTCGCCGATCGATCGAGCTGACAGAGCGTTATCCCAACCTGTTTGCAGCAGTTGGCATCCACCCCAACTCCGTCGGAGAAGAACGTGATGACTTTCTGCAAGAACTGCGTGCCTTGGCAAGTCATCCAAAAGTAGTGGCGATTGGCGAGACCGGTCTTGACTATCACTATCTGCCGAGCAGGAATGAGAAGGAGGATGTACTTCGAACCACGCTCGGCTCAGCGTCGATCGGCTCGGTCGAGACCGAGATTCGGGACGAAGCGGTCAAGGCCGCACAGTCTGCGGCCTTCGAACAACAACTCGAATTGGCCGCTGAAGTGGGCAAGAGCGTGGTAATCCATCAACGGGACGCGTGGGACGATACGGTGGCGATTCTCAGGCGGTACCCGGTGAGGGCGGTGTTTCACTGTTTCAACTCCAGCGTTGAACAGGCATTGGATGTAATCGACCTCGGGCACTGGGTGTCCTTTACCGGCATCGTGTCTTTCAAGAAAGCCGCGGAAGTTCGAAAAGCGGCGGCGAGCATCCCTTTGGAGCGGCTGATGGTCGAGACGGATTGTCCCTATCTGGCGCCGGTCCCTAACCGTGGCAAAAGGTGTGAACCCGCGTTCGTACGCGATACCGCACAAGCGATCGCGGAGCTCCGCGGCATGACCCTGCCGGACTTTGCCACCCGAACAACAGCCAACGCCGAATCCTTCTTCGGAATTTAGCTTGAAAGCACCGCTATCCTGCCGTACCGATTCGAGACTGCTTTTCGTTCGGGGTTAATTGTCAGGAGTTTCGGCTCATTGGCGATGGAGTCCATATCGGACCGGCCTGCTCGAGGAGGCGTCCCAATGGAACTATTATATGTCTGTCAAACTCTACGTAGGTAATTTGTCTTTTGCGACAACTGAGCTCGATCTGCAGGATCTGTTCGCGCAGGCGGGTACCGTTCTCGACGTCAAGATCATCCAGGATAAGTTTACTGGTAAATCTCGCGGATTCGGTTTCGTGACGATGGAATCGTCGGACCAGGCGAATGAAGCCATTAGCAAATTTAACGGGTACTCTCTTGATAATCGCCCGCTCACCGTGAACGAGGCGCGCCCGCCAGAAGCGCGCGGAGATCGTTTCTTCGCCGGCGAACCCTCGCGCGGGGGTAAAGGGGATTCACGCCGGGGGCGAGATCGCGATTTTCGGTCACGAAGATAGCAGAAGCTCCAGGCTTTAGCCCAGATTCGCCGCAGTTCCAGGCCAACTAAGTTTCGTTGCCACCGGTTTTTGGGTCTGGCTCAATTTGAATGTCTATGGGCGGCTGAACCCGGCCGCCCTAGAGAATTTTCATGATCTCGGCGATCAACCGCGGTCCGCGATAGACGAATCCGGTAAAGATCTGAATCAAATCGGCTCCCGCATCGAAGCGGGCTTTCGCATCATCGGCGCTCATGATCCCGCCAACGGAAATTACCGGGAGCAAGCTTCGTTTCCGTATCTGCTGAAGGACTTCCACGGCACGCTCCCGAAGCGGTTTCCCGCTCAGTCCGCCTTCGCGCCTCTGACTCGCCGGAACGGCGGAATGATCAACTGTCGTGTTTGTCGCGATCAGACCAGCCAGATGACAGGTCTCGGCGAGCTCGACCACATCGTCGATCTGCCCAACCGTAAGGTCAGGGGCAATTTTCGCCAGTAACGGCCTGGCTTGGTTTTCTTCCTGGATGGCTCTGAATAAATTTCCGAGCGCGTTTCGCTCCTGAAGCTGCCGTAAGCCCGGTGTGTTGGGAGAGCTGACGTTCAGGACAAAGTAGTCACCCAGGTCACCCAGGCGCTGATAGGTCTTGAGATAGTCTTCTGAAGCCCGTTCCAGAGGGGTGATTCTCGACTTGCCGATATTTATCCCCACCGGGATGCCGGGCCAGGCGTTGCTGGCCCGCAACGCTTCCAACCGACAACCGATTCGTTCGGCGCCTTCGTTATTAAACCCGAGGCGATTGATCAACGCCTCCATCTCCGAAAGCCGGAACACTCTCGGCCGCGGGTTCCCCGCCTGTGCGAGAGCCGTGACCGTACCGATCTCGACAAAACCGAAGCCCAGGCCGGCCCAGGCCGGGAGCGCTACCGCGTTCTTGTCGAAACCGGCCGCCAGCCCGATCGGATTGGGAAACCGTAGACCAAACACTTTGCGCTCAAGGCTTCTGGCAGGAGGCCTGGCAAGCAATCTCAACAGAGAGGGAACGCGAGACAATTCCCGGAGGGACCCCATTGCCAAATGATGCACCGCCTCCGGGTCAAGGAGAAAGAGAAGCGGCCTCAAGATATGCTCGTAGAACCTCAAGGGAAAAAACCGCAGATTTCGCAGATGACGCAGATTGTTTTTGGCTATAACGCTGCATGCTAAACACAGATCCGCAAACTTATCGAATCATAGGCGCAGCAATCGAAGTCCACAGGGAGTTGGGGAGCGGATTTGTCGAGCGGGTTTACCACGAGGCTCTCAAGATCAAATTCGATCTGCGGTTGCGATTTGTGTTTTCATTTCCCGATACAAAACTCGCTGAAAATCTTCCCGAGCAGCTCCTCGGTATCAATCTTACCGGCGACTTCTCCAATGGCGTCGAGCGCGCCCCTGAGGTCGATTGAGATGAATTCCGGTGATGTGCCCTGTTCCAGGCTGCGCTTCGCTGCGGCCAGCAACGTCCTTGCCTCTCGAATACAGGCTTGGTGACGGGCACTGATCGCAATACTGATGTCCTGGAAAACCGTCGAGCCGCCCATGACCTCATTCCAGATAGCTTGGTTCAGTTCGTCGGTTCCGGTTCTCAATTTGCAGGAAAAGCGAACCCCTTTCGTGCTCATCCAATCGGAATGTACTCCCAGGTCGGTCTTGTTAAGTACCAGAATAGATTTGCCGCGGCTGAACGACGCCGTCTTCGGCAGGCTCGCGTCGACGACCCGAAGAATGAGATCGGCCTGTTCAACCTGGCTTTGTGTCCGCCGGATCCCTTCCTTTTCCAGCACGTCATTCGAGGAGCGCGTGCCGGCCGTATCGATGAGGCGGACCGGAATTCCCAGGACGTTGATGACCTCTTCGATTGTGTCTCGAGTCGTGCCCGGGATCTCGCTGACGATTGCTCGATCGTAGCCCAGCAAGACGTTAAGGAGACTGGACTTCCCAACGTTCGGTTCCCCATAAATCACCGTGCGAAGGCCGTGCCGCAGGACGCGGCCCTGATCCGCTGTGGCCAGCAACCGGTCCAAAGCAGTTTCGATTTCCGCGAGTCGCGCCAGCAGAACCTGCCCGGTATCGGGATCGATATGTTCGTCCGGAAAATCGATGTAAGCTTCGATGTGCGCCAGAACCGTGAGCAGGCTCTCACGTAGACGGTCCAGCTCTTTGCCCAGGTGACCGGCTAACTGCTCATTCGCAGCCCGCAGCGCCAGTTCCGTTTGGGCGTGGATCAAGTCCATCACCGCCTCCGCCTGGGTCAGATCCATCTTCCCGTTCAGAAAAGCCCGCAGCGTGAACTCCCCTGGATTTGCCGGACGGGCCCCACTTTGAAAGAGAAGGTCAAGAATCTTGCGCGTTACAAGAACGCCCCCATGGCAGCTGATTTCGACGAGATCTTCTCCGGTGTAGCTGTTCGGCGCTCTGAAGTAAGTCACCAATGCCTGGTCGACTCTTACGGCTCCGTCATGAACCTCGCCGAGATACACCTGTCTCGGAACCGGGTTCGCCCCAGCCCCACCCTTGAAGACCTTGCCCAAAACGGCAAGCGCTGCCGGCCCGGACAGGCGCAATATCGCTATCGCTCCCTGCCCCACTGGAGTCGAGACCGCCGCGATCGTGCCGTCGTTGTCCGTAATCAGATTTGTGCGATCCGTAATCAGTAATCAGTAATCTCTAATCTGTGATCTGTACTCCGCCTTCTTCCAACACGGCAGAATACCTGTTAGTCTAAAAGCGGTATCGCAGAGTTCGTGTATGCTCGCAGCTTTCGAGATCTCACCGTCTATAAGAAGTCGTTTGCTTTGGCCAAGCGCGTGTTTGTGCTCTCGAAGGATTTTCCTAAGGAGGAGCGCTTAGTTTGACTGACCAGATTCGCCGAAGCTCTCGATCGATCGGGGCGCACATCGCCGAAGCATGGGCTAAGCGAAGATATGAAAGGCACTTTGTCAGTAAGCTAACCGATGCCGACGCCGAGCAAATGGAAACTCAGCATTGGATCGACGTGGCCTCAGATTGTGGGTATCTCTCAGCAGAGAATGCACAGGAACTCTTCTCCGGTTCGATCGATACGGGACGACTTCTCCAAGGAATGATTCGCAAAGCGGCGTTGTTTTGTTCTGCCACCCGTGTGGAAGAGCAGGGTCCGGTTTATCGGTCAGAGCCAGATCCGGAACTAGACGGCATTGATGAATAAGCATCGTGTCGCTAACTAGTGACTGAATCACGGATTACTGATTACTGATTACTCCCTCCTCACTGCATCCAGATCGGCGAAAAACCTCCGGTTCTGCTCGGGCGTCCCGACGCTTACCCGGATCCATTCCGGCAGCTTATACTCGTCCATGGCGCGAACGATCATCCCGCGCTGCAGCAGCTTTTGAAACAGTTCTTTCCCTTTGCCAACCTTGACCAGTACGAAATTGGCCGAGCTCGGTACATACTCTAATCCCCGCTTTTGAAACCCGGACTCAAGGAACTTGCGGCCGGTCAGCGTGATCTCACGGGTTTTTGCCTGGTGCGCCTCGTCCCGAAGGCCAGCCAATGCGCCGGCCTGCGCGATCGAATTCGCATTGAAGGGCTGACGCGTCTTGTGCAGAATCGCGATCAACCCAGGATTGGCCAGTCCATAGCCGATTCTTAACCCGGCCAATCCCTGGATCTTGGAGAACGTGCGCAAAAGAATCACGTTCTGGCGTTCCCGCACATACTTCAGCGTATCGGGCGGATTCTCCAAAAATTCGTAGTAGGCTTCGTCCAGCACGATCACCACCGACGCGGGCATCTGGTCAATGAAGCGATCCAACTGTCCGCAGTCCACCATGGTACCGGTCGGGTTATTCGGGTTCGCGATGTAAACCAGCTTCGTGCGCGGCGTGACCGCGGAGACCATTGCTTCCAGATCGCACGTAAACGCCGGATCCGGAATCTCTATCGTCTCGGCGCCGAACAATTTCGCCATCAACCGGTAGACCGCAAACGCGTGTTTCGCCGTCAGAATGTTGTCGCCGGGTCTCAGGAACGCATGTCCCAGAAATTCGATAATCTCATTCGACCCGTTTCCGAGAATCACTTCGTCGATGGTCAGGCCAAATCGTTGCGCGATGCCGGAGCGCAAATGATAGCCGCCGCCGTCCGGGTAGAAATGCACTTTCAGCAATGCTTCCTGCATCGCTTCCAAGGCCTTGGGCGAGGGTCCAAGAGGATTTTCGTTCGAGGCCAGCTTGACAATCTGGCCTGGCTCCAGCCCCAGCTCGCGAGCCACGTCCTCGACTGGTTTCCCGGGAACATAGCTTACCAGGTCATTCAGCCATGGGTTGGCCCGGTCCAGAGTGGCGGTGGATTGATGCATACCTGAGGCAGTAGTCAGTAATCTGTAGTCGGTGTCAATAATCTGTAGCTGGAGCAGCTGTGATTACGATGGCACACCCGGGATCCATCTGAAAACGGCTTTTTGCGGACTCTGTCCCGGCAGATAAAATAACTTTATCTTGACATGTTATATACATGTCGATAGTTTACAACATAACTCGGATACGTTATGACTGTATGACTGTTACCATGCCCTTTGACCCTTTGCCGCTCATCAGTGTCAATCTCTGGCAACGAGCTGCCCGGGCGTTCGATCCCCTGAGCGATGCCGAAGACACCGATGGGTTGCCGTTGATCCAGCAGGAGTTTCTTTACGAAAAGCGACTTAATCAGGCAATGCTGGACTGCCTGAAGGACGAGGCCCGCCTCGTCAAGAAATGGCTGCTAAACCATCCCTCGCACGATCTCTGGAGCGCCGCCGGGGAGTTCGTTTCCCGGATCGAGTCGAATCTGGATCCCTACCAGATCCTCGAGTTCGCATCGGATTTCTATCGGCACGCGGAGCGGAATGGGCCGTCAGTCGACTGGAGCGCGGCTCAGGCCTGGACGGAGTCGAGCAAGGAAGCAGCTGAGGCGCTTCTGAACTGGAGGGCGATTCATCCACAAGATCCGTCAGGTGTGCCGCTCGATCTCTGGTTCGACCATGCGGGTCTCATCCCCCAGGTGCGCCTTCTCATCTGGAGTCTTCGTGCCTACACGGAACCTCGGGCCAGAGAGATCATCGAGACCCATCTCTTTTACACGAACGGCGCGTTTCCAAAAATTCAGTCATAGCGCGATTTCCCCGATGGCCTTTTAGAATCCTTTTTTGCGGCCGCCACTCGATATGGGGGAGGCGCCAGCCAGGGCCTCGAGTCCCGCGACTGACTACGTCCACGCTTTTCTGGAGCGTACTGCTCTGGCGGGAACACCCGGAATCCAGCAATTCATTCTCGACCAAGATGACCACACTGCGCGAAACGGCGTGAACCTCGCTGTGGAGCGATTCACTGGCACGAACCGCCAGGCGGACTCTACAGGCAAATCCTACTTCCTGATTGCCGATGGCACCGGAACCGGGAAGGGATTCCAGGCAGTTCTGACGGCGGCAATCCTGAGCGAGCAGTTGCATCGAGAGGCTCTGCTTGTGACCCGTGCTGACCTTCTGGAGGAGTTGCGCAACGATGCTGCCAGGCTCGGGCTGAGCGACCGCAATCTTCGGTTCACCTCTTTTGAGGAATTCGCCAAAGCATTGAGTGACGCGAAGCGCACCGGAGCTTCATTTTCTGCGGTAGTAATCGACGAAGCTCAGGAACTGCAAAACGAAAAACTCCGGGCCCTGCTTGAAATTGCGCCCACCCGGAACGTCCTGCTGTTAAGTGCCACTCCGGTTCAGAGCCCGGGAGAGGCAGAATTCTTCGGGGCCAAGCTTTCTGGCCGATCGCGGAGTCAGGTCAGACGACAACTTGCTTCGGGCAATGTTGCGGAGAGGATCGCCGAACTCTGGACGGAACTGTATCGAAGCGGCGCGTGCGTGCGGCGGGAGTTCCCCTTTTACGGCGAACAGGCTAAGCTTGAATTGGAAAGGCTGTCGGTTGCACAGCGCGAAGAAGAGCAATCGGTAATCCGCGGATACGAAACGCAAATGAAGTTCCAACCGGCTCCGGAAGTGCACCGGCTGAGGTCGGAGCTTGAGCTGGAACTGCGAGCGATCTCCGATCTGGCGCTGGTTCGACGCGCCAGCGATGAGATCGAACAAAGGCTGGAGAAGGGCGGAAAAGTGATCTTCTACGGAAACGACAGGTCGTTCCGGTCGCGTTTTCTCCGGGAAACGACCGGTGCTCCACGGCGATTTGCCGGCTTGCTCTCTGCCGTTCAAGAGGAGTTAGCGTTTCGCGGTGTGGAAACGGCAAAACTCAGCGAACCGCTGCCCGCTCCATTTTTCGAAACGGAATCAGAAGCCATTGCCCGGACCAGGGCCAACCATCAACTCGAGTTACAAAACCGGGAACGGATGACTCGCTTTGTCGATGGGTTAGTCCTTTTTGATCAGGACGGTTCACCGCGCGAGGTAAAGCAGCCGAATGGAGACCAGATTTACAAATCGTCGCAGGTCAAGGTGATCCTGCTCCCCCACTCCCAGAATGCCGGCTATTCGGTGCTCAATCAACGCTGGCCGGATGCTGGCCCCGTCTCGATTCTCAGCTCTCTGCCCGATTCCGCCAACGCCAAGATCCAGGAAGACGGACGCGGGAGCCGGCGGAACTCCCGGGGCGCCTGCGAAAGTCTGACTCTGACCACTGACTCGATCGCGGACAGACGCCAGGTCCAGAGCCTGGAACTCCAATTTAAAATCCTGCGCGCCGTTGGAGTACAAGCCGCGAAGCCCTATCTGGATCTGATTGCCCGCTTCGAACATTTGACCGGCCCGCAGTCGCCCCACGCCCGTGTGATTTGTGCGACCAATGTGCCCGCCAGGCGAAACAGCAGCGTCGCCGGTCGCCGGGTAGCGGAGGCACGGCTGGGGAGGAAACAGTAGAGAAGTAGAAAGTGGAAAGTCGTAAATAGACGGAGAAAGATCAGCGATACAAACGATGGAGCAGACGTATTTTGCGCGACGGTTCGCTGACCCGGCTGTACCTCGGCCGCAAAGAAAGAGAGTAGATTTTTGGTCGTCGTCCGGCGATGCAGATCCGTCGGCAAAACTTCTTTTGGAAGCATCGCGCTCGGTATCGCGGAGCGGGCCTTCCAAGGGAATCTCGAAGAGCTATCCCCTCCGCCTACGATC
>Ga0306926_10009372_pt1 | contig 10771 bp, 15 predicted proteins | sample flu12Cox44000178_FD_203759 | JGI IMG/M metagenome (GOLD analysis project Ga0306926, IMG submission 203759) | Lab enrichment of tropical soil microbial communities from Luquillo Experimental Forest, Puerto Rico - flux8day.12C.oxic.44.000.178 (v2)... | ecosystem: Environmental > Terrestrial >... | reverse complement strand
CAATTGAGGAATTGACCAAGACTTCAAATTGTCAGCCGGCGCTTTACGTTCATGCCCTGGCTGCATTGGCGGCATTGCGCGAAGTCTTCTGTGAGTTTGAAGTTGGCGGCGCGGCCGGCCTGTCCTTAGGGGAAATCACCGCGCACGCAGCGGCGGGCACATTCGATTTTGCGACTGGTGTGAAGCTTGTGCAAAAGCGCGGCGAATTCATGGATGAAGCATGCGCAACAACGCAAGGCGGGATGGCAGCCATGATTGGTGGCTTGGAAAATGATGTGCGCCGGCTCGCCGCGGATGAAGATGTTGATATCGCCAATATCAATGCCCCTAATCAGATCGTCATTTCCGGCGAGTTGGCGAACGTTGAAACCGCTGTCGGCGTTGCGAAAGAATACGGCATAGGTCGCGCGACGATGCTCAATGTTGCCGGCGCATATCATTCGCGTCTCATGGAAAGCGCCTATGTGAAATTAGAAAAAGTGCTTGCCGATGTGCCGATGCACTCGCCGCGTTTCCCTGTGATCAGCAACGTGACCGGCCAAGAAGTAAAAACGCCTGAGGAAATTCGGGAGACTCTTCGCGACCAAGTCACCGGCACGGTGCGGTGGACAGATTGCATGCAGCGGCTTATCGACCTTGGCTGTGATTTTTTCATTGAGCTCGGCCCGGGCAACGTCCTTGCGGGATTATTGAAACGCACTAACCGGGCCATCGCTGTCTTCTCCATTGGCGACACGGAATCGGTTGGCACGTGCGTCGCCGCGCTATAGCCACCGCTCCTTGGGCGGTCCAAACGGTGATTGGCAACTTCGAAATCGATGACTCACAACCGATTCCCTGCTAGGTAGCGAACGACGCATTAACGATTTACTGCAGAAATAAATCAGGGACTTTTGACCCCTGATCGACAGAAAACGCGAATTTACGCCCTCAGCGTTCGATTCTGAACCTTTCAATCGTCGAATACAACCCAAGCAGCACACCCATCTTGTGGTGCGTATCCGAACGTACAGATGGCATGAAAAGGATTGACTCTTTGATTAACTTTTTTGATCGCGTTGCAACTCCGCGAATGACTGACACGCAGATCGAAATCATCGAGAAGAAGCTCCTTAATTTGGCAGAGGTCGATGGGGAAGCTGCTCGACACTATGCTGATTTGTATCGCTCCCGCCTAAACTGGGAGCGAACCCGATCCGCTGAACAGCGGCTGAACTTCATTGATCAAGCGCGGAATGCGCAGACTTGGCTCGCTCGATCTGTACTTCCCGCTCGTAGTTAAGGATTCTGGCTATTTCTTCTCATAACTGACGCCGGGAGGACTTCCCTCGGGAAGATCCCCCCGGCGGGGTGAGGGAAACAAACCCGGGGGGAGCTTCCCTCGACCCAAAATCATTGGCAGTTCTGGGGAACAGCCACATCATGTCTACGTGCCCTCCTCCGGCGGCCATTTGTCGAAGATGGCGCACAGTCCCTTTTGATAGAACCTCAGACGAAATCCGTATTTCTTCGCAAATTGGGCGATCTTTTCTTCTCGATCTTCCTCATGTATCGACCAAATCCGTTCCAGTTCCCTCTCGCGAATCATGCAGTGCCTCCATTCGCCATGCATCCCTTCTTCGATTTGTTTCGCTAGCGTTTCCATATCCGTTCACATGATTGGCTCGGCCCGTTTGTTGATTGTTTAGAGCATAGTTTCTGCGGAAGCGGCGAGGGACGTGGTTTTCCTCATAATTGACGCCGGGAGGACCCACTGGCCCCCCGGCTGGGTGAGAAAAGGCAAAACCCTCTGAACCTTCCCTCGACCCGAAAGTCATTGGTGTTGGATTACTCCCCGTGCTTGCGCATTTTCTGTTTTGGCGGCTGCGGCGTGTACGGCTGTCATTAGCTCAACGGCGAACGTGACTTTTTGAACGCCGAATGCTGGCTTGTCTGTCACGCCCTCGATGCGCTTTAACAGCGCCAGCATTTCGTCGCGCTCGGCTTCAAGCCGTGCGATGTACTGCCCTACATCTGAACTCACCGTCTGTGCTTTGCGCTTGGCCTCCTTGGCAGCCTCATCAAGTGCATCCTCCTGTTCTGCCGCAACATCCGTTTTATCGGTTCCTTCAACGTAACCTGCATCTTGCGAGCACATTACATTGAGCGTGGCTCGGCTTGGTTTGCGCACCCGGCGCCAAACCGATTTGAAGACGTTGATATTATATTTCATTGGCTTTTCTTTTGATTGGATTGAGCCGAACCTAAGCTTACAAACAGAGTGCACTGTTCATTTTCTGTTTGTGCGTATCGCAGTCGATTGGCTACTGCGATCAGACATCGGCGAAGTGATCAAGACGATTGTCGCCGACGAGGCGGGGTTCCCCGATTACGCAATGCCGAAGGGAAGCAGCGGTCACAAAAAGAAGGCGCGGAGCAAGCGCACGAAAAAGCGTTAACGACGTTTTAAGGCTTGTGGGGGAATTAGGCGTTGGAATCAAAAAATTACCGCCCCCCACACCCGACAGGCGTGAAGGGCGGCTGTTCCCCCCAGAACAATTGTGGAAATATTCGACGGTTTTTAAATCAGCGTCCAGCCCATGACAATCAGGCGTTCGCAGGATTTTCCCGTGACACTTCAGCGGTGATTCGTAATCCCTCTTTCGAGGGAGCGAATCAATCGAAGGAAAGAGACGCGACCTGAAGCGAAAAGCGCACCTGCCAATGCCGCCGAGTACGCGAAGGCTCTACAGCCGATCGCGTGATGCCGTGATTCGCGTTTACGATGCGGCTGGCAACGTGATCGAGACGCACGACCACGGTCGAATGATCATTGCTTTGCAAGGCGGAACAATGAGGATCGAGGATCAATCTGGCACATCCGAAACGCACGTTTGGGAAACCGGAAAAGCTTATTGGCTACTCGCCAATCCTCCCAATACCATGCACAGGGACATTAATGTGGGCGGTCATCCTATCGAAGTAATGGTGGTCGAAGTAGAGGACCATAAATAGTCAGTCGGAGCGTAAGGACGAAACGCCGTCAGGCACCAGCTCTCTTGCCACGGACCCAATGCCCGGCAATTTGCTGATCCCGGTTTTGCTTTTAGGTTGAGCGATGCAACGCATTTTCGTTCGTAGGAATTGCCTGATCATCGGCCTGGTCCTCGCGTTTTCCCATTTTGCTCCGGCGCAAAACAAAGAGCTGACGCCAGACGAAACTATTGCGATTCCGAAAGTGGAATTCGACGCTCAGGGCGAGCTCAAGATCACTGCTTCGCCGAATTCCTCGCCTAACGACTTCGATTTTCTGGTCGGGAAGTGGACAATGCATAATCGACACCTGAATAAGCGGCTGGCCAATTGCCATGACTGGACGGAGTTCGATTCATCGGATGTGAATATGAAGATTCTCAACGGTGCGGCTGACATGGACACATATTCGACTACGCAGTTCCCTGGAATGGGCGGCAAACTTTTCGAAGGTCTCACCCTGCGATTGTTCGATCCGAAGACACGACTTTGGAGTCTCTACTGGATTGCGAGCAACACGGGAAAGATCGAACCTCCAGTTGTCGGTTCGTTCGACCAAAACGGCGTGGGCCACTTTTTTGGCAAAGACACGTTCAACGGCAAACCGATTATCGTCGTCTACCGCTGGGATGCGCGGAACAAAGAGCGTCCGCTGTGGGGTCAGGCCTTCTCACCAGATAACGGCAAGACCTGGGAATGGAATTTTCTCGTTAGGCTGACTGCTCCTTCGAAAGAAAAATCACCATGAATCGACGGAACATTCTGACCCCGGCTGCATCGGTCGAGGTAAGATGATCGAGCAGCGCAGACTCCTGAATCCGTTCCCAAAGCGCGTTCAGATTCGCCGAAAGCTGGCAACGTGATCGAGACGCACGAGCACAAGGGCGAGTTCAAAGAACCGTAAATTCACGCTCATTCGGGAATCGCGCATCACGCGCTCACCGAGTGCGCTCGTGCTGAGCGGATGGCAGCGCCGGAACAAATTTACAGCGCCGTGCGTAGAATCGTGCACGGTTGCGAATTGGGCGGTGAACGATTCACGGACAGGCAGCAAAAAAGGCAACTAAAGTTACCTGGCAGATATCGAGCGATTCCCGACGTTAGTGGTTTCGAACAAAAGGAAGGGAAATAAGCAAATGAAACTAGAAATCAACGTGCCAGTAAGCGGGCTGGACCTCGCCAGTCTGCTTGACGGCGAACAGGGCTTGTTCCTCTGTCAAAACAGAGGCCAAAACTACATCACCGTCGCCAAGGCGGGTCACTCGATCGCCTTTGGGCCGACGCCAATCGGCAAGCCAATTCAAGAGCAGGTGACAGCCAGTGTCGGACCGGAACCGTGGTTCGTCACGAAGATCAGTAATTCGACCGAGTTGGCTGAATTCCGCATGTTCCACGCCAAATAAATGCGCTAAGAACAAAAGCCTCGGTGGGAAAACCCGCCGGGGCTTGTTTTTCTGCTTCGGAGTGGTGAAGTTTCTACTCAGTAGGTCTAAGGTCCAATGTCCAATGTCTTAAACTCGCTAACTCGTTCGTCGTATCTATGAAGGCGAAAATTCTTTAAAAAGTAACTGTCTATGTAAACAAAGGAGAAAGAATGAACACTGAAGAAGTAGCAAAGAAGGTGGTGGAGTTAACCCGCAAACAGGCGTTTAAAGAAGCGATCGACACGCTTTACGACAAAGACATTGTGAGCGTAGAAGCGCGCACAATGGATGGTAGTTCGCCCGAAACACGCGGCATTGAAGGCGTGCGTGGCAAAACCGAATGGTTCGAGCAAAACATGCAGGTGCACGGTTTCAAATCGAGCGAACCATACGTCGCTCACGATCGCTTCGTGGTACAGTACGACGCCGACGTAACCGACAAAAATTCGAAAAAACGAATGCCACTGTCGGAAGTGGGCGTTTACACGGTGAAAAACGGCAAAATCGTGCGCGAGGAATTCCTGCCGCGCGTTTGATTAACGATCAGATGCTGCCAACGCCGCGCTGCCGCCGGAGAACACCGCAGACCGTTTCAGCATCCATAATCAGGGCGTCGCCCCCGACAAACTTTAGGCTTCGATCGAACGCTTGGCAGCGTCTTCGTTACCAGCGCTGAAAGGGTCGGTCACGAGGACGGGAATGTAACTCAGGTCGGCGCCGTGGTGCGCGGTCGGCTTGATGGCTGTGGTCCGCATCTACGATGCGGCGGGCAACGTGATCGAGACGCACGAGCACAAGGGCGAGTTCGAAGAGCCGTAGGTTTTTCCTCGCACTACGTCCAACTACCCGCCGATCCGCATGATTCCGCTTTTATCGGACTGTTCCCCAGCGAGAAAGCGGATTAGACGGAATAATTCCGTAAAATATTACGGACACTTCCACCCATATCTCGTTAGGCGTTATAGATCGCGTCGCGTATGTTTAAGATGTTTGGAGACGGCTGAAAGCTCCCGCGCATTGCATAGGCAGAAGGGCTGCATCGATCATCAGAGAACCGATAAATGCAGACAAGTTCGTTTTCAATTTGCACACAGCCTGTTTCATTGGCGCGGCGGCGTGGGCTGCAGCAGGCCGAGTTGCTGCATGATGGACAACATGCTCCAAACACCCCACTCTTCGATAATCTTGCCCGCCTTGAAGCGAAACAAAGTCATGCCGGGTTCTGAGAAGCTTTTCCCCGTGGCCGGGAATCCCATGCCTTCGTGAGTGTTTGTGCCGGATGCCGTCCAGTAAACCAAGACGAGGTCCCGCTCGGCCATGATCTCATTGACCTTTACGTGCAGGTCGGGCACGGCCTTGCGCTCTTCCCGGGCGGCGCCCATGTCTTCCTCGAGGGTGCCGTCGGCGGTGCGGCCGTGGGCGACGAAGTTGGGGGCATGAGATTCCGCGTATTTTTCCAAGTGGCCCTGATCGAGAACCTGCTCGAAAAAGCTGCGGGCGACTGCCTTGTTGGCCTCCTGTTCGGTCGGTTTCTGTGCCGCGGCGGGCAAGCAGAAGGCTGACAAGAACACGCAGAAAACAGCTTGACGCATAAGAAAAATGGTTTGACGCATAAGAGTCTCCTTTTGGTTAGTGTAACATACGTTACATTAACAAGCAAGCGTTTTATGGCGAGACCCTCCAATCCCCAGATTTGGGCTAGGCTGCGGGAACAAGCGGTGGACTACGTGATGTCCCGCGGCGCCGCGGACCTGACGCTCCGCCCTTTGGCGAAAGCCCTCAAGACCAATGCGAGGATGCTGATGTATCACTTCGGTTCGCGCGAAGGACTGATGCGGGAAATTCTGGCCGGCCTCCGCGAGCGCGGGGACGCGCTCATCCAGGAGTGGTTCCGCAAAGCAAAGACACCGCCAACGCTCGTGGAGTTTCTGCTCATGTACTGGCAGCGGATGAGTGATCCGCAGATGCGAACGGTGGTGCGGCTGATATTTGACTTGTATGCGCTGGCGCTGCGCGATCCACGGAACTATCCGGGAGTGCTGACCGATCCGATCCGCCAGTGGAGAAAGTTGGCGGTGCGGACGGGAAGGCCGCCCAAGACCGGTAAGGCTGAGGCCACGCTGCTGCTGGCCGCCACGCGCGGGCTGCTACTGGATTTGAGCGCTACGGGGGATCGCAGGCGCGTGACGCAGGCGTTGAACCTGCTGGTGAGACTTCTGGAGAGCGACCGTCGCTGACTTAGTTCATTTTATGACGGCACAGCCATTGGTGCATCGCACACGGAAGGCCTAACCAAGCGCTGCTGCCAACCGCTGGCCCGGCGGCGAATCGCTGATTCAAGCTCAATAAACGCCGTCAACTTTTCATCCGTGCGCACAACGAAACGCTTTCCGTCGCCGCGATGAGCGTCAGCAATCCAGATTGTGCGCCCCTCGGAATCCACGGTTGAGACACAGCCCGAACTCCAACCGGCTTTGCTGAGATCGTCAGCGGTTATTTCTCAGTACTTCACCCGGACGGTTGCTTCTCTTTCGCTCGACAAATGGCAATAAGCAACCAAACGGCGACACAGTTCCGAAGTTTATGAGAAGATTGTCCAATTTTTCGCTGATCCATTTGCTCCCGGATTTACAGCGCACGGACAATCGGAGAAGGCATGAAGCAGTTGATTGCGCCAGTCGGATTCGTGTTGCTTTTCGCGTGCCATGCGCTCGCCGGGGAGCAATCAGCCCTAGCGTGCATCACCGTTTACTGGCATGGGGAAGGTTCGGGCGAGCATGCCTCTTGGAACGGCGCACGGCTGCGCGAAGGGCATTGCGCTGTCGACCCAAAGAAAATTCCCTATGGCAGCAAAGTTGTCTTTGCTGATGCGGAATGTATAGCTGTAGACAGTGGGCCGGGCGTGATCAATCGCAAAGCTGCGCGCTCGTGTGGGCGAAATGTGCCTGAGCGCAATGCCATCGTCATCGATCGTTTTTTCGACACCAAGCAAAAGGCGCTCGCTTGGGCAAGAGCGCATCCACGCTTCATGACGGTGCGAATTCTAACGCCCCGCACTAAGCTGTGATCCGTGTCTGCGATGATGCTGGCAACGTGATCGAGACGCACGAGCACGCGGGCGATTTCAAAGAGCGGTAAGAATTGTCTCAATCTATCGGGTAAGCGTATAGACCACAGTGTGCGCGGCTCTTCTTGTGCCTTCACAACGCCGCGCGCGAACACATCTTCTTCAGCGTCGTCGCCGTCGATTTCGTTGCTCCTTGCACGGCAATCACCATTTTTGATAAAGTCGGCGTGTGGCGCGTTCGAAAGACAGAATCTCTGCCGTTACGCTGAGATCCACATTGCTAGTGCTTTCCTTTCTATGCGTGACGGTCGCGGCGATTGTCGGGCTGATCGGCAGTTACAGAGTCGATGCGGTGCGTAGAAATTTGGCGCAGCCGGATGCGACCCAGGATGCGGCTGAGCGTCAGCGCGTGACTCAGGAAGCGCAGCTCAAGACCCGAGAAATCGCTGTCGCTGGTGAAGAAGCGAAAATCGCGGAGGGAGAAAACAGGGCCGCAAAGGTCGAAGCAGAACTTATGCAGTTGCAGAAAGAGAAAACAGAATGGCAGGCCAAGCTAGAGGAGAAGCAGAACGAGATCGCTTCCTTGCAAAAGCGGATCGAACAAACAGAGCCAGCAGTTAAACCTTCGGAAAAGCCGAGCCCGGGAGCGACATCCAAAGAACAACCTACCGCTGCCCGACCATCCCTAGAAACGAGGCCCGAGCATGTCGAAGAAACAACGGCCCCGCCGCGGCGACCAACGGGGCAGGAAACTGTGACAGTCAAGGGGCCAACGGTCGCAGTTATCCCAGGCACGATCTCTTCGGCGAAAGAACCAGCCACCTATGCGCCGGTCCCCGAATATCCTCGCGAGCCACGTCTAAACGGCATTAAGGGAAGCGGAGTTTGCGTCGTCGCAGTTGATTCACGGAGCGGCCTCGTAATTGCAGCTTCAATGGAGAAAAGCACAGGAAACGGGTTACTGGATAACGCTGCCCTCAGCGCGTTCCGAAATTGGCGATTTAAACCCGGAACGGTTTCAAAGGTCAGGATTCCCGTCGAATTTACCTTTGGGGGCACTACACACTAGCGTCTACACGCCTATGAAGTCCGCCCGCGGAAAGATCAGCGCGGCGTCGATTTAATCAGCGATGCACTCCCATTTGGTTGCCTGTGATACGGCGAGCCGGACGCGGTCGGCAACGCGGTTGGCTGCGCGAAGTTTTACAGCCGCCTCACACGCGGCCGTGATTCGCGTTTACGATGTTGCTGGCAACGTGATCGAAACGCACGAGCACAAGGGCGAGTTCAAAGAGCCGTGATCAGCTTTTCAACCTCGCTGGGCGCCCCTAGAGACCAAGTGCCCAAATTTGCGAATGATCAAAGTTGTGAGAATTTGGTGACAGGCTGTATAGGTGCGTCTGGGGGGGTGAGGACACTGAGCAAATTGATGGACCGACTAAATGAATCGATTGGTCGCAGTGATCCGTCAGGGGCGTTTCGCAATCAGTTGGCTTCGCTTCGTGAAGAGACGGAAGCTGTAGAGGCGGAGTTCCAAGAGATTGAAGCTCGAATCAAAGAGCAGGAAGCTCGAATCAAAGACCTTGAACGCATTCGCAGATCCTCTTCGCAGAGCAAGGCGAATTCGAGGAAGCACCGATCATTGAAACGGATCGTTGGTCTCTGGCGTAGGCAAAGAACTAAGAGAAGAACGGTGACGGCTGTCGGCGTTCAGCCCGTCATCCCTGTTTACGATCCGCGCGGCGATTTCTCGGGTTTTTTGAGCCCTTTGGGAACCGCGGGGCCGTCCGCACCCGTTTCAATCAGCGAGGGCGCGGTGCATTCTCCATCCCTCGCAAAACAGCAAACAAGGAGGGAAAACACATGAAAAAGCTTCTCTTAATCGCATTGGTGGCAGGGGGCTTGACCTTGGTGGTGGCGCCACGTTCGAATGCTCAAGTGTACTTCAGCGTTGGGTACGGATTTCCGGGCTACTACGGATATTATCCTTATGGGTACTATTATCCGTATCGCTCTTACTACTCTTACTACTACTATCAGCCATACTATCGTGGCTATTACTATCGGCCTTATTATGGGTACGGTGGCCACCCTTACTACCGCCACCACCGTCATCATTATTACCATCGCAATTGGGGCGACGAGGGGCACCAGGGGGATCAGGACGAACAATAAAACGCTTTTCCGTCGTCGCGATGTGCGTCTGCAATCCAGATTGTTCGCAGTTCGCAATCCACGGCTGAGACCCAGCCCAAACTCCATCCGGCTTTATGGAGATTGTCAGCGATGATTTCCCAGTACTTCACCGCGAGCGCTTCTTACTGATCGTTCAGAACCGTTTGCGGTGCGGGTCTACTCACTTCAAGCTGTGCGCTCACTTTCTGTGGGCCCGCAGAAAGTGTTTCAATTTGCTTTTGCTGGCGCTCGGCATTCGCCTCGCCTGCATTGTCAGAAATCGACCGCGACCTGGGCTCCAAGGACGAGAGCGTCGGAAATCCGGCCGGTACCGCCTGGTCGGATGACGTACTGCAAGTCGGGTTGGAAGAACAGCGCACTGTTGAGCAAAGCGAGGCGATAAGTTAACTCCACCACGGTCTCTTGTTGCTGCACTCCCACGTTAGGATTCAGCTGTTGCTCCCGCCGCTGAGAATCCTGCAGGTCATTGCTAAAATGACCGTAGACAACGCCCAACCCGACGACGTCTCGCGGACGCGCTGGAAAAATGCCGCGTGTAACAAGGGCGCACGTAAAAAAATAGGGCATCTGGCTTACCGACTGGTCGGGCGAAACTAGGATTGAGCCGGCCACGCCGAAACCGCGGTTGCTTCCCGGTTCGCCGAACCTTACGAGAACTTGATCGAACAGGCCATAGAAACCCCAGTTCCCGCGGTTGAACCCGCCGGTGTTGAAGTCAGTGAAGCGACTGTTGTCATACCAAAAGCCGGCCTTGTAGTTCCCGTGCAGGCCCCTGTCGCCGGGGAGGCTGTTGGGTTGGTACGCAAGCTCCATAATCGCAAAGAGCGGTCCATCCATTGAGAAATCCACGCCGTGATCATCGTTCGTGCGGATGGACGGATCCCCGTTGTAGACACCACCCATGATGTAGGTCCTTGCAGTCGGTCTTACCTTTATACAAATCCCCCATGTGTCGTTGGGATATGCGGTCATACCGGGGGAGTTAAAAAAAATACCTACCGGATTGCCATCAAAGCCGCTTTGCACGAAAACATAGTTGTAGGGCGAGACAAGGAAGTCGTCGCCGGCAGCG
>Ga0306926_10009371_pt1 | contig 10772 bp, 8 predicted proteins | sample flu12Cox44000178_FD_203759 | JGI IMG/M metagenome (GOLD analysis project Ga0306926, IMG submission 203759) | Lab enrichment of tropical soil microbial communities from Luquillo Experimental Forest, Puerto Rico - flux8day.12C.oxic.44.000.178 (v2)... | ecosystem: Environmental > Terrestrial > Soil... | reverse complement strand
GGTGGGCATGCTAGGTGAGCGCCTGTGGAGAATGTGGAGGCCCCCTGCAAGCATGAATGTCTTGGCGCGCTGGTGGCAACAGGTCGGCTACTACTTGGTGGTGGCGCTGTTCAACGTATTTCCTCTGCCGCAGCAGTCGGGTGTGCGTGAAAGTTTTGCCTTCGCGGGCGAGTCGGTGGATCGCGGATACAGCGTGGTGGTATTTCCCGAGGGCCGGCGCACGCAAGACGGTAAGCCGTCGCCATTTCGGTTGGGTGTTGGTATGCTGGCCCAGCGGTTGAAGATTCCGGTTGTGCCGATCCGAATTGATGGCCTGTTTGACATGAAGACGTCGGGCCGCAGGATCGCCCGCTGGGGAGAGCTTAGGATCCTGATTGGAAAGCCTTTACGCTTCACTCCCACCACTCCAGTGGAAGAAATTACCAGCCAATTGGAAACCATCACCTGGTCATTGTGACGTGCTCCCTAGCCCTCTGCTAGCCAAAGGTGATAGGAATATTCGTTTTGCCAAATCGCTGAATCTCACCCTGATGAGTTGAGCCGGTGCTGTGGGGATTCGGCGCGGAGAGATAGGCATGCGCGATGTGGTGCTGAAGCTGTGGCCTGAAATTCAGTGGATCAAAGATGCAGGTTTGCGCGAGCAAGTGACAAAGACCTGGGAAAAGGCGCTTGAGCGCAGCCCGCTGACCCCGGACGATTTGAACCGTATTCCGTTTACCCTGTTGGTCCCGAATTGTCCGACTACCTTTATGGAGCACAAGCGCTGCGTGGTGCACATCGCGCGAAAGGCAGCTGAAAGCATGACGGAGTTCATGGGGAAGGCCTTGTCTATCGACCACGACACTGTGATTGCGGGAGCGATCCTTGCCGATGTCGGCAAACTGCTGGAGTACGAGAACGCCGAGGGCAAGACTCGCCAGAGCAGGCGCGGAGAGATGTTGCGCCATCCCTTCATCGGCGTTGCTCTGGCGATGGAGTGCGGCGTTCCTGATGCCGTGTGCCACATCATCGCGGCCCACGCAGCAGAGGGTGATCTGGTGAAGCGCACGACCGAGGCCTACATCGTGCATCACGCCGACTTTATGGCGTTTCTGCCTTTCAAGAACCTGGGGAAATAACAAGGAGAAGATTCCTATGGCAACGACAACCACGCCCGCACCCGTGCAGGCCGGCGCCAAGTCGACCGTAACCGCCACCATGTCGCAGTGGGCGGCGGAGTTGAAGTATGAGCAGCTGTCGCAGGACGCCATCTACCAGGCCAAGCGCTTCCTGCTCGACAGCATCGGCTGCGCGCTGGGCGGATATCAGCAGCACGACGTGGCCATGGCGCGGGAGGTGCTGGACGAGATTGCCGGGCCGGGCAAGGCGACCGTCATTGGCAGTGGCAAGCAGATGGATGCGGTCACCGCGTCGCTGGCCAATGCGCTGATGATCCGCTGCATGGATTACAACGACATCTATTGGAAGCAGGACCCGTCGCATCCGTCTGACATTTTTCCTGCCGCAATGGCTTGCTGTGAACGCGCGGGCGGCGACGGGAGCGAGTTGATCGTTGGGCTGGTGCTCGGTCACGAATTCGAAATGCGGATGTGTGAAGCGGCTTTCCCTGGGATTCGTGAACGCGGATGGCACCATGCCACGCTGACCGCTTTCGTGTCCCCGATTGTTGCGGCACGTATGCTGCATCTCGACTGGACCAAAATGCAGCACGCCATCGGCATCAGCGCCAGCGCACGCGCCACTCTGGGCGCGGTCACAGCTGGCAAATTGACCATGATGAAGAACACAGTCGATCCCATGGCAACCCAAAGCGGGGTCTTCGCGGCGCTGCTGGCGGAGAAAGGCTATAGCGGTCCCGAACACGTCATCGACGGAAAGGAAGGCCTGGTGCACTGTCTTGGTCCGGATTGGAAGCTAAGCCTGCTGACGGACGGACTGGGCGAGTCGTGGCGTATCACACAATGTGGGATGAAAGCGTTTCCCACCGAGGCGCTGACCCACACGCCGATCTCCGCGACCCAGGCTCTGGTCAAGGACAATGACCTGAAGCCGGAGCAGGTGGCAAAAGTGCATATCCGAACCACGGCGCGAGCAGCCGATATCCTCAGCGATCCCAGCAAGTACGATCCGCGTACCAAGGAAACCGCTGATCACTCGCTGCCTTATGTTGTCGCCGCCGCTATCTCCGAGCGGCAGGTCACGCCGCTACAGTTCACCATGGAGAAGATCATGGACCCGGTGATCCGGGCGCAGCTCAACAAGATCGTGGTGGTGGCCGATCCGGAGATCGAGAAGGTGTTTCCGGCACTGCAGCGCGTGGTGGTTACGATCCAGACGACCGATGGGCGCGAGTTCACCCAACAACTCGACTATCCCAAGGGCGACCCGCGCAATCCGCTGACCGACCAGGAAGTGGAAGAGAAGTTTGAAGCGCTGGCCGGTCCGGTGATGACGCCCGAGGCGCGGCGGCGGGCGATCGATGCGATCTGGAGTCTGGAGAAGCAGGCAAGCGTAACCGAGTTGATGAAGCTGTTCCGCGCCGACCGTTGGCGGGAGGAGGTTTGAATATGAGACAGACCGTAGTGGAGAAAATTTCGCAGACCCACATGGCTGAGGGGCCCAGCCGTCCACTGCGGGCGGGGGATTTCCTGTCCATCCGGCCAGACCATGTAATGACCCACGACAACACCTCGGCGGTGATGAAGAAGTTCAAGACGATCGGTGCCAAGTCGGTGCACGACCCCGCGCAGCCGGTGTTCACCGCCGATCACGACATTCAGAACATGGAAGAGTCGAACTTGGCGAAGTACCGCAGTATGGAGGCGTTTGCGGTGGAGCGCGGCATCGACTTCTATCCGCCGGGTACGGGTATTGGCCACCAGATCATGGTGGAGAAGGGATACGTACTGCCGGGCGACTTTGTGGTGGCCTCGGATTCGCACTCTAACATGTACGGTGCGTTGGCAGCGATCGGCACCCCTGTAGTTCGCACCGACGCGGCAGCGATCTGGGCGACGGGAGAATTCTGGTGGCAGATTCCGCGGACGATCCAAGTCGTGCTCGAAGGCACCCTGGCGCCGGGCGTCACGGGTAAGGACGTGATCGTCACCCTTTGCGGCCTCTACCACCACGAAGAAGTGCTGAACGCCGCCGTCGAATTCGCGGGGCCGGGTGTGGCGTCGCTCAGCATGGACGCGCGGCTAAGCATCGCGAACATGACCACCGAGTGGGGCGCGCTGGTGGGCTGGTTCCCTCTCGATGAAGTCACCGTGTCCTACATTGAGGGATGTGACCGCGAAATGAGATCGTTGGGCGTTACGCGCATTTCCCAGCGCCGGCTGGAGGAGATACGCACGAATCCGCCTCTGCCGGATGCAGACGCCGTGTACGCCGGACGTATTGTGCTGGACCTGGCCGAGGTCACGCCGCACGTCTCTGGGCCGGACACGGTGCAGGTGATGCAGTCAGTGGCGGAGATCGAGAAGAAGAAGGTTGCGATTCAGAAGGCGTATCTGGTGTCGTGCGTGAACTCGCGACTGGAGGACCTCGCTGCGGCGGCAAAGGTGCTCGAAGGCCGGAAGGTGGCGCCGGGTGTGAAGTTCTATCTTGCGGCAGCGAGTCGCTCGGTGCAGGAAGAAGCGGAGCGGCGTGGCATCTGGCAGACCCTGCTCAGCGCGGGAGCGCAGTCGTTGCCTCCGGGGTGCGGCCCCTGCATTGGGCTGGGCACAGGACTGCTGGAGGCCGCAGAGGTTGGCATCTCGGCCACCAATCGGAATTTCAAGGGACGCATGGGATCGCGCGATGCGCAGTGTTACTTGGGGAGTCCCGAGGTGGTGGTGGCGTCGGCGGTTGCGGGCTACATTTGCGGCCCGGGCTCAGCCAGCTACCGCGCGATCACGAGGCGATTTGATGACTTTGGTGTGGCGTCGGCTCCAGCCGAACAGGTCGAGATTCTGCCGGGATTCCCACGCAGAGTGGGCGGTCGGCTGCTTTTCCTGCCGCAGGACAACCTGAACACCGACGGCATCTACGGCAAAGACTACACCTATCGCGAAGACATGACTCCGCAGATGATGGCCAAGGTGGTGATGGAGAACTACGATCCAACCTTCGTCGCACGCAGCCAAGTGGGTGACGTGGTGGTCGGCGGATTCAACTTCGGCACTGGCTCCAGCCGCGAGCAGGCCGTCACAGCCCTGAAGTTTGCTGGTATTCCGCTGGTCATCGCGGGCAGTTTCTCGCAGACCTACCTGCGCAACGCGTTCAACAACGGCTTCCTGTGCATCGAAACGCCGGAGCTGGTGCAGCGCCTGCGCAATAAATATGCTGAGGCGATCGCGTGCCAGGAGAAGACTATTATTCCGGGAGACGAAATCGAGGTTGACTTCGCTGCCAGTACGATTCGCTTTGCCGGAGAGGAGTTCGCCTTTCCGGCGTTGGGCTCGGTGCCGCAGTCGCTGGTGATTGCGGGTGGCGTGGAGAACCTGGTGAGTGCCAAGCTGGGGCTCAATAAGGTAACGGCCTCGGCTTAGGAAGTCCCACACTGTGAGATAGAGGTTGACGAGGGAGTTGGTAATCATGGCAAAGCATACAGTCGTATCCATGCCGGGCGACGGCATTGGCAATCAGGTGCTACCCGAGGCGATCCGCGTGCTCGACGCCGTCGGGTTCGAAGCCGACTACGTCCATGCCGACCTTGGCTGGGAGTGCTGGATCGAAGAGGGCAACGCGCTGCCCCAGCGCACCATTGAGTTGTTGCGCAAGCACAAGGTCGGGCTGTTCGGGGCGATCACGTCGAAACCGAAGAAAGACGCCGAGGCGGAATTGAGTCCCGCGCTGAAAGGCAAGGGCTATCAGTACTTCAGCCCCATCGTGTCGATGCGGCAGATCTTCAACCTTGAGGTTTGTATGCGGCCCTGTCTGTCATTCCCGGGCAACCCGCTGAATTTCATACGCAAGAAGCCTGCTGGCGAGTACGAAGAACCGAAGGTGGATGTGGTGGTGTTCCGGCAGAACACGGAGGGCCTCTACGCGGGGGTGGAGTGGACAAATCCGCCCCAGTTGGTGCGGGATGCGCTGGCAACACACTCCAAGTTCAAACCGTTTGCCAGCGTGCCTGGACCCGATCTCGCGATTTCGGTGCGCATCATTACCCGCCCGGCGGCGCGGCGCATCTGCGAGGCGGCCTTCCGGCATGCGCGCAGGTTCGGTTACCAGTCAGTAACGATCTGTGAGAAGCCCAATGTGCTGCGCGAGACGTCGGGCATGATGGAAGAGGTGGCCAAGGAGGTGAAGAAGCAGTACGGAGAGATCGCCCTCTGGTCGACTAACATCGACGCGCAGACCATGTGGCTGACCAAGAATCCAGAGGAATATGGCGTAATCGTGGCCAGCAATTTGTTTGGGGACGTGATCAGCGACGCTTTTGCGGGACTGGTAGGCGGTCTCGGCTTTGCGGCATCGGGCAACATCGGCGACGAAGTTGCGGTATTCGAACCGACGCACGGATCGGCGCCGAAGTACGCCGAACTGGATCCGCCGATCGTGAATCCCGTCGCCATGATTTTGTCGGCGGCTATGATGCTCGATCACATTGGCGAGAACGGCAAAGCTGCCAAAATTCGCGCGGCGATTGCGGCGGTGGTTGCGGAAGGCAAGGTACGCAGCTACGACATGATGCGTATTTCGGGCGGGGCGAAGTCGATTGCGCAGGGCGCGGCTTCCACGACGCAAATGACCGACACCATTCTTGCGAAGTTAAGAGTCGGTGTGGAGAAGGCGTATGCCGGTAGCAGCCGAAGCTAGTCATTTGAAACGTGGCGAGGCGGGACGCGCAGGCGGCGGCATGCGCTCCGACGTGCACGTGACAGTGGAAGAATGCGCCAGTGGCGGCATCGAGATCGATCTGCGCTCACGCGTGGCGTTGTACTACGGCGAGAACATTCGGCAGCAGGTGCGCGAGGTGCTACACGCCCTGGGCGTCGAACACGCTGCCATTAGCCTGGTGGACGAAGGGGCGCTTCCGTTCGTCATTGCTGCGCGGGTAGAAGCGGCGGTACGACGAGCGGGGCTAGGCAGCAAGGCATCAGCGATGCCCGATCCGATTCCGCTGCATTCTGCTTCGGCACGCGATCGATTGCGGCGCTCCCGGCTTTACCTGCCAGGCAACGAACCGAAGTACTTCGTCAACGCGGGCCTGCATGGGCCAGATGCCGTAATCCTTGACCTTGAGGATTCGGTACCCCATGCCGAGAAGGACGCCGCACGGCTGCTGGTGCGAAACGCGCTCCGGGCGGTAAATTTCGGAGCGGTCGAGCGCATGGTGCGCATTAACCAGTTGCCTTTGGGATTAACAGACCTGGAGGAGATCGTGCCGCAGTCCCCTGATCTCGTCCTCATTCCTAAAGTGGAGGCGGCTGCGCAGGTGGCCGAAATCAGCGACACCATTGCACGGATCGCGAAACAGGCTGGCGTGGAGCGGCCGATCTGGCTGATGCCGATTCTGGAATCAGCCCGGGGGATCCAGAACGCATTCGCCATTGCTACGGCTTGCGAAACAATCGCGGGTATCACGATTGGTCTCGAGGACTACACTGCCGACCTGGGCGTGGTGAAGACGGCGGCCGGAAGCGAATCGCTGTTTGCGCGCCAGGGCGTGGTGAACGCGGCACATGCGGCGCATGTGCAGGCCATCGATTCGGTGTATGGAGACGTGGCCGACTCCGAGGGCTTGTTGCGCTGGGGCGAAGACTCGCGCGCCCTGGGCTTCGAAGGCATGGGCTGCATCCATCCTATGCAGATCGAGATCATTCATCGCGCGTTCGCGCCATCGCCGGCAGAGTTGGAGAAGGCTCTGAAGATCGTCGCGGCTTTCGAAGACGCACAGGCGCAGGGCTTAGGTGTGGTCAGCCTGGGATCGAAGATGATCGACGCTCCGGTGGTGCAGCGGGCGGCGAAGCTGGTGGCTCGTGCCCGGCAGATGGGACTCGTGGCAGGCGATGTTCCCGCCAAACTGGGAGGCGCAGCATGAGCGCCACGGTGACTTCCGAGTTGGTAACCAATGCCGCGGGCCGTCGGGTCCCCACCGTGGTGAATGAGCGCGATCAAGTCCCGTACGCAGGAGCGGACGGCCATCGCCCAACTGGCAACAAGTATGGGCCGCCGATTCGCAGCAACCGCGATTATCCGAAAAACGGCGACAAGCGGGTGCCGGACCTGGAGACGGCGCTGCGGCTGTGCGGCCTGCGCGACGGCATGACCATCAGCAGTCATCATCACCTGCGTAACGGCGACCGGGTGGCGCTGACGGCGCTCGAAACCGCTGCGCGCATGGGAGCGAGAGACCTGATGTGGTTCCCCAGCGCGTCGTTTCCGTGCCACGAGCCGGTGATCGAGCTGATGAAATCGGGGGCGGTGCATCACATCGAAGGCAGCATGAACGGACCGCTGGGCGATTACTGTTCGCACGGCCTGATGCGCGGCATGGGCGTGCTGCGCTCGCATGGCGGACGCTGGCAGGCGGTGCAGGACGGAGAGGTGCACATCGATATCGCGGTGATCGCCGCACCAACCGCTGACTACTTCGGCAATGCCGACGGAGCCCATGGCAAATCAGCCTGCGGGTCCCTGGGCTTTGCGCTGACCGACTCAGTGTACGCCGACCGAGTGATCGTGGTAACCGACAACTTGGTACCGTTCCCGTGCATTCCCTGGCAGATCCAGGGCAACAATGTGGATTATGTGGTGGAAGTGGAGTCGATCGGCGATCCAGCGAAAATCGTCAGCGGCACTACGCAGATTACGCGCAGTCCGGATCGACTGCGGATTTCGGAACTCGTGGCTCGCTTCCTTCGCGATAGCGGCATCATGCGCAACGGCTTCTCCTTCCAGGCGGGAGCGGGCGGTGTGGCACTGGCGTTTGTGGACTACCTGGCGCGCATGATGAAGGAAGCGGGCGTGAAGGCCAGCTTCGTGCGCGGCGGCTCGACCAAGTACCTGGTGGACATGCTGCAGGAAGGCTTGACGGGGTACATCCTGGACGGTCAGACCTTCGATCTCGATGCGGTGCGCTCGATTGCCACGGACCCACGCCACGTACCTACGAGTCCCTTCACGTCCTACAATTTTCACGGCAAAGGCAACTTCGCCTCCATCGTCGACGCCTGCGTGCTGGGCGCGACCGAAGTGGATGTGAGCTTCAACGCCAATGTGGTAACACACTCCGATGGGCGCCTGTTGCATGGCATCGGCGGCTGGCAGAACTGCCTGTTCGCGGGATGCACAATCCTGGCGGTGCCGTCATTCCGTGATCGGATTCCGGTGATCGTTGACGAAGTCACCACCATCACCGGGCCTGGCGAATTAGTCGATGTGATTGCTACCGAGCGAGGCATCGCCATCAATCCAAAACGACAAGACTTGTTGGATGCGGTCAAAGGCAAGGTCCTGCCGATCCGCGCCCTCGAAGAGATCAAAGCGGAGGTCGAGCAGATCTGTGGGGGCAAGCCGGCGAAACCGAGGTTGGGCGATCATCCCGTGGCGGTGGTCAAGTGGGTGGATGGCACGGTGCTAGACACGGTTTGGCAGGTGCTCGATGACAATCCCTACGCTGGGAAGGTGGGTAGCGGGGAGTAACCGGGAGCCGGAAACGCAAGTCCCCTGCGGGTTATCGAGGAATGGCCGGAGGGGTTTCATTCCTTTCCTTGGCCGCGGGTTCGTTGGGCACCGCCGGAATTTGTTTCGCCGCTACGCGGCCATGAGAATCGATTGGGTTCTGTACCCGGGCTCGCGCCTTCGGCTGGAAAGCCGAGTCAGTCGCTTCGCGACTACATGCTTGTGGCCAGTGGTTTAATGTCGAGAGCTAGCACGCTTAGACACTTCCATCTCACGGGTAAAGAATCTAACGCTCGGGGGTCGGGGCAGGCTTTTCGTCGGCATCGATCGGCACGAGCTTGGGTTTCGCGCCTTCAACCCTTTTGGAGGTCGCGCGCTTCGGACCGCAGGTTGTTTCGCGGAGCAATTTGGGAACAGGGCCGGTCGAGAAAACATACGCTCGAATCTTGTAGCAAATGTCGGACTCGGGGTGGATTTCCATCGGGTCGAAGGCCTCGCTCTGCGGCTCGTCCACAATTCGGGGCACGCCGGGTCGGACAAGAACCAGCGGCGGATATGGATCCGTCACCGCATCGCCGGGAACGACTGCCGCCGGGGCAGCGGCTGACGGTGCCGACAGCACCAGCGAAAGCACAAGAAGCCTGAACATAAGGCCTCCTATGCGCAGATGTTAGCACCATTTTGCCGGCCCGGTGCCGCATTTGTGACGGGCGCCAGTCGACTTTGCGGGCTCGAGAACCGGCTGGCACGAATCCGGCTCTAGCAGCGCAGATCGCCGGGTACATGACAAGAAATCCAGGTCGCTTGTGATCTAATGGCATCGTCGTCCCTGCGGCCATAAAGCGTGCCGGGCACGCGCGGAGGTCCCTCATGGAAGAGCGTGATTTCTTTGACGAACGACAAGAAACGAAAAGAGCTACCATGACCTGTCCGCACTGCCATCAGTCCGCTGAGTACGATTTAGGATGGTTCGTCCGAACCAAGAAGAAGCAATTGCCAGGACGGGCTGACGAGCGGGACCGGGCCAAGTTCGCCAAGGCACGGTCCTATATGGTCCGGCGCGACGATCTGGTGGCCTGCAAGAACCTGCGTTGCCGCAAGCGTTTTGAGGTCACCAGCGTGCAGTCGGTGGCGTTCCTCGAGTAACCATCGTCGAACCGTCGTGGTGCGCACCCCGACATTTCGTCGGCAGCGCAGGCGACCCCTATAATCCTGCTCACAGCCTCATGCCTGCTAGAACCCAACCCGCCGGTCGGCCGCAGCGTCCGCCAGACGAATTGACGGCCAAGGTTGCCCCGGTAATGGACCGCGTCGACCGCTTCTGGACGCGCGTCACCGAAGGCATGCGAGTCGACGAACTCTGGAAGCAGTTCCTGACCGACGCACGCTCCAGCTACCAGTTGTATTCCAAGGAAGTGGACGCCGAGCGGGTGGTCGGCATGTCCAAAGGCAAGCATTTCTTCCACGTGGCCGGGCAGTTCTTCTGGGCGATTCTGGAGAAACTGTCGCCCGCCCGGCGCGTGCTGCTGCTGGTCGCAATTGTCCTAATTGTTTTCCCCGGCGGAGAAGCGACCTGGCGCGGAGACGCCGGAAATGTCAGCTACAGCTTGAACACCCATTTCTACGGTGGTCTGCTGATGTTCCTCCTTCTCGTTCTAGAAGTTGGCGACCGCGTGGTCATGAAGCGCGATCTGCAGATCGCGAAGGAGATCCAGACATGGCTGTTGCCGGCCAATCCACCATCAATTCCAGGAGTTGAGATTGCCTTTGCCACCCGGCCTGCTAACACTGTCGCGGGCGATTACTACGACTTGTTCCCAAGGGCGGGAACGGCTAGCGAACAACCAAAATTTGTCCTGGCCATGGCGGATGTGGCGGGGAAGAGCATTCCCGCTGCCCTGCTGATGGCCACCATCCAATCCAGCCTGAAGACCCTGGCGGCTGGGCCTTCCACTCTGTCCGAGTTGGTAAGCCGGATGAACCAGTACGCTTGCAGCAACAGCCAGAACGGTAGGCGCTTCACCACCGCCTTTATAGCTGAGTACGACCCGGCGACGCGCACGCTGACCTACGTCAATGCCGGGCACAACGCTCCCTTTCTGCGCCGCCAGTCCGGTGCGATAGAGCACCTCGAGCAGGGAGGCATTCCGCTCGGAATT